>JAABUX010007641.1_pt1 | contig 12631 bp, 13 predicted proteins | sample 5561851 | NCBI WGS metagenome assembly JAABUX01 (sample SAMN10711883, study PRJNA513361) | rock metagenome | isolation source: Antarctica rocks | place: Antarctica: Victoria Land, Richard Nunatak red sandstone | collected 2016-01-03 | reverse complement strand
GCACGGGCATCGACATCGACCTGGCGCTGGCGCCGCGCCGCGCCACGGATATGACGCCCTACGAGTTGATGCTCAGCGAGAGCCAGGAGCGCATGCTCGTCGTGGTGACGGAGGAGCGGCTGGACCACGTGCTCGGCGTGTTCGCGCGCTGGGAGTTGCCGGCCGTGACCATCGGCCGCGTCACCGGCGACGGTCTGGTGCGCGTGCGCGACGGCCACGCGGTGGTCGCCGAGGTCCCGGCCACGCTCTTCACCGACGGCTGCCCCGTCTATAGCCGGCAGGGGCGCGAGGATGAGCGTGTGGTCGCCGCCCGGTCGCGCGCCGTGGATGATCTGCCCGAGCCCGACGACTATGGCGCGGCGCTGCTAGCCCTTCTTGGCAGCCCCGACATCGCCTCCAAGCGCACGGTCTGGCGCCGCTACGACCACACTATCGGCAGCAACACCGTCATTGGGCCGGGACACGACGCCGCGCTGCTGCGCATCAAGGGCACGCGCAAGGCCATCGCGCTGACGACCGACTGCAACGGGCGGCTATGTTACCTCGACCCCTACGCTGGCGGCATGACGGCGGTGCTGGAGGCGGCGATAAACCTCGCCGTGACCGGCGCCCGGCCGTTGTGCGTGACCGACTGCCTCAACTTCGGCAATCCCGAGCGGCCCGAGGTGTACTACCAGATGGAACGGGCGGTGCAGGGCATGGCCGACGCCTGTCGCGCCCTGGGCGTGCCAGTGGTTAGCGGCAACGTCAGCCTCTACAACGAGAGCGCGGCCGGAGCGATCATCCCCACGCCGGTGGTGGGCATGGCCGGGCTGCTGGCCGACGTCGACAATCGCGTGGACGGCGCCTTTGCCGGCGATGGCGACGCCGTCCTCCTGCTGGGTAGCCTCGACGTTTCGCTGGGCGGAAGCGCCTACCTGGCCGTCCAGCACGGTCTCGACGCCGGCGCGCCGGTAATCCCCGACCTCGAAGCGGCGGCGCGGCTGGTGCGCTTGCTGCCGGAGTTGGCGGAGCGCGGGCTGCTACGCTCCGCGCACGATTGCGCCGAGGGCGGCCTCGCCGTGGCCCTGGCCGAGTGCTGCGTCTGGGGCGGACGCGGCGCCACGATCACCCTATCTGATATGGGCGTGGACCGGCGAGCGAGCAAGGCGCTGTTCGGAGAAGGGCCGGCGCGCGTCGTCATTTCCTGCTCTCACGCGGATGCCGAGAGGATCGAGGAGGCGGCGCGCGCGGCGGCCGTCTCGGCCGTCCGGCTGGGCGCGACGGGCGGCGACGCGCTACGCGTCGCGGCCGGAGAGACGCGCATCGACGCGCCGGTGGCGACGCTGGCCAACGCCTACGAGGCCGGCCTGCCCAACGCCCTATCGGCCGTCCAGCAGTAGCGGGTCAGCTCAGGGCCTGTGAATGCTAGCCTGCGACTGCGGTCGCATGGCAAACCACTGCGCTGGACCGGGACCGGCCGCAGCCGGTCGGGGGCCAGTCAGCCATGGGCCGACCGCGGTCGGGTGTGGTCCGCCACCACGCTGCTCCTGGCCCCGTTCTGACACCGCAGTGTCTGTGGTTTGCCATGCGACCGCAGTCGCAGGTCGGATTCCACAATTTTAAGGTACACCCGGGTCAGCCGCCGCGCGTCGGTGGGCCATCGGAGCCTGTGGTAGACTGGTAATACACCTGTGGTCAGCCGGAGCGGCCGATGTCGTAGCGGAGGGGGCAATGCAGCATGGTCACGTACACCCAACCGGAGATCGACTGGGACACGTTTCCCGGAAGCGACGGTGAGCCCATGGCCGAGACCGTCGAGAACGCCATCCAGATGGTCGATTTGCAGTTCGCCCTGCGCTGCCTGCTGGAGACGCAGGGCCGCGTGCGCGTGGCCGTCGGCGGCAACCAGCTGATGTACTACAATCAGCGCAACGGGCGCGACCACATCTCGCCCGATGTCTACGCGGCGCTCGACGTGGCGCCGGGACTGCGGCCGACCTGGAGGACGTGGGAGGAGGGCAAGTTCCCCGATATTGTGTTCGAGATCACCTCGCCCAGCACCGAGGACGTGGACCGGGGTAGTAAGCTGGAGCTGTACGCGCGGCTGGGGGCGCGGGAGTACTACATCTACGACCCGCAGCAGGTGATGGTCCCGCCGTTGCGGGCGTACGCGCGGCGGGGCGATACCTTGACGCCGCTGGCGCTGCTGCCGACAGGGGCCGTGGTCAGCCCCTTGCTGGGCGCGGAACTGCGGCCGGTGGGCATCTACCTGCGGATCATCGACCCGTCCACGGGGCTGCCCTTCCGCACGGCGGATGAGGAGCGGCATGACCGCATCGCCGCCGAGGAACGCGCGGCGCTGGAGGAGCAAGGGCGCCTGGCAGCCGACGAGCGTGCGGCGCTGGGGGAGCAAGCGCGCCTGGCAGCCGACGAGCGTGCGGCCCGTGCCGAGGCCGCGCTACGGGATGCCCTGGCCAGACTCGCCGACCGCCAACCTCCAACGTAGAGATACGGCTCCGGCAGCCGGCGCCGCGGGCCCCCGGCGCCGACCACCAAGCGCGAGGGCGTGGCGAACGGCCGCATTACCATGTCGGTCTGATCGGACAGGGTCTTGACGCCTGTACGAGCGTCAGGGACACCTAATCTACGACGACGGTCGGCGCGACTTGCGGGCCTGGTGGAGCCGCTTGAGCCGCAGGTACTCCGGGTCCTCGGCGACCTCGCGCCAGTGGGCGCGGAAGATCGCGGCCGCCTCCGCCTTCTCGGGATCGGGCGCATCTTGTGGCCGCACGGTTCCGTCGGCGGCGTACTTGCGTCCGCCCTTGTGGTTGGTGTAGCGACGGGCGCGCGTGAAGCCCATCTGCAGGTACTTGCGCGCCATGTCCATGCCGACAAAGTCCTGCTGTTCGCGGTACGCGAGATAGCGGGTATGGATGGACTCGGCCGACCGGCGCGCGACCTCGGCCGTGCGGAACGCCCACAGCGGCAGCAGTTCGCTCTTGTAGGGCTCGACGGTCAGCACGCCCTGCTCCCCGCGCCCGATGCAGTACAACTCGGGGTGCGCACGGAAGTCGGTGGTCTTGGCGTCGGAGTCGTCGTAGGGGTGCGCCATACTCGCAGGGTACTGCTCATCCTTGGGATAAACGAAACAGAGGTCATCAACAACATCATCGTGGCCACCAAGCTGGCCAGCATCGCGTTCTTCCTCGTCGTGATTCGTGGTATCGTGATGGTACAACGCGATACGCTTGTGATTGGGGAGGGGAAGCAATGGCACTTTCGGACCTGCACGTGGAAACAGAGGTTTTGCCTGGTGGTAGGATCGAGATCACCGAACCAACCTTGCCGGTCGGCGAGTCGATCGAAGTGATCGTGCTTCGTCAACGCGCACGGGCGCGGGAGCGCCGTTCGGTGATGGAGATTCTGGCCGATGCGCCTGGGCATCGCCAGTTCAAGACGGCAAGGGACGTGGAGACCTACCTACAGGACGAGCACAGCGCGTGGGATCGCTAACGCTGCCCCCTTCGGGTATCGTTTACGTCGATGCCAATAGTGCATCTACAGCGTCGAGAAAATCGAACCCTATAACAGCCTCTTACTGTCGATGTGGCAGGGCGCGCAAGCGGGAGATTTTCGCATCGTCAGCAGCGAACTGTTGTTGTTAGAAACGCTGGTCAAGCCTTTGCGCACTGCCGACGCGGTTCTCGAAGCTTCATTCCGTGCCTTGCTACTCTCATCGCACGAGTTGCGTCTCATACCCATCACCATATCGATCCTGGACAGCGCCGCTCACTTGTGCGCGGCAACTGGGCTCAAGACACCGGATGCAATTCACGCGGCCACGGCCTTGGCGGTCGGATGCGACTTGTTTGTCACGAACGACCATGATCTTACGCGTGTGCCCGGACTTGCTATCGCTCTATTGGATGATATTGTGCAGCGGCTACACGGCGTTCGATGCGGGACGGCCTACCGCTGGAGCAAGCACGGCGATAACGATTCCGAAGGCCACCACGATGATTAGCGCGCCGCGCAAGGTGATGTGGTCGGCTGTCAACCCGATGAGAGGCGGCCCCGCCAGAAACCCCAGGTAGCTAGCCGTGCTGATGGCGGCAATGGCTGGTCCGGGCGCCATATGCGGCGTGCGCCCGGCGGCGCTGAACAGGATGGGCACGATGTTGGCCAGCCCAAAGCCGACCAGCCCGAAGCCGACGAGGGCCGCGATAGGCTGCCCGACGACGAGGACCACCCCCAGTCCGGCCGCGAGCAAGATGCCCCCGATGCGCACCGTGGCGACAGGGCCGAGGCGGGCGGTGACGCGGTCGCCGGTCAGGCGTCCCACGGTCATGGTTGCCGCGAAAGCGGCGTAGCCGGCTGCCCCCAGCGCGGCGTCGGCGCCCAAAAAGCGGCGCAGGAAAATAGCACTCCAATCTCCAATCGACCCTTCGGCCACCAGGCCGCAGAACCCGACGATACCCAGCCCGATCAGCGCGCGGGGCAGTCGCGCAAAGGCCGGTCCGTGCTCTTTCTCTTGCCGCGAATCGTCGCCGTCGGCGGGGAGCAGATAGCGCGCGGCGACCAGCAGGATAACCGCCAGCAGCGGAGCGGCAACCAGGGCGTGCGGCAGCGGCGCGACCTGTAGCCGGGCCAGCGCGCCGCTGATCAACGCGCCAGCAAAGCCGCCCAGGCTCCAGAGACCGTGGAACGACGACATGATGGGCCGCCCATAGCGCCGTTCCACCGCCACGCCCTGGGCGTTCATGGCCACGTCCATGGCCCCGTTGCCCGCGCCGAACACGACCAGCGCCAGGAACAGCAGCGGCAGCGACGGCGCGAGGACCAACAGCGGCAAGGAGGAGCAAAAGACCAGACCACCCACGACCGTCACCGTGCGGCTGCCCACCCGCGTGCTGACCCAGCCGGCAAGCGGCATCGTCACCAGGGCGCCAAGCGCGGCGCCCAGCAGCGCGGCGCCCAGCGTGCCGTTGCTGAGACCCAGCTTTGTCTGCACGGTTGGGATCAGCGGTACCCAGTTGGCGAACACGCTGCCGTTGACCAGGAACGCTGTCGCGACCGCGCGGCGCGCCGCGCGCGGCGCACGCGCCGGCGTCTCTTGAACTCCAACCCGCGCCTCGATCGCCGTGCTACTCATCGCTTCTCCCCCAGGGTCATTTCATTCTCGATCGCGGAGACATTGCGGGGCGTAGGGGCGTCGCGCATACGCCGGGACCGCGCCGCCACCGAGCGTATGCAATACGCCCCTCTACGCCCATCTGGCCGGCCTGTTGCGAGAATGAAATGACTCTGTTTCTCCCCAGCCGTCATTGACACGTCGCTTACCGTCCTCTACACTGCCTCTCGGGATGATACGTGCAAAAAGACGCATGTGTCAAGAAAAATCATGCACAAACAGGCAAAAGGAGGCCGCGTGATGTTGCGAGAAGAGCGTCATCGCCGCATCCTCGACACCCTCCGGCACGATGGTAAAGTGGCGGCCACGGAGTTGAGCGCGGCGCTGGACGTGTCCGAGGACACGATGCGGCGCGACCTGCGCGATTTGAGCGAGGCGGGACTGCTGCAACGCGTGCATGGCGGCGCGCTGCCGCTCACGCCCGCGACCATGGGCTATGTTGAACGACAGCATCATGCCTCGGAGGCCAAAGCGGCCATTGCCATCGCCGCCGCGAGGCTCGTGCGTGACGGACAGGTGATTATCCTTGACGGCGGTACCACCACGCTGCAAGTCGCGCGTCAGTTAGCCCCCAATCTGCGCGCCACGGTCGTGACCACCAGCCCGCCGATCGCGGTGGCTCTGTCGGGACATCCTGGGATCGAGATCGTGGTGATCGGCGGCCGGCTCTATAAAGAGTCGCTGGCGACGGTGGGGGCGGCCACCGTGGAGGCGCTGTCCATGGTGCGCGCCGACATCTGCATGGTGGGCGTGTGTAGCCTGCACCCAGAGGTTGGGATCAGTGTCCTGGATCCCGAGGAGGCGCACGTCAAGCGCGCCATGATTGCCGGCGCCGCCGAGGTCGTGGCCGTCGCCGACGGGGAGAAACTGGGCACGGCAGCACCCTACGTGGTTGGCCCGCTGACCGCGCTGACGCACCTCGTGACCGAGGCAAGCGTGCCTGACGAGGTCCTGGCGCTCTACCGCGCGCAGGGCATCATCGTGCTGCGGGGCTAACCGACCGGCATTATCCGCGGGCCCGAGCCAACGGCTACCGCTACATCGGCTCGACGACGCTAATGCTGCCGGTGACGGTGCGCGGGGCCATACTCTGTTGAGGTAGGAAGGGGACGCGCTGCCGCAGCCACGCGGGCATCCAGGCCCAGGGATCAGGCCGCAGGACGGCGCCGCCGGCGTTGACTACGATGACCCGGCCGGTGTGAGCGTCGACGGCAACCGCGGCCGGGTTGACGCCCACCGATACCCGCCGCAGAAATGCTCCACTGCGCGCGTCGAGCACGTTCACCCACCCCGGACCCGCGGCCACGCCATTGTCGTCGATGGGCGCCGCCTGCGTGACGAAGACGCGCGCCCGCGCGGGATCGACCGCCGCCGCGTCCGTCGTGCCCGTCGCGCCCGCAAAGGGGACCGCGCGGAGAATATGCCCGCTGGGGCCGTCGACCACGCGTAACGTTGTATCGCCGGTCACGTACAGTTGACCGGTGCGCGGATCGACCGTCAGACCGCTGACGCTGCCGCCGACGTCGATTCTCTGCAGCATCTGCCCGTCGCGCGCGTCGAGGACGGACACCGTGTGCGGACCGCCCACGTAGACCCGATTGCGCGCGGCGTCGACGGCAAGACCAGCGCTGTCCCACGATGTCGTCACTCGCGTGGTGCGCAGAACCGTGCCGCGTCGCTCGTCCAGCATGCTGACGCTGCCGTTGCCGGTGTTGACCACGAAGATGTGCCCGATACGCTCGTCCGCGGCGACCGCGTGTGGCCGCGCGCCCACGGCGATGCTGCGCAGCATCGCGCCGCTACGGCTGTCGAGGACACGGAGTGAGGCGTCGTCGTCATCGGCGACGAAGATCTTCCCGGCGCCCTCGTCGACCATGACCGCCCGTGGGTCGGGTCCCACCGGGACGGAGCGCACGACCGACCCGGCAGTGAGGTCGACGGTGCTGAGCATTCCAACGCCTGTGGGCATACCGGACGCGTCGGTAACGCGGTCGATGACCAGGGCCCGGCCGCTACGCGCATCAATAGTGACGGCCCACGGCCGCGTCCCCAACGCAAACGTATGGATCGCTTGCGCGGCCACATTCCACGGCGCCAGCGCCGCCACCACCGTCACCGCGATCGCCGCGCCGCCGCACAGCGTCAGTACCGCCCCCACGGCCAACCGTTTCCTTTGCATCGTGTTCCCCCGGTCTATAACAAACGGCGCTCTTTACTGGCAAGATACACCCTTTCGCTCGATCGGTCGAGCGTGTCGTCCGTCATGCTCCTAGCGCCCGGCAAGAGGATACGTTCCCTGTCGCACGACCATGACGCCAAAGAGAAGACACGCTCCACGCGGTTGCGCGGCGCGCCTCGGGCGGCGCCTCGGCAGCGGCATGATTGTTGCGTTCTCAGAGTGATGGCGGTAGCAAGGACTGACACCCAAAAAGATAGTAGGAAGGACGGCGACAGATGAGCAACGATCAGGGCGAGATCATCGAGCGTATTGTTCCAGGGGAGCATGGTAGCCAGGGTAACATCACGACCGAGGGGACCAGGAGTGGCGCGCCGGTCGAGCAGACGGCCACCGGAGGCATGGGCCAGAGCAACCAGTCCGGGTCAACCGAGCGTATCGTCATCGGCGGCTCCGGAGATACGGGGTCCTCGGGCCAGACTATCACCAGTGGGCAAACCGTTTCCGGCGGCCAGACCATCTCGACCGGAACCGCTTCGACGGGTCAGACCGGTGAGTACGCGGTCCAGGATGGCGACATCCGCGTGCCGGAGTACCAGGAAGAGCTCGTCGCGGGCAAGCAGCAGGAGCAGCTCGGCGAGGTCCACGTGCATAAGAGCGTGGTGGAGGAGCAGCAGACTGTCTCCGCTCCTGTCACGCACGAGGAGTTGGATGTCGAGCGCGTGCCGGTGCACAATCAGGTGCAGGACGCGCCGGCCGATGCCTTCCAGGAGCGCGACATCAACATCCCGCTGCAGGGCGAGCAGTTGGTGGCTGGCAAGCAAGTCGTGGAGGCCGAGGAGGTACGCCTGCACAAGCGCGACGTGACCGAGCAGGAGCAGGTCAGCGGCACCGTGCGTAAGGAACAGGTCACCATCGACGGCGAGAATGTCGAGGAAACGCCGCGCCGGTAGCCTCAGCAGCAAGAAAGGCTATCTAAGGGGCGGACCGCGAGTGGCGTACATAACCACTCACGGTTCGCCCTTTCTTTGTCGTATGAACCGCTTGCTTCAAAGATGCGGACTCAATCCATGAATGCATCGGCGGGCAACTTGAACCATTTGGATAAACGCCGGATATGAGACAGAGCGAGGGGGCGCCGCCCGGAAAGTATCTCCGATACAATGGATGGCGTGCCAAACAACGGCGCTAGGTCCTTCTGAGTCAGGCCACCCGCCTCCATGAGGTACCGTAGCAGTTCGACGCCGGTCACGTCGCGGATATGCACGTGCGCATCCTCGTACGTCTCTACCAGATCTGTCAGCGCGCCCAGGTACGCCTGCTCACCGGGGGAAAGTAGTCCCTTATCGAGCAGTTGATGGATCATTGCTACCGCCTGACTTAGATGAGCGTTGTCGCGAATCGACACGAGGGGAAACACGTCGACTAGCGCCCGGTAGTCCGCGTCGAGCGGTTGGCCCCTGAGCGGGATCTTGGCCTTCGTCGCCAACATTACTGCGTCAGTCATTTTTCCAGTCCCCCTTGTCGTACTCGGCATGCGTGAGCAACTGCTTGATATAGATGATGCCTGTGTCGTATCGGATATGCACGATCAGACGGTAACGGTTGCCCGCGATGTTGAACACCGTCTGATCGCCGACCAAGTCCGCGGCGGGAAAGATATCCCGCACCTCGACCAAATTGTGCCACTCCGCCTTCCGCGCCACAGCATGCCATCGTTCCACTGCAGTCACGCTGTCCGCGTGGCGCTGTGCCATCTCCATAAGGAACCACTTGGCAATGATGCGCACTATCCCCTCCCTAGGCTCATCTTCGCAGATTGCGAAGAGATTGTCGAGGGGGTCGCATGCTAGAGAGTACCTGAGGATCGTGATGCGGAACCAGATATGACCGGTTTCGACACCTTTGCTGGCTACCGGTAGCCGGCTGCCGGCAGCTGGCTACCGGTAGCCCGTCCGATGACCGCGTAGAGCGGGTCGCCGCGCCAGCGGCCGCCGCGGTGGTCACGCGTCTCGATGCCGACCCAGTTGCCGGCCGCCTCGAGGTACTGCTCGACGAGTTGCTTGTGCCCCTCGTCGTCCAACGATTGCCAGACGGCAACGGCCTTGGTGGGGAAGCAGCGGTTGGAGAAGGTCACGACGAACGGCGCGCCGGGTTTGAGCGCGCGCCCGACCTCGCGGAAGACGGCCACGGGGTCGATCAGGTATTGCACCGAAACGCAACAGCCCGCCGCGTCGAACGCGCCGTCCTGGAAAGGGAGGCGTGACGCGCGATTGAGGTTTTGCACCACGCGCTCGTCGAGGCGCGGATTGGCGTCGAGTTCCGCAGCGTTCATGCCCAACCCGACGACCCGACCGTAGGCGACCTCGGGCGGCAGGTGGCTGACCCAACTGCTCATGAGGTCCAGGATGGCGCCGCCGGAGGGGAAGAACTCGCGATAGAGCCCCGTAACTGCTGCGATGGCGCCCTCATCAATATGCGTGACCAGCCGCGGCTGAGTGTAGAATTGCTCATCGGGAGCGTTGTCGTAGCGTTGGAAAAGGTCCCGTGGTAAATCTGACATTTCACTCGTCACCTATCACCTGTCACCTATCACTTCAAGATGATGAGATCGACCCTACCGTCGGTCGAGAAGGGATCACCGCCGGCATTGTGCCCGTTGGTGGTAGGGCCCATGCCAGGCTCGATCACGAGACCCGAGATAAGGCTGGCTCCCTTCATCAACCCGAAGATGTAGTCCCGCTCACGGTCGAGGTTGGGATCGATATGGTGCGTGGTGCCGACGATGATGCCGTGCTTGCGCAGGGGCTCCACGTTAGTGTCTTGCGAGCAGTCGCCAATCCACAGCCCTTTGTGCGTCCCCGCGTCCTGGCGTCCCGTATCCCAGAAGCGAGCGTGGTGGCGTTTGGAGACCGAGCCCAGCTCGTGTTCCACGGCGATGTCTTCCGGCCGGTTGAACAGATAGAGGTTGCTGACCGGCGCCGTGGGATAGGACCGGTGAGCCAGGAAGGCCCTGGCTAGCCGAACGTCATTATGCAGCGACAATGGGTCGGCTTCGACCCATCCGATCTTCTGAAAGGCTGCCGTGATCTGGGACTGCGTGCCCTCGAAGGCGATGTTGACCGGATCGCCGGGCGTACCCGCCTTTACCCGCGTGCGCGTGGGCAAGCCGGACCATAGCGACGCCGTGGCGCCAGCGCCCGATCCACTGGCCATCACCGTTCGCGTCGGACCAGGCGTGGGCGTCCCTGCCGTCGAGGCCGTGGCCGTACCCACGACAAGTGGCGCACCGGTCGGGACGGCGCGGGCGGCAACGCCATTACCCGTATAGGACAGCAACAGGGCAAGCCCCGTGGCAGCCGCCAACGGGGTGAAGAATCGAACGTGTCTCACCGTGGTCTCCTTCTTGTATCACATGCCATTGGCAGGGTGGTCTTGGTCGGCAGGGTGGTCTTCGACGGCAGGGTGGTCTTCGACGGCAAGGTAGCGGGTCAGGCCCGCATAGTCGGTCTCGAGCCGCACCTCGGCTCGCGGGAAGGCGGCCCGCGCGCCCGCGCGGATGGCGTCGGCCTGCGGCGGGCCAATCTCGGCGTAGAGGGCGCCGCCGGGAAGCAGGTAGCGGGGCGCCGCGGCCAGCAGGCGTACGGTGAGTTCGTGCCCGCCCGCGCCGCCTACCAGGGCCAGGCGTGGCTCATACAGGCGCACATCCCGTGCCAGGCCCTCATACTCCCGCTCCCCGATGTAGGGCAGGTTGGCCACGATCAGGTCCACCGGCGTGGGCAGGGGCGCCAGCAGATTGCCCTGCAAGAACGTCACTATCGGCGCGGGCCTATCCGGCCCTGCTCCCTCGGCGATGCGCGCAAGGTTTTCTTGCGCGACAGCAAGCGCGGCGGGAGAGATATCGGTGGCGAAGACGCGGGCATGGGGCAGCGACCGCGCCAGGGCAATGGCCAGCACGCCCGACCCGGTACCCACGTCGACAACAGCCTGCACCGTACGTCGCCCCGCCCAGGCCAGTGCGCGCTCGAGCAGCCCTTCCGTCTCCGGCCGCGGTATCAACACATCAGGGGTCACGCGCGGGTCGAGGTCGTACCACCCCCTGTGGCCGGTCAGGTAGGCGACCGGTTCGCCAGCCGACCGCCTCGCGACCAGAGCGGTATACGCGGCATCCTGCTCGACGGATAGCGGGTCGTGCGCATGCGCGATCAGATAGATGCGTTCCGCCCCCAGCACATGTGCCAGCAGCGCCTCGGCCGACAGCCGCACATCCTCGACGCCAGACGCCCGCAGCAGATCGGCCGCCTCCGTGACGGCCTGGGAGATGGTCGTCATGCCTGCAAAAGTGACGCATCCCGGTCAGCGGAGCCTGCGACTGAAGTCGCATGGCAAACGACGGACACTGAAGTGTCTTGGACGGATGAGCCAAGAACTTGTGTCTGGGCAAGCGTATTCGAGCCAGCATCTACCGATGTCAAGCTCGCACCGGCCGGGTTATCTTGGCGTGCATCATAAACACTTCAGTATCCGTACTCTAGGGACACTTCAGTGTCCATGGTTTGCCATGCGACTTCAGTCGCAGGCCCACGGCTAGCCACTCGCCACTAATCACTCGCCTCCGCGGCGAGCTTGTCGGCGCGGTCGGCCGTGACGAGAGCCTCGAAGAGGCCGTCCAGCTCACCGTCGAGGATGATCGGCAGGCCATGCAGGGTCAGCCCGACGCGGTGGTCGGTGAGGCGATCCTGCGGGAAGTTATAGGTGCGGACCTTCTCGGCACGCTCGCCCGAACCCACCTGCAGGCGGCGCTGCTGGCCCAGCTCGGCCTGACGCTTCTCGTCCTCCATGGCGTAGAGCCGCGCGCGCAGCACCGTCATGGCTTTGGCCTTGTTCTTGATCTGGCTCTTCTCATCCTGGCAGGTCACCACCAGGCCGCTGGGCTTGTGCGTGATGCGCACGGCCGAGTCGGTGGTGTTGACGCTCTGGCCGCCGTGGCCGGTCGAGCGGTACACGTCGATGCGCAGATCGTTCTCGTTGATGTCCACCGTGACCTCGTCGACCTCGGGCAGCACTACCACGGTGGCCGTGGAGGTGTGGATGCGCCCCTGCGCCTCCGTCTCAGGGACGCGCTGCACGCGATGCACGCCGCTCTCGAACTTCATACGGCCGTAGGCGCTGCGCCCATGGACCTCGAACACGGCCTCCTTGAAGCCGCCGGCCGCGTTCTCGTTGCTGTTGAGCATCTCGATCTGCCAGCGATGGCGCTCGGCATAACGGCTATACATGCG
>JAABUX010007640.1_pt1 | contig 12632 bp, 8 predicted proteins | sample 5561851 | NCBI WGS metagenome assembly JAABUX01 (sample SAMN10711883, study PRJNA513361) | rock metagenome | isolation source: Antarctica rocks | place: Antarctica: Victoria Land, Richard Nunatak red sandstone | collected 2016-01-03 | reverse complement strand
AGATCCGCCGCCGCTACGGCTACCGCGACTTCGGCGACCAGCCGGGCCATCTCCGCTTCGTGCGCTGGCTCTATGCCCGCGCCTGGACCGGGGCCGAGCGCCCAAGCGCCCTCTTCGCGCAGGCCGTGGCGCGCCTGGTCGCGGCCAAGGTGCTGCTCCCCGGCGTCAGCGTGCTCGAACGCCTCGTCGCCCGCGTCCGCGACCGCGCGGCGGCCCGCTTGTGGCGGCGTCTGGCGGCCTTGCCCTCGTCCGACCAACGCGCCGCCCTGGAGCGATTGGTCCTCACCGCGGCCGACGACGGGCGGCAGACGCCGCTCGATCGCCTGCGGCACGGCCCCGTGCATGCGAACTCCGTCACCCTCGTCGCAGCCCTCAAGCGGCTTGCTGAGGTGCGCGCCCTCGGCGTCAGCCAGCTCGACCTCGCGGGCCTCCCGGCCGGCCGGATCCGGGTGCTGGCTCGCCACGCCGCCACCTCCCGCGCGCAGGCGCTGGAGCGTCTGACGCCCGACCGCCGGGTTGCGACCCTGCTCGCCTTCGCACGCGCCCTGGAGGCGACCGCCCTGGACGACGCGCTCGACGTGTTCGATCGGGTCCTCGACGAGATCCTGCGGGGCGCGACGCGCACCGGCACGAAGGAACGCCTGCGCACCGCGCGCGCGCTCGACACGGCGGCGCTCATCCTGCGCGATGTCGCCCGCATCGTGCGCGATGCGGCCGTGCGGTCAGCCGATGTCCGGGACGCGGTGGCCAGTGAGCACGGTGACGCGACCATCGACGCGGCCATCGCGGTCGTCGACGGCTTGGCTCGCCCGCCCGACGACCACTACCAGCGCGAGATCCTGGCGCAGTACCCGACGGTGCGGCGCTTCCTCCCCGCGCTGCTGCGCACGATCCGCTTCGCGGGCACGGCGAGCGCGGGTCCCCTCCTCACGGCCCTCGCCTTCCTGGCCGCGCTGGAGGAGGCTCACCCGCCGGACATCGTCGAGGCGCCGCTCGCCGCCGTGCCGACCGCGTGGCGGCACCGGGTCGTCAGCCCCGACGACCGGCCCGGCTACCACGTGGATCGTCGGGCGTATACGTTCGCGGTGCTGGAGCAGGCCCAGGCCGCGCTCCGGCGCCGCGATCTCTTCGTCGCCCCGAGCGAGAAGTGGGCGGACCCGCGCACCGCGCTGCTGCAGGGCGCGGCCTGGGAGGCGGCGCGGCCCCGGATCTGCCGCGCCCTCAACCTTGCGCTCGACCCGGCGGTGCAACTGGCGGCGCTGGGAGCGCAGCTCGACCAGGCCTATCGGCGCACGGCTGACCACCTGCCGACCAATCCCGACGTGCGCATCGAGCGGCGCGAGGGGCGCGACCGGCTGGTGCTCACCCCCCTGGAGCGCCTCGACGAGCCGGCCAGCCTACGCTGGTTGCGCGCCACCGTGGACGACCGCCTCCCCCATGCCGAGTTGCCCGAGGTGCTGCTGGAGATCCACGGCGTCACCGGCTTCGCCGAGGCCTTCACCCACGTCAGCGAGGAGCACGCCCGCGTCGCGGACCTGCCCACGAGCGTGTGCGCCGTCCTGCTCGCCGAGGCCTGCAACGTGGGGCTGCGCGCCGTGGCGCGCGAGGATATCCCGGCGCTCACCCTCGACCGCCTCTCCTGGGTCAAGCACAACTATGTGCGCGAGGAGACGCTGGCGCGGGCCAACGCCCGCCTCGTCGACTACCACCAGACGGTGCCCTCGGCCAAGGCGTGGGGCGGGGGCGAGATCGCCTCGGTGGACGGGCTGCGCTTCAAGGTGCCGGTGAAGACGCTCAACGCGGGCCTGAGCCCAACGTATTTCGGGGTGGGGCGCGGCGCGACGTGGCTGAACATGGCCAGCGGGCCGCTCGGCCTGCACGGCGTGGTCGTGCCCGGCACGCTGCGCGACTCGGGGCGCATCCTCGATGTCGTCCTGGAACAGCCGACGAGCCTGCGTCCGACCGAGATCGTGTCGGATACCGCCGGCTACTCGGATATTGTATTCGGGATCTTTGCCTTGCTCGGCTACCAATTCAGCCCCCGGCTGGCCGACCTGGGCGACCAACGGCTCTGGCGCATCGATCCGAAGGCGGAGTATGGTCCGCTCGACGGCGTGGCGCGCAATCACATCAAGCCGGACCTCATCGCGCGGCACTGGGACGACCTGCTGCGCCTGGCTGGCTCGCTGGCCGAGGGCATGATCGCCGGCTCCGCGGCGTTGCGCACGCTCCAGAGCGGCGGCCGTTACTCGACGCTGGGCCGCGCCGCGGCCGAGTATGGGCGCATCGCCAAGTCGCTCTTCATGCTCCCGTATCTCGACGATCAAGCCCATCGCCGGCGCGTGCTGCACCAGATCAACCGGCAGGAGGGTCGGCACCGCCTCGCCCGCGCGCTCTGCTACGGGCAGAAGGGCGAGTTGCGCCAGCACTACAAGGAAGGGCAGGAGGATCAGCTGGCTGCGCTCGGATTAGTGCTCAACGCGGTTATCCTCTGGAACACGCGCTACGCCCAGCGCGCCCTCGAGACGCTGCACGCCGAGGGCGTCGCGGTGCGCCCCGAGGACAGCGAACGCCTCTCCCCGCTGGGCTTCGACCATATCACGATCCTGGGGCGTTACCAGTTCGTGGTTCCCGAATCGATCCGTCGCGGCGAGTTCCGTCCCTTGCGTCCCCCCACCACGTCGGAGGACGCCAAGGATCACGGAGCTTAGGGGCCGCCAGGCAATAAAGGTATCAATTCCCCGCCCGTTTCAAGTGCGGATTCGGCGAAGAATTGGGACGTTTATCCTTTGACGGACCCTTAGACGGGTTTTCTGTTCCGTTGCTACTCGCTACCCAGCATGGTCTCCTCCCTGCTCCTTTCATTGTAGGACGCGCGTGCTAACATGACCACCCGCATCCGTCGGTCGCTCCGGGTTGTCCCCCTGGCGCGGCGGCGGTAAGAACACGTTTCTCCCGGTCCGCCGGCCGTGTGTGGTTCCCGTCGTCGAGGGCTGCGGCACACAGGGCGCGCCTGCGGCGCGGGGAAAGGTGGCGCGCCCTATCATCGGACGGGGACCATGCCACCGCCTCGGTGTCTGGCTCGTTGACGATCCGGCGCGTAGCCTCAGATGCATCCCTGCCGATCCTCCTCGCTCCCGTCGTCCGCGCCGTCTGTCGATGGTGGGGTAGGACAAGCAGCGGAACAGGAAGCAACGCTAAGCCGTTCAGTTTGCTGAACATTGTGGTCGAGAGGTTGTGCCCCGCCTGTTCTACTCGGGTGGCAGCCCCACGTCGTCGCGCAAGGCTGCCCGTTCGTCGCGCACACTCCGCCGACGTGGCCGGGGTAGCGGTTCGGCCAAGCGGCGGCGGTGACGCGTCTGCGGATCCTCGTCGGGAGGCGCGAGCGGCGCGGGGACATCCAGGGGGCGCGCTAGATCGTCGAGATCCGCCGCGATACGCTCCACCACGCGCAGGATGCGCCATCGCTCGAAGACGACGTACTCCGTCTCCGGGTCGGCGTCCGGGCGCAGATTGACCACCACCGTCTCCCCGCGCTCGGCTTGCTCTAGCCACCCGAGACACTGGCGCAAGGCCGTGACCTCCTCCGTCAGGGTGGCTGCCAGGGACGCACCCGGAGGATCGGTCGCGCCCGACTCCGCCCCCGGCCAGTCGTGCTCCCGCAGCTGGCTCAGCCACACCGGGATGTCCGCGGCTGCGTTGTCCGTGAGGAGTTGATGGACGCGTGCCGCGCTCAGCCCGGTGGCCGTCGCGATCTGACGGATCGAGAGCCCCTGCTGATGGGCGGACACGATGGCCCACACCCGCTCTTGCTGGGCTGCACGCAGGCGTTCAGCCGCGCGTTGCAGGCGCTCCCGGAGTTGGCGCGCCTGTTGCACCCGTTGGCGAAGCGCCTCTCGTGTCTCCATAGCTGCTATGATACGCGGCCACCGCCTCGCCTGTCCAGCAAACTGAACGGCTTAACACCACTCTCTGTTCCGCTGCTTGTCCTACCCCATGGTGCGGAAACGCACGTTTCCATAAAAAGACTGCCGGTCGCCGCCGGCAGGTAGCACGTTGCCCTGCACGGGCATAACCCGGCGGCGGTATCCGTGCTCATCCCCTGACCGCCGCTATCTGAGCGGGCAGAATGCGCAGGCGATAGCCGTCGATCTCAACCTCGATCCTCTTGACTGTCATTGATCGCTTTATTTTTCCAGGTAGCTGATCATGCCGCCTTTCCACCTCCGCCAGTACAAATAGACGTTGCAACTAGCGAAACATGTAGGTCTGTGCGTATCCCTTGCGATGTCTAGGAGGCCTTTCACGTCTAAATCGTCATAGGCGTTGTGGAAAGGCGATGTGATCAAAACAGTGCGTTGCCTGGAAAGTTTTCGTGATCAGCGACACTTGACCTTGATCGCCGTGACGGTCGCCCAGCGGCCGCTGTCGAACCGGGCAACGGGTCGGTCGCCCGTCCACCGTAGCTGCACCTCTTGACCTGGCTTGATAGCCATTGTGCTCTCGCCTTCCATCGTCCGTCCATCAGCCGCCCGGTGTGGCCGACGCTGCCCCGACCGGATCGGGCGTGGCCGCGCCGGCGGGTTGCTTATCCGCGTCGTCGCCGCCGTCATCCTCGTCCTCGCTCGCGGCACCCGCGGCCGTGTCGAGCAGCGTGCGCGCCGTCTGTTGGAGCGTGTCGAGGCTGCGCGCGATCTCCTGCTGGCGCATCCCCAGCATCTCGGCATAGAGCCCGACCTTGGCCTTCATCCCCTGGTAGTCGGCCAGCCGCGCCACCATGCTCTCGCGCCGGATCGTGCCGGGCTTGCCTTTCTTGGTCGTCGCGCCGGCCTGCGCGATGAAGCGTTCGAGGTCCTTCTGCAGGGCCGTTACCTCGGCCATGAAGCTCTTGTGCGCGATGCTGGCCATCTGCCGCTTGATCGTGGGCCGGTCGATGATCGGCAGGTGGACGAGGCTGCTGGTATTCTCCTCGCCCGGCGCCGCCGGTAGCGCCTCCTCGATCAGGCGCTTGAGCGTGGTGAGGGCTGCGCGCCGCGCGTAGGGCACGAAGTAGACGCCGCCGCCCCGGCGCATGGCGCTGGCGTCCATGTCCGCGATCATGTCCTGCACCATGCGCGCGAGGTCGCCGGCCGTGTGCAAGGTGCGGTAGTGCTCCCACAGCGGCTCCAGGCTGGCCAGGAGCGCCTGGTCCTGCAAGGTCGTCTGGGCCGCGCCGTCGCGCCCGGTGGGCGTCGTGGTCAGGTTCAAGACGCCGGTCTTCTTGTCGTAGATGACCCGCAGGTGGGTGAGGTAGGACAGGCCCAGCTCGGCCAGATCGATGCTTTCCGCGACGAGGGCCAGCGTGAGCCAGGGCGCGCGCGGGGCGCTGATCTCGCGCACCAGGCGCTTGGTCTTCAGGTCCTCCTCGTCCTCCTCGGAGAGCCAGCCCGCCACGTCGGCCGTGCCGCTCGTCGTCAACTCCTTGAGCCAGGCCCGGATCGCGCGCCGCAGGCTGGTGCGCGGGTCGGGGATCGCCGGCAGGTAGGACGCCAACCTCAGCGACGCGAGTAAGGCCGCTAGGTCGTCGTGCGGGACCTCGATGCCCTTCAAGGACGCGATCACCGTGTACCCGAGCAACGGGAACTCGTCGGTCGCCTGCTCGATCTCGTCGGCGTGCCCGGCCCGCGTGGCCCGCGTGGCGCCTGGGGTCATGAGTCGGCCCTCCCTGTCTTGTCGCTGCGCTCTCTATACCAGAATACTACCAGAATACCACCAGTAAAGCAAGCGCGGTGGGCGATGTGTTTTCGGAAACGCGCGTTCGCGAGGAACACGGGCGCGACAGAGTCGCCCCTTCCCCGCCCCCTATGTGCGCCGCACCGTTGGCCTGACCGGGCCAACGGTGCGGCGACGACGAGACGACGAGAGGCGGTCGCCCCCGCCTTACACGCCGAACACCATCCGCAAGGCGGCGTTATCGTCGGTCAGGTTGTCGATGGTCGCCAGCGCGTCGGACACGCGCGCCAGCTCCATGGCGCCGGCGTGGTCCCCGAGCAGGACGCTGTAGCAGCGCATTCCGCGCGCCTTGCGCCGGCGGTTCCAGTCGGCTTCCAGGCGTGAGTCGATGGACACCTCCCCGTCGCTCACGCATACGACGTCGGCCCGGTCGAACCGGCTCGACTCCACGAGCCGCAGCGCCTCGGCCATCCAGCCGTCGTAGGCCGTGCCATTGCCGTAGAACCATTCGGTCGTGGCGATCAGCGCGGTCGGCGCCGCCTCCCCCTTCGGGAACTGGTAGACCTTGAGTTGGCCGGCGTTGGAGAAGTGCAGCGCCGCCAGATCGCGTTTCTGCTTGCGCGCGATGGCCAGCAAGGCGAGCAAGACCGCCTTACTCCACGCCTCCTTGCTCAGGCCGCCCCCGAGCGCGTCGGTCATGCTGCCCGAGCTGTCGAGCGCCACGATGAGGGGGCCGCGCCCCTGCCGCTCGCTGCCGCTCATGTCGAGCTGCATCAGGCGCTTCTCGGCGTACTTGAGGAAGAATTGATCTTCCAGCGTCGGGTCGGACAGCAGGGCGGTCTCGACGGGCAGCATCTTGGCCAGGTCGTCCCCGATGGCGATCCCCACCACCTCGTCGGGCGGGTGCGTGATCTTGGACTTCTGCACCTGGAGGGCGATCCGGGTCATGCGGCCGGTCAGTTCCGCGATCTGCTTCAGGCGCGCGGACTGCCCGACCGTCGTCGCCAACTCCATCTTCTCTTTGAGGGTCAAGACCGGCGCGCTCGTTGTGCCCGCCCCGCGCGCCCCCTCCGCGCCGTAGCCGCCCGCGAAGGTCTTGACCGCCGCCGCCGTCGCCTCGATCTCGCCCTCGGCCTGTGCCAGGGCGTCGCGCGCGGCCCGCCGCGTGGCGTCCTCGATCCCCTCGGCGCCCTCCTCCAGGCGCGCGGCCAGGTCCTCGGCCCGGTGCTGCCGCCGCTCGGCCTGCACGCGCGCCTCCCGCGCCTGCTCGTAGAGCGCCTGCGCCCGGTCCCCCTCCTTCTCGGCGGCGAGATCCTCCAGCGCCTCGGCCTGGCCGAACAGGGTCGCGGCCGCCGCCTCGGCGTCGTGCAACTCGCGCAAGCGCGCGATGGTCTTCTTCTCCAGGGAGCCCAGGACGCCCCTGGCCACGGTCGCCGTGGCGATGGCGCTGTAGAGCTGGTCGCCCACGGTGCCGGCGCTGCGGATCGAGCCCCATTCCGTCGTGCCCATCATCTGCTCGACGATGGCGCGGTTGATCGTCGCGGACGGCGCCAGCTCCTCGACCGGGCGCAAGCTGGGCGCCGGCCGGTACAGGCTATAGAACAGGTCCTCGACCAGCGCCGGCGCGGTGGGCAGCCGCGCGCTCGCCGCCGCCACGGCCTCGACCAGGCGCGGGTACAGGTGCTGCGTCTCGGCGTAGGCGCGGGCGTCGTAGTCGTCGTGGACGATCACGGAGTGCGCGCCTACGCCGAGGGCCGGCGTGCCGGCGCCGCTGACCTCGGTCGCGCCATCGGTGGTCCCGGTGCTGGTGGTGTTGCTGTCAGTCGTCATCGTGCCTCCCTAGAACTCGCTCGACTCAAGCACCTCGACCTTGATCCGCTCGACGGCCGCCAGCGCCTGCGCGACGCGCGCGGTGTCGCGTCCCTGCGCGCGCGCCTGCGTGGCCAGCCTGTCCAGGTCGCCGCCGATGCGCTTGACCTTGGAGAGGGCTTCGAGCGCGATCTGCGCCCGCACGCCCGCGCTCTCCTCATCCGCATGCTGCGCCAGCTTGCCGCGCGCCTCGTCCCACACCGCGGTCGCCTTATCCTTCAGCTCGCTGGCCTTGGCATTGGTCGGATTGGCCAGCCGGGATGTCAGGCGCGCGATCTCGGCGCGCTGCTCGGGCTGGCTCCAGAGCACGTGCGCCAGGATCGCCAGGTCGTCCTCCTCGACGGCCGCGCGTCCCTCCAGCAGGGCGTGGGCTTGCAGCGCGCGCAAGCTCTGCATCCAGCGCCGGTCGCTGGCGACGATGCCCTTCTGCCGCTCCAGGTCGCGGCGCAGGCCCCCCAGCGCGCCGGCGATGTCGGCGGGGATGGGCAGGGCCGCGGCCTGGTCCTGCAGCGCCGCAAGCTCGGCCTGGGGCAGCAGCGTGGGCGCCGCCTGCGTCCGGGCGGCGAGCGCGGCCGTGGCGCCCGCCAGCAGCCGGTCGAAGCCGCCCTGGGAGAGGTAGCCCACCTCGAGACGCAGCAGGAAGCGGTCCCACAGGGCTTCCAGGTCGTCGCCCTGGGGCATCTCGTTCGACGCGCCGAACAGGCTGATGAGCGGGGCCGGCTGCCGCGCCGTGCCATTGTCGAACACGCGCTCGTTGAGCAGGGTGAGCAGGCTGTTGAGCACCGCGCTCGACGACTTGAACACCTCATCCAGGAAAACCAACTGCGCCTCGGGCAGCTTGCCGGCGGTGATGCGCGCGTAGGTGTCGTTCTTCAGACCGTGGACACTGACGGGGCCGTACAACTCCTCGGGCGTGGTGAAGCGGGTCAGCAGATAGACGAAGTAGCTGAGGCCGGCGCCGGCGGGATCGCAGAACCGCTCCGCGACGGCCGTCACGAGCTGCGACTTGGCCGTGCCGGGCGGGCCGAGCAGCACGAGGTGGGACCGGCTGACCAGCGCGACCAGGGCGGCGCGGATCGCCTCCTCGCGCTCCAACAGGGCGGCGTTCAGCTCACCCTCGATCTGATGCAGCGTGACGAGGGTCGCGGGGGCGGGCAACGTGGGCGGCGGTGGCGTGGCGGTGGTAGCGGTGGCGTGTACGGTCATGGCTCCTCCTGCACAGCGATCCAGCGTGTGTCCTCTACATACCAGAATATTACCAGAATATTACCAGTAAAGCAAGGAACGAGGAGGAATGGGGCTGTTGCGCGGCATGGTTCATTTTGCGCCTGGAAATATGGTGACAGTTCGCGCGATGAGAATCGGAAATTCACGCTTGACTCAACTGTGGAAACCGCTTCGGCCGTGCCTGAACTGTCACCAGGTTTCTGAACCATGCCCACTGCGCGGCATAAAAAAGACCGGGAGCGCGCGTTTCCGCGTTCCCGGTCGGGGTAGGGGGATAGGGTGCAGTCTGCGGGCTGTCGCGCTAGCGGTCGGGGACCTCCTCGGCGTCGCCGTCGTCCTCCGCGCGGCGGCGGCGCGCGATCGCCTCAGCCTCGCGGCGCACCTCCGCGCGCTCCTCGGGCGTCAGGGCGCGCGCCGCCTCCTCCTGGGCCAGCAGCTCCATGAAGGCCCCAATCCCCAGATGCCGCTGCCGCGCCATGCGTTGGAAGAGCCGATGCGCCTCGTGGCTCAGGAAGTAGGCCCGCGAATCCTTGTCGATGTTCTTCCGCTTGGCGCTCGGGCTAGGGGCCTTTGGTCCCTGGGGCGCCGCGCCGGTCGCGGGCTCTGCGGTGGCGGTCATCCGGGTTGCACTCCTCTCCTCGGCCCTCAGCGCGGCCGTTGTCGGCTCCTATTACCAGAATATTACCAGTTATGGGGCCGGCTGGGTAGCGTGGCGGGACCAACGTCATCCCCGCGCTTTCTCCGCGCGCCGCGCGCGCCGTGTGTGTGGCGACCACACGTTACAATAGCACACAGGACGGCGCAAGGCACCGGGAAAAGATGCGGTTATTGTCGGTGCCGAAATCACGACCCTCGTATGTAACACTATCTCGAATCGTTGCGTCGCCATAGCTGCATGGCCCTGATGCCGTACCGCTCCCGCCTTAAGCGCCGCCGCCGGTGTCCGCTTATTGTCTGTCTACGATCCCTAACAGCTTGGCTTGCCTTCTTCAACTCATGATGCGCCTCGATGAAAGCGCGCTCGGTCTCGCCGACCAGATAGTACAGCGCCCGGAAGGTCGCGAGAGTCTTGACATCCCAGTCGAGGCCGAGCAGGCACCCCGTACATTGCAAGAGCGATATGACCGTCATTTGACCGGGGTCGCACAGCCCACCATTGCTTGGGCCAGCAAGCATGACGTGGCCATGGGTGTCGTCCTCTACTAGAGCAATGCCCTTGGATGTGGCATGTACCTTCCGGCTCGCCCACATGTAGTAGGGACGCACGTACTCAAGTTTTACAGCTTGCTCCAAATTGGAGAACGCCGGTTTCTTGACGCCCAAGGCGTGCGCAGCCCATCCATAGTCATGCCTATACGAGTCACCAAATCGCGTGCACAAAGCCTCGCTCTGCGCGCGCATCTTGCGCATCTCATCCTCGCTGAAGGGGCGGTAGCCCAGCCGAACACAATGCTGCTGGTAGCGTTCAGCCCCCTTCAGCGACTCGACGGCGCCGTGCAGGTAGTAGCGTTCCGCCAGGTCGCGGCCGTGCTCTTTGACGAGATAGGAGATGACAGCTATTTCGTACATAGTCCTCCAGCGCGCCAGGGCGGCCTCAGCATGACCGGTGCGGAGCATGCTTCCTACCTCCGAGGCCGTCAAGCAGGCGCGCGCGTGCAGACGGACCAACACCCGATAGACGATGTCGGCCTTGCCGCCCCGGCCGGAGCCACGACGGTGGAACTCTTCGCCAGCCTCCAACGCGACCACGCGGCACGTATCGAAGAGATCGAGAGCCCGTCCCCAGCGCTGATACAAGCGGTCCTCAAAGCTCGCAAAGAAAGCACGCCGCTCGGCAAGCATCGTCGGCATGTTGGCCTTAAGCTCGGCGAGGAGAGCCTTCGCTATGCTATCCACATAATCGGTTATGACGGCCTTACCGTTACTGTCATTGTCTGCACCGTCGAGGGCTATGCCGTAGTCCAACGTGTCGTCACTCACTTCTTTACACCTTGTGATACTGACCTTTATGGGGCGACAACAATTATTTACCCATGCACGCCCAACTCATGGAGCCGGCGATTGACCGTATTAGCGCGTGGTAGAGCTGCACGGGTCCGCTCGACGAGCTGAGGCGGCCGCAACTCCTCGGGGTGGCTAGGGATCATGTTAGCGGCCTCCATTTCCCCGCGCCGCGGGGCGCTGTGTGCCTCGTCCCCTGATAGCGTCGTGTCGTTGTGACGTAGCGGCATCATAAATGGAGATGGAGTTGGCCTGCCAGGACCAGGATAATGATGATGCACAGTGCGAGGGCGATAATTGCTGCCGCCACCCCCGGAACGAGGCTGAGTCGCCGGACCTGTCGGGAGTGATTGGCGTACACGGGCGGTGCGGGTGTCGGCGTCGTCCGCAGAGTAGGCGACACTTGGGGTGCGGGGATAGGGGTAGGCCTCGACGCCAGCGTGGGCACGGCCGCGGCCACGCGAGCGGGTGTGGCGCGTCGGGTAGGCTCCGACGGGAGGGGTGTCGGCCCCAGAATGGTCGGCTGCGCGGCCGGTGTCTCCACGTCTTCCAGCCGCCACCACGCGCCCTTAGCCCCGCCCATGCTGACCAGCTGGAGTCCCGTCTTCTTGTCCTCCTGCATGATCGGGCGCCACCAATCGAAGTCGCGCACCAGCAGCGTCTTCGTCTCCTTGAGGGTTGTGTCCCAGCCCTTGTAGTCGTTGTGTCGCTTGATGGGCTCATAGTGAACGACGCGCAAGCGCCCGCCCGCATCCAAGCCATACACTTTCTTGTAGCCAATGTCATGGCAGCGCAGGACTTCCGCAGGCACCGTCACCTCGTGCTCGCGGTCGAGCCATAGGTCCGACGTGAAATCACCCCCGCCCTCGGCGTCGGTACAGAGGCGCGTGCTATCCCAAACCCACAGCACGGGCCACCCATCCCGGCCATAGTCCCGCGCGCCACTGTAGTCCCCCGTGCGTCGCTCCCAGTCCGCTTGCTTAATCGCCGAGTGCTGGCATTCGCAGACAAACTTGAAGCCGTCGGGCAGGTCCACGATGAGATCGGCATAGTGGGCGTAGCGGCCCTCCACCCCCTTCATGAACGGCACCTCATAGTCGACGCGCGCGGTAGCGCCGCTCGAAGAACGCGCGCATCTGGCGCTTCATGTCCATGTGCCGCCGGCTGTCGCCCGTCGCCTTGGGGCAGTCGGACGCTCCCGCCCTATGGGCGAAGTGAGCGACGACGTGCGGGCCGGCCTTGTAATCGACCGTGGTGTGACAGGCGGGGCAATAGTAGGACTGTCCCCGCACGGCGTCGTCGGCGTCGATCCGGTCCGCGTCCGACTCACTTGTTGTAACTGCGATGAACACAGCGCCCCTTCCTTCACAATCCTTCTCGTGTCTGCCTATGGCGATTATAGGACGAGTGTTCAATTGCCACCGGCCTTTGTCCCCAACCACTAGCAGGCGACGGTATGTGGACCACACCCGGCGGCCCCAGGGGCCGGAGAAAACGCGGAAACACGCGCCCCCGCGCAATCGGCACTCACCTGACGACCTGGCATTGCGGCACGCGCCACGGGCCGAAGAAGCACGGCGCCGAGCGGATCGCCACCTCATGCGACCCCAGCGCGAGCGCATCGACGAGGATGATGGCGGCGATCAGCAGCCGCAGCGGGGTGAGGCGGCGCGGCCGGCGCTGCGTCGACGTCATTGGCCCACTACAACGATTCGTGCAGTGCGCCATTTAATCGAGCTATGTGTTGCTCCCAGAGCCGCACTTGGCGATAGTGTGAGGGTGCGACGGCATGCGTCGGCACGCGGCACGTGTCGAGGTGTGAA
>JAABUX010007639.1_pt1 | contig 12633 bp, 13 predicted proteins | sample 5561851 | NCBI WGS metagenome assembly JAABUX01 (sample SAMN10711883, study PRJNA513361) | rock metagenome | isolation source: Antarctica rocks | place: Antarctica: Victoria Land, Richard Nunatak red sandstone | collected 2016-01-03 | reverse complement strand
CACCGCCGGGGTGACCCGGCCCAGCGCGACCCGCACCGTCGCGGTCGACACCTCGGTCCGGGCGGCAATCTGCCGCAACGACAGACCCTGCCGGTCGAAGCCGACGATCCGGGCGGCCAGCGCCCCTAGCTACATCGACCGGCACGTTGGGGCGCCTCGTTTGGTTAGCGGCCGCGCCCCCGGTCTCGGGCCGCGGGCTGAGGGCTCTGCACGTAGTCGCGGTCGCGGTTTCGGTCCGGGGCGAGTCGGGCAAGCCGGCGCGTCGCCGATTCGGGTGTCTTTGCCGTGCCCGGTGGGCGCCAGGGTAGCGCCGCCGGCCGGTGCTCGGCTGTGTCTGGTAGCCGGGTATGCGCCGCGCTCTGGGTGTCGCTGCGGTCAAGCGCGTCGGTCAGCGCCCGCCGGCCGCCCGCCGCGGCCGGCGGCTGGTGATGGACTTCATCGGCAGGCGGCGGCGCGAGGTAGACGTGGTTTTCGTGCCGCCCGCGGGTGAGCCCGACATACAGGTGCTGGCGGTCCAGGCCGGGTCGGGCGAGCAGCAGCCCTTCATCGACGGTGGCGCCTTGGGCCGCGTCGATGGTGGAAGCCCAACCGTGAGCCGCATGATCCCGCACGTAGGTGTCGGGCAGCACCGCTCGCTGCTGGCCGGCGAGGCGCTGAACGAGCAGCCCGTCGCCGGTCCGGCCGAGAACGGTGAACTGGTCACCGTTACGCAGAAAGTCGCCACCGACGCGGATAGCCCGGTTGTTGCGGGTCGCGCGCAGCCGGTCCCCGGCCTGCCACGGCACCAGCGCGTCGAGCAGCACCGGGCCGCGCACCGCGCCGATGTTCGTCGCATGCGCCCTTGCCCGCATGTTGAGAGCGTCGACATCCCGGTGCGTGCGGGCAAGCATCAACACAGTCCGGCCCGCGTCACACGTCTGCCAGTAACGATCGAATATGGCGTCCAGCGCGGCCGCGTCGTCGGGGCAGTCGTGGATCCGGCCGGCGGCGCTGTAGGTGTCGAGCACGGCGGGGTCGCCGCGGCGCAGTTGCAGGGACGCCTCGCGTTCCCACGGCGCCTCGAAGCGGTGGACCTGCCCGAGGGTGGGGGCGTGCAGCCGGTCGGCGAGCGCCGGGAGCATCCCGCCGGCGGCCTGCACCGGCCCAATCTGGCCGGGGTCCCCGATCAGCAACACCTTCGATCCACCACGTTGGGCCGCCTGGGTGAGGGTGTCGAGGTCGCACGTGCCCAGCATCGAAGCCTCATCGATCACCACCACATCACCTGGCCTCATCAGCGCCCCGGCCGGTTCCGGCACCCAGCTTGATCGCGAGTGTTGGTGTCGGTGGTCGTAGAGGAACTTCGCGACGGTGTCCGCCGGGGAGGCGGTGGCCTGTTGCAGTTCGGCGGCGGCCCGGGCCGACGGCGCGAGCAGCACCACCCGGTAACCGGCGGCCTGCCAGGCGCGGACCGCGACCGCGATCGCGGTGGTTTTCCCGGTCCCGGCGGGTGCGACGAGCACCGAGACCCGGTCCCCGCTGGCGGTGATCCGGGCGAGCGCCGCCTGCTGGGAGGGGTCCAGGCCGCGGTGCCGGCCGGCCGCGAGCAGCCGGGCTTGGTCAACCAGGCCGACCCCGGCCCGGCGGCCCGCGTTGGCCACATCGAGGATCCGCAGCTCGGCCTGCAAGGTGGTGCGGCTGGCGTACCGGGCGTCCGAGGCCCGTATCGGCCCGTCGCGCTCGGGCCGCAGCAGAACTGCTTCGGGGGTGGCCAGGGCCCGGTCGGTCCAGCGTTCGATCAGCTCCCGGGTCATCCCGGCGCCGACCCCGGCCGTGGGCAGCCGGGCGGCGATCTCCACGGTCAGCTCGGCGCGGGAGAACACCGCCCGCCGGCCGCCAGCCGCGCGGACCGCCCCTTCCAGCAGCCGCTCCACCTCCGCATCCGTCCGGCCCGGGTGTTCGCGCGGACCGCGCAGATCCCGAGCAGCTTCCACGGCGCGTTCGATGCCGGCGCGGTCCCAGCCGGCGCCGGCGGCTTCCCGCTCCCACCGTTCGGTCAGCGCCACGATGTCGACTGGTTCTTTGCCGGGTCGGGTCTTGAGTACCGCGACCTTGGTGACCGCCGTGCGTTCGGCGGAGCTGAGCGGCCGGCCTAACGTGTCCTCGTAGCGGGCGATCACCGGCCCGGCCTCCGCTTGAACCTGCACGGTGCGCTTGGACCACATTCGGAGCAGCCGATCGGGAACACCGGCGATCTCGGCCTGTCCGTCCCGGCTGACCTGCGTCCAGCCGACACCGAGGCGGCCGGTCAGCTCGGCGCGCAGCGCCGCCTGATACACCGCGCCGGCGGCCTTCTTGTGCCGGAACAGCTCGGTGCCATCGACCGTCCGCCAGCCGCCGTCCGGGCAGCGGACCTTGTTCACCACCAACGCGTGCGAATGCAGCTGCGGGTCCCCGGCCCGCGAGGTGCGGTGGTCGAACACCGCACTGGCGAGGCCGCCGGTCGGAACCTGGGTGTGCCCGTCGGCGCCGACCCGGGAGAACGACGCGTGCCCATCCACATACTCCAGCGCCGCCGTGACCGCGGCCTGATGGGCGGCCAACACCTCCGCCGCAGCCTGCTCGCCGCCGAGCGCCCAGAGGGCGCTGACCGACTTCGGCGCCGACAGGCACAGGTCATATCCGGCCACCCCGTCCGCCCGCCAAGCCCGGCCCAACTGCTGGCCGGTGCGCGGGTGGATCGCCCGGCCGAACGCCGCCTCCAACTCCCGCTCCGAAACACGGCCGCCCGCGGCCAGGTCAAGTTCGTCGAGGCCGCGGCCCTCCCACCGGCCCGGCGCCTCACCCATCCCCAGGAAGTACTCGCACCTGCCCCGGCTGACCTGGTTCGCGTAGTACCTCCACGACCCGTGCCGAATCTTCGCCGTCGACAGCATGACCGCACCGTACGCATTCCCAATGCACCTGTCTGCACGGTCAAATGGATTGCAGGACAGGGGGAACGGGCATGGAGGCGAGTAGCGGAGAACGTTGGAAACCAACGGCAAGTAGCAGTACAGCCTTGGGGTGGAAAACAAATGTGGCAACGACAGCAGGCAGTTCGGCGTGTCGTGGCCTGCCGGACGATGTCACGTTCTTGGTCCGGTGGTCAGCCACCGCGGATCAGCTCAGCAATGCCTTCTGGGCGGCCTGTCACGGTGGCCAGGTGCGTGCTGCCGAATTTCTCCTGAACCACGAGGCGCCCCTGAACTGGTTACCGGGCGGGGGGCGGTTGACCCCGCACGACGCAGCCGCCCGGAGCGCCGCAACCGACATGATCACCTGGCTGGACGGCCACGACGCCAGGACGGCCAACGATCTGCGCGGCGGCTGACCACCGCAGGCTGCCCGCTCGTGCAGCGATCTCGTCTGCGGAACAGCGGCAGGTTCGATTTTTGCCTCCGGCTTCGACCGCGCCGGCCATGCCGCGGGCCGGGACGGCCGTCGTGACAAGGCCGCTCGTGATCGACGAACGGCCAGGTGCCGCACGAGAAGTGTCCCGGGCGAAGAGACCCAGCCAGGCCGCCGGCGCGACGATCCCTCCGGTCCGGGTCGCGCCCAAATGGCCCGCGGGAACGCTGGTGGCGCGCTGGTGGCGCGCTGGTGGCGCGGCCGATCGGCCTTGCTCCGGCGCGAGGACGCATCTGGAGCGCGGGTGCGCCAGGTTTGAGCTCTCAGGTCAGGAGGGCCTCATGAGCGGTTGACCCCGCTCGATGCAGCCGCCGGGAGCAGCGCGACCGACGTGATCACCTGGCTGGACGGCCACGGCGCCAGGACGGCCAGCGATCTGGGCGGCGGCTGACCACTGCAGGCCTGCCTGCTCGTGCAGCGATCCGGCTGCGGAACAGCGGCAGGTTCGATTTTTGCGTCCGGCGCGACCGCGCAGGCCATGCCGCGGGCCGGGACGGCAGTCGTGACAAGGCCGCCCGTGATCGACGAACGGCCAGGTGCCGCACGAGGAATGTCCCGCGCAAGAGCCGCTGCCAGGCCGGCGCGGCGGTCTCTCCGGTACGGGTCGCGCCCGAATGGCCCGCGGGAGCGCTGGTGGCGCGCTGGTGGCGCGGCCGATCGGCCTTGCTCCGGCGCGTGGACGCGTATGGAGCGCGGGTCCGCCAGGTTTGAGCTCTCAGGTCAGGAGGGCCTCATGGAGCGTTTGCTCAGTGTCCAGGACGCCGCCGCCGAACTCGGCACCCCGGTGCGGTTCGTCCGTCGGCTGATCGCCGAACGACGGATCCGGTTCCACAAGATCGGCAAGTATGTTCGCATCTCCAGCACGGACCTTCACGCATTCATCATGGCCGGCGCCATCGAGCCAGCAGCGGCAACACAGGGCCTCAGCAAGTTGCCTGAGGGGCGCCAGGTCAGCTCAGGGCCTCGACACCGCCGTCATTGATTTCTCGAGGCCCGGTCGGTGTGGGCCTCCATCGAGGGCTCAGACCCATGCTTGGCCCGCAGCTTCTTCTACAGCCGCACGCGAGCGCTACGTTGCAAAGATCAACCAGTGGGACGACTCTGGCACCCCGGGCCGCTGCGACGCCAGCGCCCCCACGCTGGCGCAGGATCCGAGTCGTCAGCGGCGTCAACCGCGCCGGCGCGCGAAGGCATTAGTCATGGAGTCACCCCGTTCTTAAGGATCTTGAAGAAGTCGCTCGGCGTGGACGTCGCATTTTCCGAGCCCCTTGCCGGACCGCGCTGACCTGTCGTCTTGGCTTGGACAGCGCAGGTCGCCGACGTGGTGCTCGCGGCTGGTATCCACAGAATCGGAGCCGGACCCCTCAACACGTGAACTCCGAGGAAGTCTCGCGAACAGAAGCGTCGACCTCACCGGAGTTCATGGTTATGGCCTATCTCAAGCCGCGTCCACGCAACGACGGCCGCGTCTCTTTTGTCGTCTGCTGGACTGACTCGGCCGGCCGCGAGTGTCAGAGAACGTATCGGGACAAGACGCAGGCCAACCACGTATTGCGGGAACGGATCGCACAAGAGGCGCGCCATGAGCTGCCAGACGAAGCGGCGTCGCGAGAGCCCTTCGAAAACGTGGCGCAGGCATGGCTGGCCATGACACGGCGGCGTGTTAAGGCGCGAACCGCGGATGACTACGATTCCCTGCTCCGCATCCATGTGCTGCCGGCGTTCGGTTCACGCCGGATCGGCTCGATTGCCTCACGCGAGGTGGAGGAGTGGCTGGGGACACTCGCCGATCAGAGCCTCACCACCAAGACGGTTCGAAACGCCTACACACCGCTCATGGCAACGTTCAAGTACGCGCTGCGTCACCACATCATTCGAGTCAACCCGTGCTCCGGGGTTGAGCTTCCGACGGATCGGGACCAAGCCGAATTCGAGGGCCATCCGCTGACTCGAATGCAGGTTGCGCAGCTGAGCGCCGAGCTGGACCGTTGGCCACCGTACGGTCTCGCTGGCAGATTTCTGGCATCCACCGGGCTGCGGGCCGCCGAGTTCGCCGGGCTGCTCATCGCGGACTTCGACGTCGACCGCGGCACCGTGGACGTCGTGCGGACCCTTACGCGCAGTCGGAAGACTCGCGAATGGGTGGTCGGCACGCCCAAGAGCCGGCGCGGACGCAGGGAGGTGCCGATCCTCGACGAAGAGCTACTCCTAGATCTGGTCATCCACCTCCAGGCTCACCCGCGTCACAGCGAACCAGAGGCCCCGCTCTTCTTTGGAAGAAGCACCGGCGGGCACGGCTCCGACCCCGGGAAACCGTTCGACCCGCACGTGTTCTACCAATGGCACCTCAAACCGGCGGCCCGGCGCATCGGCATGCCCCAACTACGCGTACACGACCTTCGCCACACGGCAGCCACCCTCTGGCATGAGGACAGCGTTCCGCTCTCGGTCATCAGCCGGTGGCTAGGACACGCGTCCGTCGCCGTCACTGACCGGGTGTACGTGCACCTGCGCGCTGAAGACGACTACGGCAGGTGGCGAGAGCAATTCCGGACAGCGCGCGAGGCCGAACGCGACCTTGGGACCGGGCAGATCGAACGACGTCTGCCATAAGCAAACGTCACTGTGGTGCCAACGGTGACGTCGTCACCCAACGCGAGGAACTCGGCCCCCGCGGCGCGGTGGTCCCGCAGCGCCCCGGCCATCGAGCGAGCCGGGGCCAGCCGGATTGCTGCCGGTTGATCTAGCTCGGAGCCGCCAGCGACGGCCGCCAGCACCAGACAACCCCCCACCAACTACCTCAGGTGAGGAGAACATCCGGACTGGTTACGACGTCAAAGCGCACTGCGGGTACGGCATGCGGCTGCCTCTGCCATCGGCCACACCACGACGATCACTCAAGCGACATAAAAGCAAACGGCCCCGCGCCGCCGCCGCCGTGCGGAATCGGCCGCCGACGCAGCGCAGTCCCCGACCCAACGTCCGATCCGCTGATCACCGATAACAACCACCGTGAGCCCCTGGTGCCCGATAATCTTCGGGCTTTTCCGGGCTTTCGTGGTGGACGCAAGGTGGCCCTGATCAGCAAAAATGGCGCTCACCAGGGCATTCATCCTCGGTGCTGAGGCATCACAAGGTGGAGGTGGCGGGAATCGAACCCGCGTCCTCCGGCACCAGACCAGGGCTTCTCCGGGCGCAGACCGTGATCGCTTTCTCACCCCGCCGATCGCCACGGCGCGCCGGCGACGGGTCAAGCTGCTGTGGGATTTTCCGACCTACCCCGCAGCCGGGTAGAGCGGTGAGCCTCCTGGCGACGCCAGCATCCCGGCCGGAGGCACTCCGGGGCTGACGGCTACCGACCTAGGTCAGGCAGCGAGCGCGTAATTATCGGCGCTTATCTTTTTCCAGGGGATGGTTAACGAGCTCGCCCCTGGCATCCTCGGCCCGCTTCCCCTGCTCCGACATCCGGAGTCGAGACCGTTCACCCCCTGGCGGGAGGTGACCAGATCAAGCGTACTTCTGGTCTCCCTGTTCAGTTGTGCCACCAAAGTCTACGTCGAGCAGCCGCGCGGTATTCCCCCATAGCACCCGGCGGAGCCAGTCGTCACCCAGGTCAAGGCGCTGGAGCACCTCAATCTGGTGGGCGTAGGTGTGCGGAATGTTCGGAAAATCGCTGCCGAAGCAGATCCGGTCGGCGAGATCGACCAGGCGCGGACGCAGGTCCGCCGGGAACGGCGAGCGCCGCTCGGTGAACTCGGTGAAGGCCATCGTCGTGTCCAGGTGCACGTTCGGGTACCGGGCGGCGAGCGCGAAAAACTCGGCATATTCGGGCATGCCCAGATGCGCGATGACAGCGGTGAGCCGGGGATGGTCGGCCAGCACCTCGCCGAACGGCCCAGGCCCGGTGTATGGGCCGCCGACCGGTCCGGAGGCGCAGTGCACGACGACGGGGACGCCGGATTCCGCCAGAAGGCCCCAGACCGGCTGCAGCACAGGCTCTCTCGGGTCGTAGGAACCCACCTGGAGGTGGGCCTTGCCGATCCGCGCACCGGCGTCGAGGGCCGCGACGACGTAGCGCTCGACCCCCTCCTCGGGATAGAACGTGAACGTCGGCCACACCTCGGGGACCTGCGCAGCGAAGCCTGCCGCCCAGTCGTTGAGCCACGCCGCCATCCCGGGTTTGTGCGGGTAAACCAAAGCAGGGAACCGGCGCACACCGAGGGCACGGAGCCGGGCCAGCCGGTCGTCCTCGGAGGTGCGGTAGGTGATCGGCCACTGCACCCCGTAATGAGAAGCGTCATCGAAGTAGGCCCACACCTTGCGCATCACCGGCTCGGGCAGGAAATGCACGTGTACGTCCAGCAATCCCGGCAGCCCCAACCCCTGCCAGACGGGAGGGACCTCGGCATCGGTGAGCACCAACCGACCCTACGACCCGGTCCGCTACCGTCCGCACCCATGGCACGGGTCCTGATTACCGGCGGCGCGGGCTACATCGGCACCCACACCGTGCGAGCACTGGAGATCGCCGGTTACGACGTGACGGTGCTAGACGACCTTTCAGCCGGGCATCGCACCCTGCTCCCACCGAAGACCGACCTGCACGTCGTCGACCTGACCGATGAGGCCGCGACGAGTCAGGCGGTTGCTGCGACGCGGCCGCAGGCGGTTGTCCACTTCGCGGGCGCCATTGAGGCGGGTTTGTCGATGATCGACCCTGCGCGTTTCTACCGCAGCAACGTCATCGGCTCCTTCCACCTCGCGCAATCCCTGCGCGAGAATGGCAATCCGCCCGTCGTCTACTCCTCCAGCGCGGCGGTCTACGGGGACCCCGACACCGTCCCGATTCCCGAGGGTGCACCGAAGCGGCCGACCAGCGTCTACGGCCGGACCAAGCTGGATACTGAAGGCCTGTTCGCCGCGTTCAACACCGCCTACGGCCTGCGGGCGACCGCACTGCGCTACTTCAACGCGGCTGGTGCCGCGGCCGACACAAGCCTCGGCGAGGCGCACCGGGTGGAAACCCACCTCGTGCCGGTTGCCCTCGCGGCGGCCAGCGCCCGAAGCACGATGACCCTGTATGGCACCGATTACCCCACCCCCGACGGCACCTGCATCCGGGACTACGTGCATGTCGAAGACCTCGCGACGGCCCACGTTCTGGCCCTCGCCGCCCTCCTCGACGGCGCGCCAGGTGAGCCCTACAACGTGGGGGTCGGGTCCGGGTTCTCCAACCGGGAGGTGCTGGCCGCGGTCGAGCGGGTGACCGGCAGGCGCCTTGAGGTGGTGGAGGCGGCGCGCCGGCCGGGCGACCCCGCCGAACTCGTCGCCGACCCGGCGCGGATCACTTCTGCACTGGGTTGGCGTCCGCGATGGACCGACCTGGACCAGATCGTGGCGAGCGCAGCGGCCTGGCACGCCAACCAGGGGCCAACCGCCAACGCGGCGGCGTCGAAAAAGCCGTAGCCACCGGCCGCATCGGCCGGCGGGTTGCCCATCGGAATGACCCCCGTGGGGCTGTGTGCCGCCCAGCTCCAGGTACCCAGCCCGGTCCCGACCAACTCGAGCCAGGTCACGACCACGAACGCCCCTACGTATACCAGCGGCTGCCGCCCGCGAAGCAGGAACCACGCGAGGCAGCCGAACCACATTGCTCCCAGCACATCGAAGCGCGCCGACAGCGTCAGGCCCCAAAGCGCGTACGCCGCGCCGAGACCGAGGACGGCCCGCACAAGCAGCCGGCCATGGCGGCGCACCCAGGGGTCGCGGCCGGCCGCCAGCGCTGCGAGGTAGACCAGGCCGTGGCCCGGGGGCACGAACCACGGCACCCGCGCGAGGAACGAAACCTCGTGCAGCCGGTAGTCATAGGTGTGCAGCAGCGCGGAAAACGTGAACTCGATCCCGCTCGCGTACCCGACCACCACCGCGATCTGCGCCCGAACCAGGGCGGACTCCCCGCGGAGCAGCGCGAGCAACAAACCGGCGGTGAGTATGCCCAGGCCGCACTGCACCGGGTAGGACACCCCCGCGCCCGCGCTATCGGCGAGCAGGACCAGCGGCACCCAGGTGAACACCAGCGCTGTGATCCCGAGGCCGCGCTTCGCGGGGCGGCTCGGCGGCGCTCCCCACCGTCGAGGCATCATGGCTGCCCCACCCGGGGCGATACCGCCCGCCCCGGGTGGCATCACCGCCGCCCCTTGGCGCGCCTTCCGGCCGCCACCGCCACCTCACGGGCGGCGTCGCGGGCGGCTAGCGCCTGCCGCTTGTCGTAGCTCTTCTTACCGTGCGCCAGCGCGATCTCGACCTTCGCCTTGCCATCTTTGAAATACAGCGCCAGCGGCACGATCGTGGCGCCGCTCTCCCTGGTCTTGCCCATGAGCTTGGCGATCTGCTCGCTGTGCAGCAGCAACTTACGTTCACGTCGCGGCTCGTGGTTGGTCCAGGTGCCTTCGGTGTATTCCGGGATGTGGACCCCGGCAAGCCACACCTCCCCGTCGCGCAGGAACGCGTAGCCGTCCACCAACGATGCCCGCCCGGCCCGCAGCGATTTCACCTCAGTGCCCAGCAGGACCATGCCGGCTTCGAACGTGTCCTCGAGGTGATAGTCATAGCGGGCCTTCTTGTTCGCCGCGACGAGCTTGCGGCCGATCTGTTTGGGCACCGCTCAGCCCGCTCCGGCTCCGATGAGGCCGGCGAGCAACGACCGGGCCCGATCAACGGCGACAGCAGGTTCGGCGCTCGCCGGGACCGCGACATCGGGGTGCAGCCCCACCTTGTCAACGACATGACCGCCAGGCGTGCGGTAGGAGGCGACCGTCATCTCCAGCGCGGAACCGTCGGAAAGCTGCACGGTCTGCTGCACACTGCCCTTGCCGAAGGTGCTGCTGCCCACCAGCACCGCCCGCTTGCGATCCTGCAGGGCCCCGGCGAGAATCTCCGCTGCAGAGGCGGTACCGCCGTCCACCAGGACGGCCAGCGGCAGCGTGGTGGCCTGCCCGCTTGCGGCGAGGAGCACCTTGGCTGGCACCGAACGCCCTGACAGGCTCACGACCGGTCCACCGTCGAGGAAAGCGGACGCCGCGGAAACGGCCTCATCGAGCAGCCCGCCCGGGTTTCCGCGCAGGTCCAGTAGCAGACCGTGGGCGCGGCGTGCCTGCGCTGCCGCCACAGCTGCGTGGACCTCACGAGCGGTGCCGGTAGAAAACATGGCGATCCGGATCCGGACCAGGCCGCCTCCGAGCGCCTCGGTGGACACGTCCCCCGCCGGTAAGTCTCGCCGTTCGAGCCGCACCGAACGCCGCATCCCAGTGGGGGTCAGCACCGTCACCGCGACCAGCGAACCTACCGGCCCGCGCAGGGCGGCGGTGACACTGTCCAGGTCCTCACCATCCACGCTTCGCCCGGCGACTGCGGTGACCCGATCGCCCACCTTCAGCCCGGCGGCCGCGGCGGGCGAGCCACCGCTGACGCTTGCCACGATTATCTGCCGGTCCTCGCCGCTGCGGCGCAGCCAGACACCAAGCCCGCTATAGCGGCCGTCGAGCAGGGCCTGCAAGGAGCCTGAAGACGCGGCGTCCCCCGGTACGCCGTAAAAGGCCCCCCATTGATCATCCAGCCGGCCCAGCATGCCCCGGATGGCTGCCTCATCCAAGGCACGGTCGGAAACCTGGTGGTCGGCCTTGGCTCGGATCGCCGCCGCCGCCTGGTCCAGCGGGCTCGCCACACTGCGGCGGTGACCCACGCTGACGCCGGCCGCGAAGGCGGCTGCCAGCGCGCCGGCCACCGCCGCGACCAGGGCGGTGCTGGCCGCTACCCGGCGTACGGACAGGACGGACATCGGCCCATCCTAGGCGCCGCACGCGCGGGCGCCGGCTCGCAGCGACGTAGGGTGATCCATCGTGACCGTCGACGCCACGGGTGAACGCTCCACCCGCCAAAAGCGGGCGGTCTCAGCACTCCTCGCGCAGACCGAGTCGTTCCGCAGCGCTCAGGACCTGCACGCCGAGTTGCGGGCGCGCGGTGAACGCGTCGGACTCACCACCATCTACACGCAGTTACGGGTCCTCGCGGACGCCGGAGCAGTCGACATGGTGCGCGCCGAGGACGGCGAGAGCTTGTACCGCCGCTGCCGCATCGAAGGCCACCATCATCATCTGCTGTGCCGTTCCTGCGGCCGAACCGTGGAGCTGGAGCCGCCCGGCCTGGAGACCTGGACTATGACCATCGCCGAGCGTGAGGGATTCAGCGACATCACTCACGTTCTGGAGGTAGTGGGAACCTGCGCGGACTGTCGCCGCGTCCGCGGCGAATGACCTAGTACGACTGACCAGAGGCCGGCCAGCAGATACGCGGACGCCGCCACCGCCATGATGGCGAAGCTGGCGGGTAGCCGCGGGTAGCCGGTGGCCAGTGCCAGCCCCATCCACACCGAGGCGACGGCCGTGCCCACCGACACGGCCATCCCGGCCCAGGGCCGGCGGGTCAGGCGCAGCGCCACCCCGGCCGGCGCCGCCAGCAGGCCGAGAACCAGCAGGGAGCCGACGGCCTGACGGGCCTCGCCTGCGGTGACGCCTACCAGGGACAGGAACAGCAACCCCAGCGACCGGACCGGGACCCCCCTGGCGCGGGCAACTGCGGGGTCCACCGAGGCGAATAGCAAAGGGCGCGCGATTGCCAGCAGCACGACGCTGGTGGCGAAGCCGACCACAACGGCCACCGCGGCCTGCTGCGCCCCGATGCCCAGCACCGAGCCGAACAGCACATTCGCGCTGACCGCACCGTTGCCGGTGCTGCGCGAGGTGGTGTAGATCGTCAGGAAGAACGCGCCGAGGCCAAGCACCCACGCGAAGACCGTCCCGACCACGACGTCATCAGGTTGACCGGACCGGTCCAGCGTCGCCATTCCCAGGCCGACCGCGACGCAGCCGGCGAACAGGCCGATGCGCGCATCGACACCGAGAGCGAGCGCGGCGGCGGAGCCGGTGAAGGCGACGTGAGAGAGGGCGTCGCCGGCGAATACCTGAGCGCGAAGCACGACGAAGAACGAGGCCAGCCCGCACGCGGTAGCGATCGCTGTTGCGGCCAGCAGAGCCCGACGCGACCCTGGATCGGTCAGCAGCTGCGAAACCACGCTCACCGGACGGCCATCCGCCCGTCACGGCTGCGGCGCACTGCCACGCTGAGCAGGTACCCGACGAGCCCGAC
>JAABUX010007638.1_pt1 | contig 12634 bp, 15 predicted proteins | sample 5561851 | NCBI WGS metagenome assembly JAABUX01 (sample SAMN10711883, study PRJNA513361) | rock metagenome | isolation source: Antarctica rocks | place: Antarctica: Victoria Land, Richard Nunatak red sandstone | collected 2016-01-03 | reverse complement strand
AACGCCGCCAGCAGGAGCGAGACGATGAGCAGGAGCGTCACCCCTCGCAGGATCATGGGTGGACGATGGTGCTGGGATCGGTGTGCCGAATCCCTGTGAGGAAACACGTGCATGAATAGCCCCTTTCCAAGAGGTAGGAGGACGGAGCGAAGCAAGGAGAGCCTCACCTCACACGAACCAAACAAAAGTAGGAGATGCGGAAACTGACCGCCAGTTTCCACAGCGAGCATATCCACAAGATGACAACGAGACAACACAACGAGCGTTCCGACAGCTTCTGCAAAGGCCAAAGAGAGATACCGTACCCAACAGAGTAAGTGGTCAGACGCATCACTCGATGCTCGCACAACCGGACGTGTCGGCCTCCGAATATGAGAGCGGTGGGTGCGTGCTGAAAGTGATGAGTGGGAAAAGGATGGGAACGCTCAGCAAGAAACAAGCTCAGGAGACGAGCCATGCTCTTCATCCTCAATTTGGAGTGGTTGAGAACGCGCGAGATCGTTGCCTGTGAGACCCTTACGAGAGGTGTACTCTCGCGAACCGTCGGTGTGTACGGTATGTAGTGCATGCTGCCTCCTTGCTCCTGTGCAATCGTGGGACAGAAAAACCATGCGTGAGCATCATTGCGTTATCAAGGGACAAAACGTGCTTGCTCTGATACACGAACTGTAACTCAGAAACCGGTTTCTGTCAAGGGTATATACAGAATTCCCCCCAAATTGTCTACGAGTACACTTCCGGCACATTCTGTGATAGTGAATGCCCTACATCCTGGCCTGATGCTAACAAGAGGGAATGAGAATACTATTGGAAAAAAATGAGAGACTTCACATCTTTCTCCAATAGAGTTTCAATGATGAAACTTTATACTGCCAGTGTAAGGAGAGAAACATCTCCGTCATAGAGTGAATTTTTGAGAAGAATAATGATACAAGACAAGGAAACACATATGAACAAGCAAAACACACCACTGCGTATGCCCAAGGCTCTCGCCCTTGCACTGTTACGAAAGGTGAAGCGAGGCATCATGATCACCTCAATTCTTAGCTTCGGAACATTTAGCGCACTCGCGATGAACCATACGCTGGGAACAACAGCGCAACAAACGACGGCAGCAACGACCGTGATACATAAGATAACCACCGTTACTCCCACAACGAAAAAGACGACAACGGCAGCACCTGCCGCCACTGCAACAAAAGAGACGACGACAGTAACGCCTACCGCAACCACAACCCAGCAAGGAGGAGGATATGGCTTCGGATCAAGCAATTCCACAAGCAAACCTGTATCCGGGTCTCACACATCCTGACCCATTGGTTGTGCCTGCTGGCATGAGTCGAGCGGAGTTCCGAGCGATGGGAACCACCATCTCGCTCTTGCTTCCTGAGGCACAACTTCACATAGGAACCGAGGCAACACGAAAACTCTTTGCCGAATGGGAGCAGACGTTGAGTCGCTTTTTGCCAGAAAGCGAGCTATCACAACTCAATCGTCAGAGCGGAACACCAGTCAATGTGAGTGTTCTCCTCTTTCGCGTCATCCAGGAGGCATGTGTTGCGGCTCAGGAGACGGAAGGACTCTTTGATCCGACGCTTCTCACACAACTTGTGCAGATCGGCTATGACCGAACCTTCGAGGAAGTGCCTGCTGTTACTTCTGCAACGAAGTCCACACCGCAACCCGGTGGCAATTGGCGAGAGATATACCTGAACAAGAGGAGAAGACGTGTCACCTTGCCAGTGGGTATTGGGGTAGAGGTAGGTGGTATCGCCAAAGGAATGGCGGTGGACGCGGCACTCGTACAATTGCGTTTGCTAGGAGTTCAAACGGCACTTGTCAACGCTGGAGGAGACCTGGCAGTGATGGGACTTCCAGTAGGGTACGACTATTGGCCTCTGGCAATCGCAGGCAAGAATATGTCTTGGGTTGTCCCGTTTCATCATGGAGCGTTAGCAACTTCAGGGATAGACCGACGCCACTGGCAGCAAGGCTCGCTTTCCCGTCATCACCTTATCGACCCGCGCTCCGGTGAGCCTGCTCAAAGTGGTCTCTGGTCGGTGACGGTAGCGGCGGCGGATTGTCAGCGTGCCGAAGTCGCTGCCAAAGTTGCATTTTTGCTGGGGCCGGAGCAAGGAAAACATTTTCTCGACGATTCCGGTCTGGCCGGTATGCTGGTTCGTCATGATAGCAGTTGGACAAGTGCAGGCACGTGGCCTGTAGTGCTGATGAAGGCAATGGAGGATGAGCGATGAGTAATCTATGGAATGCCGTAACCTGGGATATTGCACGGGCTGGTGGATGGACAGCCTATGTACTACTCACACTGGCGGTGGTCGTGGGATTGTTGCTTTCGACGCAAGTGCAATCGCCTAGTCGTTGGCCGCGTTTGCTCAACAGCGAACTGCATAACTTTCTGTCGCTCCTAGGGACGCTCTTTCTCGGTGTGCATATCCTGGCGGTCTGGATAGACCCCTTCACCCACTTCGGGTGGCGTGATATGCTGCTTCCTTTTGTCAGTCAATATCGTACATTCTGGATGGCATTGGGGATTGTGGCAGTGTACCTTGGTATCGCCATTGGTATCAGCACCTTGCTTCGTCCACATATTGGGTACAATTGGTGGCGCAAATTGCACGTTCTGACACTTGGCATCTATGTTCTTGCCGCTCTTCATGGTATTGGCACGGGCAGTGACACACAAACAAAGTGGGCACTTAGTCTTTACCTTATCAGTACCGTCCTTGTCGGTTTGCTCCTTTGTCGCAGATTGTTCATTGTCTTGAACAAGCGCACGCCTCATCGTAAGGCTGAAATCATACCGCGTAGGAATACTCACATGCAAGATAGTAGAGGGGATACTGGGGCACAGGTAAAAGGTCAAAAGCAGCCAGAAACGTCCTTCCAATCTGTTTCCAATCTTCATACAATACAATAAAGGAAAGAGCCTACTTATAATTGATGAGTGGGAGACAGTGCGGAAAAAAGGAGTGGAGCCGTGCATATTCTTGTGGTGGAAGACGAGCAACGTCTGGCGTTGCTGCTGCGCCGAGTCTTGCTGGAAGAGCGTCATACCGTTGATCTCGCGCACGATGGCGAAAAGGGTTTGGACTTGGCCTTGAGCGATACCTATGATGTCGTCATCCTCGATGTCATGCTGCCTGTCTATGATGGTTTCGAGGTCTGCCGCCAGATGCGGGCTGAACGCATTCTATCGCCAGTGCTTATGCTCACAGCGCGAGGGGCAGTGGAGGACCGTGTGAAGGGGCTGAATGTAGGTGCGGATGACTACCTGACCAAGCCCTTCGCAATGGAGGAACTCTTAGCCCGTGTGAATGCGTTACTACGCCGCCGAGACCGCCATTTTGATGAGACGCCGCAACTGTGCGTGGGTGATCTGACGCTTGATCTCGTAAGACATGAAGCGAAGCGAGCAGGACGTGTCATTGAGTTGACGGCTAAAGAGTTCGCGCTTTTGGAATACCTGATGCGTCACCCCGGACAGGTGTTGAGCCGCACCCAGATTACTGATGCCGTATGGCGTTATGACCTGGAGGCACTCTCTAACGTCGTGGATATCTACATTCACTATGTACGCGACAAGGTTGACCAGGGCTTCTCGCATCCCCTCATCAAGACAATACGTGGCATTGGGTACAAGATCGAAGCCAAGCAGTAAAGGAAGAAAACATGAACACGGACACATCTCTCTGGTGGCCCTCCCATCGTCGCAAGAGCCAGCAGTCACGAGAGCTAGGCGATGCGCTCTTTCAAGGACTTCGTGTTCGCTTGACACTCTGGTACTGTGGAGTGCTAGGAACGGCACTGGTGCTGTTTTGTGTGGTCCTCTATCTCGTCGCTCAATACGCTCTGCTTAGTCCTGTTGAGAACGGAGCCTCTGATGATGCACACAGCCATGCAGGTCAGTGGAGTATGAACTCATCTGCTCAAGCATGTATGTTAGATGCAGGTGTTCCTCCAAATCAGTACGGCTCTCCTCCCGATAACTCACCACAGCACATGCTAGCATGTTTTGACCGAAATGGGATGTTGTTACAAGGTACAGATACAGCACACCTTCCGTCTGCCTTTCTCACAAACACATTGGTAAAGACAGCCTTGCAGAATGGAAGCGCACACGATACTGTGAATGCAGGCACAACTGGGGCGCTCTATCGCTACGCGGAAGCGGTGCCAAGTCCCACAGGACATGGATACATAGGAGTTGTGATGTCTGGTGGTGTCATTCAGACGCAGAATTCCCTCCTGTCTATATTGCTTATTCTCTTGTTTTCGGTAGGAGGCGTGACGTTGCTCGGGGCAGGACTTGGTGGGCTGTTCCTGGCGAGTCGTGCGCTGCTACCAGCACGCCTCGCCTTTACACGACAACAACGCTTCATCGCTGATGCCTCGCACGAACTACGCACACCACTCACGCTGATGCGTGCGGATGCCGAGGTACTTTTGCGCGGTCGTACCCAGATGGCGGCAGAGGATGCCGCCTTGCTAGAGGATATTGTTGCTGAAGCGAATCACATGAGTACTCTCGCCAATAGCATGTTGACACTGGCTCGTCTGGATGCCAGCTCGCAACACCACGAACAAGAGGTCGTGAGTCTCGATGCATTGGCCCTGCAAGGTGTCGAGCGCGTCAGTGCCTTTGCGGAGCAGAAGGGTGTCGTTGTCCAGCGCGAGACTGTTGACAACGCGTTCGTAATCGGAGACCCGATGCAGTTGGAACAAGCCGTGCTAGTGCTGCTCGACAACGCCATCAAGTATAATCGGCCAGATGGTCGGGTAACAGTACGAACGTCTCTCAGTAATAGACAGGCTCGCCTGGAGGTAATTGATACAGGCATTGGCATTGCCGCTGAACACCTTTCCCGTCTAGGCGAGCGATTTTACCGTGTGGACAAGGCTCGCTCACGGGAAGGGGGCGGAACGGGCCTTGGACTCTCTATTGCTCAACGTATCGCAACGGTCCACAATGGTCGGCTTACCCTCGTCAGTACTCCTGAACAAGGTACAATCGCGACACTTCTATTCCCTTTAGCCGCAGTGACGCCCACTGCTGAGAGAGAGGAAGGAGCGACAAGCATGTCATCTACGCCAGAATAGACGGTCTGAAGCAGCCTGGGCTTCCCATGACAAGCAAACGTACCCTTCATGTGTAAACAGAGCATGAAGGCAACACTCAGATACTCTCAATGAGAAAAAAGGAAAAAAACATGAAAAAACGGTACATCTGGTTGACGGGAGCCAGCGTCATTCTCGTCATTCTCATTGCTGGAACGCTGTACGCTCTGCACTTTGCCAGTGCTGTCAACCAGACACATACTGCGGCAGGAGCTATTCCAGCAACCAATACACCTCTCCCAGTAACAGGAACATCCAGCCTAACAGGAACACCCAGCTCAGGAACGAGTGTGCAAACGTTTCAAATCGTGCCTGCCCAGACGACTGCATCCTATAGTGTGTATGAAAATCTGATCTTCCAGAATAAACCGAATAATGATGCGATTGGGACGACGCACTCTGTACAAGGCAGTTTCGGGGTACGAACGGGCACATCGCCGCTCATCACTGCAATGAATGTGACCGTTGACTTGCGAACATTACAAACAGACTCGCAGATGCGTGATAACTACGTGCGCCGAAATGCTCTACAAACTGACACGTATCCATCTGCGACCTTCGTCTCTGTCAGCACACAAGGGGTGCCAACAAGCTATAGTGATGGACAAACGGTTCATTTTCAACTGGTGGGCAACTTGACGATGCACGGCAAGACCAACAAAGCGATCTTTGATGTGCAAGGGAAGGTCGTGAACAAGACGATAACGGGAACGGCAACCAGCACCATCTACATGACAGACTTCGGGATACAACCGCCTAATTTGGCAAATATCGCGATCTCGCAAAATAAGGTACTCATCACGATCACCTTTACCGCAAAAGAAAGGTAAGACCAAGCTTCATGTAAAAATCACTCATAGGGGTACAAAACTTCGGCAATATCCCTTTTTTCAATGCCTTACAGCCCAGATAAAATCTGCCATCATATCGTATGCAGTAGCCCGTGGGTCGTCCTTATTCGCCGCTGTGATCGTCAGTCCTTCGAGGATATCTGTCTCAAAATGCACCGACATGGCGGCTCCTTGTACAAAGGCGAGGGGGTTATTGAGCGTCACCTGTTCAGGGCGCACACTTGCATGAAGCTTCCCAGCGACAATCTCAGCTCTACACACGAGCTTCCATGGCCTTCCTTCATCTCGTGCCGCTCGCACAGCTTCACCCGTCAAGCTCTGTATTCCCTCTCGCTCTATCTCTTCCAATTTCAAAGGCTTCCCCATGAGTACCTGTGCGATTGCACACACCTTCACTGCTGCATCCCAGCCGTTTACATCAGCACTTGGGTCGGTTTCAGCGATCCCAAGTTCCTGCGCCCTTTTTACTCCCTCATCAAAGGTTCCCCCTTTTTCCATCTCATCGAGAATGACATTGGTCGTGCTGTTCAAAATACCTGTGACTCGCAGCACTGTGAGTGCAGGCAATGTCTCGCGAAACAGCGAAAAGGTAGGGGAGCCTCCCATCACGGTTGCCTCAAAGAGAAACTGCTTTCCATGAGACCGTGCTAGTGCTTCTAACTCGCGATAGGCATACACGATGGGACCTTTGTTGGCAGTGATTGCGTGGGACCCATATTCGAGAGCTGCCTGTAGGTGGGCAATCGCGGGTTGTCCTGTCTGTGCGTTGAGTGAGGACATTTCAAAGAGCACATCTGCTTGTGCTGCTGTGAGCCACTCTTGAACAGTAGTAGGGGGCGAAGTTAGTGGCCTGTAGTCGTAGACGCTATTCAAAAATTTCTCGACATCAAGCCCATGAGCGTCAGAGATCCAGCCCATACGCCTCGTAGCAATACCAGTAATGCGCCATTCGATACCATAGATATCCCGTAACTCAGCCCTCTTCACCAGCAAGAGACGAGTAAGAGCGCGGCCAATATTGCCAAAGCCAATCAAACACAGGTTATATGTTTTCATTTCTTTCCTTTTGCGATACACAACAAGTCCTTTCTATTATTACGTTGACAACATGCAGCAAACCGTGACACGATGATGCATGTTCTTCCGTATTCTCTTCTGAAGGGGTACTACTAAGGTCAAAGGCCCCTGCACAAATGACAGGGGCTTGTAGTTAGGCGCGTCCTACTACAATAGGCTGTTTGACAGCAGCCCTAGAGATGTTGACGGCGGCGTTCTTGTCAGCGTTACAAGAATAGCCACATGAGGTACAGACAAAGGCAGATTGACTCTTGCGGTTCTCTTTGGCACAGTGTCCACAAACGCTACACGTTTTTGACGTATTGCGTGGGTCTACCGTATGCAAGGGAACACCTGCAAGAGCCGCCTTGTACGAAAGGAAGAAACGAAGTTGAGCAAATGCCCAAGTGTTATGCCGTTGTCGCTGCGACCTGCTAAGCTGGAGGTAAAGGTTTTTTACCATGCTCTTGTAGCTCCATCCGCTTTATCACATTGCAGTTCGCACAAAGCACTTGGTATTCACCGCTATTGGACTGCACACTCTCAAGGATACGGCGATAATAAGGGATACCATATGTTAATTTCTTACGTTCTTGGCTACCTCCTCCATTTACATGGTCGATCTGTAATGCTCGTACATCAGTATTGTAGCCACAATGAACACACTTTCTACCAAGAGTATCAAGTACCTGCTCACGAAGTTTGTTGCGGCGTGTATTTACGCGCTGTCTCTGGTCTTCGAGATACTCTTCATAATGTTCCTCACGCCACTTATAATGTCTTGCTAATTCCTCGTCGTGATGCTCTTGCTTATAGTTTTTGGAACGCGCCTGTATTTCTTCTTCATGCTGTTCGCGGTATTCAGTTTCGCGTGCCTGTATCTGTTCCTGATGAGTGGCGCGATAGTCTTTCATGTATTGAAGATAGTTTTCTTTATGGCGTTCACGTGATGCTTTGTTACTCAATCGCGTCTTTTCTTTATCGCGTGGCATGTGACTTATCTCAACTTTCTTTTAAGATAAGTATAGCACGAACTAAGAAAATATACAAGTACGTTACCGAATATGACATAACATTAAGAAGCTACAGTAAAGGGGAAACTTCCTTCGGTTCTTACCCGAATGTGTCGAAGGTCTTCAATGGCAATAGCTTGATTAGTGGCGTGTGCTTTCTGAACAATCCGTTTGCTGATAACGTGGTTTACGTCCTTGCGAAAACGGGCCTCTTTGCCAGAAAGTTGTTTGAGGCGACGTTTGGCACTCTTAGTACTGCGTTTCTGCAAGCGTTGACGATGTGCCGCCATTCGCATACGAGTCAGGTCAATTACCTTGCCGCTAAATGCCTCACCTGTATTATCAGTAGCAAGGTTGACTATGCCTATGTCTACCCCAAGCACCTCGAAGGTGTCCATTGGTTCAGGGGTTGGTACGTCAAGGGTGACTGCAAGGTAGAACTGATGGTTGCGGTAGAGCAAGTCAGCTTGCCCCTTGATACTGTCGAGTCGAGACTCTTGATAGCCTTCCACACGAAACGGTACAAGGACACGTCCTTGCAACGTCAACAAAGAAACGGTATTGAGTCCCTTGAAACTCATCACCCGCTCATCAAAGGTAACAGCCCCTTCACATCGGAATGTGGGCTTGATGCTCTTGTCTCGTTTGTAGGAGTCAACAACCTTGCTAATGGCACGAATAGCCAGTTGAGACGACAAGCCAAAGTCGAGACGTGCCGATTGATACACAATCTTTTGCAGTTCAAACTTGTTGGCAAGCTGTCTCTTAAAGGACGTTTCCGCAATACTGTTACACGCATCATTAAAGGCGTGCATCAGGTCAAGAAGCGCGGTGTGTTGTTCTGGTGATGGAGCCAGTTGCAAGAGCATCGTTTGTTTCATACAAGGATTGTAGCATGCTTAGAGGGATATTATCAATACTTTTCTAAGCATGGTACAATACTCAAAAGGAACGCGCTATTCCTCCCCATCTTCAAAAGAACGGGGCATCCTAGCGCGACACTGGTGAATGAGAGAGTAGCAACAATGTAAGCAGAAAGAGAGATGTTCATGTTTTATCAGTGGAAATTGCGGTTTGGTGCGACGCTCATGATCGTTGGGAGCCTCCTTGCGGCAGCAGGCGAGATCGTGAATGTACAGAGCGTAAATGCACGAAGTACGGATGTGTTCAGTTCGTCCTGGCACCTCTCACTTGGCCTTCTCATTGTAGGTACTCTCATTCTGCTCATGGGTCTCTCCACGTTTGCATCAGTATCAGATCGGATCAACGGCTTCGGCTTTGTTGGCAGCAACCTGCTCCTTCTTGGTGGCTTCCTCTTGATCATTGGAACGGTTGCCCTTGATTGGATACTCATACCGTTCTTACTTAATCTAGCGAATACAATTGCTTCAACAATTAATGGTCCAGCAATAGAGACACAGGATGCACTCAACAAAATTGTTGCAGCATTGAACGGCCTGGGAGGTCCAATTCTCCAAAAGCTGTTTCCAGGCTCCACTCCACATATCCCGGCGGCCCATATTCCTCTAGCGAATGGTATTGCATTGGTAAATAAAGCATTGGTTCAGCTCCACGCTCCCACGATTGAGACGCTCGCATGGTGGGGGCACTTCAGCCTCTCAGGAGGTACGCTTATCGTTGGTTGCTTGATTTTAGGTCTTGCCTTGCCGCGCAAGAATGGCTTCCCCACTCCTACGAGTACTTTGCTGATCATCTTCGCTTTCTTGAACCTGCTGTGCCAGGTTTTCACGTCGATTCCATTGTTCCTCGGAAATATTACCGCCTGTGTACTCTTTCTTACATTGGGATGGCTAGGAGTTTCCGCGTGGTCAGCGAAACAGCTAGAGGTTGTAATCGTTGAAGGAGGAGAATAATAGATCGGTTCATGAAAAATCATTGACATTTTTATGAAAATATGTTATTTATTTCATGTAACCTGTTTTCCAATGGTAGAAATGAAGCATCGGTGGAACACTAAGGGGTGGCTAACTTGGTGACACTCAAGGATGTAGCGCAACGCGCCAAGGTTTCTATTGGTACTGTCTCGCGTGTCTTTAATAATCATAACAATGTCAACCGAGATATACGAGAACGCGTACTACAAGCTGCGTCTGAACTGGGCTACATCGAGCTATCTCGGCGCAGTTCTTACACCCCACATAAAGCTTCCAGGCTTAAAGAGATCGGTTTTTTCCTCTATTTAGACCAACCGAAATCTAGCAAAGAATCGCTAGCACCCTTCTGGGCGAATATCCTGCATGGTGCAGAAGTTGAGGCCCATACATCGCACATCAGATTGACCTACCAGACCATTACCCGTCAGAGCGAGGAATCATTTTCTTTGTTGAACAGGCTCTATGAATTGCGCCTGGAAGGAATATTACTAGTGGGGCCAGCGGATGCCGAAACCGTCGATGCTATCAGAATGGCAGCGATTCCGCTGGTGCTGGTAGATAACTATGTACGTAGGCCGTCGTTAGATGCAGTGCTTTCCGACAATTTCGAGGGAACGATGGAGGTGGTAGAGTATTTACTCAGTGAGGGGCATAGACGCATCGCCTTCATTGGCGCATTCCTAGCGTCCGGCTTGTATCCCGAACACACTCTGTATACCATTGAATGGAGAGCGAAAGGGTACCGTGCGGCTTTGCAGCGTGGGGGGGGTGCCCATAGATGATGAACTCATTGTAACATATAAGCTTTCCTCTGAAGGTGGCTATGAAGCATGCATGCGTTTGCTAGAGAAAGGTATACCATGCAGTGCCATCTGCTGCGCTAACGATCCTACCGCAATGGGTGTTTTGAGAGCCTTGCGTGATGTGGGTATCAGGGTGCCGGAAGACATCTCGGTCGTTGGCTTTGATGATGACATGGCCGAGCATCTTACGCCAGCCCTGACAACGTTGCGAGTCAACAAGGAGGCAATGGGTGCCACTGCTGTTAAACGTCTCATCGCTCGTGTCAACGATCCGCAAGCGATCAGCGTCACCAGTATCATGGGAGTTGAACTGATCAAACGCGACTCAGTTGCAACACGCTCAGCAATTGTAGGTACAGCAGCAACAACTAACAGGTAATGGAAGATGAGTAAGCAGTGTATTCCGTTGTATATCGAGTAACAGGAATATTGAAAAATGCCGTTTCGTGCCAGATATGCATATGCTCTGTTTCATGAAATGAATACAAATTCATTGGCGATATATGTACATTGTAGTGCATAGATACGTTACGTACAGCGTTGTAAGTAGGCGTCTTGAAAGTATTGGAAGCATACTCCATTAGGAGAAGAAAGCATGAGGCCATTCAAACGTAGTTTAGCATGTGTACTCATCATCTTGTTGAGTTCCGCTGTCGCCAGTTGTGGCTTTGGAGGTAGTAGCAATGCTCCAGGCAATTCGATCACCTTCTGGGCTGCACCAAATCCACCACAAGTTGCTTTCTGGACAGCGATGGCACAGGCGTACATGGCTAGTCATCACGGCATTCAAATCAACGTAACGGCGATGCCGGAATCGCCAACCTCAGAGGCAGGTATTCAGGGTGCTCTTGCGGGAAATGCGGCTCCTACGGCCTCAGAAAACATCTTTACAGGTTTTGCAGGTTTAATGGTGCAAGATCAGGCCCTTGTTCCACTTAACACGCTGCCGGGTTGGAACGACCTGATCAATACGCGCCATATGACGCAAGTCATGGGGAACTGGAAATTCAACGATGGTCACTCCTATGTGCTACCCATATACAGCAATGCTATGTTGGTTGGCTGGCGTAGTGATATCCTTAAACAGCTTGGTTATAACACGCCTCCTCGAACATACAGTCAAGTCATAGCCATGGGCCAGAAACTAAAGCAGAAGTTCCCCGATAAATTTGTCTGGGTCGATAACGACCTCGTCCTGGACGAATGGTCTCAGCGCTTGTTCGACTTTTTTCCCTTCTACGATGCAGCCAGCAATGGTCACAGCTTCATCAGCAGCAGCCAGCTCACCGCCGACAACACAGCAGCAGTAGACTCGCTCAATTTCATGAATAGCCTGAGACAAAACAACATGCTCTTGACGCAAAACGTGAATAATCCATTTGAAACTGGCATCTCGGTCATGGAATTCCTCGGGCCATGGACCTACCCGACATGGGCACAGCAGTTCCCGAATTTGAAGTTCAACAAGAACTATATGCTGACCCCTCCGCCTGTCCCCGATGCCTATCCCACGAATCAGAACGTCAAGACCTATGCTGACTCTAAAGGCATAGTTATCTACAAGCAGGCATCGCAAGCGCAGCAAATGACAGCCTGGAGTTTCATCAAGTGGGTGTTCTCAGATCCGCAGCATGATCAACAGTGGCTACAAAAGACCAATTTGCCACCAGCTCGCGACGATCTTAGTACCAATGCGGCTTTCGCTTCTTTCTTCCAACAGCAGCCAGAACTTGAGGCGTATGCGAAAGAAATAGACACCATGCCGATAGTTGTGTAAAGGCAAGCTGTTCAACAAGGAGGTTGTGAGAGCATACTACAGGCATAGAACATTTCTTGAGGATGTTCATTCATGTCCTAAAAAGGAGAGAGCTATGCCTGTA
>JAABUX010007637.1_pt1 | contig 12635 bp, 9 predicted proteins | sample 5561851 | NCBI WGS metagenome assembly JAABUX01 (sample SAMN10711883, study PRJNA513361) | rock metagenome | isolation source: Antarctica rocks | place: Antarctica: Victoria Land, Richard Nunatak red sandstone | collected 2016-01-03 | reverse complement strand
CACTCCCATGATTTTGTTAAAGCGCATAATTGTGCCCATGTTACACCACTATGCCGCCTTGGAGGGCGGCGCGTTTCTCGCGAGCGCGGATGCGACGTGTGAGCAGGTATAGCAGACCTATCGTTACCAGCGCGACAAATGTCAGTCCTGATGAGTCGCGCTGGCGTTGGAAGATTTCGGTGTAGGGCGCGAGCAGGATAAAGAAGGCAAGCGCACCCGATACGAGCGCGATCTGGTGGCGCTGAGTCCATGCAGTCGCATTGCCAGACATGAGCAGAATGACTCCTGCAACGATGATAGCGAGTGCTAGCATCAACAGGATTGCGACCCACCAGGGTGTGAGCGTGGTGGGGAGCAGCCAGTTGATGAGGAAGAGGGTCAGCGTTCCTAGGAAGCCGACGAGTCCGAAGCGGAGAGGTTCGGCAACTTCAGCGCTTTTTGTGACCGATACACTGCGCGGTAGGAAGCGTGCCAGGAGTATCAGCACGGCAGCGACAGCCAATGTTGCCACATAGAGGATGAGCGGCGGATGATAGGACGAGAGGAACAGGGCACCCAGGACAACAGATACGACGAACAGAATTATGAGCAGTAGTAAGGCGCGAGGACCTGCCCACCGTTCAGCACGACGCTTGGGGAAGAGTAGGCCCACGATGAGAATAGGAATGGCGAAGCTGAACACGGCGTGGAAGGTCGTCTGCTGGAAGCTCCACACCCAGTTGACGCCCTCCAAGCGCCCATAGGTGCCAAGAGGACCGAGAGCGGGCCAGCGGAGATCGAACAAGCTTTTGGTCAGTAGCCCCTCATAGATGACACCGAAGGCGGCACCGAGCAGAAGGAGCGTGGGCCAGCCCTTACCCCAGTACAGCATCAGCTCGCGGCTAATGATCGCGCCGCCACCATAGAGGAAGCAGAGGAAAAGGAGCGTCAAGGGGTTGAAAAACTGGTTTGGCGGTGTAAAGCCTGAAAGCAGTGCACCGACTCCTGGCGCGATAAAGAATAGAAAGACCCCCGGTGAGAGTCTGAATAATCGTAGCAAGCTTAGAAAGCGCATTCTAGATGGCTCCTTCCCAAACAGGGATGGAATAGGTCATTTACCGTTTATGAACAATATGCATAGTGTATTCTGGCAGTGACTGTAACGCCTTTTGAAAAAATGTTGGATACAGCGGAAACTGCTCAAGCTCATCAAGCAGCAGCCACGAGAAGGTGAGCTGTTTATTCTCCTCCTCCCGTACAAACATGTCCCCTGCTTGGTAGAAATATGAATCGGGCGGGAATGTCACCAGAAAATAGAGACCGATCTCGTGATGTTGTTCACCTGAAGCGGTAAAAAAGTTTTCAAGCATATAGAGCAAAGGCCCTATCGTCGGCTCCGCACCTAATTCCTCCCGCACCTCGCGTCTGAGCGTTTCAGTCGCGGACTCGCGCAGTTCCGCGCGCCCACCAGGGACAAACCAGAACTGTTCAGACCCATCTATGCTCTGCTGACAGAGGACACGCCCATTATGAAGAATGATAGCGCCGACGCGATAGGTGAAGCGAATGTTTCCAGCCTTGAAGGTAATCATTGTGCGGGTATGATCCATGACGTAACGCTTTCTTATGAAGACATATTGTGCTCTCATGAAATTCTACGCTTTGCCATAGGGAAAGTTGGAGGATGTGTTAAGGGATGGCAGAGGGTATTTTATGGAGAAACATATGAAGGGTTACTTCAATCCGCAAGCAGTTTTCATATTTTTGGGGTGCGATTGAGAGGAATAAGGGGATTAGTGGAGATTTGTTCTGATCGCTGTTTGGAAGGGATGATATGGGTGGGTGAGTATAGCATGATGATGGGCACACGCTGCACTATCCTGGGGATGATGAGGGGTGAAGGTGCTACAAGGCCATTCAGGAATGATGAGGGGAGGGGATATATAGGCTTGGCTATGTAGATAAGATAAATATTAAATAGAAAAAGGCAAAAACGAGTATAAATTTCTTTTGTCACTCAGCTAGGGGTTTCTGTGAAGAAGAGATCATTCTACCGTAGTTACACTGTTGTAGGAGCGGACATTCAAGGCAACGAGGATTCCTAAATGTACATATGATCGCTCCAAAGTCTATGAGAGTTAGATTCCATAATCCAATATTGGTGTCAGGAGCAACCCGTTGAGCTGTGTTCCAAAAGAAAGAATCATCTCGTGCCCTTTTAAGACGGGGAGTCAATCCAAAGAAACGCTGTAAAATGCGTGAGACATTAGTATCAAGTACTGCTACAGGTTGATTAAAGGCATTAGCACAGATAGACCTAGCAATATACCTACCTATCCCAGGAAGTTTGACAAGCTTAAACTCATCTTGAGGAATTTCTCCTCTACAGTCTGGGTCTTCACTTATTGCGCGAGCTACTCGGGATAGCCTCAATGCCCTATAATGTAAGCCAAGTGGTTTTAAAATGTCAGCAATCTCCGTAACAGATGCATCTGCAAGAGCATTCAATGTAGGGTATTTCTCAAGAAGCTCCTGATAGATAGGAACGACGCGAGGAGCATCTGTTTGTTGAAGGAGGAACTCTGCTATAAGTATTGCATATGCATCCTGAGTTTGACGCCAAGGAAAAACTCTGAGATATTCTTCTCCCCAGACTATCAATTGGCGTTGGAACCACTTTAGCTTTATCTGATTAAGACTCTCTGCGGTGTTTTCTTGCTTCATACTTTAAAACTCAGCAACCTAAGGAGAATTATTCTAAGTCAAACAGTAAATTCAGCATTCTGCTACCTATTTTATCAAAACGGTCAAACAACCATAGATGACCAAATTTTGTACTCACCACTATTGACAAAACCTTCTGCTTCAAGTACACTTAAAATACTGCATCCCCTTTCTATTTATGTAAAGTAGGTAGAATCTGACTTAATATTGCTGTGGAATGTGAAGTGTAAGGAGTTGTTATTTGCCTAGCTTTTGCCTGTCTCTTTGGTCGATAGCTGTAATGAGACGCTAAATCATTGACTAGAAAATATGTTCTTAGTACACTTAGAGCGTAGGTCTCTCTTTGCTAAGAGAAACGTGTACTGGAGCTACCGTTTTATGGCAATGTTGGTAGCTGTTTAAAACTGGTAGTGTTAATGAAGGTGGAGATATGCTCTATTTTGATGCTTCCGTTCGCTGTTATAGTAACGGCTACATACAAAATTTTAAATTTGAGTGATTGAGTATGGATAGAGTAGTTGAATTAAGCATAGGAGAGCTGTTTGCTGGTGCAGGAGGTTTAAGCCTAGGTTTTATTCTGGCTGAGCATCCTCAAGTGCGATTTCGTCCTGTTTTTGCAATAGACAATGATGCTCGGGCTCTTGAGAGCTATAGATATAACATGAAGTGGCTATCACAAAATGCTCCTGATGTTCTGCCTCGTATTCCTGGTATTTTCAAGCGAGATGTGGAAAATCTCAATGTCACTGCGCTCTTAAGACTATCGAAACTGAGAAGGGGAGAGCTTGATTTGTTGATAGGTGGTCCACCTTGCCAAGGCTTTTCGACCTCAAATAGGAGGAGCAAGGAGAAAAGCAAGAATAATAGAAACAAGCTAGTAAACGTAAGCTAAACGGATTTCTTCCCAAGATGTTCCTGATAGAGAATGTTCAGGGTGTGCGATGGACTCAGCCAACTCCTGATATGCATGTACAACCTGCTCAAGAAAGCTTATTTCCTGATGTAAATAGTGGTCCTGTCAGCGTGCAAGAATTTCTAAAGCAGAAGGCTATTTCTCTTGGATATCGTGTGTGGCATGGTGTGTTAGACGCTGTAGATTTCGGTGTTCCTCAGAGCCGGAAGAGATTTTTTTTGGTTGGTGTCCGTGCAGACCTTGTTTCTGATAAAGAAGAGATAAGCTTGAATCGATATTTGAAGGCTATGGCAGAGAAAATATCTGTGATTAGAGCAATAGGTGATCTTCCAATGCTTGAGAACGGACAAAGTTGGGAGTGTAATGAATACGGTCCTGGTGATGATGCTTACGTCAAGAAGATGCGTTGTTTCATGAAAAATGGCGAGTTGCATGATCACGCAACGACGCGTCATGCACATTATGTGATAGAAAGATATAGGAAAATTCCAGAGGGGGGAAACTGGAGAGATGTTAGAGACGATATGTCTAATTACAAAAAGATAGAGAATACGCACAGTAATATCTATAGGAGACTTGTCAGTAGTGAACCGGCAAACACCATAAGCCACTACAGAAAATCAATGATTATCCATCCCTCACAGCATCGTGGCCTTTCACTTCGAGAGGCTTGTAGACTACAGTCCTTTCCTGATTGGTGTAGATTTCACGGAACAATTAACGACAAACAGCAGCAGCTTGCGAATGCTGTACCCCCTCTAATGGCAGCAATTGTTGCCAAGGCCATAGGCGATTTTTGGTTGAGTGATGTAAATTACAAAACCTCTACAACGATATCTACTTCCACCTGAGTTTGACGAGGAAGGTAAACATGGAAAATTTGGAGGGGCTCCTTGAACGTGTTTCTGCTCGGCATCGGGCTGCTCTTAGGTGGTTTGTAGAACATGCTGGTACTAACCTGTTGTGGCCTGCTCCTCTTTCTGATGGCACCTTTCTAGCAACAAGAGCAAAAGGTATCTACAAACCGAATTGGACTAAGTATGCACTGAGTATTAGGCAAAATCTTAATAGTCCTTACCATGATATCGCTCCTATTATGCGTCCCGATGGCACATGGTCGTACTCTTATTTCCAAGAAAATAGTAATCCTGCGGATCGTGATCTAGCCTACACAAACCGTGGCTTACTCGCATGTTGTGAAGATAAGGTGCCCATTGGAGTGATGAGGCAGGTAAATGTAGGACCTCAAGTTCGCTATCATGTTGTCGGACTTGCACTTGTAACAAAATGGGAAGCTGGATACTTCTTCTTAGAAGGATTTTCTAGTAATGTTCATTCGCATAGTCGTGGTCTAAGAGAAAAAGCAGAGACGTATTTTGGAGAGTATAAGATTGACTTCGCCTTGATTGATAAATTCGATCCCAAAGATATCTTTGATGAAAGGACTAGGATTGCTTCATCTATTGTCCAACGTCAAAGGCAATCTGAGTTTCGTCTAAATTTGCTCCAAATATACGACAATCGATGCTGCATCTCTAGCTGCGATGCCGTGGAAGCTCTAGAAGCTGCTCATATAGTTCCTTATCTTGGTCCCAAGACGAACCATCCCTCCAATGGTTTACTTCTTCGAGCAGATTTGCATATCTTGTTTGACCTTGGGTTATTTGCAGTAGATACGAAAACGATGACGGTAATTGTTTCTTCTAACTTAGCTGATACAGTCTACTCTACATTCTCTGGAACTCGATTGTATCTGCCTAGGGATGAAAATACTATACCTAATAAAGAAGCTCTTAATTGGCATCGTGCCTGGACAGGCTTATAAGTATGTAAGAGCTTACCCACTTAGAAAGATGCGTCCGTTATTAGTAGGTGTATTCCACTTTTTAACATTATACATCCAAATCATCTACGAGAATATATTACAATATTTGGCAAGCTAATTAAGAGGGAAAGAATTCTCTGGTAATTCGATAAGTAAATATGTATAATTCATATTACTAGCTGTGTTTCCATTCATATTTCACTCTCTATTGCATTGTGCTGATATTCGTAGGTGCCAGATCTTTTAGTACGGATAAAGACTTGATTGTGGGTGTTAACGTTGTATCTCTGGGAAAGAAGGTAGAGGAGAGCTCATGAGCAACGTAGATATTGACTGGCTAGTTGATCGCATAAATGATAGTGTCCGTGCTGGACGTTCGCCCGAGCAGGCTTACAAAGAGCTCTGTAAAATGTTTTTTTCCGATCAGGTTAAACCAGCTTTGGCGAAATTTGAAGAGATGACAGGTAGAATTCGCACATTAAAAGAACCTACAACACTACAGGAACGTGGCTTGCTGGACTGGTACTCAGGCCCAACGGACAAAGATCTCTACTGGCCTTCTCTCTATCGCTCGCTGCACCAAAGAGACTGGGACCGTGAAACAATTGCTTCCCTTGATGAAGCTTCGACAAGAGTGGTCTCTCTTCTTCAACCTTCGTCACTTGGCAAGGTAAACACAAGAGGTCTAGTGATCGGATATGTGCAGAGTGGAAAAACTGCAAACTACAGCGCTGTTATCACTAAAGCAGCGGATGTTGGCTACAAGTTCTTTATTGTTCTCTCAGGTTTAACGAATGCCCTGAGATTTCAAACTCAGGAGCGTCTCGAACGTGAACTAGTTGATCTCAATAGTAGTTATTGGATAGCTCTGACTGGGGTTGATAGAGATTTTTCCCCTACAGGTGCTGTTGGAAATGTTAATGCTTTCCTCACCGAACATTACGCGTATAAAGTACTTTGTGTCGTCAAAAAGAATGCAACAGTACTTCGGCGTCTTCTTCGCTGGTTAAGGGGGGCACGCAAGGAAGTTTTAAGCAATTGCCCTGTGCTTGTAATTGATGATGAGGCCGATCAAGCCAGCGTTAATGCGAGTGAATTTGAAGAAAAGCGTACAGCTATCAATCAGAGAATCCTTGAAATTCTCGCTGAACTTCCCAAAGCTGCATACGTAGGTTACACAGCCACGCCTTTTGCAAATGTTTTTATTGATCCCAAACTACCAGAGGACCTATACCCTCGCGATTTTATTGTGAGCCTGCCGAAGCCAAAAGGCTATTTTGGTGCTGAGCGGATATTCGGCAGGGAACATCTGATGCTGGATGAGCCAGAACAAAAGTACGATGGCCTTGACATGATTCGGTACGTAGAAGATGAGGAGATTCCTTCCCTTACACCGCAAGGGCGAAACGCAAGATTTACATTTGAGCCTGAAATTACCCCAAGTCTTGAAAAAGCATTGCGCTACTTTTGGATGGCAACAGCGGCTAGAATTGCTCGTGGTGATGCCGAAACAGACTCGACTATGCTGATTCATACATCTCTTCACATAGATGTTCATGAGCTTTTTCGAGAGCCTGTAAAGAACTACCGTGATAGACTTCAAACCTCACTCGGATCGAAAACCCCCCTCATTATTGAAGAGCTACATGATCAGTGGAATGATGAACAGTCCCGCGTTCCATCAGAAGAGGTAGGCGAGAAGGGAACAACTTTCGACGAACTACTTCCCCATCTTAAAGATGCCATAGTCAGAACGGACGTAATTGTTGAGAACAGTAAGAGTGTCCAGAGGTTGACATACGGAGACAAGGCAAAGACACAGATTGTGATAGGAGGTAACACCCTCGCCCGGGGGCTAACCCTTAGAGGACTGGTTGTTAGCTTTTTTGTTCGTGCCACTGATGCTTATGATACGCTCCTGCAGATGGGACGGTGGTTTGGGTATCGACCAGGGTACGCCGACTTGCCTCGTATTTGGATGACCAGGGAGCTTGAAGGATTCTTCTATGACCTTGCTACAGTCGAGCAGGAGATACGTGATGACATTAGGCGATACGAGAAGGAAGGAATGACACCTTTAGAGTTTGGTGTACGGGTTAGAACTCATCCAGCTCTCAGCATCACTTCTCGTTTAAAAATGCAGGTTGCGGTTGATTGTGACGTTTCTTTTAGAGGTCAACATCCACAGACGGTTTTCTTTAAACATAGAGATCAGGAGTGGTTAATAAACAATATCAATGCCACAAAATCTCTGGTTTGTCAGATACGTGCGGTTGGTATCGAAGGTGAGATAGTAGGAAAGAGATATACAATCTTTCGCGATGTATCTGTGGGGTTTATTTTTAGCTTTTTGAAGGAATATAAATTTCACGAAGACAGCACTGTTCTTCAGGAGAAGCTCCTCTGCGACTACATTGAGGCACAGAATAGGAGCGGGGAACTGCTTAAATGGAACGTAGTTATTGTTGGTCGAAGACATGGCGATCAAAATCCAAGTATTGATCTAGGTACGGGAGAATCAGTACCTCTGCTGACCCGTTCAAAGTATATAATTGGACCTGTCAAAGAGTACGCCAACCTAAGGGCTATTGTAAGTCCTATGGATAGGGACGTAGACCTCAACATTGTTAGGGGAGGAAACCTAGTCGAAAAGGAAGACGACTCTCAACCTATCAGACCTGCTGGTACTCCTGGGCTATTGCTCATATATCCTATCGACAAAGACTCAACCCCGAATATAAAAAATACGAAAAGTCATGAGCGAAGAGGCCCTCTTAATGCTGTGGAACACATTATCGGAGTCAGCTTTGTTTTTCCAGACGCGAAAAATCCCACTCCTCAACGCTATAAAACAGTTGATCTTTCTCGTTTGGTACGAGAAGAGCCGGAATGGCCTGAAGAAGAGGACAGTGGCCTGTGATAGAAGATGTGCAGGAAATATGGGGCCTGCTCGAGGCGTCAGGTCCCTCAATGGATCAATTTAGAGTGCGTGAAGTGATGAATATCGAACTTGTTGCCGGTCGCATCCTTCTTGGGCTAGATAATCATCATCACAGGCATCTGCTGATTCCAGTACCTCAAAATACTAGGCTAGTCACCGACCGCCGCAGTAGTGGTGTTCAGATCGTTGCACATCCGCTGGTTGATGCAGGTACACTGCGAACTTTTGTAGACCTGGTGTGCCTGAAGCCGCATTTGCAAGAAATGTTCTCTATCCTCGTTAACGAGGTATTAGAGATGCTCAAAAAGAATTCTTCTCAGCCAGATCAAACTTGTCATCAGGTACTTCAGCGGTGGAGAGAACTTCTGGAACGAGACCCTTCTAACCTTGTAGGAATAGAAAAGCTCGTAGGTGTCTTTGGAGAACTGTGGTTTCTGCGTGAAGTGACGCAGAGGAATCCTAGCGCTGTTCAGTACTGGATAGGCCCAAGGGGAAGCAGACATGATTTCGCTTTCGGCACACTTGCTGTTGAAGTCAAGTCAACGCTGTCACGCCGTGGTCGTTTTGTTGAAATACACGGCCTCCAGCAACTGGAGGCCCCAGAAAATGGGCACCTGTTCCTGGCTGTACTGGAATTTGAACAGTTGCCCACCTCTGGGGAGTCTTTACGAGAACTTGTAGAATCTATAGTGTCGCTCGGCGGTGATCGATATACTCTGCTCAACTTGCTTGCACAAGTGGATGTCAGCCTACTTACACTTGATGCCTATAATGACATAAGCTTTCGTGTTTATGAAAGTCGAATCTATGAGGTGAAAGATGGCTTTCCTCGTATCACTTCAGATAGTTTCACTGAAGGTACTCTCCCTAAAGGTGTGATAAAACTCACTTATCAGATTGACTTGTCTATTGAGCCTCCCGCACCTCTTAATGGTGGTGCAGTTGAGAAACTGTATACAGAGTTAGATGCGGAGATGAAGATGTTATGACACCACTTGATTTACAATCCGAGCAGTTTAGTGCTACCGGAAATGTTGCTTCAGAGGGAGTGCTTAACCAGCTCGGCAGGCCAAGCCTTGATATGATTGCAGTGCTGGTTAGAGAGGCTGTACAAAATAGCTGGGATGCTCGTCTTGCCGACTCTGGAAACGTACAATTTGGCATGTCTGGTAGAACGCTAACGGATGAGCAGATGCAGCTTCTGCGACAGGTTATTTTTGCCAATCAGTTCGGTCACTTGAGCTTGGGTAGTGCGTTGGCCTCCGTCTCTAGCTTCCAAGTACTTGAAGTGTATGACCGAGGTACGACTGGCCTCGGAGGGCCAACACGAGCTGACAGGCCTGGCGATGAGGCGGAGCCGCGTAATTTTGTGAACCTTTTACGGAACATAGGTCTGCCGCCAGATAAACGCCTAGGAGGGGGCACTTTCGGATACGGTAAAGCATCGCTGTATCTTGCAAGTAGCATACACACTATCTGCGTTCATACTCATTGTCTTTCAATGGGAAGATTGGAAAGCCGGTTTATGGCCGCTGCACTAGGACCTCGCTATGAAACGGGAGATCCAGTTAGGGAACACCGTCAATATACAGGAAGGCACTGGTGGGGAAGAAACGAGGAGGACGTGGTTGAACCTGTACGGGGCAATGAGGCTGATGATCTAGCGATGCGTCTCGGATTGCCCGAATTCACGGCTGATGAACGAGGAACGACAATACTAATACTTCTCCCTGTACTTGGTGAGCGTTCTCTTTTACAGACACTAAAGCTGGCCGGTACACATCTTCTCTGGAACTGCTGGCCGAAAATGCTTAAGATCGGACAGGATAAGCCTCCCATGACGGTCAAGCTGACCTGCGAAGGGCAATTTATTCCTTTACCTGATCCATGTGAGTTCCCTCCACTACAAGGTTTTGCTCAGGCAATGGAGAACCTCAAGAGCCGAACTTCTGGCAATGAAGTTAGTATTCTTAGTAAAATCGTTCCTATCGAATGCCACCATCCAAAGCAGCGACTAGGGCAGTTGTCTCTCCAGCGCTTTCTGGTGAAAGAAAGACAGGAACAACACATCAGCGGTGAAGAGGTTTTTCCTATCAATGGATTGAGCCATCATGTTGCACTGATGAGAAAGCCTGAACTGGTCGTTAAATATGTTCAAGGTCCTGCTCTACCTTCTGGTCAGATAGAATATGCTGGCGTGTTCATTGTGGATGAGCAGGTGGATCGCGTCTTTTCGCAGGCAGAGCCGCCTACACACGACGATTGGGCTTATCAGTCTTTGGATGGTTCACGAGAAAAGACGTTTGTACGCACTGCATTTAAGCGAATTCAAGAGGCTCTGCAGGAGTTTACTATGCCTCCACCCACTAGCAATAAGGGTGCGGATATTTTGCCGCTCGGAGCGTTCGCAGATAGGTTGGGTGGATTGTTACTCGGAGCAGAGGGATCGGGAGCCACTGTACAACCGTTTAATGAAAAAAATAGCGGGTCTGGAACAAGTGCTGGCGATGACCGAGGCAGAACAAAAGAGAATACAGGGGCTGGGAGTGATAAGACTACGTCAACAGAGCAAGCTCCTACACCTCAGCGTGATACTCGGAGGGCAAGGATTAATCTTCTCAAGAAGACTACTCTAGGCTTCGTAGACAATATACCTGCTCTTCTCGCGGAATTTGTTGTCGAGCACGCGTCCGGTTCACAGGCGACAGAGGTAGAAGTCGAGGTCGGTGCTGTTCTGGATGGCGACGAATTGGAAAAAGACCCACCCAGCGGAGTACAGACACCCCATGTTCTACTGTGGATTAGTCCAGACGGGATCAGGTACCAGGGTACCCCTCAAATTGCGATACCTCTATCCTCCAATGGAGCTTGGGGAGTAGCAGTAAGTATATCTGACGATGTTGTCATTGGTGTAAATTTGACGGCAAGTGAGGTGCGGTAAATGGCCCGTGTGAGAGTGCTTCCCTACTTTCTACCTGTGCAGAATCGCATCGGAACTACGGCTTGGCAGCAGAGAGTGAACGATGAGAATGTTTCTCTTCAGGAGATTTTACCGCACTGGGACCCTGGCACTCCGTTGCACTTATCCACAACAGTAGAAGTGGATTTAGAAGGTATACGAGGCGATTGTCGTCTTGCTCCTGGTGACCCTCTGCGTGTCGTTATGCTGTGGCACTCTCTAGGTACGGGACTGCGAGGACGCGGTAGCTATGTAGATCTTGACGGTCTCAATTCTTCTCTCCCAATTACCCTAACTCTTTCCCTACCTGGTGAACTGCTTGCTGATAGAGTCCGAGTTGAGATACAACTCATACTTGCTGGTCCTGGAAAAAGTAACTTTGGGCTTTCCCCTAAGCGTCCTGGTAGTATTCTATGGAGCGAAGGAAAGACAATCATCTTGGAAGGGCTTGCTTCTAGGTTCCCTACAGAGCTTATCGACTTTGCTGAAAGCTCATGGCTCCCTGAAAATGCTTCCTGGTTTTTAGATTGGGATCCCATTGATCTTGACCAGATGGCATTGGGAACAATTAGACTCTACATCAATGCAAGAAATGCTAGAGTAAGGCGGGCTGTAACTGATGCTAATGCCTCAGATGAGGTAATCAGAGACATTATAGAATTCGATGTTGGGCGAACGATGATTATGGGTGCTCTCGAAAATGATACGTTTGCTCAATACCCATATTCTTATGTAGATGGATCTGTTGGTAGCTACGTACACCGTTTAATTCGTACTCTGTTCTCAAACGAAAGTTGGGAGGGCGTTGTACATTCGTATCGTCAGAATCGCTCACGCTTTGAATGTGAATTGCAAGCCAAATTCAGGCTCTTTCAAGGGGTGTAGACTAACATGTTGCTCTATCCAAGACTTCCTTTAACAGTTGCACGTGAAGTGGTTGGAGAGTGCTCATCGAAGTCAATTGAATATCTGCTCAATGTCAGCGGAGTAAGTCATCCAGCAACCGGTTATTCTCCAACTGGTGGAAATCGTGTAAAGGAGTCTTACCTGCGAGAGATTTACCAACGTGTACGTCAAACTGCTTATGGCTTTGGTTATCCAGAACCTGTCGATGATCTGAGGCTACGGGGATTTGATGCCAGTTCAGGACGAATCCTACATGAAATGATGGAAATTACTCCTGCAGAGGCCTCTAATCAGGGAGTATGGGCTTTCACGGCGTGTGTAATGTGGCCGGATATAGTTCGATGGCGTTTTCCTGGTAATACAGAGGGTACTAGTAGAGATCGTTTTC
>JAABUX010007633.1_pt1 | contig 12638 bp, 10 predicted proteins | sample 5561851 | NCBI WGS metagenome assembly JAABUX01 (sample SAMN10711883, study PRJNA513361) | rock metagenome | isolation source: Antarctica rocks | place: Antarctica: Victoria Land, Richard Nunatak red sandstone | collected 2016-01-03 | reverse complement strand
CTCATGGATCGAGTTGGTGTTCGCAACGTCGCCCGGCAGATGCGCTACTTTGACGCTCACCCAGAACACGCTCTCGATCTGGTCCTCACGGGTCAGTGTTCCGTTTATTAGAATTGGAAAGCCCTGCCCCCCAACTGGCCTGTAGCGTGGAGCGACAGGTAGCCGCTACCTACAAGGGACTCTGGACGAAGCTCAAGAAGAATGCCGAACATCGCCGCAAGAAGATCACCAGGAAACGCTTCAAGGGATTGGACCGACCTCCGCATTACAGTTCTCCGACCGTGCAGTACACCTATGAGCGAGACTACACCTTCCAGTGCGACAGTCGGGTCAGTGTCGGGACTTTGAACGGACGGATCAGTATTCCCTATCAGGGGTACGACAAACACACAGCACTCATTCAAGAAGGGGCCACGATTGGCGATGCCAAACTGTGGTACGATCCCTCGAAGAAACGGTTCTATCTACTGGTGTCCTTAACGGTCACTATGCCTGATCCTACATCCGTCCAACTGTCTGAGGCGGTGGGTGTGGATGTCGGTATTCGGTATCTGGCCGTGACTTCTACCACTACAGGCAAAGCCAGCTTTCACCCAGGCAAACGGATCAGACACAAAGCCAACCATTACGCGCGACTCCGTAAACGCTTGCAGCAAAAAGGCACTCGTGGCGCGAAACGTCGGGTGAGACGCATCGAGCAACGAGAGAGACGGTTGAAATTGCAAGCTAATCATATCATAGCCAAACAGATCATCAAGCAGCACCCACACGCCTTGTTTGGGCTAGAAGACCTCACCTCTATTCGAGAGCATACTAAGCGCAGAAAGCGCAAGCGCACAAAGAACGGCAAAGGCTCCGAGCGAGTGTCCCCAAAGGCACGCAAAGCCAACAGGGTGTATTCGCAGTGGTCCTTTGCCGAATTACAAGCCCTCATCAGCTACAAGGCGACGCTTGCGGGATCACTCGTAATCAAGGTAGATGCTGATTACACATCAAAGCGATGTCCCATGTGTGGGTATACTGCCGATGAGAATCGTCCCCATAAAGGGCTGCTCTTTGTCTGTCAGAACCCGAACTGTCGGTACACGCTGCATGCTGATCTGATTGGCGCAAGAAATCTAGTATTGAGAACGCTTCTGGTTCGGCACGACTGGACCAGGACGGGCATCCTGTCAATGTGCCCTGATCATCGGACAACGAAGCCAAAGCAGTGCGCCTACAAAGGTACACTGAGTTGCGGTGGAGTCCAGGTGTAACAAACCTCCGGTCTCAGACCGGAGGTGCGATTTGACTCTACAGAGTCGAGAGAAATGAGTATTGGGGAGTGTGTTGAAGTGGCGAAGCCACTTCAACACACTCCCCAATAAAAGCTTTACTTTATACGATTGAGGAACCCTCGAAAGATTTTCCATGTGCCACCATCTTGCCCAACAATGTAGTAACCCGCGTAGGTATGATGTTTGATAACTCCATTGATGCGCTCGGTTGCAACGACGACCAACGCAACTCTTACCGTTCCATCGGCCAATGGCGTTGCATTTCTTATCGTAAGGTTATCGTGTTCAGTATTGGCATAGCCATTTTCAAATGCGGCCAGTGTTGGGCCGTTTGCACCCCACCGCCACAGACCATATGCCTCTGGATAGTTTTTGTTGTTTATCGCAGTATAGTAGTGCTGTACAAGCACTTTTCCCTGCTCGCTAGGTGTGAGAGGTGTGTTTTGTGTTGTGCCACCATTGCCATTTGTCCCACTCGTCACAGGGCTTACAGGATTCCCAAAGAGGTGAGCACGCTGTACGACGAAGAATCCACCAATTCCTAAAACGAGCAATAAGGCTACGACAACGAGTAGCGCAACTCCTCCCCGACCACGCTTCTTAGGTGCTTGAGATGGATAGCCAGAGGGTGTTGCGCCTCCTGGTGGAATTGCTTGTGCATAAGTAGAGCCAGGTGCCGCATAATTCCCCGGTTGGCTCGGATATATTGTACTTGCCTGTGCAGGATAGTGTACGTTGTTGGGCTGAGTGCTGTAGGGGGTGTCTGCTTGAAAAGCAACAGGTGTGCTTGCATGAGTATGATAATTGGGTGCATTCATCGCACTTGTTTGTTCGTTGCCACTCGCGGGAGTATAGCCATAATTACCGTTATTACTTGCATGTAAAATTAACTTTTGTGAATCGGGAGGTGTTGCTGAAAACGACTGCTGCGGCACATCAGGATACATTGTCGCCTGTGGGCGTTGTATATAGGTTGCTTCAATAGTAGGAGTATCTGCCTGTACTGGCTCGATGTTACTGCCTGCCGCTATCTCTGTCATCGTACCACAGCGAGGACAGCGCATCATACCAGGAGAAAGTTGAAGACCACATTGACCACAAAAAACCATCACACTATATCCTTTCAAACTCCCGTCGATAAATAGAGAATATTATCAGGGTTACTATATTTTTATTTAGGCTCTATATTCTGTACATATTCATGCTTTTTTCGAGAACGTTGTCTCGGTTTGCTCTGAGGTTGTACCACATCACGGACAGGCTCTTGCCTACCTGTAAACGAAGCAAGAAGTGCAACCGCAACTACATCATCCATATGTTCGACGAAAACAAACTTCAAATTTTGTAATATGTCTTTTGGCACATCTTCCACATCTTTTATATTACGTTTTGGCAGAATAAATGTTGTTATACCTGCACGATGTGCTGCTAATATTTTCTCTTTTAGTCCACCAACTGGAAGAACGCGTCCACGTAGCGTGATTTCTCCGGTCATAGCTACATCTCTGCGAGTTGGACGTTTTGTTAATGCCGAAAGTAACGCAATTGCCATTGTAATGCCAGCCGATGGCCCGTCTTTGGGAATAGAGCCTGCGGGCAAGTGCAGATGAATGTCGTACTTTTCATAAAAACGATTTTCAATGCCAAATTGTTCCGTTTTTGACCGTGCATAGGAAAGAGCGGCCTGTGCCGACTCTTTCATGACATCACCCAACTGTCCTGTTAACGTAAGGTGTCCATGTCCTTCTAGCACTGTTGCCTCAACGGTGATTAAATCGCCGCCTGCACTTGTCCACGCAACGCCTGTTGCAACACCCACCTCGTCTGCCTCTTCTGCATCACTAAGATAGTGACGTTGTGGTCCAAGATACTCAGGCAGTTTGTCTGCCGTTACCTTTGTTTTTGTGCGGCGTCCCTCGGCAACTTTTCGTGCTACCTTTCGCATGACTGTTGCTAGCTCGCGTTCCAGGTTGCGAACGCCAGCCTCGAAGGTGTATTCGGCGATGATGCGATGTATCGCCGCGTCATCTATGTCAATTTTCGCGGGACGCAGACCATGCTCACTCATCTGTTTAGGTATGAGGAATTGACGCGCGATATGCATTTTCTCGTCTTCCGTATACCCGGGCAATTCGATAATTTCCAGGCGATCACGCAGTGCTGGTGGTATCGTATGTAACACATTCGCTGTCGTGAGAAAAATGATCTGTGACAGATTGTAGGGGACCTCAAGATAGTGATCGGCGAACGTCGCATTTTGTTCGGGGTCGAGAACCTCCAGCAATGCCGAAGAAGGATCGCCGCGAAAATCAGAGCCAAGCTTGTCTACCTCATCCAGCAGAAACAAAGGATTTGTTGTACCTGCCGTTTTCATCGTTTGGATAATGCGCCCCGGCAATGCACCGACGTAGGTACGGCGATGCCCTCGTATCTCTGCTTCATCACGAACGCCACCGAGTGACAGGCGCACAAACTTACGTCCCAATGCCTCGGCGATAGAGCGTCCAAGCGAAGTTTTGCCAACTCCTGGCGGTCCGACGAAGCATAGTATAGGGCTACGCATTGCGTGCGATAGTTTGCGAACTGCGATGTACTCCAAGATACGCTCTTTGACCTTCTCTAAACCGAAATGATTTTCATCCAGAATACGTGCCGCTTCTTTGATATCCAGTCTATCAAGCGAGGCTTTATTCCAGGGCACATTTGCTAACCAGTCAACATATGTGCGTAACATAGAGGCATCTGGTGCGAAAGAGGGCATCGCATTGAGGCGGTCGAGTTCTTTGTTTGCTCGTACTCGTATTTCGTCAGGCATACCGCTAGTACGTATTTTCTCGCGCAGTTCTTGATTATCGCGGAGAGAGGGATCGCCTTCGCTCAGTTCATGTTGAATGACTTTAAGTTGTTCGCGCAAGAAATACTCACGTTGTGTCTTGTCGATCTCTTGCTGAACTTGATGATGGATGTGGCTTTCTAACTCCAAAATATCGAGTTCTTTTGAAAGCAGAATACTGGCCTTTTGCAAACGTTGTTCAACGCTAAACGACTCTAACATATTTTGACGTGCGGGCACAGGAAGATCGAGCGTAGAAACAACAAAGTCAGCTATGAGTCCGGCATCACGAATATTCATGGCGGTGATATACACTTCATCCGATAGCAGTGGATTGAGAGTGACGCATTGTTCATATTGTGCCAGCACCGCACGGCGCAGGGCCTCAAGTGCCAGTGTTGACTCTACCTTATCCGGGATTACCTCCGCCTGCACACGTATGTACGGCAGCTCCTGTGTGAAGGCAATACGTCTTAAACGGCGCCGTCCACGTAAAAGAATGCTCATGGTACCATCGGGCATTCTAAGCATACGCTCAATATGGCTCTCGACACCAATGGTATAGAAGTCGTCGGTTCCTGGGTTTTCTAGTTGCTCATGTAGTTGTGTGACGGCGAAGAGGAGTTGGTCTGTGTTCATCGCTTCCTCAATCGCTCGTTGCGCTTGTGCCTGTGTAACGACTAAAGATGCAACGATGTTGGGCAGCAACACAGTATTCCGCACAGGCAGCAACGGCAGATGTACAAAGGCTGGTTGTGCCTGCTCATTTGCTACATCGCGAGTATAGCCGTTGTTGTCGCTGTTCAGTTGCTCTATTGGTGCAACCTCGGTGGCCTTCTCCATACGTAAAAAAAATTCCTCTTCAGCGTTCTTTTGTGTTATTCTCATCATTATAACGTATATGAGCGAAGGAGGCAACGAAACGGCAAAATTTTGTCTATTTAGGTGTACTTATAGGAGTTTTGCCATCGAGTATTCATCAATGTAGCGGTCATTTACAAGATAGGCATCTTTACGCATACCCTCGATCTGAAAGCCTCTTTTTTTGTACAACGCTATGCCTGCAGTATTATTGGTCATGACTGTCAACTCTAAGCGGTGAAGATGCTTTTGCTGTGCCCATTCTTCCATTGCGGTGAATAAACTATTTCCCACACCGCGACGTGTCCATTCCTGTATAATGCCAATCACAATGGTTGCGCTATGGCGAACACGACGAAACGCATATATTGTTGCGCCGAGATGACCCACGATTTGCCCGTCGTGTTCCGCGACGAAGATCATACCGCCTCTCGTAAGGACAAAGTCTATGTGCTGTCTCTGCTCCTCGATGCTTGTGCTACGCTCCCCTTGCTCGCGTAACATAAACTGCGTCTCCTGGTCGAGTTGCAGTTGCAACTGTAAGAGTTGTTTGGCGTCTTCGCGTTGTATATGCCGAATAAGCACCGCTAAATTCTCCCTCAACGAGGTTCGTATGACAATCAACACAATATCTACGAACCAACGCGTAAATAATGCCCCCAATAGCCCTTGTACGCTCCGTATGGCTCTGCAATATGCTCAATTTCAGTTTGTGTCAAGTCTTTGCCATGACCATACAATCTTGAAGCGGCAGCAAGCATAGCTTTTTCGTTAACTGTAAATTGCTCCATGCGTCCTAATCCACGTACCATCACAAATGACGCTGACCATTCGCCAAAGCCACGAATGCCACGTAACCATGCCTCTACCTCGAAGTAGTCGCCCGTTCGTAGAAATTGCTCATCCACCTCACTAAACGCTTTGACGGCTGCAACCAGATATTCCGCTTTTCGTGCGTTTCGTACAACGCCTGTAAATGCATCTTCGCTTACATGCTCCATACGTGTCGCTTCTGGAAACGCAGCATAACTTGTGCCATCTATGGTAATGCTACCACCATAAGCTTCAATGAGGCTTTTTTTCATTCGTTGTGACATGTTCATCGGGTTACGTTGTGTCAGTACGGCCCAACACGCGTTTTCAAATGGCGTCAAAAACTTGACTTGATGATAGCCGTACATTTCCTGTAATATTGGTACAAAATCTTTGTCATCATACCCAATTTTGTAAAAAGATCGCAGGTCATCGTCTAAACTTAAAAAGAAAGTGATGCGATCTATAGTCACCTTCTGAATTTCCTCGTTTATCGGTTGCTCCGAAAAAAGCGTATATTCCAATCGAGGGCTATCAGTTGTTCCATGCGAGGTAAGTCGAAACGCGATGAGCTGTCCATCAATATAAACAGCTTTCGTAAGCACTTGCTCTATAGACGTTTGTTCGCCTTGCATGGGCGAAAAGAAGCCAAGAAAGTTCAGCGATTTCGCAAAATCGTATGGTGCGGTGGGCGTGATGTACCCCGTTTCTGTATACATAACTACACAATCATCCTTTATCAAATGGTATAGAACTGATAAAACAGAGCAATAGGTGCTTTCGGAAATAAGAGTTGAAAAGGAAAGCTTCGGTCACATTGCTGCATGGTCGTCGCGGTTTTGACACGCTGTAGAAAGGTTGCTACTGTGCTTTCGTTTGTTTGCCATTCGTGATTGAGAAACTGCCCCCACAGCCCGCGCCCTAAATAAGGGACACGATCAGCCTCTTTAGCTGACTGTCCGTACTCTACTGGAAAAAGGCGTTTGTAGGCTTCCAGATTATAAAGCCAGGAACTTCCTATAACCGCCTCGGCTTCTGGATACTCTTCATGAATGTGGGTGAACATCTCTTTGAGTTCCACCTTGCGTATAGCCATACGTTGATGGCTAAGTGCGCCATATTTTGTGTAGTCCTGATTGGAAAAGTGTAGCTTGATTTTGTGCTGATCTGGCAAATATTCGTGGGCAAAACAGCCGTAATGGGGTAGGTCGCTCTGGCGCGGAATGCTATCGGATCTTGCATAGTAAAATTGATAAGTTCCTTCTGCACCCATATCTCGATCAAGTTGTAGTGCCTGTACATATGCCTGCCATGTAGGGTGTGCTGGGTCAGCACTCCAATCCAGGCCGAGGATGCGATACATGGCGGTATAGTGCAGTACGGCGTCCTCGAATGGGTGCCCTGTAACCTCGGCAACTTTTCGCGCGAAGATCAGTTGCACCTCAAAGAAGCGTTCGGGATATATTTCTGAGCGTGTCATGATAAAAACACTTTCCAATACCAGTTTAGCGTTCCAACAGGTGCGTTTTCATAAAGTCCAGCGTGGTACGGATAATTTCATGGGTGCGTACATTGTCGTCGAGGATGTCGAAGGCATGATGACCCGTTGTGTGATTCATGAAGTCAAGGCTCACGTTCTTAGCAATTGCTGCCGTTAAGAGGCGATCAATGGATGCGTTCAGTTCAGGGGCGTCGAGACCTGCTCGTACAATCATCATTGGTGGAGGTGTACTTGTTCTTTTGCTTAGGCGATGGGGTGCGGAAAATTCATTGAGTACTTCGTCGGAGAGATGAGGTAGCGTGCTATCGGCGTCGTAGAAGACCTTGAGGTCAGCAATGCCGTAGTAGGAGACAATGCAGCGAACATAACTGGCATCTTCACGTAGCGCGGTGCGTAATCCAAAGGGCGACCCACCCGAACAGGTCCAGATAGCGAGTGCATCTGCATCGACGCCCAGTGATTTGCTGTTTTCGTGTACATAGCTGATGAGGTCATCCACATCTTTCGCCGCGTCATAAAGTTTTGTCCCCATCTCGGAGGAGCGATGGTTGAAGGTGATGCCAATGAGACCAGACGCCGCTGCCAGTTGGCTCCAGGAGACGTAGCAGGCCCAATCCTTCGCATTTTTAAGGTATTCTGGTGATGCGTCGCCATGCACAAAAATAACAGCAGGCAAGCGCGATTCGCCCTCATAGTCGGCGGGATAGTAGACATCCATCCGTAGATCACCAGACGAGTCGCTCTTATAGACAATATCTGGTCGCACGATCGCCTCTTCCATATCAGGAAGTGTATATACAACGGGCAATTCTCTGAAGTCCGCTTGTTCTAATTCGTCCATCGAAAGGTTATCTGAATCTGCCATGTTCTTGCTCCTGTTTGTAAATCAGTGAGGTTTTTCGTACTACGCTATAGTAGCATATTTATATTCCAGTTGGCAGATAAAAAAACGGATGTGCCAGGATTTTTGAACGTTCAAAAATCCTGGCACATCCGTTAGGCACCCGTTCCATTATATGGTGGTTGAATTTGCTTAGGTAGCTGATAGGCTGCTGGTGTGCTGGGGCGAGGCAAACTTTTCTGCTCACCATTCCCGTTCACCGTCACTTCTGGCATACCTGCAAGAACGGAGGGTGCAGCGAATTGCTCATCGCTGACTTGTTGATTGAAGAGCGATTCAAAGAGTGGACCTTCCAGGGTCTCCTCTTTCATAAGCCGCTCACTAATCATAATTAGTCGTGTCTTGTTTTGATTAAGGACATTGTATGCTCTATCAAAAGCCTCTTGCACGATACGGCGCACCTCTTCGTCAATCTCGCGTGCCGTCTGCTCGCTATAATTACGTTGTTCGCCGAAGTCACGTCCCAGGAAGACTAACTCATCTTTATGTCCCAGTGCTATTGGCCCGATGCGATTACTCATGCCATACTCTGTAACCATCGAGCGAGCAATCTTTGTGACGCGCTCAATGTCGTTCGAGGCACCCGTTGTCACCTCACCAAAGGTAAGCAGTTCGGCCACATGACCACCCAGAGCATAAGCAAGCATATCCTCAAATTGTGGTTTGCTCCATAGATAGCGGTCCTCGGTTGGTAGCAGCATAGTGAAGCCGCCTGCCTGACCACGCGCCACAATCGAAACCTTATGCACTGGATCAGTGTTTGGTAGCATTCGTGCCACAAGTGCATGCCCCACCTCATGATAGGCCGTAATCGACTTCTCACGTTCACTGATAATACGACTCTTCCGCGCTGGTCCCGCGACTACGCGATCAACGGCCTCTTCGAGCTCACTCATACCGATTCTGCGTTTACCACGTCGTGCCGTTAGGATTGCCGCCTCATTCAACAAATTCGAGAGGTCCGCACCCGAAAATCCAGGCGTCTGTTTTGCTAATGTGTCGAGGGTGATGCTTGGATCGAGTGGTTTGCCTTTGGCATGGACATTGAGAATGGCGATGCGTCCACGAATATCGGGACGATCTAACACAATCTGACGATCAAAACGCCCAGGGCGTAGTAGTGCAGGATCAAGTATATCAGGACGATTGGTAGCGGCAATCACGATAACGTTGGTGTTGGTATCGAAGCCATCCATCTCGACGAGTATCTGATTGAGCGTTTGTTCGCGCTCATCGTGTGAGCCGCCAAGTCCTGCACCGCGTTGACGACCCACCGCGTCGATTTCATCGACAAACACGATGCATGGACTATTATGTTTGGCCTGATCGAAGAGGTCACGTACACGGCTCGCGCCAACGCCGACAAACATTTCTACGAACTCGGAGCCACTAATACTGAAGAATGGTACTCCAGCTTCTCCTGCAACGGCTCGTGAGATGAGCGTCTTGCCCGTTCCGGGAGGACCAACCAGGAGCAGACCTTTGGGAATACGTGCCCCAAGTGCCACAAACTTTTCAGGATATTTCAGGAACTCGACAATCTCCTCTAGCTCTTGTTTTGCCTCTTCAACACCTGCTACGTCCGCGAATGTAACGTTCGTCTTGCTACCGGTGAACATACGCGCGCGACTCTTGCCAAACGACATCGCTTGATTGTTTGTGCCCTGTGTTTGACGCATCATGAAGATCAACAGGCCACCAAAAAAGAGGATTGGCAGTAACGTTATAAGCGTTCCTAGCCAGCCCCAGAGTGGGTTAGGAGGGGTATATTGTAGAACTAATACATGTGTATTGGAATAATCAATATTATTGTCCTTCAATACCTTTGTAATGTCGAAGCTGCTATTGACTGTTGCAGTCTCTTGTGGTGCATTTGGCCCGTTGCCACGTGTGAGTGTGATGGTATTGTCCGCCACATTGAGTTGGTCTTGCTGATTTTTTGTAATATCCGTTTTAATGTCAACGAGGATAGTAGACACATTGACTGATGTTGTGTCTGTTTGGGGACGAAAGATGTAGACTACAATACCTACTAAGATGAGTGTGATCAGCAGCCAGAAAACGCTCGGTCTGAGCCATTTCCTATTACTTTTCATCGAGGTTCCCCTCTATTATGCTGTGTACACGAAATATCTACGGTTAACGCTATAACTCTTGTCGTTTCTTTGTATACAAGAGGGCAAAGAATGTTTTCGGTACCCATATAAAGGCTACGACTTACTGGAAACATGATTTTTGTATTCCTTATTATAACATACTCGATGATCAATCTCTTGTAACACGTCTTTCACAAATGCTGTAACTTTTGCGGGCGTCTCTGGCTCGACGTAAGTGCGCGTATCGGTGGGCCAGTTGATTTCTGGAAATTTGCCGTCTTTAATCAGGCAGCTAATGGAAGCCGCTTTGAAGTGTTTGGCAAGCATCGCACCTGCATCCGTTCCGCCTGCTCGGAGCATATACGGTAGTGCGCTGTGCCGTCCCTTCTCGGAGGCGGTCACGAAAATATCAACGACATCGTGCGAAACATCGGCGCGTCCAAGAAAGTTTTCCTGAACCGTATAATGAATCCGTCCTTTGCCCACTGTATCGACAGCAAAGAAATAGGCGTCCTTCAACGCTTTCCCATGTTTGTCCGCGAAGGCACGCGCTCCTACAAGACCGATCTCTTCGCCGCCCGTTGCCACAAACCACACCTCTGTATTTTCGAGCGGCGTTTGTACCATCTGTTCCGCCAGGCTCAACAACACTGCGACACCGCTTGCATTATCATTTGCTCCTTCGCCATCAATGCCCTGTATCATCTGCCCCATGAGTAGTGGGGTCGTCAGCGTAAGTAGTGCTGCTCCTGCTGCCCCTGAAATGCCCTGTGTTGTTCGTGCCAACTTCTTATTCTTGCGGCGACGTGCAATAAAGTTGAGTGTACTCGAACCTATAGCGGTAACGTAAGATAGGCCAAGCAGTGGCATGAGAAAGCGGCGCGACGACTTGCCCTCATTAGGCTTCATAAAATTACGCACGCGCACTGAGTCGTAGTGTGTTAGCAGGACAACCCTTGCTTTGCGTTCACCACGAGCCGGGAGAATACCTATGACATTGTGGCTGGTCCCTTTTCGCGTTAACCATGTGACAGTTCCTTTACTCGTGCGTAGCTCACTCATAAGAGCGGCAGGTGATGCGAGCAGGCCCGATAGACCAAGCAGTGGGATAAAGGGAGCAATAAGGCTTGAGCCGAGTATTGTGTACATGTAGGGGAAAATGCCGCTCATGCTTTCAGTTGCACATGCGAACGGTTCTTGTCGTATCTCTTGTAGGCCATAGTGCTGCATTTCTTGTTCTATGTAGTTTGCGGCGCGATGTTCGCCCTCCGTCGTTGCCACACGAAAGCCAATCTCGCCCGCCAGCACGTTGATATGCTTCATCTCACGATTCATAAAAATATTTTCTCCTACATGTAATACGTTTGCAAGCAACCCTTCTTGTATACGTAATGAAATACTATTCTCTCACATTGTGGAACTCGCCAGAACCAATCCTACTACTGAGGCCGCTCCAGCTTGCAGGAGGGCTGCAGCACAGGCGTCGAGTGTAGCACCTGTTGTGCAAACATCATCTACGACGATGATTCTACGATTGTAAATGCTTGCAGTTGCAGTACCTACTATATAAGAGAATGCACCAGCAACGTTTTGATGTCGCTCATAGGCACTTAATCCTACCTGTGCAGGAGTTGCACGAACACGCACCAACACGTCATCACGCAAAGGAATACCAAGTGTAGAGGCACATGTGCTTGCCAGCAGGTGTGCATGGTTATAGCCACGTTGCTTGTGGCGTTCGTTGTGCAAGGGTACAGACATAAACATGTCAGCCTGCAAACCATAGCGCAGATACGTTTGTGCCAAGAGCAACCCTAAAGGTTCAGCCAATCGAGTAACACCATCATATTTTAATGCATGAATGCAAGTGCGAAGTGGTTCTTGATACAGGTTCACCGCGCTGAGTCCTTGTAACACATACCAGCCCTGTCTATATGGTAGAGGTATAGCTGGTTGCATCTGTGCGAGGCATGGAGAGCAGAGAATAGTACCGCTTCGCTTGCATGCGGCGCATTGTGGGGGAAACGCTATGTCCAGTGCTTGCTGAAAAACACTCCGAACATCCACGATAGAAACTCCAAATATAGTTTTATGTATGTAGAACATAGCGTAAAGTAGAGGTAAATGCAACTTTTTTTGCTTCTATGCAGGAATAGAAAAATACTTGACGTACCTATTCGCCTCCTCTACAATGAGCATGTCACAAGACATAGTTTATCATCACGTTATCTGGACTTTGCCCATTTTACAGGTGAGATGACACTGGACCTCTGCAACTATACTAGAGAAGGCATAGTTTTTTGAAATGAAGGAGGTTCTGTGTGTTCTTATCGCATCCATTGCTCAAGGTCCTAGC
>JAABUX010007631.1_pt1 | contig 12640 bp, 14 predicted proteins | sample 5561851 | NCBI WGS metagenome assembly JAABUX01 (sample SAMN10711883, study PRJNA513361) | rock metagenome | isolation source: Antarctica rocks | place: Antarctica: Victoria Land, Richard Nunatak red sandstone | collected 2016-01-03 | reverse complement strand
GTTCCTGACAGGTAAATGCCCCGGCAGTGCTGTGAACACTCCGAGGCGTGACACGAGGAATTGGAGGTTCCCCATGCCCCACGAGTCTACCATCCGCCGTCTTCCCCTGCGTACTGTGACCACCCCTGCCGGTATCCGCATCCCCGCCACCGCCAATCAGCACACCCCCTTGCCCGATCTGCCCCTCATGGAAGCCACCTTCCGCCATCTCAACGGTGGTGCCGTGCCCGCCCAAACCCTCGCGCTGGTAATGGAGGCGATGCGCGATAGCGCGGCAGTGGTGGTGAGCTACGTAGACGCGAAGGGCGAACTGACCGCCCGCGTGTTGTGGCCTGCTGCCGTGACCCTCACCAAGGAGAACCATCTGACCGCATGGTGCTACTGCACCTTGCGCCGGGCGTGGAAATCCTTCCGGCTTGACCGCATCCGCTCGGTGCATCCCCTGACTACCCCCGACGATGTCCCTGACCCCGCCGCGCCGAACGTGCGGGAGTGTCAGACAGTTACCCACCTTGACCAAGTGCGCGCGGGGGAGCCGCACGCGCTCGCGGCGTAGCGGGAACGCGGGGCGGGGGCGGGTGGCCTCTGCCTCTGCCCCTGCCCATACCGGTGGAGGGAACACCCCGATGACCTATACCCAAGCTGCGCTCGCGCTCGATGCCGCCCCGCGTCACTCCCCGGACGATCTATTGCCCGTCTCCGTCACCCGCGCGGGATGGTCGGCAGTGTTGCGGCATACCCCGACCCCTTCGGGACAACGGATGCCCGACGACCTGTGGGACGAGTATCGCCTCGAATGCGCGATGCGCGAAACGTTGGCCTTGCCGTTCGTGAGCCTGATGGAATTTGCCGACATGCGCGACTGGACGGATACCGGAGAGGAGACCAAGGATGACGACAACGAACACCGCAGCGGCCCCGACCCCTTGCCCGACCGATGCAGCACCGACCGACGCGACCGAAGCACGGCATGAGCGGTACCGGGAACTGCTCGCCACGCTGGAAAGCGGCGTTGCCGCCATCGTCACGGGCGAAGGCTTCGCCCGCTACCTGCAATGCATGGCGCGCTTTCACGCCTACAGCCCGAACAACGTAGCCCTGATCCTTGCCCAACGCCCGGAAGCGACACGGGTAGCAGGCTACCGGGCATGGCAGACGCTAGGGCGACAGGTACGGCGGGGGGAGCGGGGCATCCGCATCATCGTGCCCTATCGCACCCGTGCGGAGGGCGAAGAACCGGGGCGGGAGGTAGTGATCGTGTCCGGCTTCGGCGTCGGCACGGTATTCGACCTCGCGCAGACCGCCGGGGAGCCACTTGCGGTACCCCCGATACTCGGCGCGCTGCACGGGGACGCGACACGCGCCGCGTGGGTACGGGGGGCACTAATCGGGTGGTTGCAGGAGCAGGGGGTAACGCTGACGCGGCGGGACACGGGGGGGGCATACGGGTACTACCTGCCCCGCACGCGGGAGATTGCGGTACATCACGACCTCGCGGGACTGCGGGAGGTGAAAACGCTGGTACATGAGGCGGCACACTTCGCCGCCGACCATGCGGGCGGGGTACGGCGGGAGGACGCGGAAACGGTGGCGGAGAGCGCAGCGTACGTGACGCTGGCGCACTTTGGGCTGGACACGAGCGGGTACTCGTTCGGGTACGTGGGGGAGTGGGCACGGGACATGGGCGTGTTCCGGCGCAACCGCGCGGTGATCCAACAAACGGCCCACATACTGATCGTCGCTATTGCGGGTGAGGATGATGGAGCAGGGGCAGTGGAAGCGAGGGCGGCATGAGCGACGAGGCACCGGCGCGGCCCTTCGTGGTGGTCGGGGAGCTTCTGCTCTCCGATGGCACCCGGTACACCCACTTCGCAGTGTATGAGGCGGTGGACATGGAATCGGCATTGCGGCGGGCGGCGGTGGTCGTCCGCCAGTGGCGCGGGGAGCGGGTCGAAGGACACCCGAACGCGGCGGTACGCGACATCACCGAGGTGCAGATCAACGTTGACCAAGCGGCATGAGGGGGGGGCGCGATGCAGCGCGGGGAATGCATTCCTTGCGCCGCTCGGTCATGCGCCCGTGGCAAAGGCGGCGTACGGCAAAGCGCGCTGAGCGGGGTGGTCAGACGGTGCGCAGGAGGAGGAGCAAGAGGATAACCATGAGGAGCAGCCACCAGCCGTCACGGATCAGGGCGGTGACGCGCGCCGCCTCATCCTCGGTAGTGTCGGTCTCAGGTGCGTCATGCGATCGTTTGTCCATCGGCATAGCCCCCACTGGTGATGCTAATAAACCGTGTCCTTATAAACTGTAGACGATGGAACGGCAAGCCCCGACCGTGGGAGCATGGAAACCGCAATCATTGTCACCCTCGGCAAACGGATCCGGGAATTGCGACTACGCACGGGGTTGTCGCAAGAGAAGTTCGCGGCGAAGGCGGGGCTGGACCGGACGTACTACGCGGGGATCGAACGGGGGGAGCGCAACCCGAGCGTGAAGCAACTGGCGAAGATCGCCAGTGCTCTCGATGTACCAATGCGCGCGTTGTTCGATGAAGGGGTGCCCGGAGCGTCGGATTAAACATATCCCTGAGGGTTAGTCGTCATACAGATTAGCAGTATGTGCCCACAAGGAGGGTGCGCTGTCAGCACGTTTCGTCTTCTCATTTGCTCGCCAACCGAGGGTTTTGCGCGTCCCTTTTCCCTTCGTGTGTCTGATGTACGGCTTTTATCTCTTGCGATATGTAGAAATCTTCCTTCCTCCTTTATCATTAAAAAATGACTCATGCAGAATCACTTGTCCTTTCCCGAGGCCCGTGTCCCCTACCAGCATGCAATCGAGGAAACCGAAGGAGCGCATCATCAGATAATGCGCGGACCACGGCCCGATGCCGCGCACCACAAGCGGAGTGCATTCAATTTTCGTCTTCGAGAATTCCAAGGGAATCAGGTCGCCGCGCTCGGTGTCGGCGACGATTTCCGGCACGGGTGGGGCGAAATGGAGGAAAGCATCGTCCCTATTCTGTGTCGTCCCTCCAACGACGTAAGTATGCTGCACGCATGAGTTGTTCCTGACATCGACACCCCCGACTTGGTCGTGCCAGCTCAATCGGGTCCTGTAATTCTCCGAAGGTGTCGAAGCGAAAGACGCTTTGTGCCCCGGCAAGCGGCGGACCGTCGGTAAGGCCAGTCCGAAAGACGACTTCCTTGACTAGTTCGGCGGCGAGCAAAATTCCTGGGAGTGCCGCAACAAACCCGATCGTCGCGGCCGGCAACTCGGGACGCACCGTTGCAGTCGTGCATGCCGATTCTGCCAATGCCCGAAACCCGTCGTGGCGTGCCCGCTCCAGTACCTCTTCCGGGAACATCAGTTCACCGCGCTCCACGATCCGTGCAATCTGCTCTTCCGTCAAAGGCGAGCGCTCGCCTTCGAGCCGCACAACCTCAGTGACGTCCAGACCGGTCTGCACTGCGAGCATTTCGACCAGTGTGCGGGCGGGTTGGGAGTGTTCGGGATAGAGGCACTCGGCGCACGGGCCCGCACCGTAGTCATGGCGTGACACGAGGAATTCCGGGCCGACCGTCCCTGCGTTGAGCAGGGTTTCGGGAAGGTCGAACTGCAATCGCCGGCGGATATCTGCGTCATCGACTGCCGCGATCATGGTACGCCACTGTGCAGGCGGAAGATGTTCGTAGCGTGAGTTGTACGCTCGAACCACTAATCCGTTCCACACCCCATCGGCGAAGAGCTGTGCCACCCGCGTTGCCTTGAGGAGACCAACATGTTCCCATGTCGCGATCAGATGTCGCTCCAGGTTCGTCGCGTCGATCCCGTCATGGTCGGTAATGGTGAGATCGCCGACCACCTGCGGCAGCGAGACCAGCGCGAAGGCGAGACCGGAAGCGACCGCACCACCGCCGACGAGGAGCAACGGCCCGATTGCGCGGAAATCTACCTGGATAGGCACATCGGGTTCGCTCCCCGGGGTTGACGGAGATGTATACGAATACGCCGAGAGCGCTGCGGCACGGGGGAGCGGTTGGGGAGCGAAGCCGGGTGCGGCGATCCGTTCAAGGAGCAGGCGGCTTACCCCAGTCGCACCAAGCGCCCCTGCAAGGAGCGCGCCGAACGAATTGCTTCCACGATAGGTAATGGGCTGTGAGGTATCGGCAAAGCCGCCTGTCCAACGCTCGTACCATGTATAGAGGGTTCGACTTGCTTTCACCCGTGCATCGCCAATGACGAGCGCGAGGGCGAACGCGTCGTCGAATGCACCGACGCGATACTGCCGATGCGATCGCTTCTCGGGTCGCTGCGTATCCTCCATGAATCGGCAGAGCACATCCCCGAGTGGCGAACCGGATGGAAGAAGTGGCAGGTCAGGATGCACACAGGCTGTGTCCGGCACGACGATGGCGATCTTCGGGCAATAGGGGCCGAGGCGGCAGAGGATGTTCGCCGCAACCAGGAGAGTCAGCTGCCCCAGTCGCTCCCCCGCGAGATCGGGCGCGAGCGCGAGCGCGATCTCCACGCCCGCCAGTCTGTCCCGGGCGCCATCAAAGTCGTTCACGCCCAGTTCTTGGGCGAGAAAGAGGTCCGCCCGGCTCCTGTCAGTCACCTTGCCACGCTCCCTGTTCGTAATGCAGTACATCGTCGAATATCTTCACGAGTCCACCTTCCCCTACCCGGCCCTGATGCCCCCACCCCGACGTCGTACGCCGATAGATCTCCGCAGGCATTAGCCCATCCGCACCAAATGCAGGCAAGACGATAGAAAGAAATCCCACCTCGTCCGTCACCGCACCGTGATCGTCCGTCGTGCTGTGGAAGGCATCACCGGGGTGGGTATGCAATTGGCACAAAACAAGTTCCGCGTGAGTGTGGACGATGTCAATCATCGCGAGTAGTTGCTCATCGTCATCAATCGTCACGTAGGCCCGCGTCTGATTCGTGTGCGGTCGGAAGACACGCGTCACGAGCCCAATTTGACCGTCGATGACGTGCCCACTCCAGAAGGCAAATTCCTCACATTTGCGCTCTCCGCCGGAGCGGAGATGCCGTACCGTCGCGTCGGCAATTACATGCGGCACCAGAACGGTGAAAAGTGCCTCCGGCCGCGTCGTGACGTCAAGGACGCGAATCTTCGGCCGCATCCATGGCAGACCGGCAAGCATATGTCGCATCACCCTCATGCCTGCCACCGCCCCACGTACCCAGTCGAGTTGAGCGCGAAGGCAATTGCCTCGACAATGTTCGCGAGATCCCAGTACTCAGGGCTTCGGAACTCACCGTGACCGTGGCTATACCACTCCCGCGTGCCGGGGACACAGATGAACGAATCCGCGATATTTCCGGGATTGAGGCGGAAGATCGCTCCTGGTCCAGCCGGTACATTCGGCCACGCAGTTACGGTTTCCGCATAGTTCTCTGGATCGACCATCGTCACGGTCGGAGGCTCGACGTTGTAGCCCTCACAGCGGAAGCGTATCGTATAACGGTCGCGCATCGCATCAAGTTTGCGGGCAAGAAGCGTGACGAAGACGTCAAATCCCTCCACGGTAACCGCCGCAATTGCGAATTCGTCGCCGCGCGCCCGTAGCGATCCGACACTTTGCGTGATGTATGCTACGGTCGGTTCGGTAACGACCTTTACCGGGGCAGATGCCCCGGCAAACGGCTGCTTCTTAAGGTGCATAATAACGTGCTCATGCGGCGCGTGATTGCCGATGATTTCGGCGAGCGTCGTCGGGTCGTTGTTCAGTTGCTCGCCGCGATAGTGTAGGAACCACGCGACGCTCGGGTCGCGCTGCATCTGCAGGGCATGGAGGGCGGTCTCGCGCAGTTGACCGACGGTCGTGGCGGACGGCGCATCAAGGTGGGCCTTCTTACCCCCCTGTGCAAGGATTTCGATATGGTATATTGCGGGAATCGTTGGTGCTTCTTTCAACATCGCGTGCTCCATGTTAAGTGGTTGATATTCCGTGGCATTGTCTGATCGTTAAAGCGAATGGTGGTTCTCGGCAGTGTGGCATCGGCATTTCTCCATCCGTCGAGCGAACTTCGGCTGCTCATAAGGGATAATCGTCCGCACCTTCCCCCACGCGAAATCGGGCGTTGTCTGGTGCAGGTTGTCGCCGGTTTCGCATCATCTGATCGGCAGACGATTACCCTAAACAGGAACCGGTTCACGGTGTGGCCACACCGAAAGGAGCATCCCAGCGTGAGCAAGCAGCGATTGGAGGGCGGCGACCCAGCATTCGCCGATGGCGAGGCGGAGGAGCACGTTCGCGAAATCCGCAGACATTTGCGTACGGCTGAAACCTTGGGAGCGCAGGGAGCGTACGAGGGCACTGCGCGGGCCCGAGCACAGGCAACGTCAGGTATTGCCGGTCTGGCATGCCGCCTCGAACGTCGCTTCGAGCATTACGCCCGCGCCGCCTTCGGCGATCAGTCCAACCTCATCGACGATGCCGTCGCCGAGATGTTTGCTGAGTTGTGCCGCCGCCTCCGCGACACGTCAGACACTAATGCCTTGATGGAGAAGCGATTCAATCGCGTGGTGAAATGCTTGATTACCGACGCGGTGCGAAAGGTGCGTAGGCACAACGGCATGACTAAGGATGGCGCGCCTGATACGAATGGGTATCAGCTCGTCAGCACCGAAGGGGTACAGGAGCGCGCGATACAGTCCACTGAGGGTGAACGCGTTGCGAACCCGCTGATCGTCGCCGATCCGGACGCGGAGGATGCCTTCGACCGCATTGTCGCGCGCATGCTCGGACAGACCGCACGCGACAAGCTCGCTGGTCTGCCCCAGCGTCAGCGACGAACCGTCGAGTGCCGGATCTTCCTTGGTTGGGAATGGGCGGCGATCGCCGCCGAGCTCGGCGTCTCGACGAAAACCGCGCAGACCGATCTCGATCAGGCACTCTCTCAGCTTCGGGCGATCTACATAGGATAGGGCAAGAAAGGAGTTGAATAACCGTGGAGCAGGAGCTGGATGCAATCAAGGCCGCCTATGTGCAGGCGTATGAGGGCGGGAATGCACCACCACTGCAGGAGGTAGTCGCCGCGCACCCCCAGTACGGGGAGGAGCTCGCCGACTTCATCCTCACGTTCATTGAACTCGAGCGCGTGGTCGAATGGCTCCCTGAAACTGTGGAGTCTTCCGCCTCGACTCGACGTCTCCGTAGGGCGGCGGTTCAACATGCAGGTGGCATGGAAACGCTGCATGAGGCACGAGAGGTTATCGGGGTCTCCCGGCAACGAATTGCCGAGGCGGTGAATGTCCCTGTAAGTTTTCTTGTTTACGTCGAGCGGGGGCGGCTTGAGGTGGACGGAGGCACTCCGGTCGACGCTCGCTTCGTGACCCGCCTCGGTGCGATACTACGGCGTACGAGCGAGGATACGTTAGCGATATTGCGCGCTACCCTCTGGTTCCCTACAGTGTCGCAAGCAGTGCATCGACGTAACGACGGGGAGCCGACTGCGAGCGTTCCCCCGGCCCCGCAGCCGTTTCGTGTGTTGATCGCGCGATGCGACGATCTCACACCGGCGCAACGCCGCGAGTGGCTCGAGGAAGGAGAGCGACAGGCTGATGATGCATCCCCATCGCGTTAGGATCGTCCGTGATTCCACCGTTTGATCCGGTCAGCAAGAATCTCCCTGCGGGGATACACGAGGCAACATGGGACGAAATCTTGTCGCGATTCGGCTTCACGTCACATCGATTAACTTTGCTCGCCGGGATCAAGGAGGCTTTCGATGCGTTGCACGCGGTGGGATGCCAGCGCGCATACCTCGACGGTAGTTTCGTCAGTGCGAAAGAGACTCCCGGCGATTTCGACGTTTGCTGGGAAACGACGGGGATCGACTGGGTACGGCTCGCCGATGTCTATCCGACGATCCTCACATTTGACAACGGTCGTGCCGCACAGAAAGCAAAGTACGGTGGCGAACTGTTCCCCGCAGACCAAACTGCTGACTCTCTATCGCAACGACGATACCTCGAATTCTTCCAGCGCGACAAGCGGACCGGCGACCCGAAAGGGATTGTCGCGATCGACTTAGGAGATCTCCCATGATTACCAATGAGCGGGAATACCAGATTACAAGGGAGGAAGCAGGACGCTTCGCTCAGGCACTCGCCGAAGTGAACGAGCAGGACGACACGTTGCATCCTCTACACCGAAAGGCGCTCCGGGAAAGCCTTGAGAGTCAACTTCACGAGCTCCAAGTGCAGTTAACGGAGTACGAGACGCACCAGAGTGCGCCGGATGTATCCATCCCTGCTCCGTTGTCGGATATTGGTCGTGTCGCCGTGCCAGCCTACGGCTTTGCGGGCGCCCGCACTCGTGCCGGACTCAGTTTGCACGATCTCGCTGTTCGCCTCGATGTTCCCGACGGCATCATCGTAAAGCTCCAACGCGGGCGAATCGATCCGCAGAGTCTCCCGGACCGATTCGCCACGCTACTTGGCACTGTGCTGGGAATTGATGTCGATGCGGTGCGCAGAGTCGCGGCGATGGGGACGGTCAGTACTACCAACATTCACCTACGCGCTACAGGTGGATCGACAACGACATCCCTCACAGAGGTCGTGTCGTTCCGCGACGCCCTCTTGAGTTGCGGGGATGAGCTCACGCCAGAACAGCGGCGTGCGTGGCTCGAGGAGGCTGCGTAAGTGGACCGCTGGGCGACAATCCGCCGTTGTGCGGCTGAGATGCGCGCGAGATACGAACGCGCGGCTGGCCATACCGCATTCACCGACGGCGCAGGAATTTATGCGCAGATGAAGGATCTCGCCCTCACGGTCTACGGCCTCACCGTCTTCTGCGACAACGACCTACCAGAAAACGTGCTCGGTCAGTTGAACCGGGATGAGGAAACGATCGGCTACCGAGGAAAACTCTCCGAGCCACGCACGAATTTCACGATCGCGCATGAGATCGGGCATCGGGCACTCGAACATCCTCCCCGCCTCATTACCGATAGGCGCGAGCATATCGATCAGACACCAGACGGGGAAGCACTCACTCTTCGCGACGGCGTTTACCGATCCTATAGCGCGCGGGATCGTTGGGAGCTCGAGGCAAACGTCTTTGCCGCAGAACTGCTGGCACCGCTCGACCGGGTACGCGAAACCGTGCTGTCCGATCCACAGTGGACCGTTAAAGGTCTCGCTCGATACTTTGGTCTCTCTCGCGCGGCCATGCGCAACCAACTTGCGGCAGCCCTGCTTCCTGGCCCAGCTTCCCCTCTAAATACTTTCCCGGTCGCGGCACCTGCACTGGATGAACTGCAACAGGCAGCGGTGACCGTTCCCGCGCCTGCACTGGTGATTGCGGGGCCCGGTGCAGGTAAGACGCGTATCCTGATTGAACGGATCGCACACCTCATCCGGACGGGTACAGTGCCATCACGGATCCTCGCCCTGACCTACTCAAATAATGCCGCGCAGGAAATGCGCGACCGCCTCGCAGAAATCCTGCCGGATCACGCCCATTCCGTCCAGATCGGGACGTTCCACTCGTTTGGTCTGGGCCTCATTCGCGAGTACCGCACCCATCTCGGATTGCTGGTTGATCCTCGCTTGCTCACACAGATCGACGCTTTCGTGTTCCTCCGCCGCCGACTTGGCGCGCTGCCACTTGGGCATTTCGAAGATCTTCATCGCCCGACGATCCATATCGAGAATCTACTCAAGGCGATTTCGCGGATCAAGGATGAACTGGTGATGCCGGAGGGGTTCCGCGAGCTCGTGGTTGTCTGGCAGCACGAGATTGACGTGCGCGCGCAGCCTGCGGATGACCGAGCCGAACAGTCGCTCGCTGAGGAGCGAGAACGGCTGGCACAGTGTACTGACTTGGCAGCCATCTATCAGGTTTACCAAGAGTGGCTGCGGGAATCTGGCTACCTCGACTACGGGGACCTAATCGTCGAGGCCGAGCGGCTCTTCTCGATCTCACATGTCGCCTCGGACGTTCGCGGGCGCTTCGATCACATCGTAGTCGATGAGTTTCAGGACATCAACTATGCTAGTGGGCGTCTGCTCCGGGCGCTCGACGGTGGCCGGGGCATCGTATGGGCAGTAGGTGATCCCCGCCAAAGCATCTTTCGCTTCCGTGGTGCATCGCCCGCAAACCTGCGGAACTTTACTATCGACTATCGGTGCGATGGTCGAGAAGTTGCTGTTGCCTTCCTCGAATGGAACTATCGGTCAGTCGAGGATATCGTTGCCGCCAGCCAAGCAATTCCGTTCCCGGAGACGATAGACGATGATCCACTCCTGCAACCCTCACTCCGTGCCATGCGAGGCCCGTCTCCCGCTGGCCCAGGAGTCGAGCTCGTTGTCGCTCCGACGCAGTCGGACGAGACAGCCGCACTCGTGGCCCGCATCGCCGGACGTGAGCAGGGCATGTCATACGGGAACCTTGCAGTGCTTTGCCACACGAATGCGCAAGCACAAACCTTGTCGGTCGCACTTGAAGCCGCAGGGGTCCCAACAGATTGGGGCGGCGCACTTGAGGCGCGCCCGTTATGCAAAGACCTCCTCGGCGTGCTCCTCATCGCGGCAGACGATCCACAGGGCCTCGTGCGCCTAGCGGGGATGGACGAACATTTCCTCTCGGAGAGCGACCTTGCTCTCTTGCTAACCGCAGCACCCGCACAGCGTCACTCACTCCGCGCGACGCTCGCGGCGGCCTGGGAAGGTGCGATTACCGGGCTAAGTGAAGGGGGTCTTGCGGAAGTTGGGCGATTGAAGCGTTTGGCGGGGATGCTTCGTTACCAGCCGACACCGTGGCGCGCCGTCGCAAGCTATATCTTCGATCTCGCCGCATGGCCACGCGCGATCTTTGGAAAGCAAACGCCCGATGCGCAACGGGCGCTTGTGACGATTGGTCAATTCGCAACGCTTGCCCGGGAGTTCACCGAGCGGACGGCACTTGCAGGCGGGAACGATGTGCAGGCATTTATCGAGTTCGTCCGCTCCTGCATCGAAGCGGGCGGGTTGGGGGCCGCCCCCGAAGCACCGATCGCAGGCGAGGCGGTGCATATCCTGACCGTTCACCGCAGTAAGGGCCTCGAGTGGCCAATGGTCTTCCTCCCGGATCTCGTCGAAGGGCACTTTTTCCGACATGAGCGGTCGGCTGCCATCCCGCTGCCGCCGGGGCTTGTGCATGGTGAGGATGCGAGCGACCATGAGCGCGAGCAGGCGAATTTCTTTTATGTGGCGGTCACTCGCGGAAAAGATCGCGTCGTGTTGAGTTACACCCAACCGTCTTCAGACGCATCGAATAGCGCGGCACCCCTGCTCGACGCCCTCGTGCAGTCCCTGTCCTCCTCTAGCTATCTGGCTACATCCGTAGTACAGCCAGCGAATGCCGAGACCACTCCACGCAGTCCTTCGCTGCAGCGAGGGTTGGTGATGGACGATGACGTGCCGTTTCGGGCGCTTGAGACATACGATAGATGCCCACGACGCTTCCAATACGAGCACGCGTATCGCTTGCGAGATCCCGAACGCGGGTTCCGTGCATTTCATCGCGCGATCTATACCACACTCCGCTGGATCGCCGAGAAGGCGAGAGCAGGAACGATTCCTGATATGACGGAAGCACTTGCGCATCTCGCGGTGCAATGGACCGAGTCGGGACCGCTCGGGCATTGGTTCGAGGGAGGATACTGGCGACGGGCAGAGCGGATCGTCCGATCCTTCCTTCTACGGGTGCGAGTGGAAAGTCATTACGCAATCCAAGAACGTGTGACCGTGACGATCGGCGGGAGGACGCTCGTGCTCCGCGCCGATGAGATCGAGGATACCGGCGATCTCGTTATTTGGCGGCGGCATCACTTCGGGGCACCGGCGAAGTCGCACGCGGACAAGCATCATCAGCCCCCGCTGTACATGACTGCACATAAGGAGCGATATGGCACGCGTCCCGGCGAGATTCGCCTTTGGTATCCCCTACACGAAATTGACTCCCTACCTGATCCCGCTGTCACACCGCTTCGTATGCGCAAACGCACGGAGAAAATGGCAGACTTGGTCAGAAAGATCGAGGCAGGACAGTTCCCTCCGAAGCCTTCGCGCGATGGCTGTCCACGCTGCCCGTTCGTGTTGATCTGTCCGGCGCACGCCACTGATTAAGATCATCGTTATCGCGCAATATTAGTATTATTATTTTTCGCATAAACTCACAGAGAAATCAGTACTCTTCTCTGGCTGATTCATGATACAATTATTTACTACGTAGTTTAGCTTACATTCGAGAATCAAGGAGCATCAATGACGAGTCGGGGGTCATGATTCGCGATACTTTCCTCTCCGCCACTGTCGCAGTTCGGCATCGGCCGCCTGGTCGCTCTGCTCCGCGTACCGCAGCGTGGTTTGCAGGTTCTTGTGTCCCAGCCGCTTGCGGATCGTCGCCAGGCTCACTCCGTCGTTCACCAACTCCGTGGCGTGCGTGTGCCGCAGCTGGTGGAGCGTACAGTCCACCCCCGCCTGCGCGCAGTTGTATTCGGCACCGAGAAATGGGCTCTTCGCCAGCCTTGGTGACACTCAGCAACGCGCCGCTATGCGACAATGATTCCCTCCAACCATCCGCCTTGCCGCAAGGAGTGTCACGATGCGCTCCAAGAC
>JAABUX010007630.1_pt1 | contig 12642 bp, 13 predicted proteins | sample 5561851 | NCBI WGS metagenome assembly JAABUX01 (sample SAMN10711883, study PRJNA513361) | rock metagenome | isolation source: Antarctica rocks | place: Antarctica: Victoria Land, Richard Nunatak red sandstone | collected 2016-01-03 | reverse complement strand
GGAGCCTCTGCACTTCGGCGTACCAGGCCGTCAGCAGCGACCGGGTGAAGAAACTGTAGGGGAACAGGTGGAGATAGAAGGTTGTCTGCTCCGTCCCCTGTTTGTCGCGGTGACTTTTCCAGGCAAGCCGTTCGAGGATGAACTGGGTGCGACAGACGGGACAGATATTGCGCTTCGGCTCACGGCTGTCGCCGCCCTCCAGCCGATTGGAGAAGATCTGCACGCCAATACTGGGGGGCGCGTTGGCGGCCATCCACTCTTGGGCCGGCGCAGCGCCGCTGCACACACAGCACTGCCGGTGCTCGCCGTTCACGTATCGGTGGAGATGCGCGGCATAGTGCGCGGCCGGGACGACGGTTCCCGAAACGTCGAGTGTCTCTTGCAGGTAGCGGTCGAGCGCGGCGGGCTCGACCGTCCTGGGTGTGATTGGCAGGGCCGCAGCGTTTTCCGATTGCAACTGCGCCAGATCAGCCAGTATGGCGCTATGGAGATCATCCAACGAGAGCGCACAGTCGGGGGCCAGGAAGTATCCCCAACGGTAGGTGTTCACCGCCCCGTACGCTGACCAGCGCTCTCCCGGCAGCCCGAGCAGCGCGTAGATGCGTGTTTCGCCATTGCGGACCTTCGCAGTTTTGAGGAGCGCCGACGCGTGCGCATTGAGGTAGTTGCGATACGCCATGGCCAATTCCCCCCGGCGGAGCGTCTCCGGTTCAGCGGGGATGATGGCGCCTGTCGCCAGTCGCTCGACGACGTAGGCGCGGCTGGTAGCGTCCAGCTTGCCTTTGCTGAGGGTGATGTGCAGATCGGCAGTAATATCGGCCGTCCGTTGAACAAGCCAGTCCGCCTTGTACGCTCTAGCCTGCACCCGGCTAAAGATCACCCCGAAGACGTCAGCCGACAGCGCCCCACTTTCCAGCGCGGCGCTGTCGACGGCGATGCCCCAGGGGGCATTCCTGACGAATTTCCCTATGTCCTCCTGCTGCAGACTAGCCACTCGGTTTCGTACGCGTGCGGTGACGTTCGCCATCTGGCCGGCATTCCACACAAAGGGGCTATCGCTGGGGACGAGATAGGCCACGCCGTCAGGGTAATAGAGGAGGTCCACGGCGTGCACAGCAGCGCGCAACTCGGCGACGGCCGCATTGTGGATCAGATTGGTGAGGAGGCCACGTTGCTCGGCGACGCGATGGGTCAGCCAGCGGTGCGGTCTGTCGGCCAGGAAGAGGTTGATCTTGTCCAAGGCGTTTGCCTTGCTCCTGGTTTCCATCAGGGTGTGCGAGATTGCCAGTGTATCCACCGCATACATCAGCCAGCCTAGGCGCTGGAGACGTTCCCAGCCCAGCTTGAGACGACGGTGCTGCGTCCGGTCGAGACCGGTGGCCGTGATGGCAAGATTCCCCTGGTGCAAGTGGGCCAAGGCGACGATATCCGCCAGGTAGTCCCGCCAGGCCGGGAAGAAACGCTCAGCTTCGAGGCGCGCCAACTCGGTCGCGACATTCACTTCCGAAGCCTGGTCGGCATAGGTATGCCGACCACCGGACCAGCGGTTGTAGGGAGGAACCTTGTTCAAGTCGTGGACGACGCACGCGCAGTAGATGCAGCGACGCTCGGCATCCGAGAGCGCAAGTAGTTCCTGCAGCCGCTCGAAGAGCAGCACGAGGTCAAGGACGTGCCCGAAATAGCTCTGGCCAGCCTTGCCGCCCCATTGGATAATGGCCTTGTAGTCGCGCAACCTGTGATTTGCAAGCTCGCGGAAGAAGTCGCCCGTCACATCGGGCGTCTCCCAGCGTAACTCCAAGCGCAGATCCGCCCGATCGATGGCGGTGCTCCCCGCGTCGGCGGGAGGGTCGCCTTCGGCGGTCTGGTCGCCCCGTTCTGGGGTGGAGCGCATCGCCGTACCACTGGAAGTCTTTAATGGTCGTCGGGTGGTCGGCACTGCTTTCCTCCGAGAACGCCAGGTGAGATTCGGCTTGACATTCGCCAGCACTCTGCACTATGCCCGATGGTGTGAGCGTATCTACGCTCATATCATCATGGCCTCCACCGCCCGGGACATTGATCCGTTGTTGGCGCCGGCCGTCGGCATAGGCCAGACCGGCCGATCGCTCCTTCATCTCCGTCTAACTGCCTAACTGCTGGTCGAGGGCGCCGTATGCAGCCGGCCTAAGCGCGTCGATGGAAACGCTGCCATGCCCGGTCCTTGCTCGTACTGCTGGACGAGCGCTGCGCCGATCCGGCTCAGTTCGGCGCGCACCTCCTCCGGCGCCAAGCACTCCACGCCGTCGCCATAGCGCAGGAGCGTCTGCAGCGCCGTGAACTGGTCGGGCATCTGGGCCGTGACGATGATGCTGCCGTCCTCCTGTGGTTCGACCCGCTGTTCGGGGAACCGCTCCGTGACGCCGTACCGCGCCCGTTCCGGCGTGAGCCGGAAGCGCAACTCCCGGCGTCGGACGTGGCGTTCCGTCACCGGAAGCACGCCGGGCAGCACCGTGAGGGACTCCGGAACGATGCGCTCGATACGATAGCGGCCGGCGCTGTGGAAGTGATGGTCCCACACATGCAGATAGAGGTGGCGATCTTCATAGACCAGTTCCGTCGGCTCGACCCGATGCCATTTCGCTTCCCCGGCGCTCGGTGACTGATAGGTAAACTCGACTTGCTGGTGCCAGCGCAGCGCCCGCTGCAGCGTGGCAACCACCGGACCGTGCGCCGCGAAGTCCTGGGCATGGTCGACGAGTTCCGCCCGCACCGGGGGGCGCATGGCCGCGAGCGCCGCCCGCTGCTCGGCGGGGAGCAGGCGCTGGAGTTGCCCCAAGAGCGCCTGCACCGCCGGCCCGTGTGGGCTGCCGGCGAAGCTGTCGCGAAGCAGCGCCGCCGCCACGAGCTCCGCTTCGGTCAGGCGGAGCGTGAGCGGCGGCGGTTCGAGCGTATAGGTGGCGTCGGTACGCCGATAGGTCACGACGATGCCCGTCGCCCGCAACCGCCCCAGGTCGTGCCGTAAGGCGTGGGGGGCAGCTGATGGATCGTTGTAGGCGTCCTCGCCAAACTCCTCGCCGCGCGCGGCGACCCGAGCGAGCAGGCCCTCGCGGTGCACGGGGCCGCCCGCCAAGGTCAGGAGCGTCCAGATCGTTCGCCGCCACGCCTTGGCGCTGCTGTGGCCGCCGATGGGCGGCTCACGGCGGGTAGCACTCTCTCTCCCAGGCTGGACGTGGGCTGCGACGATCGATCCGCTCTGGTTTTGGCGATCTGCGACGCTAATCATCACGTTTTTCCCAAGAAGCGCGTAGCTACGCTCATCACTCCTGGCAGTATTCCCGATACCACCGGCCGAGAGCAAACCGACCGCCAGACAGAACACGCAGAGGAGGTAGACCATGACCGCCGTCGCCACGACAGCACCGCCGATCAGCTCGCAGGTGGTCACGCTCACCCCCTCGCAAGCCGAGGTCCTCGATCGCTGCCCCTTCCAGTACGGTGCCCGCTACGTCGAGCGTCTGGTCCAAGAGACACGACAGCGGACGCCGCACCTCGCCATGGGCGACAGTGTCCACGCCTGCCTCTATCATTTCCACAAGTGCGGCGGCCAGCAGCGCTGTGCCAGCCCCGACATGGCCGCGCTCCTGGAGCAAAGCTGGCGGCGCGACGGCTACGCCGACGCCGCGCAGGAAGCTATCTTCCGCGCCAGGGCCGCCGCCATGTGCGAGACCTACCACCAGGCGAGCCACGACGAGACGGTCCGTCATCTCGGTCACGAGGTGTTCCTCTCGGCGACGTTTCGCCTCGCCGGTATCCAACTGCGCGTGCGCGGCAAGATCGATCGGCTCTCCCTCTGGCCGGACGGTCATCTCGAGGTGGTGGACTACAAGACCGGCGCCGAACCGCCGGGTCAGGCCGACCTCGCCGGTGCCCTCTCGCCGTTCCTCTATCTCCTCCTCGTCCGACGCACCTATCCAGTCTACGACCGGGTGGACGTCTCCCACCTGTACTTGGCAACGATGGCGCGGGTGACGATTGTCTACGACCACGAACGCTGTCAGACCGGCAAAGAACGCCTCATCCAGGCGGTCACCCAGATCGCGCAAGGCGTCTTCCCCCCGTCTCCCAACGCTTTCTGCCCTGCGTGCCCGGTTCGCTGCCACTGCCCGGCCATGCGTCAGGACGAGATGGATCTCGATGCATTGCTTTAATTGCCCGGTAGGTCCATCCACGGCCAGCACTTCGCGCCACACTTGGCCGCAGGAGGAGTGGCAACGGTGAGCGAACGGCAGCACGCGGTCTGCTCACGAGAACCGCCAGCGGCCGCAACAACCAACTGCCGCGCCCGTCGCCAGAAGGCGGGACCTCCACATCGCCAAAGTTCAGGATGCGGTCGGAGGGCCACGAGCACACGGCGTCTCATCAGGCGTCGTCGTCCAGGTCGAAGTATGGGGCGACCGACTCTGCCATCGTCGTGTCCCGCTGGAGGGGGCCAACACCGCCTTCACGGTGGCCTGGTCGTTGTCCCGCCAGTCCCAGGTCAGCATTCGGCGCGTGACGTTGCGCTCGCCGGCCCGCCAGCGGTTCAGCGCGTCGGCCAGGCGCTCTCGCTGCGGCCTGCCCGCCGCTCTTCCCGCTGTCCCAGTCACCTGGCGGCGTACCCGGCAGCCCGCGTGGCCGCGACCGGGTATGATCGCGTCCTCTCCCCGGCGGAGATGGCCCCACGGAAGGGAGCGTCACCCATGGACGATCCGCTGCGCCGGGCCTGGGCGCTGCTCGCGGCATGCAACCTCACTGAGCTCTGGGCGCTGCAGCGCTGGCTGACGGCCCGGATCGCGGCGCTGGAGGCGGCGACGCCGCCCCAGGCGGTGGCGCAGGCGCGATCGGCCGGCCACGCCCTGGCGCGCCCGCCGGTACAGCCCGTCGGCCCGCCAGAGGTGCTCCGCCAATACGCAGAGGTCGTGCGCGACGCCGCCGGTCAGGGCTACCTGGCCCGCACCTACGGTCGCTCCCGCGCCGACGGCACATGGGAGGGCTGGCTCGAGTTCACGCCGCCGCAGGGTGTGCCGGTGCTGCGGACGGGCCGGGAGACCACGCAACCTGATCGGGAGGCCCTCGCCTACTGGGCGAGCGGCCTGGAGCCGGTCTACCTGGACGGGGCCCTGACGCGCGCCCGCAGCGACCCTGACGCGTGAGGCGACGTCGGTTGCTGTCGCAGAGTGGATGGTCCGGCGCAGGGGCGGCCTGCGCCCTGCCGCCCGTGGCGTTTCTCCCGCGCTCCCGCCGCGCGCCAGCCCTAGAAGGGCAGGTCGTCCGCATCCGAAGGATCCGCCGCCTCCCCTGCCGGCGCCGCCTCCCCTGCCCGCCGCGCCGGGTCCAGGAAGAGCACCTGCTGGGCGATCACCTCCGTCCGGCTGTGCTTCTGGCCCTCCTGGTCCTCCCAGGTCCGCGTCTGCAACCGGCCCTCGACGTAGACCTTCGCTCCTTTGGTGAGGTACTGGTTCGTCACCTCCGCCAGCTTTTCATAGCAGACCACATGAAACCATTCTGTCTCCTCGCGCTGCGCCTCGCCCGTGCCGCTGCGGCGGCCCACGGCGACGGAGAACGTCGTCACCGCCTTCCCGTTGGCGGTATACCGCATCGTCGGGTCGACCCCGAGGTTGCCCAGCGCCATCACCTTGTTCAGTCCGCTTGCCACCGTGTTCCTCCCGTCACACCCACCGCTGCCCCGTGCAACGGCGCCGGTTGGACACCGGCGGGACCGGCAGGCGCCGGCCCCCGCATGCCTTCGGGAGCGCCGTTAGGCGGCCATCTCCGTGCCAGCGTCGCGCTCCTTCCCGTTCTCTAGCCGGTCGATGATGTGGCCGGCGGCGCGGACCACGGCGTCCAGTTCCCGCTCCAGGTCAGCCAGCGTCAACACGCGCCAGCTCTGGAGGTAATCGGCGGCGAAGGGGTGCGCCAGCCCGAAGTGCCGGCTGACCACGTAGGCCGTCGCCTCCGCCTGCGCCTCCTTGCGGGCGCGGGCGAGGGTGTTCGCCTCGCCCTTGTGCAATAATTCGTGGCTCCACTCGTGAAGGAGAATTAGGGTGCGGTTGCGGCTGTCCAGCCCCCGGCGTAGGGCGATGACACCGCCGGCGCTGTAGCCTTCGGCGCTGCCCAGGTCGTCGCGCTCCTCGACGCGGATGCCTTCCGCTTGCACGGCGGCCAAGATGGCGGCGTAGCGCTCCTGCTGATCATCCGGCAAGCTGTCCCGGTGGCTCGGCAACGCCGGCGTCTCCGTCAACTGGCTGGCGTCGAACACTGCCACGGCGGCGAACGAGACGCGCTGCTCCTCCTCGCCGACGGCGCTGGTGCGCGTGTACGGCCGGGGGGCCAGGATGCGGATACCACGCTCTCCCTTGCGCACCTGGTAGCCCAGCTTTTGCCAGGTGCGATACCCAGCAACGTAGGACGCCTGGGGACACTGAGAGGCTATCAACGCTTGATTTCCCAGACTGTAACGGTGAAAGCGGCTGGCGAAGTCCAGCAGGGCGCGGAGGCGCTCACTCTTGCCGGCGGCCAGCTCCTCGGCCAGCGCCTGGAGGCCGTCGCGGACGGTCTGGAGCAGGGCGGCAGTCGATTCGGACATGCTCGGTTCCTCTCTCGTTAGCAGGCGGCGACAAAGGAGAGCGCCGGCCGGCCGGCCGGCGCCGGGATCGTCGGCGGTGCCGGCGTCTCGACGCGCCAGACCAGGCGGACACAGTCGGGGTCCCGGCGAAAGCCGAGGACCAGGGCGACAAACTGGCCGAAGTCGCTCGTGCGCTCGACCAGGACGATGCACGGCCCGCCGGCGGTGTCCGGCGTCATCGTGGCGAAGATGGTGACGGTTTGCATTACTACGGTTCCTCCTTCACGCCCAGCCTGGCGGCTGCCGGTGTCTGGCCGGTGGGGAACCGGGCTTGCCGGCTCCCCTGCACGCCTGGGGGATTAGCGCTCCAGCGCCGCGATCCGCTGCCGGGCCTCCCGCAGCAGGGGCGCGTAGTAGCTGAAGCTCTCGGGATGGCAGTCGGCACGGCTCTGGATGCTGGCCATGCGGGCACGCTCCCGAGCGAGGGCGTCCTGGCGCTCGGCCTCGGCGCGCACGGCCTTCACGTGCCAGCAGCAGCGCCCGTGCTGGCCGGCCATGCAGGTGCAACTGGCGGCGCCGTTGTCCCGCAGGGTGACGGTGTAGGTCTGGCTGCTCGTCCGGCTGGGGATGGTGGCGATAGTCATGGGTGGTTCCCTTACTCTACTTTAGGATAGTGTTTCTATCTATCCTGGTAGATACAGTATACGGTCTAGTGCATACGATGTCAATACCCTAGCGCATAATTGCTCTACAATGCTGTATAGTGTGCATAGCAGACTGGATAGGGCGAAGGGAGCACCCCATGATCGAGAACCGGGTGTCGACGCTGCTGGGGACCAAGCGGGCGACCATCCGCGATCTGTCCAACGATGCCGGCCTCGCCTACGGCACGGCGCACGCGCTCTACCACGGCAGCACCACGCGCGTCGACTTCGATGTGCTCAATAAGCTCTGCCGCTACTTCGGCTGTGGCGTCGGCGATCTGCTCATCTATCGGCCCGATGAGACACCGGCGCACGACGAGTCATCAGGCCAGCCGGCGGCGGAGCAGCCGTCCTGACGGCATCCTGGCGCCATTATGGCCCGCTCCCGGCCGCCGGCGCCTTTCTCACCACGCCTGCGAGGTGTGTCGTCTTCCCTCGCTGGCTCGCTGGCCCTGGCCAGCTGCCCGGATGGCGACCGCTGATTGTGTGTCGTTACCGATATTCCGGCTTCCTTCGTTGGGATGATGGGATGGTCCCCCTGTCCCCGTGCAGTCCGCCGGCGTCGCCCTTGCGGCAAGCGTGAAAACGCGGACGGGTGGCGCCGCTGCAAGGGCGCGCCTGCGCGGGCGCGGAGCGCCTTTACCCTTGCGGTGGCTCCCGGCTGCGTTAGCTTGCCAGAGCGGGGGCAAGCCGGTGGGCTGCACGGGGACAGGCCCCTGGGTGCAGGTGCCGGGCCTGAGCCTGAGCATTCCTGTTATGGCGCGGCAGCGCTCCGTGTCGCCGGGGCGCCGACGCCCGCAGGGCGGCCGTGGGAAAGGGGACCCCGGCGTGCCCCGGCGCGGGTGTGCGCAGCACTCCGTCGATGCGGTCCGTAGGGCCGCTGTTGGTGTGCGGTGGGCACGCAGTGCCTCCGCTCCGTCTGTCCTCGGCGGCTCGCCGCAGTGGGCCGCTTCCTGGGCCGGCCGGGGGCGATGCTGGTCGGATGTGGTTGCCGATGGATCGGTTTGCCCTTCGGCGGCGCGTAGCAACGGGCCGCTTCCCATGCGCTTCGGGTGCGTGGCAGGAAGGCGCTCCCGACCGGAGCGCCGCGTCAGTGGAGCGGAGGGCCTGGGGCAGCCCGGAGGGAGGGTGAGTCCTGCGGTTGGCAACGACCGGACCGCTGGCGCCCCGCTCGTGCCGCCGCACGCGGAGAGAAAGCACGCGGAGAGGCCAAGTCCGCCCGGGGTACGCCCGGCGGGGCGGTGGGTGGGACGCGCGACCGGGTCCATGGCAGCTTGGCCGACCTGCTTCCTGCCAACGGTATGCTGTACGAGCCCTCGCTGCCGCTCGGCTGCCGGTGACAAGGCGTCAAGAGGACGGCATGACCGCCGTCAAGGTGGAGGATACTCCTTGGAACAGGAAACCGGCGAGCGGCTGCTGGTGCTGACGGGAGCGGCCGGACGGATCGGCAGCTTCTATCGTCGCCACTTCGGCGAGCGGCCGGGCTGGCGACTGCGGCTGCAGGATATCGAGCCGGTCCCGGAGCCCGGCCCCTGGGAGGTGCAAACCGGCGATCTGGCCGAGCTCGCCGTCGCCCGGCGGGTCGTGCAGGGGGCGCACACCATCCTGCACCTGGCGGCCGATCCCAGCCCGAGCGCGGACTTCTATGGCAGCCTGCTCGAGCGCAACATCAAGGCGACCTACAACGTCTTCCACGCCGCCGCCGAGGCCGGGGCGCGGCGGCTGATCTTCGCCAGCAGCGTCAACGCCATCCTGGGCTACCCGCGCGAGACCCAGGTGCACCCGCACATGCTGGCGCGACCGGCGAACGTCTATGGCGCGACAAAGGTCTGGGGCGAGGCGCTGGCCGCGACCTTCGTCTCCCAACAAAAGCTCCCCAGCGCCATCGCCGTGCGCATCGGCGGGGTCAGCACCGTCGAGCAGGTGCGGCAGGGGCGCTCGCCGGCCGTGCTCGCCTTCGTCGTCACGGAAGCCGACCTCTGCCGCCTCTTCGATTGCTGCCTCGCCGCCGGCCCGACGGTGGACTTCGCCATCATCCACGGCACCTCGCGCAACCGCTTCCTGAAGATGGAGCTGGAGGGGACCCGTCGCCTGGTCGGCTACGAGCCGCAGGATGACGCCTTCGCCATCGCGGAGGAGTCGCCCGGCCGCTAGCGTCCGCTCGTGGAGGCACAGGAACCGCTCGCGCGCCGCAGCAATGCAGCCAACCGATAACCAGCACGGTCCCGGCTCTCGGTGTACGGCCGAATCGTCCCACAGCGCGCTATCCGGCATCGGACTTGCGCCAGGGTGGACGTGGCCGGCGACCGGCCGGCAAGGTGACGAATAGGAAAGGGTGACAGCAATGTGTCTGAACTGCGGCTGCGGCGAGCCGAACGAACGCCATAAGCCGGGCGATATCACGCTCGACGACCTGCAAAAGGCGGCGAAAAACCACGATATGCCCGTGGAGAAAGCCGCCGAGAATATCCACGCGGCGGCGCGCCAGGCTCGAACGGGAGGCAAGGCCAGCTAGCGGACGCTCGGACCTACCGCCGGGTCGTCGGTGACCGACCGCCGGGCCGTCCGACAGCGTGCCGGACGGGGTGCGGCGCTGGCAGGAGGACGGCGGCTGGTACCTCGCGATTGGTGAGCAACGGCAGGGACCGTTTCTGTACCGCCCCACCCGCACCGACGCCTGGGAACAGGCAGGGACGGCCGACGGGAGCGAACCGGTCGTTGCCCGCTTTACCCGATTCGACGCCGCCGGAGAGCAAGTGACGTTCCGCCAGGATTACCGCGTCGACCCCACCGGGCAGCGCCACCTCCTACGCACGTCAATTGTCGAAGCGCCGCCGTCGCCGGAAGCCTATGAGGGGCTGGAAACCCCGCCACCGGGTGCTCCCTAACGGGGCAGAGCCGGCAACTCCGCCGGTAACCCACCGTCATCGTGCGGGCCGGGCGCACGAACCGTACGCTGCGCTTCCAGCGCCTGGACCTGCCGCACCATGGCGGTGATCACGCGTAAACCCGCCGGGGACAGCGGAGAGTCAGACTTGCAAACGTGTATGTGCTGCACGCCCGAGTCCCGCAGGGCCGCCAGCAGTTCCAACTGGGCGTCGACGTGATCGACCACTGCCGCGTCATAGAAGTAGGCCACCCCCGTCAGCCCAAAGAAATCCGTCAGCGCCTCCAGTTCCTCGAGCGTCACGTCCTCCCGCTCGCCCGTGCGCCAGGCTCGCAGGGCGCTTGCCTCCATGGCCGGGCCGCCGCGCGCGGCAATCCCCTCCACCACCTCCGCCTCGCTGTACGCCCCCCGCCCACGCGGATGCATGGCCGCGAAGAGCCGGTCCAGCTTCCGCGCCACCTCGCGCGGGCGCTGCTCCGCCCACCCCACCGTCTCATCCGTCACCGCATCGGCAGGAGCACCGGCCGGCTCCTGCACCTGGCCACTGGCCGGCGCCGCGTTCCGGCGAACGCCGCTTGTCTCGCCGACCTTGACGCCCGGTCGCCAGAACGCTGGTAGCCATTTCATCCAATACCCCCTTCTCCCGGCACAACGTCACCCGCCGGTCGGCGCCCGCCTCACCAGTACCGCTGCTGCGGCCTCGGCGCTTCCACCGGCGGCGCTTTCCCCGCTGATGACGCTGGCGCTGATGGCGTAGTCGTCGACGGGGAAGGCGTCACCACAGCAGCGACCGCCGCCGCCGCCGTTGGGGGTGGCGGCAGTGCGGCCAGCCGGGGCGCGAGCTGCGACCGGCTATCCTGGGCGATGTGCCGCAGCCCCCCGCTGAAGAGCACGACGTTGCCGGCCGGCAAGGCCAGCGCCTCCGCCGGCGCCAGTGCCGGGGTGTAGCGCGTGCTGTAGCTCTGCGTCACCCGTTCTCCCACGCCCACCCCCTGCGTGATCTCCAGCGCCGTCCCGTACAGCCGGCTCAGCAGCTCCGCCGTCTCCGCGTCGCGCGGCGGGAAGAACACCTGACTGGTGCAGTTCGACAGGATCGCCGCCGCCGCCGCCTTGCCGTAGATCGCCTCGATCTGCGTCACGTTCTGCGCGTAGAGCGCCATCGTCACCCCCGCCCCGCCCACCGTCGCCAGATAGGTCGCCAGCCCCGGCAGCGCCACCGCCGGCATCTCGTCAATCGCGAACAGCGTCCGCTCCCCCGCCTGCTGCGCCTGCAAGGAACGCACCAGCCCCGCCACGATCGCCGCCGCCAGTGGCGCGACGGCCGACTGCGCCTGCAACGGGTAGGTCAGGTAGAGCGTCGCCCGTTCCGCCGCCCACTGCGCCGGCAACGTGCCCGCCGTGATCGTATCCAGGTGCGCCGCGAACGGCGAGAAGCGGCTCGTAAACGTCCCCCAGGCGCTCATCGCCAACCGGTTCATGGCGAACTGCTCCGGCGCCGTCCCATCCGTGAACACCGCCGTCGCCCCCGGCGCGTGCACCAACGCTTCCTTGAGCGCCGTCACCGGCGACATCGTCGCCCAACGCGCTAGCAGCCGCAGCGGGTGCTCTCCCGTCTGGGCGCCCGTCTCCACCGCCGCCTGCAGCAACGGCAAGCATTTGTCGGCGAAGATCCGGTGCTGCTGATCGAGGAAGGGCCGCAGCAAGATCTCGTGCAATTCTCGCCGGTCCAGGTCCTGCCCCCGGTCGTACAACTGCGCCAGGTCCACCCCCTGCGGCGGCAGCCGGTACACCGGGCCACACGCCTGCTGGCGGAAGCCCGCCGTCCGCTGCCACTGCTCTCCCTTTGGGTCGATCACCACCGCCGCCCCCGGCCACCGCAGCAAGAGGTCCGTCATGTGAAACGACTTCCCGCTCCGCGTCGGCCCCACCACCGCCAGGTGCCCGGCGTCGGCGTCCCAGGGCACGCCCACCGCCTGACCACCGACATAGCCGAGCGGGATCCCCGGCTCCAGCGCGGTCCCCGCCGCTGGCGGCAGGGCCAGCACCCGTAGGATCGCCCGGTTGTTCCCCCGCCCCTGCGCCGCCCCGTGCGCCCGGGCCTGCCGATGCAGATGGCGGGTGGGCGGCATGTGGCTCCCGACCACGAGGACAGCCCCCAGCACCACGAGCGCGACGAGCCACGCCGGAAGCACCTGCAACACCAGGCCGAGCACCGTCCCCATGAGCACGAATGGCCCCACCACGACCGCAAACCCGAGCGGGATCAGCACCGCCAACAGCACCGCATCCCAGCGATGCAACTGCATGCCCTGGGCGAAGACCGCCCCCATACCCGTGGGCCCGGTGTCCTGCTGCCACATCCACGCCATCCCCACCGGCAGCGACACCAGCCAGTAGAGCAGCACCACCAGCAACACCGGGCGCTCGGCCGCCAGCGCGGCGAGGCGGGGAAAGCGCCCCGCCAATCC
>JAABUX010007628.1_pt1 | contig 12642 bp, 9 predicted proteins | sample 5561851 | NCBI WGS metagenome assembly JAABUX01 (sample SAMN10711883, study PRJNA513361) | rock metagenome | isolation source: Antarctica rocks | place: Antarctica: Victoria Land, Richard Nunatak red sandstone | collected 2016-01-03 | reverse complement strand
CATGCGCGTGGCCAGCACGTTTGTGGTCGTCCCAGGCTGCGCGCGCAGATAGAACAGGATGCGCAATTGCGGCAGCGTCACGCCGCGCTGCTCCCAGGTATGGAGGCGCAGCGCGTCCAGGTTATGGACCACCGCCCAGTAGGCGGTGCGAAAGCGGGTCACGTCGCCATCCGTCATGACTATATGATACCGCACCTCCTAACTATTTGGCAAAGGCTAACTATCTACTCTTCTTACCGTTCCTGCCGCCGCTGGCCGCGCCCACCAGGTCCGCCGTGGGGACCCCATGTTCCTCCGCCGTCGCGCCCTCGTGCTCCTCCACCGGGGCCATCCCATGGGTCGCCGTTGCCGCCACCGCCCCCTGCTCCTTCGGCGTGGCCGCCCCGTGCTGTTCCGTTGTGTCCGCTGTGTCCACGGCCTGTTTCTCCGCCGCGGCCGTCTCGCGCTTCTCCACCGGAGCAAGCTTGGTGGCAGGGAGATCGGCCAGCCCATCGGCCGAGGCGCCGGCGACCCGGTTCAGCCCGTTGTGCGCGGCGATCTTGTACAGTTCGCTCAGCGTCGGGTAGTTCACGACCGCGTCGACGAAGTAGTCGACGGTCCCGCCCAGGGCCATCACGGCCTGGCCGGTGTGCACCAGTTCCGACGCGTTCTCGCCGATGATGTGCACGCCGTAGATCTTGTGCGTCTTGGGACAGAAGATGAGCTTGAGCATGCCGACGCTGTCGCCGATGATCTGCCCGCGCGCCACGTGCCGATAGTAGGCCTTGCCGACTTCATAGGGCACGTTGGCGTGGGTCAGGTCCTCCTCGGTCCGGCCCACCATGCTGATTTCGGGCACGGAGTAGATGCCGTACGGGAACACCTCGGGCATGGGATTGAAGGCGACGTGCGCGGCGTGGCTGGCCGCGATACGCCCCTGGGCCATGGAGGTGGAGGCCAGCGCGGGGAAGCCGACCACGTCGCCGACGGCGTAGATGTGCGGCACGGCGGTCTGGTAGTGCTCGTTGACCGTCAGCTTGCCGCGCTTGTCGGCCTCCAGCCCCGCGGCGGCAAGGTTGAGGTCGGCTGTCGCGCCGTTGCGGCCGATCGCGTGCAGGGTCTTCTCGGTGACGATGACCTTGCCCGAGGCCAGGGTCGTCTTGACATGGCCGTCGGGCAGGACGGCGCAGCTTGTCAACTCCTCTCCCAACCGCAACGTGACCCATTGCGACCGCAGATAGTGGGCCAACTCGTCGGCGATCTCGCGATCCACGAACGACAAGAGGTCGGGTCGGGCATCGACCAGGGTGACGCGCGTGCCCAGCGCGGCGAACATGCTGGCGTACTCGATACCGATCACGCCCGCGCCGACCACGGTCAGCGTCCTTGGGATGTCGCTCATGGTGAGGATCGAATCGGAGTTCAGGATATGCTCCCCGTCGAACTCGATGTCGCCCACCTGCGCCACCTCGCTGCCGGTGGCGATCACGATCGTCTGCGCGGAAATGGTGCGCGTGCCACAGTCGTCGGCGAGGCAGATCATGACGGTGTGCGGATCGACGAAGGAGGCCGCGCCGTAGAGCATGTCGATGCCGTTGCGATAGGCCTGCGCCTGGATGATGTCGCGCTCGCATTTCATGACGTAGGAGGCGCGCGCGTTGAGGTCGTCCATGGTGATCTCGCGCTTCACCGCGTAGCTCTCCCCGTAGATGGCGTGCTCACGGTAGCCGGACAGGTAGACGACCGCCTCGCGGAACGACTTGCTGGGGATGGTGCCGGTGTTGATGCAGGTACCGCCGACCACGGATCGCTTCTCGATCATCAGCGTGCGGCGGCCGGACTTGACCGAGGCGATCGCGGCGCGCTGGCCGGCGGGACCGCTGCCCAGCACGACGACGTCGTAGCGCGAATGATCGGACGGCGTATGGGACTGGGACCGGGATTGGGATATGGACACGGGACAGCCTTTCGCTAGACGATGTGGGCAAGGAGCCGCCAGGCCGCTACGGGCAGCATGAATGCGTCCGGGGGCCAGCGGCTCCTCCCGCTTCTTGTCCCAATTCTAGCAAATACGTGGCCGCTGCCCCCGATCAGCCCGCATCCTCCTCTTTCTTGGCGCGTTTTAGAATTGTGGGATGCGACGCCCGCGACCGCGGCCGTATTCTACGATGTTGAGGAAACGATGCCAGGCGGGGGACCCATTTGGGGGATATGCCGCGCGCGTGATAGAGACGCTTTGCGCGGCGCTCGCCGCGCCGTTCATCATCGACGGGCATGTGATCCAGGTTGGGGCAAGCAGCGGCCTTGCTGTATCCCGAGCATGGGGAGGATGTCGACACGCTGCTGCCCTGTGCCGACATCGCTATGTACACGGCGAAGCGGGGGCGGGAGAACCACGCGGTGTATACGCCCGCGCAAGACCCCTACACGCCCGAGCGGCTTGCCCTTGTCGGCGGCCCGCGCGAGGCCATCGCCAGCGGGATGTTGCTCCTGCCTGGGGCATAGCCTGAATCCGCGGGGCGTGGCCGAAGGCGTGGAGGACGAGGTCACGGGGAGCTGTTGGCCCACATGGGCCGCGACATCAGGCAGGGCTGTCTGATCGGTCGCCCGTTACCGGCAGCGGAGATGAAACGCTGGCTCCGTGAGCGGACGCACGCCGCGGCATAACCAGGCAGCCGGCCCTGTCGCCCAGGCGTAACTGAACGTCGGACCACCAGAGCCACTGGCTACCCCTCGCGCACGTTCCTGGCGTTGCCGAGCAGTCTCCCATGCGAACCTGCGGACCTGATAGCGTACAGTGTGCGTCCGGGCCATTCTAATTGCCGCTAAACAGCAGAAGCCACTCGCGGTAGGCAGAGACATCGTACCGCGCCAACTCAAGCAGGCTAGCCGTCGCTGCAACCATTTCGTCATGCAGTACAGGGTTACCAGCCAGAATCGTATCGGCATTCTTCCGCTTGGCAATCCGCTTCAGCGCCTTAACTGCTAGGTCGCATTCGTCGGGCATCTGCACCTGTACGGATTGGCTAGCTAATCCGACGGAATCTTTGACAGGAATCAAGGTAGGGGTAAATCTTATGGCCAACGACACCAGGTCTTCCTGCTCGGCATGAGTTTCAATCCGGTAGCCAATCACACTACGGACCTCAACCTTCATCGGAGGGTTGTGACTGACTGCCAATCCCACAAGCCATTTACAAAGACCAACGAGGAACACCTTCAACAACCCGTCACTGTGTCGCACGACTTCCCGCAAGATTAGCTCACTACTAATCGCGAAGATTTCCGCAGAGGCGTCGCGGAAGGGAAGGCATCCCGCGAGGTTCTCAGCATACTTATTGAGCAGCCTCTTCAGGACTTCCGTATGGATATGTTCTTTCCCTGCTCGAGTAGTCAACAGCAGCAGCCATGGATCTTTGCTGCGAGCTTGCAAGGTAAGCAGGTTATTGACAGCAGTATAATGGGTGTTCTCTAACTGACTCGGAGCATGTAATCCAAATCCATCGCATAAGTCCAGATTGATTACGTGATACGGCCCCAAGTCGCGGGCACTGCGCCATGCAATCGAAGCCTGATCAGCTACGCGACGGAAATCATCTGGGATGATGTTAGATCTCGGATCAATGAGGGTAAGCCTTCTAACTTCATCAAGCGAAATATTGAGTTCGGTTTGGGCATCGCTTGTCGGACTCACACCACTATTAAACCCTAGGAATATGAATCGTCGCTTTTTCGGCTCGCATATCTGCCTATGGAAGTAACGTAGATCAAGGAGGTCTACACCAGGAAGCCCAAGATATCGGAATGTATTATCCTCAAGCTGCGTATCGTTGAGCAGTGCGTCGATCTGTTGGTACCACTGGTAATGTCGGACGAACTGCTTCCTGGGTCGGTGCCATGGCAAGAAATCCTTCTTCTGCCGCACCGGAGCTTCGTAGATAGCGGTTCCAAAAATGTCGTCTGCGTGATCTTCGTCAGTCGGTGGTTGATTCTGCATTTGTATCTATTCTTCGGGCGCATCTAGAATCTTATATATAGCTTTGAGAAGACCCTCCCTTTTTCTTTGAGAGATCATCTCAAGAAGCCCGAAAGACGCAAGAACTTGTGCAATAGCTTTAATCTTTTCATCAAGGATGACTTCTTTCGCCTTCGCCTTCGTAGTCCTTGTCCTAGGTTGCTGGGATATAACGGCAGCCCGATCAAACACATAAGCTTCGCCAACAGCAGTTTTCCGTCCAGACTCGGATATTTCAATTAATGGCGGTCTTGAGGCTAGATCGTCCGCCTCTTGCGCCCAGGTGTCTAAAGCAACTTGCTGGATTTCGGAGACCACTTGGTCTTTGCTCGCATCACGGCTCTGTTCCCGGGCCTCACTGGCGCGCCGCTTCTGCACGGTAGCTAGCTGTCGCAATGCGCTGTGCAACCATCTCATAATATAGACGGAATGAGGGTGCGCGTGGTTGAATGATTCCCGGTCGATATTTAGAGCACTATCAAGCCCTTCACTCACAAAGATTTCACATGTAATCTGTCTCAGTCTCGTCTGCTCCGATACCTGGTACCGCATGAATGTGGGGTCGAACAGCGTGCCGCTTGAACCATGTATACGAATAAGTGAACCTTGGTGTTCAGTGGGAGCGACCTTGGGTGTCCAGAACAGATAGGCTTCGAAAGCCAAAGGACCGCCGCTCAACTCTCGCGGCACTCTAGAGAACTCTTCTCTGCACCTGCCGACGAATATAAGAGGCTCCCTCAGCGCGTGGCTTGACATTGGCAGGCCTTTGAACTTGATAGGTCGCTGAAGCTTGAGATCATCGAAGAAAATATCGAACTGACCCGACGATTCTGGATCCGTGAGACTAAGAGCCTGCCGTATAGATACTCCCTCTTTCAATTGGACCCACTGCGCTGAACCCTGTGGGTGGTTCGACAGCTCAAAAATGTCGGCCCAGCCGACCGGCTTCATGTCGAAAATATGGTCGTCAACATAGGGGAGCGGAACAGCGAGGCTTAGCTGCCAAACCATTTGAAGGTAATAGTCGAAAATTTGGTCAAGCTTCGGATTTGGGTTTGCTTGAAGAACCTCGTCCCACACACACTGCACCAGCTTGCGGAATGCCTCATCGGGAGTATCTAATTCGTTCCAAGGAACAGCCGAGAACTTCCCTCCCGTCACTTTTAGAAGCTCACCGGAACTATCGACACGGCCAATATGGAATCTTGGTGGCTTGATCGCCTCGTGCTCCTCTGATTCTGGCGACTGCTCATTCTTTTCGATTACCGACCAGATTTCTCTGCTGCGCAAGGTATTTCTCGCTTGCGGCCGGATGTTGGTCAGGATTACTGTCGTGCCGTGCGATGAAACATCTGCAGCCTTCTCCCTCCAAATATTTACTTTGCCAGACTCGTATTCCTTATCCTCGCCCTGATCTATAAGCGGTTCCTCATCCAAATACTGCCTTAGAGCCACTGTCGCGATAGTACGATATGGGTCTCCGTCGACTTTGGTAATGATTTGAAAGGAATAGGTGAGCTGCGAAACTGAGAAGAGTCCGATGCCGATTTTGCCGATAAGCTTACGACCTCCAGGGCTGCGGAATGAGTTGTTGGATGCCGTAATTCCAAGGTCCTTTCCCCGGTCGCTCCTCTTCGCACTGCCGCCTATATGGAGTAACAAGTACGCGAGCGCTTCTGGCGTCATGCCATGCCCATCATCCTCAACGAAGATGCGGTCGAAGCGCGGCGCGTCAGTCTTTATCACCACCCGACTTGCATCAGCGTCATAAGCATTCGAAATTAATTCCCGAAGCGCTGAGCCAGGTTGGCGGTAAATGCCATCAGTGATCCGCGCAATAACCCGTTCATCGGTTTTCAGCGTCGTCTCTACAATGGCCGTACTATTTTCGCTTTCGCGAATACGCGTTGCAAGCGGCACATCGCTATCCGCGTCAGAAACAAGGGAAGAATGCTCGACCATGTCTACCCACCCATCATCGACTGTTTAACGGCCGCAGCAATGCTCCGACCCACCGGTGGTGGAACAGCGTTGGATACTTGTTCGACTTGTTCCGAAAGATTGCCCTCTAAAACGAAGGTTGAAGGAAATCCTTGTAGCAACATCGCTTCGTAGATACTGAGCCTGCGCGTGCCACTCGGATGGATATGGATCTCGCGATGCCCAAATGCAATTGTCGGACTTGTTTCCTCCCAAGAAAGCCGCTTGAAGCTTCGTCCATCGGAACAAGACGTGCTGGGATCATTGAAGCGAGATGATTTTGGCCTCATGGTCCAGTGATTCGGATGGACCGGAATATCCGTAGGTTTCAAGTTTCTGTCGAACAAAGCTGGTGCGTCTAGATCTCCAATCGCCGCGCGAACGGTTGTCGGCCCTTCGCCCTTTGGGGGGCGAACCTCGGAATATCCTTGGCCCTTGCGCATGGCAGAAAGCACGATCCGGCGTCGATTCTGTGGCACGCCGTAATCCAACGCACAAAGCTCTTTCTCGGTCACATCGAATCCAAAGCCATCCAGTCCATCAATCAACGCTTTGTAAGTCGTGATATGCTTCTTGTCTCGGATACCCAAGACATTCTCGAATACCACAAATTCGACAGTGTAGTCCTGCTGAAGCCTGCCTACGATCTGAAGGTACAGCGAGGGCAGTTGGTTCCTTGGATCGTTAGCTTGCGAACTAGTGTTTGCCCGAGAAAACCCTTGGCAGGGAGGACCGCCGATGACTCCAATGCGGCTTCCAGATGGGACTTTCTCGCTGACATGACTAAAGACACCTTCCGGCCCGAGTTGGCTGAGGTCAGCCAATACTCCATGCGTATCGGTAAAGTTCCGCTTATGCGTCCGAATGGCCGCCGCTGAAATATCTATAGCAATGGGAATCCTAAATTCTTCCTGATAGAAGCCCCAGTCGAGACCACCCGCCCCGCAGAACAGGCTAACCACTTTCGGCAACTCCGTTGCTGAAGGCTTGGCACTGGCAACAGGATACCTCGTGGACCTGGACGCCATTGGAATGCTCTTCCAAAGAGGTTGGATCAGATGGTTTTCCTGCGTCAACAGCGCCTCTTCTTGCTATTGCTAAAGGTGGATAGCGCTCAGCGACCTGAAATTGAACTGCCTCCCGAACCATCCACACAATCGAAACGTGGTCATTCTGGCCGATCCGCGCCAACTCCCCAAATTGATCCGCAGGCAGAATAAAACCCGTGCAGATAGACTTCATCTACGAGGATACCAGAATAGAGTTCGATATGCGATACCTTTTTACCTCGTGACGCTCTCTTTACGCCTCTTTTTTCAAGTACGGTTACAAAACCTATCGATTATGTCGTCGTGGGAATCAGCCGTCGCAGTTGAAATGGAGTTCAAGGGGTAGACCTCGTGGTCGGACTGCGTCCGACGTCAGCCGTTGCCTGACTAGATTTCCTCCTTGACAGCCAACACCAGATCTACACTCGCTTATCCACGTCCAGAATGCGGCGCTGTATCGTTGTCTCATCGTGGTCTCGTCTACCACCTACAACCACCTCTCTTCCCTGTCCGAATTCTTGGACCCATTATATCCGCCCGCCGCCAACAATAAGAACATATTTTCTAGCTACTAACGACTACTACCTAACAACTCGTTTTTGGTATGCTGCATTCGGTATGTGCCCGCTCGTTATTGGTGGCGCGGCGCCTTCAACGTGTCCCTATTGGCGTCCCCGCCCCGTCGATCATGCCGTATGCACCCGCACCCTGGAGGCTTATGTGGCGTTGCTAGAGCAGAGAGAGGTCCCGGCCCAACGGGCTCCACAAGCTCCGTGGGTTCCACAGACTCCGCAGGCTCCACGCGCCGGACAGCGCCCGGCCGCGTTCCGCTGGGTCTTTCCGGCCATCTCGCTCGGCGTCGATATCGTGGCTGTCAACCTGGCCTTCGTGCTGTCCTACTGGCTGCGCTATGTCGAGCGGGTTGGTGGAACCGGACAGGGTTTCTTTCCGCTGTCCTACCGCGCCTGGCTCCCTTTCGAGGTCCTGGTCAGCGTCCTCTTGCCGCTCTCCTTCGCGCTGGCCGGCGTCTACCGCCAGCGGCTCAGCATGGAGTGGCTCGACGAGGTCTTCGTCGTGGCGCGCGCGGCCACGGTGGGCATGGCCCTCACCATTATCGTCACCTACCTCTTCAAAGAGATGATCGATCAGCACTCGCGCCTGGTCTTGATCTTTACCTGGGTGCTGGTCATCGCCCTCTCCAGCCTGGGACGCGGCCTGGTGCGCCTGATTATGGCGCATCTGCACCGGCACGGCTGGAACGTGCGCCGCGTGGTGGTGGCCGGGTCCACGCCGATCGGCCGCATGGTGATGCAGAACCTTGTCAGTCGCGTCGACCAGGGCTACCGCCTGGTCGGGTTCCTGCACGAGCAGGGCGCCGCGCCGCCCAGTTTCGGACGCTTCCATAGTCTGGGGTCGGTCTCCCACATCGCTGACGTGGTGGCGCGCGACCGGGTCGACGAGGTCGTGATCGCGCTCTCCTCCAACGCCCACGACGACATCACGGCCATCCGCGACCACTGCATGCGCCAGAACGTGGCCTTCAAGATCGTGCCCGACCTCTATGAGATGAGCCTCTCGCGGGTGCGCATGGACACTATCGCCGGCATCCCGCTGATCGACGTGGTGGAGAGCCCGCTGCGCGGGGCCAACCTGCTGCTCAAGCGCGTGCTCGACGTGACGGTGGCGCTGCTGGGGCTGCTGGTCCTCGCGCCGCTGCTGGCGCTGGTGGCGCTGGCCATCCGCCTGGACTCGCCCGGCCCCATCATCATCGCCCAGACGCGCGTGGGGCGCGGCGGCCTCCGCTTCCCGTTCTTCAAGTTCCGCTCCATGTACCAGGGGGCCGAGCGGGACCACGCCCAGATGGAGGCCGCCGTGGCCGGCAACCAGCCGGTGGTGATGGTCAAGCACAAGCAGGACCCGCGCCGCACCCGCGTGGGGCGCGTCATCCGCAAGCTGAGCATCGACGAGGTACCGCAACTGCTTAACGTGCTGCGTGGCGAGATGAGCCTGGTCGGTCCGCGCCCCGCTCTGTCCAGCGAGGTGCTCAAGTACGAGTCCTGGCACCACAACCGCTTCGAGGTGCAGCCGGGCATGACCGGCCTGTGGCAGGTCTCCGGCCGCAGCGACCTCACCTTCGACGAGATGATGATGATGGACATCTACTACATCGACAACTGGTCGCTGGCCCTCGACCTCAAACTCCTGTTGCGCACCCCCGCTGCCGTGCTGCTGATGCGCGGCGCGTATTAAGGGCCTCAGAGCCTGCGACTGCGGTCGCATGGCAAACCACGGACACTGCGGTGTCAGGACGGGGCCGCCGACATCGTGCTGCACCCTCGACCACGGCATCGCTCTGGCGTTCCGCCAGGCCACACCCGACCGCAGTCGGCGTTGGTTTGCCATGCGACTGCAGTCGCAGGCGGTTAGCGGTTGGGGGATGAGGAGCCAGGGTTATTTCATTCTCGCAACAGGCTGGCCAGATGGGCGTAGGGGCGTATTGCATACGCCCGGTGGCGGCGCACCCTGGGCGTATGCAATACGCCCCTACGCCCCACAATCGCCTCCGCGATCAAGAATGAAATGACCCTGATGAGGAGCCGTCCCCCTTGCCTTGAAGCGCGAAGCCCGCTACAATCGCCCACGTACCCTACCGACCGACGGGACACCGTGATGCACGGACAATGCTGTCCCGCCGTATGGCCACGCCGCGACTTGATCACCTGTACACCGACACTGGAAGGAGCGTAAAGCCATGGAACTACGGCACTACTGGGGCGTCCTGGTGCGCCGCCGCAACGTCATCCGCAACGTCACCCTGCTGGCCATCCTGCTGTCCGTGGTCAGCGTCGGCTTCACCTACGTGACAAGCCAATGGAAGGGTGCCGCCACCATCGAGTTTCAGGTGCATCGCGAGAAGCCGACCACGCAGCAACTCCTGTACGACACAACCGCCGCGGCCAACGCCGACACTGGCAAGGTGGTGACCGAGGTCCAGCTGTACACCACGGGCTTGCCCTACCTTAAAGCTGTCAGCGCGGCGCTGGGGAAGATCGGCATCGACTACGACTACCGGGCGGTGGACCAGAACCTTGGCGTGACCCGCGCCAGCGACGGCAACACTCTGATCGTCAACTGGAGCGGCTCGGATCAGGGTAAGGTCACCAGGATCGTGGGCGTCGCCAGTAGGTTGCTCCTCGACTACGTTCCGGTGTATCAACGCACGTTCGAGCCCGGCTTCCCCGGCGTCACAGCGGCATACGCCAATCCGCCCGACGCGGACCGGGCAGGCGTGACCAAAGTGGTGGGCAATGTGTTCTTGCGCATCGCCGTGGGCGTGGTCGCGGCCCTCGTGCTGGCCTTCCTCTTCGAGTACCTGGACGATAAGATCTACGACGAGACCGATGTCGAGCATTGGCTGGGGGCGCCGACCCTGGCCGTCATCCCCGGCGGACGCGCCGCGCGACCGCGGAGCGCGTAGGTGGCAATTATTAACATTGAACCACAACAGCAGGATCAAGAGCGGAGGACTCGATGGCCTTGAGCGACGTTGGCGCGACCGAGCAGACCCCGACGGTGAGCGGACCGATCACGACGCGGACGCGGATCCAGCCGCGGCGACAAGCGCAGGAGCCGGGCCGCGCCGTTGGGGTGTCCGCGTCGCATCTGCTGGTCTCCTCGCCGGAGTGCCCGTCCGCCGTGGTCGAGGCCTATCACACGCTCTTCACCAACGTCGAACTGGCCATGGGCGCCGCCGACGACCGCGTGCTGGCCGTCTGCGCCGTCGATACGACCGCGAACGCCGCGCTCGTCGCCGCCAATCTGGCCCTCGTCGGCGCCGAGAGCGGGGAGCGCACCTTGCTGGTCGACGCCGACATGGAGGCTCCCGCCCTGGACGCCCTCTTCGGCGCCAATCCCGGACCGGGATTGGTCCAGTTGCTGCGCGGGGAGCAGGGCGACCTGCGCGACCTAGCCCAGCCGACGACACTGCCAACCCTCGGCGTGATCGCGGCGGGTGGCGCTGCCGCTGGGACACGCCATCACCGCCTGGACCGTCTGGGCGACCTCTCTGCCGCGGTGCTGCGGCTCAAGAACGCGGCCGACCGCGTCGTCATCGTCGCCGCGCCCGTGCTGTCCGCTCCCGACGCGCAGCGGCTGGCCGCGCACGTCGACGGCATGCTGCTGGTGATCGCACCCGGCCGCACGGCGCGCGAGGACGCAGGGCGCGCGCGCGCCCTGCTCGAGCGCGCCCAGGCTCCGCTCCTCGGCGTGGCTATCGTCCCCAGAGCCTGACCGAACGAGTGACGAGTGGTTAGTGACGAGTGACAAGTGAGGTAGGACGAACTCGTTACTAACCACTCGTTTGCTGACGGTGGCCAACTCGCGCCGGGCGGCGTCGGCGTCCCATCCGCGGCCCCTCGGCGTTCGTGCGGGTCGTCGCGCCCTGGCCTTGACCCCGGCCCCCGGTCGCCGCCGGCCGGTGGTTGGGCACGCTACGGGGCCTGTTGCGGCGGGGACGGAGAAAGGAAAGGGTAGCCGTGGGCCTCCAGGTCGCGCCGTAGCGCCTGCTGCACCGCCGCCGCCTGGGCGATAGCCCGGCGCGCGTCCTCGGCGGTGGGCTCGGGCAGGCCCAGGTCGGGGTAGCGGGTCTGGACCGCGTAGCGTGAGAGCTCACCCAGGGCGGTGGAGGCCCGCCGCGTCTCCCAGTCGGCGGGCAGCAACGCGGCCAGCGCGTTGAGCCGATGCGTGTCCGGGACGTCGACGCCGGCGTAGGTCAGCGCGCCCTTGAGCGCCTTCTCGGCTGCTTGTTGCGCCCAGAACGCGGCCTGATAAGGTGACGCCGTGCTGCCGGGGCGCACCATGTCGCGGGCACCGGCTAGGTCGCGCGTCGCATAGCGCAGCCAGGCGCGTGTGCGCTGGATGCGTGCCTCGCGCGTTGGCCCCGATCCCTGCGTCACGCCCGCGCCCCCGGCGTCCCCGCGCCGTCGGCCCCCGCGACCGTGCTGGCCTGCGCGGCGCGGTCGTCCTGATCGGCCCGATAGAGCGTCACGCCCTGCTTCTGGGCGTGGTGGAGGACGCTGCCGCAGTCGCCGCGCGCCGCTTCCAAGCGCGCTGGCGTGGCCGTGACGATATCCACGTCGATGCCCTCGAACGGCAGGTGGTTGTCGATGGCCGCCGCCGCGCGGCGCTCATCCGTGCCCTCGGGCAGGACGACGAGGAAATCCGCGTCGCTGGTCGGGCGATGATCGCCGCGCGCGCGCGAACCGAACAGGAGCACGGCGAGCGGGGAGGGGTCTGCCTCCCGCACGATGGTCGCAACCATGCCCCGGATCGCCCCCGCGGCCGGATCGCTGGCAAGCGGGTCCTCCCCTCGGGGCGGGATAGGCGGCACCAGCGTCTCCCAGGGCACATCCACCTCCGTAAGGGGCGCGTCGTCGGCCTCCTCCCCGAGCAGGCCGAACGGGTCCAGGAGCGCATCCTGTGCCGCCTCCTCTGCTGCCGCCTCCTCTGCTGCCGCGCCCCACTCCACCAACGGCGCGATTCGCTGGTAGGCGCGCTCGATCGCCGCAATACCGCCCGCGCCGCCTGCGCCGACGCGGGCAGCCGCGTACAACTCATCCA
>JAABUX010007627.1_pt1 | contig 12647 bp, 9 predicted proteins | sample 5561851 | NCBI WGS metagenome assembly JAABUX01 (sample SAMN10711883, study PRJNA513361) | rock metagenome | isolation source: Antarctica rocks | place: Antarctica: Victoria Land, Richard Nunatak red sandstone | collected 2016-01-03 | reverse complement strand
CATTTCGGCCTTCATTGCCATCTCCTTCGGCTACGAAGTTCTCAGTGCGTCGAAACTGACGATGATAGCGCGAGAGTTCCCTCTTGTGAGTGGCTCTCGGCAGGGGAGGAATTGGATCAGATTCGCAACCGAGGTAAGTCCATTTTCTCAACTCATGCTAATGCATGCTGATACATTCAGACTACACTGATGGTTTCGAGGTTTCCGAGAGATACATTCTGGAATCGGATGCCACCGCCATCAGAGCTCTCTTACGGGAGATGGTGACACAATCAATATTGCCATTCATGGAAAATCGAGTGATGACATGGAATGATCAAGTCGCATCCAGAAGGCGCGGCATCAGTGGAAGATTCATATCCTTGTCCAAGCGCTGGACAGGATTTGGATCTGCCAAGGCTGCTACGACTGGTGCAGGTGGAGTTCCAAATTCTTCTGGCAATTATGATCAGCAACAAGGCTTTTACCCACCCGACTCGCCAGAAGCTACGATGCGTCAGTTAGGTGATTATGCCTTTATGTTACGAGATTGGAAACTGGCCTACAGCACATACGACTTTGTACGCGCCGATTACAGTCAGGACAAAGCATGGAGTTACTATGCAGCCGCGAACGAGATGGCCGTAATTACGTCTCTGCTCACTCCGCAGACATATAGCTCGAAATCTAAGCTCGAGAACATTGATCAGATGCTCGATGCTACTGCCTACTCGTATTTGACAAGGTGTTCAATGCCTTCCAACGTTGTTCGGTGCCTGACCATTGCCATCGAGTTACTTACATCTCGAGGTCCCATCGCTGTAGATGATGCTGCTCGGTGGGGAGGTAGGTTACTCGAGCTTGGTGTCTTGACCCCTTTCGCGCAGGCATTAGCCACTGAGCGCATTGCGGACTGCTATGCTATGCGCGTGGACGCGACCACGTATGCCTCAAGCTCTCGTAGAAGGCAAGCAGCATTGTGGAACATCTTGGCTTCGAAGTCTTGGATAAGGCTCGACAAATTAGCCTATGCCCGATCTCGATTACAAGTCGCAAAGGGATTATATGTATACGACAACGAACAGCCTGCAGGCCTCCCTGTCAACAGTATGCAGCCCATGTGGCAAATGTTGGTCCATGCACTAGGCGACAAAGAAACAGCTGCGCCTCCAACCTTGATCGATGTGGGCACCGGCGAGGTCGATTTGAGTACGAGTACTGCAGATGAAAGCGAGCAGCTTGGCCAGCCTACGCCTTTCTTCCACCCTTCCTACAACAGTGATGATATTGATGGAGAAGGTTTCACAACTCAGAATGCTGGCCACTCGAACGTCACCGACTCCCGATGATGCAAAATTACCCCTTCGTAGGGTTGATCGGTATTGATTGTGAGGTAGCAGGGAATAGGGATAATCGACTATACGATCGATACGTGCGCAATTTGTCGTCTAGGCTTGCGCCAGCGCAGGACGTTGAGCCCTGGCAAGGAAAAAGGTTCCTACCGAACAACGACGTGCTGGACGTCTCAGCTACGGTATCGACACACCCTGAACATCTCGGTGTCATCATGTTATCATGAACAAGATTCTTGAGGCTTAACTGAGAAAGTAAGGCAGTATCGCAAGGTACGCATCTGCTTCACTTATCCTAAGTGGTCTTCATTTCTTCCAATCCTATGCCCATAGCGTAACACAAAAGGAACTCCCTTCCGTCGTTTTCCTTCATCCTGTTCCATTTCCCTACACCAGGCTGTGCAGTGGTTTCTCCCGAGTCGCCACGCATTGACTATTCCACAAGCTGGAATGCTGAAACAGAGCTAGGCGACATCTAATTTGCTCGGAAACTCCAAATCAATAACCGTAAAAGCATCCTGGGCATTACACTGGTAAGCTCGTTGCAAGTGCACCAGGAACCCACAGAAGCAACTCAGAGCAGGTCTGATCGCATCTTGTATTCTATGAGGAGTCAGTAATAATAGCGCCGGCCGCACACCTGCATTCATCCTGAAGTAAACACAGCAGCCCTCTGTTTTTTTCTCAATACGATGTCCAACATGTAGCCCACAATCTGGCTGCAGCATAGCCACAAGTGCCTTGAAGATATGATATACCCGCCTTTATCACTAAGCTTATCGCCGTCAGGACAACGAGCCACGTGAGGACAACTCCCTCCAGGATACCTTTGGATCCTTCCCCAAGGTGTACAGCTATGGAACTTCGATCGTTCTTTATATCTGGATGCACATAGAGCAGGTTTGTAGCAATGGCTCATATGGTGTTCGATGGTGCCAGGCAACCTGCAGCCATACTTCGTGGAGTATGTGCAATCAAGTCGACGTTGAAGTTTCTTCAGCCGATCAGCACGCCCCAAATGATACGAAAATCCAGAACGACCTCGTACGAACGAAGACGCTTTGATGAATGGGTAGAGAGCAGCGAGGACAAGCCATACGATACTACAGCTCATGACCCTCGGCGGAAGCAGCTGCATGGGATTGAGATCAAGGATAAGCCGAAGCACGGGATAGATCCAGGTGTGCCACCGAGATGTGGCTCCGCGTGCAACAGGTCGAAAGCTACTGCGTGTAATCGTGACGTCAATGTCCAAGTTAAGGTTGTAATTCCACGTGCAGCCAGAGTCCCGGATAAGGGCAGCGTTGAAGGGGATTTGATAGGTGGCAATGACAATGATCAAAGGCGGATTCCATGACCTCCATGGTGCCCTAGGGAACGGGAACATAGATGCTAGGTATTCAAAAGGGTGAATCCTAATGATGTTGTCAACATTGGTACTACCTGTCGGTATCAATCTGCGGTCACACCACTTGGGTAAGAAATGGTGCTGCCAAGACCCGACGCACAGCTTGGATCAGTTCCATGACATTGTTGGCTGCCGAAAAAAGGTACTCCAAGCACTAATCCTCGGACTTATTTAGCTACAGCAGTGTCCGTATTACGAGCTGCAGTATATGGAACTCCGGGCAGAAGCGAGCCTATGATGCGGATGGATTCACATACTGTACTCAAGATAGTTGAAGATGCGAAGACATGCCATATTATAGCCGACGTTAGCTTACCTTCCGAAGGTCGTTGTGTCCGAACATCCTATCTCTCAAGTGGGAGAGGCAAAGTCCAGTGGCTTTGAGTAGGTATCATGTATTTCTGTATCTGCGGTGGAAATTAATCGGGGGTGGGCTTGACGAAGGCCAAGAGAAGAGAGGTAAGGTTCACAAGGTTCAAGATACCCTCACGCATCGTAGCGGAAAACACCATCGGCAAGAAGTGACATGGCGCTATTGGACGACTTATCTGCGACACAGGTCTCGGTGTTATCGCGGCTGCTTTCCAGTAAGTGACAAGGCGAGCACAGATAGCTTTTCGAGCGTATTTCGGGGCTTCCGTGAAGAACAACTATAATCTCAACTTCGATAAACCTTGAAGATTAGACGCTCATAGTACGGATCACGGACGAGGTGACGAAAAGCATAGAAATTCTGAATGATCATTACATGGTGATATGACTTTACGCTAGTACATTGTGTGACCGATATTAGTGTGAGACAGCAGACGAGAAGACAAGACGAACAACAGCAGCCAGTTCTGAAGAAGCAATGGAGACAGACTTATATGATCGCATAAATAGACCTCCAATGGATTTTGTTTGTTCCGACCGTGTTTTAGGGTCTCTTACAAGACTTCAAACATGTCTCATACAAATCTTCGCTCGGCATATTCGGTGTTCTGGTTTTGCCAGAGTTGCGGCGGTGCCCTACCCTGGAGAGAGCTGTTCACTCCTTTCCGCGCCGCACCAAAAAGCTCCTTCGGCGCAATTTGACAATTTCAATATCCCATCGTCTGCCTCTCCGTAAGCAGAGAGGTTGCCGAAGAGTGTTTCCTTAGAAGCCTTAGATACCTCGGTGGAGTTGCCAGAAAACCTTTGCGGATAATGCGACGTTGTTCATACTGTTTCCCATTACGTCAATGGGAACGACCAGAGGTCAATTTAGGACCCTGTACGAACCAGTCATTGGACCTCGACCGATTGTAGTATCACGAAATGCAACAACGATGATAGATTAGCACGGAGAGCAGCAGCCCCTCGAGTATTGGGAGAACGCTACAATTTTCTGTTCTGTGAGAAGCTGCGAGGTACAACGGGTCATGTAGTGAAAGCCGCTAGATCAAGAATGACGGTAGTATTGACAGCCAATAACGTTCGGAGAGTGGGGACACTAGAGTCCTGCGCGGTACCAAATAGTTCAATGACGAGAGAATTTTAGAGAAGTGGGCAAAGAGGCTCACTTTGAACGACCGCCCTCAGACCGGAAGTCTAAGAGCAGATCAGGGATCGAAGTACAATATGTTTGGTACGCATATTGCATGCATTCGAAGTTTAACCATTAGAGAAATATCGCAACCACCTAGCAAGAAAATAGGGATTCACGATATGTTTACATATTTGATAAATTCAACTTTCGAGACTTCATCCAATACTGTCTCGATACCAAGTAATAACCAAATGATAAGTAGGTCTTCGCTACAGTCGCTAGTCATGCATTGACAACTATCTAGTCTCCTTAGCATTGGTGGAGGCGGAAGCTACTGGAATTTACCTCCACATCATATGGGACAGGACCGATCGATCCGAACTCCACTCATCGGCCAATCTTGGTGTCTAGTTTGTAGAAAACGATATCACCAAGACCCTGCTTATTGGAGACAAAATCCGAGCTGGAGTTCTCACTTTAGCATATTCCTGCTTCTATATCGATCTAGGCTCTCAGCATACTGTGTTGTTATAGGCCCTTACTCACAGATCTCTTCTAACCTGGCCATCTACACACATGAAACACCTTAGACATAGGAGCCTTCCACGGATTGGTCTCAGCATCTAATTGCCATCGCTCCAATCGCTTGACGAATTAGACAATACGAGGGTTTACATACATTATAGCCATCAGAGAGGATAGCGATCACACATCGGGACACAAACCTCCAGCTAGGAGAACAAGACATGAGTGCTCTAGGATATTCCTGTCCCGAGACCTCAAGAACAAGGTTCAACGGTCTGCGTAATTCATCAGACGCCTAACATTGGGAGCATCTCCATTTAGCCCTGAGCAGCAGCCTGGCTAATGGACGCCGGGCACGCGATTATCGACCAAATTTTCTTGAAGCCGATCGAAGCATGCTTGGATAACCGTAAAGGAGAAATTAGGTGGATATTTCTCCTACATGCAAATTGTCTTCCGAGCCCCAGCAGCAATCTACCTCCTAGTCTTCGATGATAGAATCGTTCTCCAAGGCTTCTCAGATCCAGAAGGTCCGCACCGTAAAGAAATTACAGCTGCGGCCTCGAATGACTCACCCACGGCACAGCCAAAAGTCAGTATGACAGCCCTGACGTCGAAAGTTGTAGAGCCATTTTAGCTAAGGACTAGGGGAGCTCTAGAAGCCAAGCACATGAATACGCTAGTAGATCTTCTTGATGATTACCGGCTTTAGGAGATTAACAAGTGATCGAATAAGTCTTCCAGGCGTATCTCCCGGCAGAGGGAGGCCTGGAGCCACGACGCCTGACTAGGGAACCGAGAGACTTGAGATAGCTATATACGGGTTTATGAAACACGACCTACCGGATGCATCCCGTCAAGATACTCGTCACGGCATCGACAGCAGCACGAGCTCCTCCTGAAGCCCAAAATCGACTTGTCTGGGGCGTTTGAGGCGTTCTTACCGTTAGGACACAGGTTTCAAAGCCCAACGAGAAACTCGTCTATAACCGAGTTGTTGCACGGCTGTCAAATGCTCGAATCCTGCAAAATCTTTCACAGGAGCTGTGGCCGCGAAAACTGGGAGAAGCTGAGAATTCGATTGCAAGAAGGTTTTGGGGGGCGTGAAGTTGACCATTCAGCTGGGTAGCCCTTTGGCCACTGAGCAAGATGAGAGTCTAAAGTCAACGAAGAAGTCATCACCTTCACTGAACTTACGTGTTTGCGATGACCAGAGAAGCTCCTTCCCGTCATGGGCTTTGGAGTTAAAGAAGAAAAGGCTCCGGGGTCAGACGCCGAATGAATTGCCTAAGATTTTCGCGACTTTGCGGTTTAAACGAGTGATTCGGGCTACATAATCCGTTCAGACAAAGCAAGAACCACAGACTCTCAGTTACCATTTCATCCAAGGCGGACGTTTTTGACTTGTCAAAAGGCAAATCTCAAGGGATGATGTACTTGACCCACGTCCCAGGGGCCTCCTCATAGATCTCGACAAGCGTGTCTGGCTCGCCTTTCATGTGAATAATGATCCGCCAAAAATCCCCAACACAAGCAGCTAGACCTCCCAGGAACTCGACACTGAACGCTGCCTTCGTCAGAGCGCCATAATCCCAAGTGTCACCATAGTCAAGGGATTTGAGCTCTCCAATCGTGGAATCGTTTTGAACATAGAAAACACGCATTTCCTTCCCGACGTCAGCCTTCGTACCATACAGATGCTAGAATTATCTCTTACGTTGGTTTTCTCATTGAATGCAGCAGCAAGTGGAGTTGGAGTTGGTTCCTGATTGAAGGTGATGTAATCTTTCGAGAGGCCCACAGCAATGGCGTTCCCATTATATCCCTTTTCTTCTTTACCCTTGGCCATGGAGAGCTTTTGATCGCCTCCGTCATAGTAAAAGATATAGCATTGTTGGTTTGCGTAAAGGTATGCCAGACCAATGGAGTTACTGGGCTTTGGCACGGGCTACGTGTATAAGTATTAGCCTCAACAAGAATATGGATGGGGCAAGGGTTTACTGGAAGATCTTTGAACCCCATCTTGAGCGCAACCTAGCTATGCTGGCTAACCTCTGTGTGCTCTGTAAACTTGAGCGTGGAACAACTCCTAAAATTCTTCTTTTCGTGGCCAAGACGGATGTTTTTATAGACAGCGTGTAAGGATCGTCAAGAGTAATGATGTGGAGGAGAATGAAGGGCTGCTAGACCTACATGGGTAAATCACATAGCCGTAGGGCCTAATCAACCCAAAGGCTTGCGGTCACCGTGGTCCAGAACAGTAGAACGAAGCCGTGGCGCCGGAGCTGATCACACGGCTATTGATTCAGCTCCACTTGACGCTGGCCGCACGCCTGATCTAGAAAGATTTCAACATAGGTGAAGAACATGGGAGCGATTTCAGCTCTCCTCAGCGCATGGGGCGCTCTTGGTTTCGGATGACATGAACTCGTGTGAATCACACGGTTGCAGATACAGCTCTTTCCGAAGCATGGGGCGCTCATAGTTTGGAAAGACACTAACATGACTGAATCACTCGGCTGCAGATTCAGCTCTTCTCGGAGCATGGGGCGCTCTTAGACTTGGAAGACACGGACATGTCTGAATCACTCGGCTGCAGATTCAGCTCTTCTCGGAGCATGGGGCGCTCTTAGACTTGGAGGACATAAACATGTCTGAATCACTCGGTTGCAGATTCAGCTCTGCTCGGAGCATATGGCGCTCTTAGACATGGAAGACACTAATACGTATGAATCGCAGATATGCAGATTCAGCTGTTCTCCAAACATGAGGCGCTCCATGTTGGGGAAGAATGTGATATGTGAGTATCCATGTGCAGATTCAGCGCTGTTCGACGAGGAAGGAGTTCCTTTCCCCAGAGGAACAATGCACCTTAGACGCTGGAGAGGAGGAGCCAAAGAGGTGAGGCCAATTGATCTAGCCAGCAGAATCTGACGCCTTAGTACGCGTATAACTCACTGCCTAAAAGATGTCATCATGGAAAGATTTGGGAAATTAGTAGTATGCTCTAGAGCAGTCGTGATGGCCTTTACAGTACAAGATATGTACTTAATCTAATTGTAATTGGGGCTGTGGTTAAGTGAGTCCCGATCGCTTACAGCAGTTTGCGAAGGCATTGGCTAGACGCTAGTGGGCCGTAAATCGTCGAACGTCCCCCACTAAAATTAGGTAGTAAAGCCTTAATAATATACGGTCGCGTTTATAGGCTATAATACTTATATATAATATCTAAATAAAATTATAAATTATCCTATATATCTAATCCTTAATATTTTAATCCTAGCTTATAGTCCTATTATTCTACTATTCTACTATTACTATTATACTATTATTATTCCTATTAGGTAATTAGGTCTTAATAATATACGGTAATATACTATTTATATAATAGCTTTATAATAGTATAATTAACTAGCCTACTTATTATTTATATAATCTTCTACCTACTTCTTATTTTATTCTTATAGAGTTTACTACTACTACTACTTCTAATATACTTACTATAACTCCCTAGCGTAGTAAGTAGCTACTTAAATCTAAGTATATAGTAGTCTATTATAAGCCTAGTTTATGACCTAAATTATAATTAATAAGTAAGCCTTAAATTTAAAGGAGAGGTACTTAGAAGTATATATCTAGTAATAAGCTTAAAGATATTATAACTAAGTTTAATAGTATTATTCTAAGGCCTAATATTATACCTAATATACTAACTATTAATAGAGGCACTCTAAGGGGTACTTTTAAGGTAAGATTATTATTACCTAGACTTCTTATAAAGCTTTAAGCTTAATTATAAATACCTTATTTATAACTTAATAGGCTAAAACTACTAATAAGGTCTTATAATATATCCCTTCTTTTTAACTTACTCTTATTAATTCTACCTCTATCTCTTAATATATTATAATTAAATATACCTCTACCTCCTCCTCCTTCTCTTCTACCTTTAAGTTAGAACTTCTAGTTAACCCTAAAATAGGTATTAAACTTAAAGTAGTAAATTATAAATATTCTAAGATAAATACTATTAATACCCTTTAAGTTACCCTCTAAATATTTTATACCCTTTATCTAATTATAGTTACTTAGCTATTATTTATTAAAGAATAGGAGGAGAAATAAGGTAGAGTCTATATAAAATTATCTATTTAACTCTTAGTATCCTAACTAGGCTACTTAGTAATATAAGCTTAAGAATAAGGCTAGTAATCTTTTTATAAGAGTAAGTAACTTATAAACTTTAGCTTTAAAGGATACTACTATTTTTATAATTAATAATATATTAGATCTTAAATATAATTAAAGTAAAAACCTTAATTTTAAGTATAATTTAATTAAGATTAGAAGTTATATTACTACTACTTATACTACTATTATAACTAAAAAAGCTAGGGCTATTTCTCTCTTTTAAGTTACTATTATAAATAATTTTACATATCCCTTATAAGTTATTATTATAAATAGTTCCTTATTACCCTTATAAGTTATAGAGATAAAGGAGCCTATATTAATAAGGTTTAAAATATACTTAAAATTAATCCTTAAAAAATATATTCTAAAAAATATAATTAAGGAGTAGTTTTATATATAAGATTTAAATTATAATTAACCTCCTTTTATAATATAAAGGTTTAAATAAGAATATTTTATATAAATATTTTTACTTCATTATCTTATTAGAGTTTATTTAATATTAATTAAAGTAATTATAAATTATAATAAGTTACTTAAGATATATTAATATATAATTAATATCCTAGATCCTTATTAATAATAAAGTATAAAGTAAGAGATCTAGGACTTTTATAATAAAGATTTTAATAGCTTTAATATTAATATTATATTTAAATTTTATATTTAACTTATAAATAATACTTTTATAATAATTTTAATAACTTAATAATAGCTTATTTACCTTAATAGCTATATTATAACTCTTATTTCTAGTAATCTTATAAAAGCTCTTTTATAAGAGTATAAAATTAGGAATAAGAGCCCTATTAAAAAGTTATATAAATAGATATTATTAATATAAAAATATATTAATAAAAGGTATTTAAATAATATTATACTTAAAGTATTTTATTAAATTAATAATAACTTAAACTATATCTTCTTTATAATAAAATAGGTAATAATCTAGGCTAATACTATATTATAAGATAATATAAAAAGGATTATAAAGTAAACCCCTCTAGTTATACTTATAAGAGATATAAGGGTATATATAAAAAAGTAGATAAAGTTAAAAGAAAAGAAGTAATTAAAGGAGTAATAAGCTAAGTTACCTTTTTTATTTAAAAGTTACTCTTAGGTAGCTCCCTTATATAATTAATATAATATTTTTAAAGGAGTATTTTAATAACCTACTCTTATATTATATCTTCTTTATAATAGAGCTTTTACCCTACTAATTTAATTACTATTAATCCTACTACTTACCCTCCTACCTACTTTATAAAATATATAAGCCTTAGAGTTATAAAAGGAGCTTAAAAAGTAAGTATAAGAGTTATCTAGCCTTTAATTATAATTTATAATAGTATTAATAAGAGCCTCTTATACTCTAAGACCTTCTATTATACTAGTACCCCTAATAGATATCTAGAGTAGCCCTATTAAGGGTAATCTTACTAAGTTTATTAAGTAGATAAAAAGGAGTAGGCTTATAAATAAAATAGTTAACTTAAATAATATATATAATAAGCTTATAAATAAAGGCCTTACTACTAACTTAATATAGGAGTAGAAGTCTAATAGGGAGTTATAAATCGCCCTTAATATCAAGTATAATATTAGTATATATCTAGCCTAAAGTATTAGCTAATAGGGTTATAAAAGAGATAAGATTATATTATATAATTAATATATAAGTAGGCTTCCTAATAGGCCCTTACCTTATTATTATAAGTATTTAGCTAAACCTCTTATTACCCTACCTTATAAGGTTACTCTACTACCTAGATTAAGACGTTAATATAGCTATATCCTAATAAGTATTAAGTAGGATAAAGGTATAAATAGTAAGGGGTTTAATAATTATAATAATATATATAATAATTAACTACTTAGTCCTATTAAGTCTAATAGGTCAGACTATTTAGATATATAACTATTATAGTAGTAGTAAGACTTTATATAATATTTATAGAGTATATAATATTAAATTAGCCTATTATCTCTACCTTTTATATACTATCCCTTATATATAATACCTAACTTTTAGAATAGGTTACTAGGGTTTACCTACCCTACCTAGGCCTTAATTATAAGCTCTAAAAAGTACTTATATTATCTATCTTCCTTATATATAATAGTAATAGCCTAATATTTCCTAATCTAGCCCTTTAATATAATAAATAATATCTGAATAGAGTTTAAATCTAATAAATATAAGGGTAAATAAGCTAACTTAACTCTAGCCTTATCTATTATATTAACTAGCTCTAGGTTCTAATAAATACTTATATTATTAACTATAATTACTAATAATAGATTACTATTAGTAATATAGTTATAATAAGGGAGAACCTAGGAGTAAATAAAGTTATTAAATATAAGGGCTTTAATAGAGCCTTAGTAGATAAGATATAAGAGGTAGCTATTAGTTATAAATATAAGTAGAATATTCTACCTCTTTAATTATTTTAAGCTTTATATCTAATATAGTATTCTTCTACGGAGGTTAATACTAAAAGTCTTAAGTAGGGGTAAAATAGACGTGGCTTTTTACTAGTACTAACTACTATATTTTTTCTAATATATCTATACTACCCTATATATCAACTACGTAGTAGTTATATTACTAACTACTACTTAGTCACCTAGTAAACTACTACTACCAGGCCTAATACCTACAGCTCGTTAGCGATACCTCTCCTACCTATTAATAGTAATATATAGCCTAATATCACTCTATTTACCCTTATCCTTACCCTTATAGTACTTATTCCCTCCCTTTAGCTCTATCACCTTAGTGATATAACGTGGTAAGCGCTCTATCTATAACTAAATATAAGATTAGGATAAATTAGACTCCTAATAGTAAGTCTAGACTTAAGTTAGAATCACCTTAGTCCGTAGATATCCCTTATAAGTAGTACGCCGCTTTATCTACCACTAGTATAGTTTAATAGTATTTAGATTAGGGGAGTTCCCGTACTAGATTATACTAAGTACGCCGGCGTCTATAAAGACTTTATCTTAGTATTTTAATATATAGCTAAGGGCCTTATCCTCCTAAATAAGGGCGTTAGGTCTATAGGAAATAGTAAATAGGATAAGCTTCTTATTAAGAATAGCTATCTAATATTAATACTAATTAATACCTCCTTTCTTACTATTATATATAATTTTACTGTATTCTTTATCCTATTTCCATTTAGGCTTCTTACTAGGCTTATTTCTAAGACCTATCCTTATTATCGCTATATTAAGCTCCTATTTAGCCCTTATATATAGCTCTAACTCTTTATTAAGGGTATTAATATATTCTTTTAACGTGGTCTTTTCTACTATAGTCTCTTCTTTCCAGACGTAGTAAGGCCCTTTCCTATTATAAGAAAAATACCCCTAGAATATAAATTCTAAAAACCTAGCCCAGCGATTTCTAGTAATAGTCTTTAAATATTTCTCTCTTAATATACGCTAGACTCTTACTTTACCACGTCTACTACTAAGATAGATAGATATCTTATTAGTCTATATTACCTTCTTCTAATCCTCTACTATCTAGTATTAAAAGCGTAGGGCGAATTAAAGACGTGCTTCTATTAATTAATTATACTCCTATACTAGCTAAAGCTAATAAGGGTAGACTTTTCAGGGGGTACGCCTAGCGTACCTGTCGTTCGGGGAGAAACCTAGCTAAGGG
>JAABUX010007626.1_pt1 | contig 12649 bp, 9 predicted proteins | sample 5561851 | NCBI WGS metagenome assembly JAABUX01 (sample SAMN10711883, study PRJNA513361) | rock metagenome | isolation source: Antarctica rocks | place: Antarctica: Victoria Land, Richard Nunatak red sandstone | collected 2016-01-03 | reverse complement strand
TGACTCCGGTCCTGAATTTCCTCGCTGTTTTCGTTGCTCACTGAACCCCATTAAACCCTCGATCCCATTATTATTCGGACGTGCTGAAACACCCTGCGTAATGAAACCTGGTTGGGGTACTTCGAGCTTCAACACTTCACAGTTTGCACTATCGGCACCGACCCAAATTCAGCCGCCTGTCGACACTTGGCCTTATTACTCCACTAGCGTTACGCAAAACTCGAGTTGAAGAGAATCAGAGCCTTAGTCTGAGCATAGGGTTTTCTTCGCCCGCTAAGCCTTCTAAATAACAATTATTAAAATCCCCGGCGCTAAGGATTTTAACTGAAAGCCACGAAGGTCCCCGGCGTTAAGGATTTGAACTGAATCGACTTGCTATGGAACGGAACGTCTACTGTTTCATGTGGCTATTTGGGATAGACGACAAAATAAAAATCGGCGATATAAGCTGGGGCTGTGCCGTTGACGAGGAAGGCATTGATCTGAGAAGGCCCATGTCCAGCGATCGGCTTGCCCACCAACCACGCGGCCCAAATCTCGGTAAGGGTCTCGCAGTCAATGTCCCGAACATTGTTGATCTGGAATAGGCCGGCCAGGTTTGTGCCTGGTCCTTTCAAGGGGCTTTTGGTGGTCGTTGTGTCGAGCAATACGACGAGTCCTGGCAGGAGCGAATCTGAGCCCGCATGGAAGCGCGGTGATGAATGGTTGACAAATCCTGAAGTGTACATTGCACCGCCGCTGATCAAAGCATTACCCGTGGAGGATGTGGAATCGAAGAGGAGGTCGAGAATCCAGCCTGCCCCGTTGACTCCAACCATCTGACCTTCGGTTGGATGGAAGACTTTGGCGGAGACTGCCGCCTGACCTGCAGGAGTTGTTGCATTGTTGGGAGTGAACATCTGGCCATTCTGGCAATGTGGTTCTGTACCAGGGGTGGTGTTCGAGTTCCGATTGGAGATGGTGGGGAAGACATGAAGACTCACTCATCCCAGAGGACCAGCATCCGGTTATAGTTGATTTCAGTACCAGGCTCGAGGTGCTTGGACACCTTATTGCTATTGATATTGGCCTCGGTCAAGGACTCCAGACCATTCGTTTGGGCATCATCAAAGAACTGCGCTGCACTCCTCTTTTTCTGTACCATTGGAGTCGACGTCGGAGCGAGAATTACAGTAAGACAAGAATGCCCTGGCCACTGAGACGTATAGAGCGAAGAGAGGCAGAGGCCGTGATATGTAGAGTGGATATGAGATGACAACGTACACAATGGCGTATTTGGTACATAGATGAGTTGCCACAGGCCGCAGGCAGTCAGAAGTGAAGGGGAAGAGCAAGAGGGCAAGAGCAGAAGATAACATGGTGGGCAGTCAGTGGAGCCATAACCGGCTCCTCTCTGATCAGCATCCAAAACGAGCTGAATGAACGTTCTCGTGTAAACTTGCAAGAAAGCATCACCAGCTAAAGAGAAGGAAGTGGTTGAGGGGGAGCACGGGGGAGCAATGAGTTGGGGGAGCAGAGAGGGAGCACAGGGGAGCAATGAGTTGGGGGAGCAGAGGGAGAGCACATCGACGAAACGGTCGTTAGCGGGGGAGCAAAGCGGCGGCACCTGAGTCAGCGACCGGTCACGTGTTAGCCTGGGTTCGGGGATACTATATATAAATATGTATATCTCTTATATAATAGGGAATACCCTCTAACCTTTATAAGCTAGAGTAGATTAGGTCCTACTTAACCTTATAATTATATCTAGTTAAGTATTATATAACTATTTAATTAAGTAAATAATATTAATACTTTTTAAAATTTATATAATTTATAAAAAAATAATTAATATTATAAGGCAAATAATTAAGTTTATTTAAACCTTAATATTAATATAAATATTATATTTTAAATAATTAAAAGTAAATATTATAAAAATAATAATATAAAAATAATTTTAAAAGCTATAACCTCTAATTATAATATTTATTTTATTTATTTTATCTTATTTAAAGTACTTGATAAGGTTATTAAGCCCTTACTTATTTAATTAGGTATTAATAATAAATAGCTAAATTAAATATATTAATATAAGATATTATTAAATTTAAAGTAAATAAAATAAATATTTATATTTATATTTCTTATTTTATTTAAGGTTAATAACCTTATTTTTTATTATATCTTCTTTATTATCTCCTTTAATAAAGGCTTTTACAACTTAATTTATTAATTAATTTATTTAAGACTAATGAATACCTTAATAACATCCCTTCTTATATATTTCATATTATTTTTATTTATTAAAGGCCTTATTTTATTAATATTTACTTAGATAATTATTATAAAGATATTGATTAAAATTTGTTTAAAAGGGCTTATAATAGGGAATATTATTATTATAATTTTATTGATGTTTTTCAAAGGCTTTAATAAAGATATTTCAATTACTATTAATAGTTTTACTATTAGTAATTATTAGGAAGGATTTATACTTATATATTTTATTATTATTATAACTTACTATTATTATAATATTATAAATCAAAAGTAGGATTATTAAAATTAAATAATTTATTTTTATAAAGATTTAATAAATTATTAAAAGGCTTTAATAACCTATTATATTTATTTAATAAGGTAAAAAAGATTATAATATTATTTATACAAGCCTTATAAAAGTAATAAAAGTTTTATAATATAATATTAATATAACATATAACAAAGACTTTAAATATCTTTTAACCTTTATATAAGATAATAATAAAATAATATTTATAATTCTGTTAAATTTATTATTAATAAAAAAAGCTTATAATATTAATTATAAAGATATATAAAATATTTTATAATAAAATAGGATAAATATTTAATATAGTAATCTTCTTTAAGATATAAATATTATTAATAACTTTATTCTTAAGATTATTAGATATATTCATTTTAATAATAAAATAAGGGAATAAGAATAATATAAATATAATCTATTACATTTTTAATTAATAATATCTTTATTTTAACTTATAAAGCTCCTTTTAAATTTTTAATGAAAGAATTTTTATATATTAATTTTTTAGTTTTTAATCTATATTATTAATATTTTTTTAAAGGTTAAAAAAACTTATTTATTATAATAATAGTTAAAGATATTAATTATTATAAGCTTCTACTTTTATAAATAATAATATGAATAAGGTAAATAATTTTCAAAGATATATTAAAGCCTTTATTACTTAATAAAAGGATTATAATAGTAATAAAAGTTATAATAACTGTAAATAAAATATATATATTAAATTAAGCTTGATAAGATATCTCAATAAGAGGTTTACTTATTAATATCTTATTTAATAACTTTATTAAATATTTAATAATAAATAAATATGATTAATAAATATATATTACTTTTAATAAATATATAAAATATATTAATATTAATGTAAAATAATAATATGATTAATACTTTAAGGTTAAAGATAAAATCCTAATCTTATAATTAATATGATAGATATTAATAAATAAATTTAATTTATATAATATAATTTATATAAAGTAATATTATAATATATACCTTAATAAAAATAAAAATAAAAATATTAATATAAAGAGATCTTGATTTTATTATATTATTATAAAAGTTAATAATAATTTATTTAAACTTTGAGATATTAACTTTAATAAAGACCTTAAGTAATAAATTATTATAATATAAAATTCTTATCTTATAATAATAATCTTAATTCTTTTAAAAAATTATATTAATTCAATTAATTCAATAAATTTAATAAATTTAATATTATTATCTTATATAATTATAAATATAAATATCTTTTTTATTAATACCTTTAAATATAAACTAAGTAAGAAGTTTTAATTAATTAAGTTTATTTAAGCCTTAATATTAATATAAATTTCATAAAAATAATAATATAATAACAACTTTAAAAATAATAACCTATAATTATAATATTTATTAAGTTTAAATATATAATAAATAACATTTTATGTATATTATCTAAGGTACTTAATAAAGTTATTAGGCCCTTATTTATTTATTTAAGTTAAATAACTAAATTAAATATATTAATATAAAATATTATTAAATTTAAAGTAAATAAAGTAAATATAATATTCATATATCTTATTCTTAATACGTATGCATAAGTTTTCTATAGGATAATTAATAGAGAGGTAAGCTATTTACGTCGTAAAGCTAAATACACTAGTATACTAAGGTAAAGCTAAGCCTTATAGAGGTAATAATAGTTGTAACGCACGCCCTTATTTATTAGATTATAATAGCTATTATTAAAACTTATTTACTATATTTACCAGCTTACTTACGTCCGCCTTATTAGCGGTAACGTTACTTTAATAAATATTAGATATTATAATTTACTATTAACTCGCCCGTATTAATAAGATCCTCTAGCTTATACTACTAATTCTATTTATTATTAAAATCCTTCTATTTAATTAAGTATTATAATTTACCTCGCGAGATTCTCTTATTAACTAGGCGTTTAATTTTAGATAATAAGGCGTCTATATCTTTATTCCTAATAATAGGAGGCTCTTTATTACAGTAATAATAATATAAGTTAGGCGTTAGCAGTAATAGTTCTAACTAGGTTATTAATATAACTAAATAAATCTTTATTATAAGGGGTAACTCTAATTAGTAGGCTAGATTACTAACTTTTCTTAAGATTTTAAATAAAATAACTTATTATTTAACTGGCTTATAATTAATTATTCCCTTGAATTTATACCCGTAATATAATTTAAGGTATACTCTAATACCTTCTTAAAGGTTAAGAGTAATATACTTCTTATTATATCTTTCCTTAATAATAGGATTAATAAAGGCTATTACCTTATTAATAGCGTTACATTTTACCTAATAAAGGTAATTATAATCTTTAAGAGGTAAATCTTATAATAAACTAAGATTGTTATTAACCTAAAATCTATATATAATTTTATTAGGCGCTAGTCTAATAGTAGTATTTATAAAGTTATTATAAATAATATTAAGAGATAATAATATATCTATCTAACTATCTTTAAGATATATTAATAGGTAGAAATATAAGGTAATTTCTATAAACTAATTTATCTATTTAAGCTTCCTATCTATCTAAGGATAATAGGCTATTAAAGTTAGTATACTTACTCCTAGCTTTATAAAGAGGTATTCCCTAATCCCTTGTAAATAAGGTAATGATAATAGCGTTAGCCTATTCCTTAATACCCTAGGTATCTTTACCTAGTTTAGGAAGGACTTTCTTAATAAATTTATTGATTATTATTAAAAGTATATTGAATTTATTAATTCCTAGGAGTTCTACTATAAAATCTATAGCTACTAAGTAGAACGGGATTATTAGTATACTTATAAGAGTAAGTAATTATATAATTTATACTTAACAGTTTTAAAACACCTAGGTCCCTCTTCTTATTTACCTTAGCCTTCCTAATTGTTCTAGCCTTATTAGTCCGCGTAGGAGCTATAATAGTAATAGTATTAGTTATAGCCTTAGAGGAAGCCTTCTTATTATAAGGAGTACGTCGCTTAGTAGTAGTAAGGGAGTTATTTTAAGCTATAATACTTTATACTACTTAATTAGGAGGTATAAAGTAAGTAGGTAAGAAGATAGCTTGATAAGAATACTAAGAATTATAATACTACTAATTTTATAAAATCTAGATATATAATATAATACATCTAATAAGATAAAGAGAAGAGAAGTATCTAACAGGCGTAGGATAGTACTAATAGTACCTGGCCTCTCCTAATTAATAGTAGGGACTCCCTCGCACTAACCATCAGCTAAACTAAATCGTAAGCCATACATGCAGCTACTGGACGCTTGTAGGGATTACCTCCTTCAGTAACACCCCGCCGCGCACTAGACCTTTCTCTCCGGATGACATCTTCGTAGAGCCAGCTTGAATCTTCCCAATGGACTCCATAATGCCTAAAAAGTTGTAGTAGTGGATCGGAAATCTCCGGGTTCAATCGCGCGGCGGCATAGAACTCCCCTCGTGCGACCTTTACGTTAACCCCTGGTATCGCAGATGCCATCTCCCTATCCTCTGCTGGGGTTGACTTCTCATTGGAGCTGATTCATCTACAAAAATCTATAGCCTACTTAAAGTGCTTAAAGCGCTTATAAGCAGGTTTAGCAGGAAAATCCTATGTCCCCGCTCTTAAGTTAGCAGGTTTTAGCTACTTACCTACTCTTAAGACTTTTCAGACTTTAATAAATTTATCTACCCTTAGTAGGGGGGGGGGTATAAATCCATCTTACTAGTGTATTTTTTAGCGAAGATTCTGAATTTAAAGTCTATTTTTAGATTCGTCGATTGATAAGCGAGCTAGAGAGGTTTCCGGCTCCTCCCTTGAGAAACGGCTCGGCCCGGGCCTAAAATTTAGAAAACCTTAAATCAAAAACCACTAATTTAGTATTTTTACGTAATGTAATTTAATCTCTTTTTAGGATTTTGCTCTACCCGCTTAAGGGTGCTAAAGTTGCTTGAAGTACTTACGAATTTATGTTGACCCTTCGTCCGAATCATCTTCAGCGATCCGCGGCAGAGCCATCAAAGCGATTTCTTCCATGCGTCGCCCGACATGTTTGACGAAGCCGCGGCGTGGCCTTCCAGGGATTATTCGGCAGAGTGGGCACTCTTCGTTCTCTGCTGTTCTAGACTTTCTATACAACGCCATACCAAGAGCCACTTGCAGTTTGGACCCTGTGAAAACACATTGGTGATCCCGTTGAAGATGATCCTCCCAATCTATAGTACGCGTGTAGATCTGGGGGCATTCGGGACAGCTCCATTGTTGGGTGATGCGGTGCTCGGCAAACTCGTGATCTGACCAAGCAGCTCGGGTTGGAAATTGAGCTAGCTCATCCTCGCAATCGGCAGATGTACATATGTAAGGCTGTAGATCGGCAAAGACGTGCATTCTGGTGGGAGATAAGTCATTACACAACTCTAAAGGTATGATAGGAGAGGGAGAGAAATACTGACTTCCATTCGACTCGGTTTTTAATACTTGGAAGAAGCATTCCGCAGAAGTCGCATTGGAAGGGTTTGCCAGTAACCACTTCTAATGGCATGGGGGGTACTCGTAGCGAATTTTGTTCTCCTTCTGTGTTGCTAGAGATGAAAGATGTATGCGATGGTACGTAAGAAGTCTGCGTAGGAAGGCTTGTACCAATTCCGGAGTCGTGAAATGTCGAGTATGGACGGAAAATCGAACAGGCGGTTTTTGGGACTTCTTCAACGATGCCGATGGTACTCTCTATACGCTTGCGTACGCCTACGTGTCGTTGCCAATTAGCCTGACCCAGTCTCTCGACCAGTTGATCCGGTGCCTGTCTAAATTTCTCCCGCACGAGTGATACGTAGATCTTTGCTGGGTCCGAAAGGCAGAATGAAACTGGTGGCGGACGGGCGTTATGAGAACGATTCTTTTCGGCGCGCACCAGATTCTGCTCCAAACTAGTTCTTAACTCTGCAAGGCACGCAATGGAAAAGCCAATATCTTCGCATAGATCATAGCTTTCGCCGTTCCACAAGCCTTCTGCTCCAGAGTCGTAATCCTCGTCACTGTCATCGCCATCCGGTGGTTCTACACCTTGGTACCCAGAAATCACGTCTTTTGTCTGCTTGATAAGCGATTCGAGCTCTATATTTTGTTTGAAGGGCTGGAGCAGTCCTTGTGAAGGAGCGATTGGCGTTGCTAATTCTACTCAGTATCGTTAGCAAAGTCCTGTACAGGAACAACTGATGTGAGTCTTGCCACGCAGTAAAAGCTTCCCAATGTGACTAAGACGCTCCAACACGCTCTCTCTTAGTTCGTCGGACTCTTCTAGTGCTCTGTCCAGCTCGCCATTGCCGAAAGACTCGCCCCATAGGTATAGCCTTCCAAGACATTCTCTCAAGCCCGCTGATCGTGACCTGGACGTACGTTTTTCCCGTTTCTGGATATAGAATTCCTGCAGCGCGCGGAGACAAAGATGATAGAGACGAGCGCCAAAGCCTTGGTCGTCTTCGCCTTCAGCAGGCTTCCCATCATTTGCTATCGACTGTGAGGCGTCGACGTCGGCATCGGCAATGGCGTCGGCGTCAGCGTCAGCGTCGAGCCATTGCAAGAGATAATCACTACGGCCCTTGAATCCATCGGTGTCCGTAAGGGTTTTCATTGTATAGCGACACGAACTGTGGGAGATCAAGAGGGTGTCCTCGATTCATGACCCTTGTAAAGCAAGCAGAGAAAGGCCTGCCGCACAGCAAGAAGCGCATTATTCAGCCCCGCCGGCAGCCTTGCAGCTGTACGGGCACTGCATGACAGCCTCGTAGCCTAGCCCAATCATGATGGTCAAGCGAATTGGCTGTGCCATTGAGACTACCAGTAATTCCGCGTCGCAAAGGCAGCTGGAACCACACAACTTGGTTCATCTCAGTAAAGGTCGCTTCAAGTCTGTGCTTCCGATCTATGTCGGGATAGAGAGTCTGCTTGTTGTGCAGGAGTCTTAAGACGTGGTCCCAAGATGTCTGGGGTTGATGTCAAAGTCAAAGGGCCCTGCGGACAGCTTTCTCGCGCGTCTACTTTTCCACCTCACAATCTAGCTCGCAACTCACTGCTGTTCAGCCTTGGAGTCGTGCTTCTCGAGATCGCCTACGCTTCGAGGTTGGAAATCTGACAACGGCCGCGAAAACCGATACACCGAGTTTTTTTCAGCCAGAAGATTAGCAAAGTCCACCAAGACCGATATCATTGAACGATATCATAGAATTGTTGAGAGGCTGATAGAGTGTGACTTCAGGTCAGGTAGGAACGCCCATGATAGACCGAGCTAGGATATTTCAGCTCTTACATTACACGCAATAGGATGGTGGGAGGTTTACCATCAAGAATGGAGCGACAAGCCAATTCATCACAATGCTGAATGCAATCTGGATCCAAATTCCCCGTCTTCGGAAAACGTGGTGGAGACTCTCGTACTTGATTTTGCATAGGATGGGATACATCATGACCAGTAATCCAATTGCTATCAATGATATTAAATATGACGTCTCCAACCTGCGATACGGATATAATGTACTAACCAATGGGAACGAAGACACCGACGAATTTGCCCTTTTGTAAAGCTGGACCAGTGTTTGGGACGAAGTTTCCCAGTATGATGCCTATAGCCATCCATAGTGCGAGGAAGCGGTCGAGCCATCCCAGGCCTTTGAATGCGGAAACTTTGTCTGGTGCTATGGCTGATTCTATCTCCTGTTTCTCGGTGTCGTGGGCATTGGAAGTATCGTGTCTTGGTGACGGGGATGTGTTCATTGTGACGGCTGTTTGAGAATGAGAGTGTCTCTTTGAGTAATGTTGGAAGATTGTCATGACATGATAGGTAGCTCGCTCTAGAAGTTCTATGCAAGAGGTAGGGGGAAAGAAATGTGAGGTACCTTAGATATACTGTCTCAGCTAAGTAACATGAGTGGGACGAAAGATGATTTAGGGTGATATTTGTTTACTCTGTAGCAATGTTTCGATCATCGATATGGCGCTCACGGACGCCGAGCTTCGGCCAATCATACGTCTCGCCTAACAGAACTTTCCGTAGTCGGCATGATTCAGCCAATCATATATCTCTAGTGAAATACCGAACAGTCCCATCAAAGGGCGCGGATACTGTCCGTTATTGCCCTTGTAACACCATTATACACACGAAGGTGAAGCTTGACCCAGCTGTGACCGTCATGGCCGCCACTGGAAATACAACCTCCGCCTTCAATACACAGGCCGAAGCTCCCAGACACGCCCATCGCGCCTCGATAACTCGCGCCGAATTGCTGCAGTATTTTCGCGATGGCAAGAAAGCAGGAAAAGATTTCATCCTCATTGACCTTCGGAGAAAAGACTACGAAGTGAGATCTGGGTCTTCAGCAGACATTCTGCTTGGCGCTCAATGCTTCACAGGGAGGGATTGTCAAAGGGTCTCTGAACCTCCCAGAACAGAGCCTGTACCCATCCATTCCAACCCTTTACGCTGTTCTTTCTGCAGCGAAAATAAAGCAGGTGATTTGGTATTGCGGTCAGCAGGTCGTTTCTTTGTGGCTTGATCATCATCGCCCTTTCCGTGGGGTTGTCAACTCGATAGAACTACACGGCTGACGTCTCCTATTCCCTAGGCTCATATCGAGGGCGGGGCAGTCGTGCCGCTGCCTGGTTCGATGATTACATTCGAGATCAGAAAGACTATTGTATGAAAAGCTTGACGCTTGTTGATGGTATCAAAGGCGGGACGGATGCTGGGGAGTAATATACTGAAGCGATGGATGAATATCAAGAATAGTTGTGGGAGGGACGGATGGAGCAGTGCTAGCAACATAGCATATTTGTAGAGGAGACCTTTCTCAAATGATCATTTCTAGATATCAAAAGGTGGTCACATACAGCGGAAAAAGATCCCACTCGTGCTATTAGAATAACAGCCATGTCATGTTGCTAGCCACCCCTAAAAGAGAATCAATTCAGGTGAATCGTGTCAAATAACATAATTAGGACTATATGAATAAATTCCAAGGAAGTAATAATATAAGTACGTGCCTTACAGGTTCTATAGTAAATTATAGATTAGTAAATTATAGAAACACTAGGAAAATTTTCAAAAATACTATTCCTATATTTCAGAATTAGTGTACCTATATACCTCGGGTACTAACGGCCCTAGCCGCCTACTAGGCTTAGGGTACGTAACGGGCGTTTTAGCCCCTAAGGCATTAGATACCTATAGATAATAATACCCTCGGCTTAATAGTTATATACCTATAAGTACTAGATAACGCCTTTATAGGTATTAGATATTATTAAAACATACTAATTATTTTAGTCTCTTTTATACTTACTAGTATATACTACTATATAACTTACTTAATAGACCTTCCTTATAAATATAAGGTAATATTAGTATAATATTAGGCTATATCTTAGTAGATATATATCCTCTAAGTACTCCCCTATATTTTCTTAAGTTTCTTAGAGATTATTACTTAACTTCGTATCTTTTATATTTCCTTACTTACTAGCTTAAAGCTAATAAATAAAGGCCTTATAATTCTAATCTCTCTCCCTTTCTTAAGGAAAAGGCTTAAAGTTATTATAATATTAGCCTTACCTTATAACTTTAATATTACTCTTAGTAATATTATAAAAGAAGTCTATTAGAATATTATATTAAATAAATACTATTATAATAATACCTTAAGTTTAGGTATAATAACCCTAAGTACTAAGATTAAGCTTAAAAGATACCTTATTAATATTAGAAGTAAAAATTATTACTTAAAATAAGAAAAAAAGTTAATTATATTATAAGCTAATATTATATAACTCTAAAATACTTAAGCTATTAGAGCCCTAATAATAAGTATAATTATTATTATATTAATACTACCTTATACTTATATATATATATTCTTTACCTAAAAAAGATATATCCTTATAAGAAGACCTCTAAGGAGGAGTATATATATTAATTTTATAAGGTTAATATTAAATTTATTATATCTATTAAGTACTTTATTATATTAAAGTCTTATATTACTTATTATATAAACTCCTTAAAAGGAGACTTTAAAGCTTAATAGTACTCTTATTAATAGATTAATAGTCTTAAAGTGGTTACCTTTAAGTTCTTTATATAATTTCTTTTAAAATTAATTATAGATTTAGCTAGCTACTATCTCCTTACTTATAAAAGGTAAGAATAGGCGCGCTAGTAAAATAATTAAGATATCTTAAGTTTTAAGTCTTATTTAAAGGAGTTAAAGTTTAATTTATTACCTTTTAATAAGGAGTATAAGGCTTAATTTTTCCATATAAAGCTTTAAATAGAGTTAAAAAATAAGATTTTAAGTACTAGTAATATCCTTAAGGGATATAAAGAGATCTTTACTTAAATTATTATACTTAAGAATATTATAAAGTATAAGTATTATAATAATAGCTTAAACTTATATAAAAAATCTTTAAGTAATTCTAACTTAAAGATATAAGGAAGTAAAAAACCTTTGAGAGGTTATATTTTAAAGCTTAAGGATATAAATACTAATAATAATAAGTAGTTATAATTTCAGAGAAATAAGCTAAAATAGAAGGCTAATAAAGTTAAGGGTAATATTATGATATATTATTATTATAATAAAGAAGGTTATATTTAACTTAATTACCTTAATTATAATAAGTTATAAACTTATAATAAATTTATTAATATAATATTAGTAAGAGATAATTAAGTCTTATAACTACCTTAAAAGTAAGATAAGAGATCTAATTAATAGAGGTAATACCCTACTATTACTAGTAACTACTAGAGACGGGACGGGTTTATTATAATCCTACGCCGTGGAACGGGGAGGGGCCGGGCGGGTACCCGCTCTATGTAATAGAGGGTACCCGCCCGCTTATTAATAGGTAAGACGTTACCTTAAACCTTATATATACCCCTAGGAAATCCCCTAAAAATTATCTTAATCTTTGTCCTAACTCTTTTTTGATATGATATAAAAGAGATATCTAGCTTTCTACTACTTAATTAGACTAGAATTAATAATAATTCAAGATTACTATTTTACAAGGATTTCTAAAAAT
>JAABUX010007624.1_pt1 | contig 12650 bp, 12 predicted proteins | sample 5561851 | NCBI WGS metagenome assembly JAABUX01 (sample SAMN10711883, study PRJNA513361) | rock metagenome | isolation source: Antarctica rocks | place: Antarctica: Victoria Land, Richard Nunatak red sandstone | collected 2016-01-03 | reverse complement strand
GTTGCGGGCCCGCTCGGCGCCGGAGGCGCCGAGCCCAACGCTCATCAGCAGGTCGTGGAGCAGGGGCAGGTCCCCGGCGCGCAGGTTGCGGGCCACTAGGTTCTGCCGGACGCTGATCCGCCAGTCAATGCCCAGGTCACGGGAGGCCTTGGCCAGCAGCCGGAACTGCTCGGTCGTGACGTCACCGAGCGGCACGGTGACATAGCCGGCGAACCGGCCGCGCTGGCGCTGCTCGACGACGTTGGTCTCCTGCCACGACGCATAGGCCTGCGGGTCGCCAGGCTCGTGGTTCACGGCTTCGGGCGCCGCGGGGCCGGTGTCGTAGCCCTCCCGGCGCGGCGGGAGGAACGCGTCCGGGTACTGCGAGCGGAAGGTCGAGCTGACCCGCAGCTTGTCCCGTTCGGCGAGGACCTTCTCCCGAAAGGCGTCGGCGCCGAGCTTGTGCATCAGGAACTTCATCCGGGCATGCGCCTTGGACTTGCGCGGCATCTCCCGGTCCCAGACCCGCAGCACCGCCTCGGCGGTGAGGAGCAGTTCCTCGGGTGGCGTGATCGGTTCGAGCTGGATCGCCTCATACGCTGCGGTTCCAAGGCCACCCCCGACCACCATCCGGTAGCCCTTCACCCCGTCGATCTCGACGGCGAGCACGCCGATGTCGTGGATGCCGGTCAGCGCGCAGTCGATCGCACAGCCGGAGGCGGCGATCTTGAACTTGCGTGGCAGGTTCTGGGTAATCGGGTTGCGCAGGAAATGCCGGGAAATCGCCTCGGCGGCGGCGTTGACGTCCAGCACCTCGACGGGGCAAACCCCGGCCAGGTGGCAGGTGGTGACGTTGCGGACGGTGTCCCCGCAGGCCTCCCGGCTGGTGACGCCTGCCTGCGCCATCCGGCGCATCGCCGCTGGGGTGTCCTCGATCTTCACGAAGTGGAACTGGATGTTCTGCCGGGTGGTGAGGTGGCCCCAGCCGCGGCTGTAGTTCTCCGCGACGTCGGCGCAGGCATCCAAGGCGTCGGCGGACAGTGCGCCGCCCGGGATCTTGGTGCGGAACATCTGCACGTCGGTGATCTGCCGCTGGCCGTAGATCCCGTGCCACAGCCGGATCCGGCGGAACGCGTCTGGGTCCACCTCGCCGGCGAGGTAGCGCTCGACCTGCTCCTCGTAGCGGTCGATCTCCGCGAAGTCCGCAAATGACGGTGCCGACTCCAGTCCTGGCGTGTCGGGCAGGTCCGCGGAAATCTCCGGCAGCGCTTGATCGGTGCGGGAGGCGCCGAACGAGGCCACGTTCAGTACCGAGTCCAGGACAGACGTCACGACAGGAACCTTCCAAGAAGGGGGGAGGCGGGCAGGTACGCGGAGTAAAAAAAGCGGGCGCGTCAGCCGGCGTCGCGACACACCGCGCTCGAGACGCGCTGCAGGTCCACATGCAGCCGCGCGACGAGGAACAGGGTGGTCATGCGCACATGGTTCCAGATGCCCGGGCTCGCGTCGAACCGGGCCCCGCCGGCCAGGCGATCCGGCAGCGGCGAGCTCATGTGTGCAGCCCGCATTCGGTTTTCTCCTGGCCGGCCCAGCGACCAGCACGAGCATCCTCGCCGGGTCGGACCGCGCGGGTGCAGGGGGCGCAGCCGATGGACAGGTAGCCCGCGGATACCAGCGGGTTGACCAGGACGGCGTTCCTCGCGACGTACTCGTCGACCTCCGCCTGGGTCCACCGCACGATTGGGTGCACCTTCACCTTGCTGCTGGCGGCGTCGAACGCGACGACGGGGGTGTGCTCGCGGTCGGGGGTTTCCTCGCGCCGGACGCCGGAGATCCAGGCGTCGTAGCCGGTGAGGGCCCGGGCGAGCGGTTCGACCTTGCGCATCCGGCAGCACGCGTCGGGGTCGCTGGCGAACAGGTTCGCCCCGTAGGCGTCGTCCTGCTCGGCCACGGTGAGCGCCGGGCGCACGCTGCGGACCCGGACGCCGGTCGTTGCCGCCACGGCGTCGCGGGTACCGATGGTCTCGGGGAAGTGGTAGCCGGTGTCGAGGAACAGCACCTCGATGCCGGGGAGGACGGACGCGGCGAGGTGGGTGAGCAGGCCGTCGGCCATGCTGCTGGTGACGACGAGCCGCTCGCCGAATGTGTGGCCGGCCCAGCCGATTACCTCGGTGGCGCTCGCCTGTTCGAGGCGGACGGCGGCGTCCTCGGCGAGTTCGCGCAGAGCGCCGGGGTCAGTTCCTACCCCATCGTTGGTACGGCGCACCCGGTGGCCAACGATTCTATCCGGGTTGCGCATTCCCAACTCCGGTGCCTCTCCGGGCGATAAGGCGCGGGTTGCCTTCACTGGACCACCGAATTCACTCGACGACAAGGGCGGATGCCAGCTCCCGGTCGCCGCGCTCGAGCAGCGGGTCGAAGGCCTCCCGGCCCCACAGGGCCAGCAGTAGCTGCTCGGCGGTCCCGCGCAGGAGGGTCGCGGCCGACCCGCCGCCCGCGCCGATGGCACTTTCTGCGCCGAGCGGGCGCACGGCAAGCTGCGTGCCGCCCTGGATCTCGACCACCCAACCAGCGCCGAAGTCGGTGGCCTGCACCAGGATCGTGCCGGTCGGCCCCTCCCAGGGCCGTCGGGCCAGCGCGCGCGGGAGGAAAACGGCAAGCACTTCGTCGACGCCGTCGCCGGCCAGCGGGCCGTACCCGGTGAGGGGGGCGCCTACCGCCTGCTCCGCATCCCGGCGATGTACGAGTGTCTCGTGCGTCATCCGCCGCTGCCAGAAGCGCACGACGGGGGGCTCATTGGCCCAGTTCCAGGCCGGGGCGCTCTCGGGCAGCTCGGACAGGGCAGCGAACAGGTACTCGAAGCCGTTTGATGCCCAGCCGGCCACGAGTGCCCGATCGTCCGGCGGGTGCGGGCGCGTCCCGGCCGCCGGGGGGTCGGTGACCCCGCGGCGAACCGTGGCGCCGTGGAAGTGGTAAAGGCCACCGACGTGGCCGAGCAGCCCGGCGATGTCCCAGTCTGGGCACGCGGGTACCACGGCGCCCAGATCGGCGCCGTCGGTGAGCGCGAACAGCCCGTCCCCGCTGGCTCGCAGCGCGGCCAGCAGGTCGGCGGTATCGGGGGCGTTCACCTCACGGCTCATTCCACCGGTTCGGTCGGCCGAACCCGCCGGCCCAGGGGCAGGGTGCTCGAGATGTCCAGGGCGGTCCGGATTCCCAGCAGCTGGGTGGCCCGGATCAGGCCGAGCACCCGTGGGACGGCCGCGGTCCGCGGCCAGGGGCGGGTCATGCTGCGTTCCACGGCGGCGGCGACCCAGCCGGCCGGCACCCCGCCGTTCCGGCCCGGCTCCGAGCCGGCCTCGATCGGCATTGAGCGGGAGCGCAGCCCGAACTCGGTGGCGACCGGGCCGGGGTTGATGCTGTGCACCTTCACCCCCCGTGACCACACCTCCCGGCGCAGCGCCTGGGTGAACCCGTCGACGAAGAACTTGCTGGCCGAGTAGACCCCGAGCGGAGGGGCGGCGTACCAGGCGACGACGCTGGAAATGTTCACGACATCGCCGGAACCGCGGGTGAGCATGTTCGGCAATACCAGTCGGGTCAGGTCCACCAGCCCGGTTATGTTGGTTTGCACGACGCGTTCGACGTCCTCCAGGGACATGTCTTCGAGCAGGCCGTCGAAACCGACGCCGGCATTGTTGACCAGGGCATCGATCCGGCCATGGGTGGCGAGCACTTGTTCGATCAGCGCCCGCCGGTCCGCCGCCGACCGAACGTCGCAGGCCATCGTCTCGATCTTCGTGCGTACATTCACCTCGTCGGCCAGCCGGGACAGCCGGCCGGTATCGCGGGCAGCGCCGATGACGGTGGCGCCGTGCCTGGCCAGCCGCAGCGCGGTCGCCCGACCGATGCCGCCGCTGGCGCCGGTCACCACGACGACGCGGCCGCGGACGCGGGTCACTCGCGGTGCGAGACGGTCGCGGTGGCCTGCGCGCGGGGCATCACGTCGATCCGGTCGATGTTGACGTGCGCCGGCCGGGTGACGGCCCACGCGATGCAGTCGGCGACGTCGTCGGCGGACAGCGGCGTGAGCCCCGTGTAGACGCCCGCCGCCCGCTCGGCGTCGCCGCCGAACCGGACCAGCGAGAACTCAGTGTCGACCATGCCAGGTGCCACCTCGGTCACGCGCAGCGGCTGGCCGAGCAGCTCCAGCCGCAGCGTGCGTACCATCGCCGCCGCCGCATGCTTGGCCGCGGTGTACCCGCCGCCCCCCGGGTAGCTCTCGTGCCCCGCAACCGATCCCGTCACGACGATCCGACCGTCCCCGGAGGCCTTCAGGGCCGGCAGCAGGGCTTTGGTGACCCGCATGACACCGAGCACGTTGGTCTCCCACATGGCGCGCCAGTTGTCCTCGTCGGCTTCGGCCATCGATTCCATCCCGAAGGCGCCGCCGGCGTTGTTCACCAGGACACCGCAGGCCGGCACGGCCTCGGCGAGCGCGGCGACCGCGTCGGGGTCGGTCACGTCGCAGACGACGGCGCAGCCGCCGATCTCGGCGGCGAGGGCCTCGATCCGGTCGGCGCGCCGCGCCGCGCAGATCACCTCGAAGCCGTCGGTGGCCAGCCGGCGGGCCGTCGCGGCCCCGATGCCGCTGCTCGCCCCGGTCACGACCGCCACGGTGTGTGCCATGGCGGCAAGCTTGCCGTATCCGGGAATGGCCGGGGCTCCCGGGGCGCTGCCCCCAGCGGTGGGCTCGGTGTCGAGGGAAGGTGCCTAGGTGCGTAGTGCGCGGTCGGGGACCCGGCGGGTAGCGATGCTGTCGATGCACACCTCCCCCCTGGAGCAGCCGGGCACTGGCGACGCGGGCGGCATGAACGTCTACGTGGTCGAGTTGGCCCGGCGCCTCGCGCAGGCCGGCACGCAGGTCGAGATCTTCACCAGGGCTACCTCCAGCGACGTGCCGACGGTCTCGATGCCGGCCTCGGGCGTCACCGTTCGAAGCGTCACCGCCGGTCCGTATGAGGGCTTGTCCAAGGCCGACCTTCCGGCCCAACTGTGCGCGTTCACCGCGGCGGTGCTGCGGGTGGAGGCGGTCCACGAGCCCGGCTTCTACGACCTGGTGCACAGCCACTATTGGCTGTCCGGGCAGGTGGGTTACGTGGCAGCCGAACGGTGGGGGATCCCGCTGGTGCACACCGCGCACACCCTCGGGAAGGTGAAGAACGCCGCGTTGGCCGACGGGGACGAGCCTGAGCCGCTGGCCCGGCTGGTCGGCGAGGAGCAGGTGGTTGCGGCCGCCGATCGCCTGCTCGCCTCGACCGCCGAAGAGGCCGGCGAGCTGGTCGAGCTCTACGGCGCCGACCCGGCGCGGGTGAGCGTCGTGCCCCCTGGGGTCGACCTCGAGGTCTTCCGGCCGGGGGAGGCGTCGACTGCGCGGACCCGCCTCGGGGTTCCGCCTGGCGGCCTGCTGCTGGCGTTCGCCGGCCGCATCCAGGCGCTCAAGGCGCCGGATGTGTTGCTGCGGGCGGCTGCCGGGCTGTTGGCGCGCGACCCCTCGCTGCGCGGGCGCCTGATTGTCGCCATCGTCGGTGGTCCCAGCGGCACCGGCCTGCGCCATCCCGAGCATCTGCAGCGGCTGGCTGGCGAGTTGGGCATCTCCGACGTCGTGCGCTTCATCCCTCCGCTGTCGGCGCCCGAGCTGGCGCAGGTCTACCGGGCAGCCGATCTCGTGGTGGTCCCGTCGTATAACGAGTCTTTCGGTTTGGTCGCCCTTGAAGCACAGGCCTGTGGCACCCCGGTCGTCGCTGCCGCCGTCGGTGGGCTGCGAACCGCGGTTGCCGACGGCGTGTCGGGCGTGCTGGTCGATGGCCATGACCCCGCCGTCTGGACCAGCGTCCTCGCCGACCTGATCGCGAACGAGCACCGCCGCCGTCAACTCACCGCTGGTGCCCTGCGCCACGCGGCCGGCTTCGGCTGGTCCGCCACCGCCGCCGGTGTTTTGGCCGTGTACGACGAGGCGGTCGCCGCCCGGTGGGCGGACGGCGAGTTCCGGCTGCGGGCGGTCCGCTGAGCCGTGGTGGCTGGTCTGGATGGGACGACCTCGCCCCCACCCTGGCGCTCAAGGTCAACTTTCTGCGCCCGGCGAAGGCCGGCGAATTGGCGACCGCGCATCATTGAGCAGGGCGGATAGCTTGACAGGGTGATCACCGTCGTTGATTACGACCCAAGCTGGCCGGAACAGTTCGAAGAGCTGCGTGCCGAATACGCGAGCGCGTTGCGCGCCGCCCGCGTCCCGATCATCGGGATCGAGCACGTGGGCAGCACCTCGGTCCCAGGACTCGCCGCGAAGCCGATCATCGACATCGACATCGTGGTCGCCGAGGCTGACGTGGCCGCGGCCAGCGACGTTCTCCTGAGTCTTGGATTCCGCCCGCTCGGCGAGTTGGGAATCCCGCAACGATGGGCGTTCAAGCAACCTGAACGGTTCGGCGTTACCAACACATACGTGGTCGTCACCGGTTCCTTGTCGCTGCGTAACCATTTGGGTGTCCGGGATATGCTGCGCCTCGACTCCGGGCTGCGCGCGGAATACGGTGCGGTCAAGCAACAAATCGCAGCGGTCGCCGCGAACATCGACGACTATGGGCAGGGTAAGAACCCGATGGTTCAGAGACTTCTCGCCGCCGCGGGGCTGACCGACGAGGAACGGACGAGCATCAACGGGAATCAAGTGCCAAGCCATGAACAGGTACCTCGATAACGCGCCGGCGACTCCAAAGCCACATGGCTCGACGCCCCGCGCTGAGCCGGTCGTCGCGGCGCATCGTCACGGGTGACCTTCGGCTGCCAATGCCAGGTAACCGAACGACAGCCGGACCACGTGATCGATACCCGAGCCTTAGCGGGTGTAGCCGTGGTCGAGGCGCCCGCCATACCGGTCCGCGGCCATTGGCGCGTCGCAGCCGGGCAGAACTGTGCCCGCGCCTGCGGGCGCCGTACGGTGGCGGCTATGGACCTGGCCGGGCATCTCGCGCACGACCAGCTCGACACCATCTTGCGCGAGGCTCTGACCGCAGCCGAGCTGGAGTTCAGCTCGCCGCAGCCTGGCCAGTTTCTGGTCAAGCTCGTTGGTCAGCACAAGTTGGCCACCCTGTGCTGGCTGGTGGCCGGCGACCATGCCCTGCTGGTGGAGGCGTTCGTGCTGCGCCGCCCGGACGAGAACCACGAGCGGCTCTATCACCTGCTGCTCAGCCGCAATTCGCGGATGTACGCGGTGTCCTGGGCGCTGGACAAGGTGGGCGACGTGTTCCTCGTCGGCCGGGTGCCGCTTTCCGCCGTGACGGCTGACGAGGTGGATCGACTGCTGGGCGCCGTGCTGTCGTATGCCGACGACACGTTCGACACGTTGCTGGAGATCGGCTTTGGCTCGGCGATCCGCCGGGAGTGGGCCTGGCGGGAGAAGAACGGGGAGTCGTTGGCGAACCTGCAGGCGTTCGCCCGCTTCGCCGCACCCGCTGGCTGACCCGGGCGGCCCGCTGGCCCCGCGGGACGGCGCCGTCGCACCCTGGCAGACTTCGCGGCCGTGACCGCCACGCTGATTCTGTTGCGCCACGGTGAGAGCGAATGGAACGCCAAAAACTTGTTCACCGGATGGTGGGATGTTGATCTGACCGCCAAGGGGGAGGACGAGGCGCGCCGCGGCGGGGCGCTGATGGCCGAACAGCAGTTGCTACCCGACGTGGTGCATACCTCGGTGCTGACCAGGGCGATCCGCACGGCCAACCTTGCACTGGACGCCTGCGCCCGGCCGTGGCTGCCGGTTCGCCGGTCCTGGCGGCTGAACGAACGGCACTACGGCGATCTGCAGGGGAAGGACAAGAAGCAGACCCTGGCCGAGTTCGGGGAGCAACGATTCCAGACCTGGCGACGCTCCTACGACACGCCCCCGCCCCCGATCGCCCACGACAATCCCTACGCCGTCGTCGGCGACGACAGGTACGCCGCTCTCGCGCCCGACGTCGTCCCCGCCACCGAATGCCTCGCCGACGTGGTGGTGCGGCTGCTGCCCTACTGGCATGACGCGATCGTGCCGGACCTGCGTAGCGGCGGCATCGTCCTCGTGGTGGCGCACGGCAACAGCCTGCGGGCGCTGGTCAAGCACCTGGACGGCATCGGCGACGATGACATTGCCGGGCTGAACATCCCGACCGGCAATCCGCTGGTCTACCGGCTCGATGAGGACCTGCGGCCGGTGGGTGCAAGCGGCTACCTGGACCCGGCTGCCGCCGAGGCCGGCGCCGCCGCCGTCGCGGCGCAGGGCCACTGACTGATGGCTGAACGGTCGCCGGACGGGCGCTGATGTCCGGCGAGGCCTAATCAGCAAGTGGCCCCGGTCGCGCACCCAGTTGGGCAACGGCGCGAGCGCCGAACTGGTTGGCTTGGATGACCGCAGTCATCAGGCCGTGGCCTTGGTGTATCCCGGCCAGGAGTCCGGCTGCGAAGGCATCCCCGGCGCCTGTTGAGTCGACCGCGTCGGTGGGGGCACCTGCGATGTGCTGGATTTCACCATTGGCAGCAACGATCGCACCCCGTGATCCACATTTGATCACGACCTCGGCGAAGCGGGTGGCAAGGTTGGCTGCGGCATGTTCTGGTGCTCGGCAGCCACTGAGCACCGAGGCTTCATCGGCGTTGGCGATGACCAACGCAGCAGACGGTATCCAGCGGAGAAACAGGTCGGGCCCGGTTCGCCTGATCGGATCCGCGGACGCCACGTCGACGGAGATTGGCGCCTGGACGAGGGAAGCTCGCTGCATCATCGCTAGCGCAGCGTCTCGTGATCCTGCTCTGAGCAGAGCGTAGGCAGACACATGCAACCGGTCGACCTTGACGGGCAGGTTGTCGGGCAGGTCTGCGACCGACAGCGTGTCGTTTGCGCCGGCGGACGGCACCATCGTCCGTTCTCCATCGGGTGAAACAAGTACGATGCATATTCCGGTAGTCGTGCTTGGGTCTATCGCGACCTGAACTGCAACTCCCTGTGCAGCTAGCTGATCCACGGCGTCACGGCCAATCGAATCGGCACCGACTTTGCCAACGAACACGCTATGGACGCCACAGTGGGTAAGCCAGACCGCTGTGTTCGCTGCCGATCCACCCTGTTTGATGTTGATCGGCGCAGGGGTATCCGAGCTGGGGGCGAGCGGGCCAGGAAGTGTGGCGAGAATGTCGACCATGATATCGCCGAGGCAGATGATTCGCCCGGTCATGTCACGCCAGCGTAGGACGTGGCGATCTCGGCGGCGACACGGGCATTGTTGAGTACGAGTGCGATGTTCGCGGTCAGGGACGCCCCCTGGGTTTCACGATGGAAGTAGTCCAATAAGAACGGGGTCACGTCCTTCCCCGTCACCCCGCTGCTGGTCAGTGCCCGCAGCCCGGTGGTCAAGATCCGGTCGTGTAAGTGGCGGTCGAGTTCGTCGGCGGCCGGAATAGGGTTGGCCACGACAAGGCCGTACAGGTCAGTACCGAGCGCGGCGCGACTGCGCATGATGTCAGCGACGTCGGCGGCGGAATCAACCCGCCAGTCGAGTTGACATCCGGAGTCTGCGAAGTAGAAGCCGGGGAAAGCGCTCGTGCGGAAACCCAGCACACCCACGTTGAGTGACTCGAGCCGTTCAAGCGTCGCTGGTACGTCGAGAATCGACTTCACGCCGGCACACACGACTGTGATTTTCGTCCGGGACAAGGTGATCAAGTCAGCGGACTCGTCCCAGGACTCGCGAGCACCACGGTGCACACCACCGAGGCCCCCCGTGGCGAACACGGCGATGCCGGCGCAAGCGGCCAGGTGCGCGGTTGAAGCCACCGTGGTCGTACCGATTCCGCCGCGAGCGACGACGGTCGCAATGTCACGCACGCTTAGCTTGACCACCTCTTCTGAGGTGGCTACTCGGATCATGGTGGCCGCGTCGAGGCCGACATGCGCTTGCCCATCGACCACGGCAATGGTGGCCGGAATCGCGCCTCCGTCACGGACCGCCTGTTCGATCTCCTTCGCGATTCTCAGATTGTCGGGACGGGGAAGTCCATGGCTGATGATCGTACTTTCCAATGCGACGACGGGGTGGCCAGACGCGAGTGCGGACGCGACCTCAGGGTGGACTTGCATAGCAATCCTCTCGTTCGGGGTCGCGGGTGGAGGCACAGCGACGGCATTGTGCTCGTTTACCGCGCAGCGACGGCCACGACAACGATCATGTCCCGCTACCACCACTTCGCTGACGACGTTCCGGATGGCCTTCGCGTCCCGCGCTGCTCAGGGGACGGACGCCAGGGTTGAGACAGGAAGAAACAGAGCACTGGACTCGACCCCCGTCATCTTGCTTTGCGCACATCGCCGTGTGCGAGGACAACCGTCTGCGCTGCCGATCTGGACTTGATTTACTGCACCCCGATCTCGATCTTTCCCTCATCGGCGTGCGCGTCCTGATCTGCCGCCCGGCGCTGGCATCGCACTACTGGGAGGTGGCTACTATCAGCCGACCTCAACCTCCCCGGCAAACGATGACCCGCCGCCATCTGCTCTGTGGATGACGCATTTTTTGTCGGCCCGGGCTGCGATACTGCGAACATGTGTTCGACGGTGGCCGGGTTGCTGGCGGGGCTGGCAACGGTGCCGGCCGACGCGCCGGTGGACGCCGGTGAGCTGGTCGGGTTGCGGGCCTTGGCGGAGCGGGCGCAGGCGCTGTATCTGGCGCGGCTGGCCCGGTTCGATTCGACCGGGGCGGCGGCGGCGGACGGGGCGGGAGCGAGCTGGGCCTGGCTGCGTGATCACGGGCGGGCGTTGCCGGCCGAGGCCGGCGCTGAGGTGTGGCTGGCCCGCCGGCTGCACACCGATGCCGAACGGGCGATGCCGGGCACCGAGGCGGCGCTGGGCGCCGGCCGGCTCAGCGTCGGGCAGGCCCGGCTGATCGCGCAGGCGCTGTCCCGGCTGCCCGCCGACCGGGCCAGCGAGATGGAACCGACCCTCGCCGAGCAGGCCGCGGTGCTGGGCCCGGCGGCGACCGCCCGGATCTGCCAGCACCTGATCGCGATCGGGGAAGATGAGGAGGCCGCCGGCCGGGCCGAACGCGAACGGGCCGCCCGCCATCTGCACCTGCGCCCGGTCGGCGGGATGCTGCACCTGGACGGGCTGCTGCCCCCCGGGCAGGCCGCGCCGCTGCAGATCGCGTTGCAGGCTTACAGCCAGCCGGCGCCGGCCGAACCGGACGGCACCCCCGATCCGCGCAGCGCCGCGCAACGCCGCGCCGACGCGCTCTGCGAGATCGGCCGGCACGCGCTGGACGCCGGCGCCCCCAGCGTCGGCGGGCTACGCCCGCACGTGCAACTCCTGATCCACCTGGACCCCGACGCCACCGTCAACCGCGCCGAGGAAACCCGCACCGGCCCGGTCCGGGGCGCCGACTGGGAACGCGACAGCTGCGACCCCGACCTGAGCTGGACCGCCGTCACCACCCCCCGCCCAGACCAGCCCGGCGCAGGTGAGTCCGGCGCAGTTGAGTCCGGCGCGGAGCGGGCGGATACCAGCCGCACCGGCGCAGGCCAGCCCGGCGGCGGGCAGACGGGCCGCCGGCCCGGTCGCGCCGGCCAGCACCAGGACCCGAAACAGCCGTGGCTCACCCCGGACGGGCTAGCGCTGGACCCGGCGATCATCGCGGCGATCAGGGCAGCGCTACCGCCAGCCCTAGGGGGCACCGGCACCCAAATCCTGGCCGCCGGCCGGACCAGCCGGCTGATCCCCCCGCACATCCGGCGGGCCCTCAACGTCCGCGACCAAGGCTGCGTGCACCCCGGCTGCGACCGGCCCCCCGAACGCTGCCACGCCCACCACCGCCGGCACTGGGCGCACGGCGGACCCACCGACCTGACCAACCTGGTCCTGGCCTGCCCCACCCACCACCAGTTCTGGCACGACCACGACCTCAAACCCCACCGACAACCCGACGGCAGCTGGCAGCTGCACCACGACCCCCACGCCGCCGCCCACCACCACCGAAGACGACGAACCGCCGCCTGAACGCGGTGTCGGCACCCGGGCACCCGGCGAAGCACGAGGTTGCCACTGCCCCTGGCGGCAGGACACAAATTGGGCCTTGCCACCTGCGTGCGACAGGTGCACATTGGTCGCGACGCGCCGGGTAAGCTCGTCGTCCAACTCCGGTTGAGACTCGCGGCCAGACCGCCTCATTGAGAAACCCGGTGCGTCCCATACTTCAGCCGCAGCCAGCCGTTAGGCGGGGCTAGACGCGGGCTAGACGAGAGGCAGGGTAGGTCGCGCGCCGGTTTCCCGTTGCTGGCACAGGCGGACCAGCTCCGCGTAGGCGGCCGCTCCCACCAGCGCAGTCAGCTCGGCCGCGTAGGACGCGTAGAGCGGATGCGGCGCGGCGTAGGCGGCCCGCGATTCGGTGCACCACCAGGAAAGATCAGCGCCGCCCTCGCCCCAGGAGCGGCGGGAGAACTCAGTGATGGTGGTGAGCAACGAGCCGTCCTCCCGGCGTTCCTGCGCGCGGGAGATCGGCACCTGCCAGCAGACGTCGGGTTTGAGCTCGAGTGGATGCCGTCCGGTCCGCAGCGCGAGGCCGTGCAGCGCGCAGCCGGCGCCCATCGCGGAG
>JAABUX010007623.1_pt1 | contig 12653 bp, 11 predicted proteins | sample 5561851 | NCBI WGS metagenome assembly JAABUX01 (sample SAMN10711883, study PRJNA513361) | rock metagenome | isolation source: Antarctica rocks | place: Antarctica: Victoria Land, Richard Nunatak red sandstone | collected 2016-01-03 | reverse complement strand
CCAAGACGGCGCGCCCGGCGGCGTCCACGCGGTCCAGCTTGTTCAGCACCAGGCGGGACGGCACCGCATCCGCCCCGATCTCGCGCAGCACGCTGCGGCTCACTTCCAGCTGCGCTTCATAGGTTGGGTCCGACGCGTCGACCACGAACAGCAGCAGCGAGGCTTCCAGCGCTTCCGCCAGAGTGGAGCGGAACGAGGCGACGAGGTCGTGCGGCAGTTGCTTGATGAAGCCGACCGTGTCGGACACCAGCACGCGCGGCCGGGTTTCCGGCTGCAGGACACGGACGGTGGTGTCCAGGGTGGCGAACAGCTTGTCCTCCACCAGCACCTGGCTTCCGGTGAGGGCGCGCATGAGCGACGACTTGCCCGCGTTGGTGTAGCCGACCAGCGCAACCCGCAGCTGGTCCTGCCGGGCGGAACGGCGCTGGTCGCTGTCGCGCTGCACCGCTTCCAACTGGCCCCTCAGCTCCGCGAGCCGGTCGCGGATCTTGCGGCGGTCGAGGTCGAGCGTGCTTTCGCCTGCGCCCGGCCCCTGTTGCCGGCCGCCACCGGCCGAGGACTCCCGCAGCCGCGGCGCCACATATTTCAGGCGCGCCATCTCCACCTGCAGCTTCGCCTCGCGGGTGTTGGCGTGGCGGTGGAAGATCTCGACGATCACGCCCGTGCGGTCGAGCACCTGCGCGCCGGTGGCCCGTTCCAGGTTGCGGATCTGGCTGGGCGAGAGCTCATGGTCGACGATGACGAACCCGGGCTTGCGGACGGCATCCAGGTCGGGCTCGGACGGACTGGGAGTCTCTGCGGCGCCTTCGAACCGCTGCCGGGCCTTGGACTTCGGGGGCGGCGCCATCGAGCCGACCACGCCGCTGCCGCCGGTCAGCGCTGCAAGTTCCGCCAGCTTGCCGCTGCCCAGCAGCGACGCGGCACCGGTGCCCTCGCGCTTCTGCGACACCGTGCCCGCCACCTCGTAGCCCAGCGTCTTCACCAACCGCCCCAGCTCCTGGAGGCTGGCCTCGTGTGCGACGTCATCGACCTCTGGCGTCTGAATGCTGACGAGAACGGCAAGCGGGATCGCGGGTTTGGTCTCCATGGGCGGTGAGGTAGCACGAACAGGGCCGAAGCCTGGCACTCACAGCTATCAGGTCGACGGCACGCAGGTTCCGTTTCGTTGCATGAGTGGCCGGGAGCGGCCGGGCAGGTTTGGAGCGGTCGGGAGCGAGAAGCGGACGTCAGCACCTCGGCGCGCCCATGTTCGCGACGTCGCAGCCGGTGCTGGTCCAGCAAAAGCGAGGCGGGCTTGAACATGCTTCCATCCCCCTGCGATGGTGCACAAACATGATTGGGAGGGGCGAATGACATCACCACTGGGGATCGGCCGCCGGTCGCTGTTCGCCGGCATGTCGGCCGCAGCGCTCGCCGGGTCGCGCCCGGTCCGGCCGCAGTCCCGCCCGATCCGCGTCGGCGTGCTGACGGACCTGTCCGGCCCCTATCGCGACACCGGCGGACCCACCTCCGTGGCCGCCGCCCGGCAGGCGATGGAGGATTTCGCCGCCGCGGGCAACACCATGCCGGTCGAGATCGTCTCCGCCGACCACCAGCAGAAGCCGGACGTCGCCGTGGCGGTCGTGCGCGAGTGGTTTGACCGCGGCGGGGTGGACGCGGTCGTGGACGTGAACAACAGCGCCATCGCCTTCGCCGTGACCGATCTGGCGCAGGAGAAGGACACGGTGCATCTCAACACCGGCGCCTTCTCAGCCGACATCGCTGGCCTCCGCTGCTCCCCCAACCTGGTGCATTGGGGATCGGACAGCTGGCAGATCTCCAAAACCATGGCGACCGCTTTGTCTGCCGCTGGCAAGGGCAAGTGGTTCATCCTCGCGGCCGACTACGCCTTCGGCGCCGCCATGCAGCGCGACCTGGCGGCGTTCGTTCAGCGCATCGGTGGCACGGTGGCCGGTGCCGTGAAATACCCGTTCCCCGGGACCGCCGACTTTTCCTCCTACCTCCTGCAGGCGCAGACTTCCGGGGCCGACGTGCTCGCCTTCGCCAACGCCGGCGGCGACTTCGTCAACTGCGTCAAGCAGAGCGGCGAGTTCGGCCTTCCCGCTTCGGGCATCACTCTGGCCGGGCTGGTCGTGTTCGTCACCGACATCCACGCCTTGGGCCTGCAGACTGCCCAGGGTCTGCGCCTGACCGAGGGCTTCTACTGGGATCTGAATGACCGGACCCGCGCCTTCGCCAAGCGGCTGCTGGCCAAAAGCCCGGCCAACTACCCGAACGCCGAGCACGCCTGCACCTACGCCGCCACCCTGCATTTCCTGAAGGCCTGCGCGACCCTTGCCCTCGGCAAGCCCTCAGGCCGCGCCGCCGTGAAAGCGATGAAGCGCCTGCCCACCGACGACGACTGCGTCGGCGCGGGCCAGGTTCGCGCCGACGGCCAGCACCTCCACCCCGCCTTCCTGTTCGAAGCCAAGCGCCCTGCCGAGAGCACCGGCCCGTGGGATCTTTACGAGCTGGTTCAGACGCTCCAGCCAGACGAGGTGTGGCGGCCGCTTGCGGAGGGCGGATGCAAGATGGTGGGGGCGAGCTGAATCGCTTGTTACGGTCAGGGCCGGTCCCGCCAGCAGGCGCGATTGTTCCAAGCTTACGATGCCCTGGGATCTCACGTCTGCGCTTGGCTATGCCCGGCCGGGGCGGCTGTGCGCCCATAATGGTCAGCCACGCACGAAATCCGGCTGCCCGGAAGCGGCCGTCGCTTTCGTAATCTGGGCTGGCTGGGATTGGTGGAAAGCGCACTGTCCGCTTCCTGGAGCAGAGGACCGGTCCGTCGCTGCGCAGAAGGATGCCGCCGGGTAACGTGGTAGCGCGGGCGCTGTCGACGAACTGCGGTCGGGCGATTACTTCAGCGTTGTCTTGAGGGCTCGCTAGCGGGAAATTGCATGTCTGAAAACTGGTATGAAGTTCCGACGGACGACTTTACGTTCGGCAATCACATTCACACCATCATCAAGGAGGCCGTGCAGGCGTCCGCGCCTGCCTTCGCCAACGATCTGCCCGGCCGGGAGCCGTGGCGCGTGAAAATCGGGCAGACTTCGGACCGCCTTGTCCTGCGCTGGCAGGAAACAGGTCCGACTTTCATATCGACCACAGACCGAATGACGGACCAAGAAGTCTTTGGGCTGCTCGCAGCGGCGGGGGACCACAGGAGCTATGCCGATTTAAAGGCGTTGCCGGAACTCGCCGACGACTTCGGTTCACGCAAGCTGATCGTCGTTCTCGACGTCGTGAATGGGCGAATCGATGGCGGAGCATGGGTCGAGCAGGTTCTGGACTGGCTCGGCGACGAACCCGCGCGCAAGGCGGAGGCGGAGAACATGGCGCGAGTTAAGGCAGCTATCCCTTTTCCGCCCGAATGGGACATTGGCGCCATCGCTGCCGCGTGCTGGATCGTCGAGAGCGACGCCACTAGCGTTCAGGGTACCGCCTTCATGCTTCACGGCGTAGGCTTCGTAACGTGCCATCACGTTCTTCATGCTTACAAAGGCGGAATTCTTCCGGACCTGCGCATATCTCACGTCAGCGATCCTTCGGCACGATTTCCGATCCAGATCCTGCGCTCCAGCGAGGTACTCGACCTGTCCGTCTTCTCGTCTCCGGCACCTGTGAAAGGCTCGCTCGTTGCGTCCAACGAACTGGAGATCAAGCCCCTGGCGCATGTTGCGGTTTGCGGTTTCCCGAACTACCGGCTGGGTTCTTCATGCAGCGTTTCGCCGGGGACGGTGGTCGCGACAAGAATGGCGAGGGGCGCTGTACGTCGGCTGTTGACGAACGCGGGAATCGTCGCGGGAATGAGCGGCGGACCGGCGATCTCCTCTGGTCGTGAAGTGATCGGCGTTTGCGCGAATGGAGCTCCCTACATGCAGGAGACACGAGATACGGAGGATCAGGCGATTATTCCAATCGCTGCGATCGAGATGGTCCCCAGCGTTGCAGGAGTCGGAGCTGTCTAGCCTCATGCCAAGCGCTATTCGTGGCCCAACACTCCTCTAGGAACTCTGTCCGCTTGTAGGGGCGGTAAGCGTGCTACTGACCGGATGCTACGGGTCGAGTAACTGCCGACGACGGGTCGCAAGTGAACGTCCGTTTCAGCCCGTAGCTCGCCCCGAAGCGGTCAGACTGCTCCCGTTCAGCGTCTTCTTTCGAGGCTTGCTGGCCAGCCCCGGCAGCGCGAGCATCACGGCAAAACACTGAGGATCCGTCCATGCCTCCGCAAGTCGATCGCCGCACCGTGCTGGCCGGTGCCGCCGCCTTGTCCGCCGCCGGCGCCGCGAGCGTCGCCAGCGCGCAGGTAGCCAAGCCCAATATTGTCTTCATCATGGCCGACGACCTCGGCTACGCGGATGTCGGCTGCTACGGGCGCCCCGACATCAAGACGCCGCACATCGACGGCATTGCCGAACGCGGCGTGCGCTTCCTGCAGGGCTACGCGAACTCAGCCGTGTGTTCGGCGACCCGCACCGGGCTCATCACCGGGCGCTACCAGTATCGGCTGCCGGTTGGCCTGGAGGAGCCGATCTCGTTGGGCCGCGACATCGGCCTGCCGCCCGAGCATCCCACGCTGCCGTCACTGCTGAAGAAGGCCGGCTACAACACCGCGCTGGTCGGTAAGTGGCATCTGGGCAAGCTGCCGAAGTACGGTCCGCTGCTGAGCGGTTACGACCACTTCTGGGGCTATCGGGGCGGGGCCGTCGACTACTACCGCCATTTCGGCACGGATGGGAAGGACGACCTCTGGGACGGTGACACCCCGGTGCAACAGGCCGGTTACATGACCGAACTTCTGGGCGATCGTGCCATAGGCCAAGTCGCGGACTTCGCCGGAGCGGGCAAGCCGTTCCTGCTCAGCCTGCATTTCTCCGCCCCGCACTGGCCGTGGGAAGCGCCCGGTGACACCGCGGAGTCGGATCGCCTCACCGGTCCCACGCTGCGCCACTTCGATGGCGGCGACCAGGCGACCTACCGGCGCATGGTAGAGGCGATGGACACGCAGATTGGGCGCGTGCTGGCCGCCGTGGACGCGCAGGGCCTGTCCCGCGACACGATCGTGGTGTTCACCAGCGACAATGGCGGCGAGCGCTTCGCCGACACCTGGCCGTTCACCGGCATCAAGACCGAGCTGATGGAAGGCGGGCTGCGCATCCCCGCCATCATTTCCTGGCCCGCCCGGCTGCCGACAGGCGTGACCACGAACCAAGTCGGCATCAGCATGGACTGGATGCCCACCTTGTTGGCCGCGGCCGGCACCGCACCCGACCCGGCCTTTCCGCCCGACGGCATCGACCTGCTGCCGATCCTGTCCGGATCGGCCCCGGTGCGGGAGCGGTCCCTGTTCTGGCGCTACAAGGCCCATGCTCAGCGCGCGGCCAGGGTTGGCGACTACAAGTTTCTGAAGATGCGGCAGAACACCTTCCTGTTCAACGTCGTCGCCGACCCGTTGGAGCGGGCGAACTTGAAGAACCGGATGCCGGACCTCTACGCCAGGATCGAGGCGGAATGGTTGCGCTGGAACGCCACCATGCTGCCGGAGATCGATGCCAGCTTCACCGAAGGCTATACCGGCGCGCAGCTCGCCGATCATCTCGGCGTGGACGCGGTGCCGACCAAAGCGGACAACCCTTGACGCCGAGACGGTCGATAGCAGCAACTATCTCACGATCCGGTCCACCCAGGTGGAGACCATGGATCTGGGGCATGGTGATGGTATGGGCGGCACTGCATCAAACGGCATCGTCGTATGCGGCTTGCTCAACGACGCCGCCCGACGCCGCGCATACTCGTCTCGGTTTACCGAGAGTGGCCCGACGGCAAGCTTTGCAAAGGGAACAGTGACGGATCGCCCCACCGAACGACCAACGTCCGCTCTCCGCAGCCTGCTTCTCCAAAACTGTCAGGTCGCTTCCGGCCAATCCAGGCCGGTTTGCTATGGTTGTTGCATACTCAGTCAGGTCAATGCGGATGATGCAGTTCATCATTCAGGAAAGCGGTGAAGAGATCTGCTGACTCAGCAGGCCTCTCAAGCGTCGGCAGATGTCCGCAGCCTTCGAGCGCATGGAAGTGCGCGTGTGGCAATGCATCCGCCAGGGTGCGCCCGACCGACACCGGAACGAGCGCATCGTCCGCGCCCCACAGCACCAGAGCCGGCATCTTCAGTGATCCGAGGCGGGACAAGGCATCCTTGCGAACACTGAGCGCATGGGCCTGTGCTGCGCCGGCGGCACCACCGACGCGGTGCGCCATCGCCTTGAACGCTGCTGCGGCTCCCGTATGGTCCTTGTGCGCGATCACGCCGGTCAGCATGTCGATCACCGCGTCAGGTTTCGCAGCCAGGCCGCCGGCCAGGTCCGGACCGCCAGGTTGCGCCGGACCGGCGTCGCATCCCATCAGCCACAAAGCGATCACTCGCTCAGGCGCCGCAATGGCGACTTCCAGCGCCAGATTGCCAGCGTAGCTGGTGCCGACCAGCACGAATGCCTCCGGCGCGCGCGCCAGGATGTCCGCGACACTTTCTTCCAGCGTCGGCCTTGGCGACATCAGCACCTGTGCGGACACCTTGCTACCCAGTCGGGTGATGACATCCGCATACAAGGCCTCGTCGCAGAGCAGGGCCGGAATGAAGACGGTTTGGATCGTCGTGTCGCTCATCGGATCATCCTTCGATCAGGGTCTGTTGAGAATTGGTCGTCGTGAGGTGATGACGGCGGATGCGAGATGGACCATGGCCCCGAAGCTGGTGTCTGTCTTGTCACTGCGCATGGAGCGCTTAAACACCGTGTTCCCCGAGAAATAGCCCTTGGCCACTTTCGCGACTCGCCAAACAACGCCGGCAGGTCCCACCAAGAACTGCCGGCACGGGCAACCCACAACGTCGCCTCGAAACAGGCGGTTGTCACTGCCGGTTCGGCCGGGGTCGGTGGGCTTGCCGGGACAGAAAAGCTCCATCCTCTCCCATTGGGCGTCCGTCAGGCTGAACCGGCCCATGGCAAACTCCTTTCGGAGCTTGAACCACACCCAGCGCTTCATGGGAGTCCCGATATCCAACAGGCCCTACCCCTTCTGGATTTTCCTCGCATTGGCCCGCACGCGACGGCGGGCGGGTGCCATGGCGACCCTTGCGACGGTGTCCGGAGTTGCTCCGCACATGGCGGCGATGCTGGCCTTCATCGCGCCCTCGGCAAAAGCTATTTGCTTTTCGATCCCCAGGGCGGCCAAGCGTGCGCTGGCTTTGGCGGGATCAGCCCAGAGCTGGGCGCTGTGCATCGCAAAGACCCACCCGGCTTCCGCTAACCAGGCATAGGCGGCGAAGGGGTTAGTCATGTTTTTGCGAACCATGCATGCTTTATAGGTGGGCACGGCCAAGCCGCAAAGCGAGGAGCGGTCCAGTGCCCGCTGCGGCCGGATGCACCGAGAAGGGCGGCGGAGGCTTTCTGGCGGAACCAGCGCTCGGCTGGGTCGCGGCCCCGGGACCCGCTCCAAGCCAGAATATCAGCGTTGGCACGCGGCATGACGGGCGGCACCTCGGCCACCAGCCCGGCACGGGCCACCGGGGGGCGCTGGCCCGCGAAGTCCGGCATGGTGTCGGCTCTCTCATAAGCTTGCTCTGGGAGCGAACTGTCTGCTCTCGGCCAGGCTTACACGGTCCGAGCTTGGGCTGGTCCGGGCGGCATCACTGCACAGGAGCACGACGCGAGGAGACCGAAACAGCCCCTCGCGCCGCGGCCGCCGCTACGGCCCGGTGCGGATGCCGTCACGCTCGGCCGCACCGACGATCGTGGTCGCGTCGTCGGGCAGCAACAGCCGTGCCTGCACAAGCCCATCGGCCGCCCGGCGCATCGCCGCGACATACGCGTCCCTCGTCGGATAGCGCTCCTCGAGCGACAGCCGGCTGTCGCCGACCGCCTCGCGCTCCGCTTTCGTCTTGGCAAACGGGATGAACGAGCCCTGGAGGTTGCACAGGCCACCCTCGAGCCGCCCGGCGCGGAACAGGTTCCAGCCGAGGTAGGTCCCGATCGGCACCTGCTGGAACACCGAGCGCACGCCCGCGACCTCGTTGCCATCGGCATCAACCTGGCCCTCCAGCACGCCATAGGCGGCGGCGCCCACGCGCGGCGGCTCGACCGAGATCACGCCGCTGCTCTCGCCCGGCCGGTAGCCGGGACCGAAATCGAGCACATGGAGGGTGTCGTAGAGGCGCAGGTTCGACACTGCAGGCCGGGGCGTGCCGCCATAGGCGTTCGCGGGAATCGCCGGCAGGGCGACGCGGTCGGGGGCGACAAGGGAGCCGTCGGCGATGCGCGGCGCCGCGCCGGGGGGCGGGGCGGTCCCGTCCCTCACCCAGGCGACCAGGGCGGTGAGCAACGCGCGCATCGTCCAGACCTGCGGATTCGGGTTCGGCTGCTGCTGGCACAGGCCGAACGGCGGCTGCGTCGCGAGCGGCAGGCTCGCCGCGCCGTGCTGCGTGCTGGCCATGATGAAGGTGCGGACGTTGTCGGGGTCGGCCACGTCGCGCAGCCCGAGCGGGTCGGTCAGCCCGAGCGACTGCCGCCCCTCCCACATCTCGAGCGCGGTCGCGACGTGGAAGACCTTCGGGCAGGTGCCCGTCTCGGCGCAGCGGTCGAGGATGCCCTGCATCCGCCCGGTCAGCGGGTCCGCCTGCCTGGCGTAGGCGAACGGGAAATCGTAGGCGGGATAGAGCTGGTCGGTCTGCTCGCCCCAGGCGCGCACCGGCTGGCCGAAGCGGATGTTGAGGGCGATCAGGCCGCCGCCGATGTGCGGGTAGGCGCCGTCGAACACCGTGCGGCCATCCTCGCCGCGGTTGAAGCCCAGCAGCAGGAAGGTCCGCGCCATGCGGCCGCTCTGCGACGTGCCTTCGAGAATCATCCGGGTGTCGCGGCGGAACACGGGGTTGGCGGTGCCGGCAACATCGGTCTCCGCATGGCCGAGGAACGCGCCGAGATCTCTCGTGGCGGCGAAGCCGAGTCCCAGCACGCGGGGATCGCGCGCGGTGTAGATCAGCTCGTAGAGGTGGCCGGGCTCGAAGCCCGAGGCCATGCAGAGATGCATCGGGTCCGGCGTCGCCGGGCCGCCGTCGGGGCAGGAACCGAAGCTCCAGCGGTCGTTCGGGATCGGCTCGCGGCGGTCCTGCTCGTGGGCGCGCACCGTGAGCGTGGCACCCTGGGCGTCGAGGCTCGCGGCGGGATAGCCGACATAGCTGTCGGGTGGGTAGGCCTGGACCTGGCCGCTTTGCGCGAAGCCGATCGTCTTGACGGGATTGGGGGTCAGCAGCTCGGCGCGGACGGTGCCGGTGACGGGCGAGCCGTCCGCGTTGCGCGCGACGACCGGCGGCATCAGCACGCGGTCAAGGCCCGGCGTGCCGTCCATCTCCCAACCCCACCAGGCCAGCGTCATGCCCTGCCGCATCAGCCAGCCGTCGCGCGGCGATCGGAGGGCGTTGAGGTCGGGGACGCTCTCGGCGGCGCCTGCGTTGAAGTTCGCGAGGGCCAGCTTGTTGCCGCGGTTCGCGACCTCCATCATCACCACGCCGTTGCCGCGCGCCATGTCGGCGGGCTTCAGCAGCTCGACCGGCGTGCTGTACTCGACCTGGCCGGCGGCGTTGCGCGGGGCGAGGCCGATGTCCTGGATGACGGCGTTGCCGGGCGCGGCCGGGTCGATCTCGCCGTGGGCGACGGCGGTGACGTGCTCGTATGCGCCGACCGCCCCAAAGGTTTGGCCGCCGAAGGCAGGCTCGGTGCGGATGATCTCGAGGCGGGTGATCCGCGCCTGTGCCTGGCCGGAGATCGCCAGCGTGACCGCGAGCGCGGCCCAACCCCCAATTCGCATAGTCCCCCTCCGCCCCGTCTCTTGTTGGCCAGGAGAGTGGCCGGGCTTGGCCGGCTGGGCAAGCGCGAGCCGCCGAAGGGCGGATGACCATCGCCCGACCGCTGCCCGACCCGGCCATGGCCGGAAATCGTGGGAGGACATCGCACTCGGGCCACTCACGACGCTTTGGCCCGACGCGTCGCCCGCGCACGCTCCAGCGACGCCGCCCTGCGACGTTCCTCTCGCAGCACCTCGATCGTCGGCTGCCACCAGCCACGCGCCAACTCGGCCGAGCCAGGCACCGTCCGTGCGGGCCAGGCCTGGACTAGCTCGGCATGGCTCGGCTTGCGCCAACCCGCCCAGATCAGCGCGGCAGGTTCGGCGATGACACCGGGGTAGAAGCGGGTGGCGATCATGGGCTCGACGAGTTCGCCGGTGACCGCCTCGAACACCACAGGCCCCGCATGGGTCATCAGCGCGCGGTCGAGCGGCGGCAGCGCATCCTCCGGCACGGGATACCGATGTCGGCGGCGTTCGGCCGCCTCGGCCCGCCTGTCCCCGTGCTCGGGGGAGGCCTTGCGGCTTTCCTCGCGCTTCCGCCGCTCCTCGGGCTCGGCCCGGCGGGCGGCGGCCTCGATGGCGGGCCAGTGCCGGCGCAGCTCCTCGAACGACCGGAACGGCACGCGCCACGCCTTCGAGGTCGGGTCCCACCGAGCCCAGGGCACTGCCCGCAACTCGGCGATGGCGGCTCGGGAATACGGCGTCCGGACCACGAGGTCGTCGGCGACCTCCAGGTAGGAGCTGGTGATCGGCTCGAACGTGAAGGCGTCGCGGCCACGCTGGTCGGCATGGGCCAGCACGCCCGACCATTCGCGGCCCGACCAGGCCCTCAGACGCCGTTCCGCCGTGGTGCCCGGCACGAACCAGGCCCCCAGGTCGTCGCGCCACCGTGCGCGCGGGAATGCCTCCCGGAAACGCCCCACGGTCATGCGATCATGCGGGAACGCCGCCGTCGCCCCGGGCGCGCCATCGCCGGCATCCCGCTGCGTCGCGCTGAACTGCACCGTGTCGTCGGTCACCGGTCCGCTCCCTCCGTGGCGGCGCAGCTTGCCACCCCGCGCCTTCCGTGCGCACCGTCCGGTGGTCCAACTTCCTGTCAGCGCGGGGGGAGCAAGCATCCCGGACAGGGACCGGCAATCGGCCCTCGTGCACGAACGTCCGCTTGGCCCAATGCTCGCTGAGAAGCTGCCCGTCCGGTATCGGCCACGCCAACACAGGGCGCCAATTTGGCATGGAACATCACCGGTGCAGACGGCGCGTGAACTGCGGCAGGCCCTGGCGGTCCAGCACGTCAAGATAGGCCGCCAAAGAGGGCGTGCTCCTGCTGAGGTTGGCCTGTGCCGCTTCCGTTGACGCTTGCAGCAGGTCCGGGTCGGCATCGTGCAGCCCGCACAGGAACTCGTCCGGATGGGACGCGGCGACACCGTGTGGTGCCAGCGCCGAGGAGGGGAAGTCGCGCAGATTCAAGGTCAGGATCGTCCCCGCCCCAGCTGCTAGGGCCGCTGCGAGTACGTGACGGTCGTCGGAGTCGGGCAGTGTCAGGCCGTCCATGCGGGCTTCCCAGCCCTGCACGTCCGCCTCCGGCAACGCGCTATGCATCAGGTCGAGTGTCAGCAACAAGCGCTCCTTGGGCGCCCTGCCCGCTGCAACCAGGTTGCCGATCCACTCCGCATGGATGCGCGCCGTCCAACGTGGCGCGATGACCGCGTCCACGCCGAACTGCACCAGCAAGTTCCGCAGATGGAAAGGGTAGAGCAGGTTGGCATCGATGATGACGAGGGGTGGCGAGCCTGGCCCCTCAGAGGCCATACGTTCGCTCTAGCTCCTCGGTGTCGGCGGACAACGCTTCCAGGGCCTGGCGAACCGGCTCCTCCCGCGCGCGGAGGGCCAGGACGTCGGCCAGCCGGATGCGCCGGTGCGCGCCGACGCGCCGGAACGGCAGCAGGCCGACGTCCATGCGCCGCCGCACGAGCGGGCGGGAGATGCCCAGGATGCCGGCCGCGTCCTCGGGCGTGACCTCCGCATCGTCGGCGAGCACGGTGATGCCATCGGCCGAGGAAAGCCGGTCGAGAAGGTCGGCGAGGGCCGGCAGGGAGGAGGCGGGGAGTGTCAACGCCTCCTCGGTCCCGTCGTCGCGCACGAGGCGTAGGTCGGCTTGCACCGCTGTCCGCAACGCCGCGGCGCCTAAGGCCCCGCTCGGGCGTTCGGCGAGCGGCAGGGAATGTCTGGTTGGCGACTGGATCGGCATGGCGCAACGCTACCGCTTATCTGGATTATCTGGAAGAGCTTTGTGTGGCCAGGGCGCGTCTCCTCCCGCGATCGGGCAACACGTGCCTGCTCTCCTCCTGGCCGATGGTGGCCAGAAAAGGAGAGGGCTATGGGACACTCTGATCATGATCCGGCGGCCAAGGGTCAGCGACCGTGGAATGCCGGCCGGATGGTCGGCGCCAAGCGGGCGCTGAAGCCGCAGCAGGTGTGGGCCATCCGGTTCTGGCTCGACCAGAAAGGGCGGCTGCGCGACCGCGCGATGTTCGACTTCGCCATCGACAGCAAGCTGCGCGGGTGTGACGTCGTGAAGGTCAAGATCAACGACTTGGTCAGCGGCGGCGTAACCGGGGCAGATCTCCGGGCAATCAGCCCGTTGTTGCGGCCTGGCGGACGAGGTCTGGAAGCAGCGGGATGGTGACCGCGCCTGGAACGTGCAGGCGGTCGCCGAGGTA
>JAABUX010007621.1_pt1 | contig 12656 bp, 13 predicted proteins | sample 5561851 | NCBI WGS metagenome assembly JAABUX01 (sample SAMN10711883, study PRJNA513361) | rock metagenome | isolation source: Antarctica rocks | place: Antarctica: Victoria Land, Richard Nunatak red sandstone | collected 2016-01-03 | reverse complement strand
GGCCTGGATGCCCTCCTTCAGCCGGGCACATACCCGCGCGAGATTGTCCCCGTTCAGCTCCGCCGGCTGGATCGCGAGCACGTCGCGATGGAACACGTTGAGCTGCATCCACATCTCGGTGCTGATGAGCGGGCGCAAGGTGCGGGCGCTGGTGCGGGCGGAGTCGATGCTGGCCGGCACGCCCGTCGGGTTCGACCGGTCGATGAGGTAGAAATGCTTGACCCCGTCCGCGTCGAGCGGCGTGCCGCGCAACCTGTAGCGCTCCTCGTCGGCGTTGATGCGGATCAGCGCGCTCCAGGCCTCCTCCTCGCGTCCGGGACTCTCGAACGCCTGGGTGACGTCCGTCAGCCGAGCCAGGTTCTCCACCCGCTCGACATAGCGGGCCATCCAGAACAGGCCCTCGGCGTAGCGCGCCAGCAGCGAGGTCTCGTGCGCGGCCCCCCTCATTCGTCGGCCAGCACCCAGGTGTCCTTGGAGCCGCCGCCCTGGGACGAGTTGACGATCAGGCTGCCCTCGCGCAAGGCGACGCGGGACAGGCCGCCGGGCAGCACCCAGGTGTCCCGGCCGGTGATGGCGAAGGGGCGCAGGTCGAGGTGCCGTGGCCGCAACCCGGCGTCGGTCAAGGTGGGCGCGACCGACAGTCCGATCAGCGGCTGGCTGATCCAGTTGGGCGGGTCGGCGACCAGGGCGGCCCGCGCGGCCTCCAGCTCCGCCCGGCTGGCGCGGGGGCCGATGGTGATGCCGTAGCCGCCGGACTCGCCGACGGGCTTGATGACCAGCTCCGCCATGTGCTCCAGCGTGTAGGCGAGGCCGTCCGGCTCGCCGCAGATGTTGGTTTGGACGTTCTGCAGGATCGCCTCTTCGCCGAGGTAGTACTGGATGATGCGCGGCATGTAGGCGTAGATCGCCTTGTCGTCGGCGACCCCGGTGCCGACGGCGTTGGCCAAGGTGACATGCCCGGCGCGCCAGGCGCGGATCAGCCCCGGCACGCCGAGCAGGCTGTCGGCGCGGAACACGGTGGGGTCCAGGAAGTCGTCGCCGATGCGGCGGTAGATCGTGTGCACCGGGCGCAGGCCGCCGGTGGTTTGCATGAACACCCGGTCGTTGTCGACGCGCAGGTCGGCGCCCTCCACCAGCGGCACGCCCATCTCGCGGGCGAGGAACACGTGCTCGAAATAGGCGGAGTTGTAGATGCCGGGGGACAGCAGCACGATTTGCGGATCGAGCGTGCCCTCCGGCGCGATGTCGCCCATCGCCTCGCGCAACCGGCGGCCGTAATCGTCGACCGGGCGCAGCCGCATCCCGGCCATCAGGTCGGGGAAGGTCCGGCGCATGAGGTGGCGGTTCTCGACCACGTAGGAAACGCCGGAGGGCGTGCGGGCGTTGTCCTCCAGCACCCGGAATGCGCCGTCCAGGTCACGGACGATGTCGATGCCGCAGATGTGGACGTAGGTGCCGAAACGGACGGGGAAACCCTCCATCTCCGGCCGGTAGTTGGCGTTACCCAACACCAGCGCCGCCGGCACGACGCCGTCGGCGATGATGCGGCGGTCATGATAGATGTCGTGCAGGAACAGGTTCAGCGCCTGAACGCGCTGCTTGACCCCCGCCTCCAGCCGTGCCCACTCACTGGCGGTGATGATGCGCGGCACGCAGTCGAACGGCAGGATACGGTCGATGGTCGCCGTCTCGGAGTACACCGTGAAGGTGATGCCGAGATTGATCAGGTCGTTCTCCGCCCCCGCGGCCCGCGCCCGCAGCGCATCCAGCCCGATCGCCGCGATCCGGCTGCGAACCCGCGCGATCGCGCCGCCATCGCCGGCGCGAGCGGTCAACTCGCAAAAGTAGGTTCCTGGGTCGTAGCTGCTGAAGGGATCGACGGTCTGCACGGTCATGCGACCACTCTGACCGAGGGATCGGTGTCACGCAATTTCAAGGGTATCGGACGCCAAGATGACGCCAAGATGACAGGCGTACCCCCGCGGTCAGCGGAGAATGATCTCGACCCGGCGGTTCTGCGGCTCCCGCACGCCGGCCGCGGTCGGCACCAGCGGCCTTGTGTCGCCGAACGCCTGGATCGCGATCTCCTGCTTGGGCACCCCGTGGCGCACCAACTCGGCCGCCACGACCTGCGCCCGGCGCAGCGACAGGCGCTGGTTGTAGGCTGGCTTGCCCGAGCGGTCGGCGTTGCCCTGCACCTCGATGCGCGTGGTTTGCACCCGGGTCGAGGCGGCCGCGGCCTCGCCGACGATCTGCCGGGCGCGTTCGGTCAGGTCGGCGCGATCCCAATCGAAGAACACCAGATAGGTCCGGGCCGGCGCCGGCGCCGGCGTGGCCACGACGGGTGCCGGCGGCACAGGCGGCGGAGCGGTGTTGAAGGCGTAGCGCACGCCAACGATCAGGCTGTGGTTGTAGTCGCTGTTCAGGTTGAAGTTGCCGCGCTGCCCGACGAACTGCCCCCGAGCGTTGGTTGCGGCGACGTTGTCGAGTCCGGTGAACGAAGGTCCGTCCAGAACGCCGGTGAACCGGTACTCGGTCGTGAGCGAGAGGCCCGGCACGGCGGCCAGCGGGAAGCCGAGGCCGAAGATGCCCTGGTAGGCGAAGTTGAGCGAATCGCCGTTGACGCCCAAGCGCAGTGGCTGCGTCGTTCCGGTGTAGCGCAGCCCATCGAGCCGGGTGTTCAGGACGCCGGCGCCCAGGCCGAAATACGGGTAAAGCCAGTTGAAGCCGATATCCATGTCGAACAGGGCATTGACCATGCCGCCGTAGCTATACTGGTCGCCGCTGGCGAAGCCGGGGATGGTGGTGAAGCCGTCCAGCTTCTCGACCCGGTTGTGCCGGATGTTGCCCTCCAGCTCGACGCGGAATCCGTTGCCGAAACCATACCCGACGCTGGCCACCCCAACGCCCCCAAGCTGCGTCCGCAGACGCTTCGGCGCGAGGTCCAGCCCCGGCGAGCTCAGCACGCGCTCCTGCTGCAGGTAGTTGCCGCCCGCGCCGGCGCCCACGTACAGACCGTCGATCGGCTGCGCCCGCGCGCCTTGGTTGGCGAGGCCGGAGACCGCGAGAGTGGTTGCAGCAAGCAGGGCGGCGCGGAACGTCATCGTGTGTGTCTCTCTGAATGGGAACGTAGCGGCGGTCGCACGCCCTGTATTCTGTCTGCGACGGCGCACCCTGTCTGCGACGGCGCATCCTGTCTGCGACGGCCGGGTCTGTCTACGACAGCGGGGCCGCAAACGAAACGGGAGCCGGCCCGATATCTGGACCGGCTCCCGCCTAGGCTGCGTGCGTGACGGGAAGTGGCCCGTCGCGCACGTGGTCGATCGGAGATCAGTGCAGGATGATCTCGACCCGGCGGTTCTGCGGCTCCCGCACGCCAGCCGCAGTCGGCACCAGCGGACGCGTGTCGCCGAATGCCTGGATGTTGATCTCCTGCTTCGGCACGCCGTGGCTCACGAGCTCGGCCGCGACGACCTGGGCACGACGCAGCGACAGGCGCTGGTTGTAGGCTGGCGTGCCGGACCGGTCGGCGTTGCCCTGAACGTCGATGCGCGTGGTCTGCACGCGGGTCGACGCCGCGGCCGCCTCGGAGATGATCTGCCGGGCGCGGTCGGTCAGGTCCGCACGGTCCCAATCGAAGAACACCAGGTAGGTGCGCGCCGGAGCGGGCTGGACGACCGGAACCGGCGCCGGGGGCGGGGGCGGCGTCGGCACGTTGAAGGCGTAGCGGAGGCCGATCAGGATCGAGTGGTTGAAATCGTCCGGCTGCAGCTTCAGGCGCGGACCCGTGGAAACGTTGTTGGCGAAGTACTGCGTCTTGAACGAGCGGTTGTCCACCTGGCCCATGAAGCGATACTCGGCCGTGAAGGCGAGGCCCGGAACCGCGTCGTAGATCGGGAATGAGAAGCCGGCGATCGCCTGGTAGCCAAGATCGTCGGTCTGGCCCGTGCTGCGCAGCAACTGGCCCGGACCGGAGATGCGGACGTTGGAGAACTTGTCATGCACGTAACCGCCGCCAACGCCGACATAGGGGTTGGCCGGCAGGAAGGGAATGCCGAACCCGCTCAGGTCGAGGTCATACAGGGCGTTAAGGAAGGCGCTGTACTTCATCTCGTCACCCCCGGCGGAGGTGATCCGCCTGCTGCTGTTGAAACGTCGCAGCTTGTTGTCGCGGTAGCCGGCTTCGACCTCGAAGCGCAGCCCGTTGCCCAAGCCGTAGCCGATGCTGCCCAGCACGACCGGACCGACCTCGAACTTCAGGTTGCTGCCACGGCCAAGGTTTGCCGGACCATTCGGCGTGATCCGCTTGACCGTCTCATCCTGCAGCAAGTTGCCACCGGCGCCGGCGCCGATGTAGAGCCCGTCGATCGGCTGTGCGTGGACTGCAACTGGCGCGGCCAATACCGTAGCCGCCAAAAGCGCATTGCGGAGCTTCATTCTTTCTCTCCTCGTTTCAAAGTCTGCGCCTAGACGCAGCCAGGGCTGGATGGTTTGAGATACGCCCTCACCAATCGGTAGCGCACATTATCACTCCGTGCGCAGAACGGGAGATGGCCGCGGCAAATTCCTGGCCTCATGTGTCGAAAATACAACATCATAGCGGGTAATCAAGCAACAGTGATCGGACACTAATCCGAGGAACCATGTGCGAAACGTCCGTCCCGATGAGGACAAGGCCATTGTTAAACGACCTTGCCGTCGAATGGCGGCAGCAGGTCGGGCGCTTCGAACTCCACGACCCATACATCAGGATCATACCTGACCTGCCGTGCGACATAGGCGTCCGCCGCCGCTTCGTCGACCGGATCGGCGCCGGTGGCCCGCAGCCACGCCGCGTCGCCCCCGGCGCGCACCTGCGACAGCACGCAAAATCCCGCCCGGCCCCGCAACACGACCAAAATTCCGCCCGCGTCCGGGTCGCCGGTTCGCACCACGGCGCCGGGCCGACCCGCGGAGTCCCCCAGCCGAAGCGCCATCTGTACCCATAACTTCGCCTTCACCCGTGGTTCGGACATCGACCGGCCTCTCGCTGAACTCCAGGCGCGCACTTCCTCGCAAACCCGTGCAAGATGCAATGTACACACCCTGCGGGAGGTTGAACGATGCGCCTGTCCACCTGGATGCTCGCCTGGTCCCTTTGGGCGTTGCCGGCACTCGCGCAGGACAAGGTGAGCTTCGGCCTCGACTGGCAGGCGGAGGCGGAATACGGCGGCTACTACCAGGCGCTCGCCACGGGGCTGTACGCCAAGCACGGGCTCGACGTCGCCATCCGCCAGGGCGGCCCGCAGGTGAACCAGGCGCAACTGCTGATCGCCGGGCGGCTGGACTTCGCAATCGCCTCCAACAGCTTCATCGCGCTCAACTTCGTCCAGCAAGGCATCCCGTTCGTCGCGGTCGCCGCCATGTTCCAGAAGGACCCGGCGGTGCTGATCGCCCATCCCGGCCAGGGTAACGACAGCTTCGAGGCGCTGCGGGGCAAGCCCATCATGATCGGCGCCGATACGCGGGTCGGCTGGTGGGCGTTCCTGCGCGCGCGCTTCGGCTACACCGACAGCCAAATCCGGCCCTACACGTTCAACTTCGCCCCGTTCCTCGCCGATCCGCACGCGATCCAGCAGGGCTACGTCACCTCCGAACCGCTCTCGATCCGGGACGCCACGGGGACGGAGCCGGTCGTGCTGCTGCTGGCCGACGCCGGCTACACCGGCTACGGCAGCCTGATCGTCACCGGACGCCGCCTGCTCGCGGACCGGCACGACGTGGCGCAGCGCTTCATCGACGCATCTATCGAGGGCTGGCGCTCCTACCTTTCGGACGATCCGGCGCCCGCCAACGCTTTGATCAAGCGCAACAACCCGGAGATGACCGACACCCTGCTCACCTATGGCCGGGACGCCTTGAAGCAGCGCGGCATCCTCGACTCCGGCGACGCCCTGACCCTCGGCATCGGCGCCATGACCGATGCGCGCTGGGCGGCGTTCCTGGCGGGCGTGCAGGGCCAGGGCCTGTTTCCCCCCGACCTTGACGTGAAGCAGGCCTACACGCTCGAACTCATCGACCGCCATCCGCGCTGAATGCTCGACCTGCTCGGGGTCGGACGCCGTTTCGCCAACGGCACCCAGGCGCTGTCCGGCGTGTCGCTGCGGATCGAGGCGGGCGAGGTGCTGGCGCTGCTCGGTCCCTCCGGGTGCGGCAAGTCGACCTTGCTGCGGCTGATCGCCGGGCTGGACCGGCCGGACGAGGGCCGGCTGGCGTGGGACTCCGCCGTACCCGCGCCCGGCGAGATCGGCTTCGTGTTCCAGGACCCGATCCTGCTGCCCTGGGCCACCGCCGCCGCGAACGTCGCCTTGCCGCTCCGCCTGCGTGGGCGACCGAACGCCGCCGCCGTCGCCGCCGCGCTGAGCCGGGTCGGGCTGGATGGGGTCGCCGACGCCCGGCCGCGGCAGCTTTCCGGCGGCATGCGCATGCGCGTCTCGCTGGCCCGGGCGCTGGTCACCCGCCCCGCCCTGCTGCTCCTGGACGAGCCGTTCGCAGCACTGGATGAATTCACCCGCCACCGCCTGCAGGACGACCTGCTCCGCATGGGCGCCGAGCTGCGACCCACGGTCGTGTTCGTCACCCACTCGATCTACGAGGCGGCCTACCTCGCGCGGCGCATCGTGGTGATGTCGCCCCGCCCCGGCCGGATCGCCGCCGAGATCACGTCGAGCCTGCCACCCGGCGTCGGGCGGCTCGACCCGGCCTACACGGCGCTGGTCGCCGAAATCACCGACGCTGCCAGCCGGCTCGCCACATGATCCGGGCGGCCCCTGCCCTGTTCGCAGTCCTGGCGCTGGCGCTTTGGGAGGCGCTGGTGCGGCTGACGGGGGTCGCCAGCTACATCGTGCCGGGTCCGGTCGCGATCGCCCGCGCGTTCCTGGCCGACCCTTGGAAGCTGCTGGAGTCGCTCGCCTCCACCCTCGCCGTGACGGCGGCGGCACTCGCGGCGGCGGCATCGCTCGGGGTGGCGCTGGCGGCGGCGATGTCATCGAGCAGGTGGGCGCGTGCGGCGATCCTGCCCTGGGCGGTGGTGCTGCAGGTCACGCCCGTGGTCGCGGTGGCGCCGCTGATCATCGTGTGGGTCGGCGACCCGTTCGCGTCCCTGGTCGTGTGCGCCACCCTGGTCGCGTTCTTCCCCGTGTTCTCCAGCACGGCCGCGGGACTGGCGGCCCCGCCTCCGGAGCTGCTGGACCTGTTCCGCCTGAACGGCGCCGGGCGCTGGGCGACCTTGCGGCTGCTCCGCTTGCCGGTGGCGCTGCCGTATTTCCTGACCGGGCTGCGTATTTCTGGCGGACTCGCCCTGGTCGGCGCCGTCGTTGCGGAGTTCGTGGCTGGGTCGGGCGGGTTCGCCTCGGGACTGGCCTACCGCATCCTGGAGGCGGGCTACCGGTTGCAGGTGCCGCGGATGTTCGCCGCCCTGGCGCTGCTCGCCGCGGCGGGAGTGGCGATCAACGCCGGGCTGGGCGTGCTGGAGCGGTGGGTGCTGCGGAACCGTGAGGCTTGAACCGAGGCGTCGGCTTTGTCACAAGGGAGGCATGGCAGCCGATATCCGCAACTCCCCGCCGATCGCCGATCCCTCCAGGCCAGGCGAGCGCAAGATGACCGACGCGCAGCGCGAGTACGAACGCAGGCGCGCGCACAAGGCGGGCATGAGCCTGGACAAATGGCTCGACGCCAAGCAGCGCCAGGCCGAAGCCGCACAGCCCAAGCCCGCGAAGCCGCCGCGCAAGCCGGGGCTGTTCTCCCGTCTGATCGAGCGCGCCAACAAGCCGCTGCAAAAAAAGCCCTGATCGCCGCCCACGCGGATTGGAGCGTCGATCCGCGCAAGCGTTGGATGACCGTGGCGCGCGGCCAGCCCGGCCGCTGGGACGTCGAAGCACCCTGCCCCGTCGGCGACGTCGGCACGCTGCTGGCCCGGTTGGGCGGGACGGTCGCGCTCGGGGTCGATTTCCCGATCGGCCTGCCCGGAGAATACGCCCGGCTGCACGCGACCGAGCCGGATTTTCCGTCCTTCCTGCGCGGGCTGGCCGAACGTCCGGACTTCTTGCGGGTATGCGGGACGCTGCACGACATCGGCGGCGGCCGGCCGTTCTACCCCGTGCGCGGCATGAAGGGCATGACCCGGCTGTCCCATGCGCGAGCGCTCGGCCTGGCGGACGCGGCCGGGTTGTCGCGGGCGTGCGACCGGGCAACGGCGCTGCGGCCGGCGGGCGCGCCGGTGTTCTGGACGCTCGGGGCCAACCAGTCCGGCAAGGCCGCCATCAGCGCCTGGCGCGATCTGCTGCTCCCCGCCCTAGCCGGGCCGCGCCCACCTGCGCTCTGGCCGTTCGACGGCCCGTTCCGCAGCCTGCTCGGCCGGGGACGGACGGTGATCGCAGAAACCTACCCGGCGGAGGCGCTGCGCCAACTCGGCCTGCGCATGGCCGGCAGCAAGCGCCGCCAGTCCGATCGCGCCGCGCTGGCCGCGCCGATCGCCGCCGCCCTTCGCGCGGTGGACGCCTCTCTCACCCCGGCGCTGACCTCCGCGCTCGAGACCGGCTTCGGCGCGGATACGGCCGGAGAGGACCGCTTCGACAGCGTGCTCGGCCTGTCCTGCGTGCTTCGCGTGCTCGCCGGGCAGCAAACCGATCGCGCGCCGGACGATCCGGCGATCCTGCGCTGGGAGGGATGGGTGCTCGGCCAAGCTGCGTAGCAAACCGCGCAAAACTGGACATAAAGGGGCTACGCCGTTACGACCCTGTGCATCAAAGCGGCGACCGGAGACAGCATGAACTCGATCCTGCCCAGCACGGTCTTGACGCCTGCGCGCACGACGCCGGTGGGGAGCGTGGTTCCCGTCATCCTGTCCGGCGGCACCGGCACGCGGCTGTGGCCGGTGTCGCGCGAGAGCTTCCCCAAGCAGTTCTGGCCGCTGATCTCCGACCGCTCCATGATCGTCGAGACGGCGCTGCGGGGCATCGGTCCCGGGTTCGCAGCGCCCGTCATCGTGTGCAACCACGAGCACCGCTTCCTGGTCGCCGAGCAGCTTCGCGACGCCGGCATCACCGACGCGCGCATCGTGCTGGAGCCGGTGGGCCGCAATTCCGCCCCGGCGATCATCGCCGCCGCCCTGCTGGTGGCGCAATCCGATCCGCAGGCGGTGATGTGGATGATGGCCGCCGACTCCGCCATCGACGACACCGGGCGGCTGCACGAAATTCTCGCCCGCGCCGTCGTGGCCGCCCAGGCCGGCCGCATCGTGACGCTCGGCATGCGGCCGACCGGGCCGGAGACGGGCTACGGCTACATGGCCCTGGGCGACCCGCTGCCGGACGCGCCAGGCGTACACGCGGTAGGCCGCTTCATCGAGAAACCCGGGGTGGCGGAGGCTGCCGCCCTGGTCGACGCCGGCGCGCTGTGGAATGCCGGCATGTTCGTCTTCACCGCCGAGACCATGCTGGAGGAGATGCAGTTGCACGCCCCCGACGTGATGAGCGCCGTTCGCCGTGCGGTCGAGGGCGCCACCGAGGATCTCGACTTCGTGCGGCTGGAGCCGGAGGCATTCCGGGCCTGCCCGAACATCAGCCTCGACTACGCGGTCGCCGAGCGGACCCAGCGCATCGCCGTCGTGCCCGCCGATCTCGGCTGGTCGGACGTGGGGTCGTGGGGCGCGCTGTGGGAGCTCGGCGGCAAGGATAGCGCGGGCAACGTGGCGGTCGGCGACGTGCTGCTGGAGGGATCGGCCAACTGCTACGCCCGCAGCGACGGCATCATGACGGCGGTGGTCGGCCTGACGGACGTGGTGGTGGTGGTGACCGAGGACGCCGTGCTGGCGATGCACCGCGACCGCGCGCAGGACGTGAAGAAGGTCGTGGACCGGCTGCGCGCCGCCGGCCGGCACGAGGCGGTGGCGCATAACCGCGTCTATCGGCCGTGGGGGTTCTACGAGTCGCTGATCCACGGCGCCCGATTCCAGGTGAAGCGCATCCTGGTGACGCCGGGCCACAAGCTGAGCCTGCAGAAGCACTTCCACCGCGCGGAGCACTGGGTGGTGGTGAACGGCACCGCGCTCGTGACCCGCGACGGCGAGGAGGTGATGGTGCGCGAGAACGAGAGCATCTACCTGCCGCTCGGCACCGTGCACCGGCTGGAGAACCCCGGCCGCATTCCGCTGACCCTGATCGAGGTGCAGTCGGGCAGCTACCTCGGCGAGGACGACATCATCCGGCTCGAGGATACGTACGGCCGGAGCTGATCCCAGCCCCGCACTCGAAGGATTTTCATGCCAACAGCTCTCGTCACCGGCGTCACGGGCCAGGACGGCGCCTATCTCTCGCAGCTGCTGCTGACCAAGGGCTACAAGGTCGTGGGGCTGATGCGCCGCTCGGCCTCCTCCGACGTGATCGGCGAGCGGCTGCGCTGGCTGGGCATCCTGAACGACGTCGAACTGGTCGATGGCAACCTCACCGACCTGTCGAGCCTGCTGCGGATGATCCAGGCCCACAAGCCGGACGAGGTGTACAACCTTGCCGCGCAAAGCTTCGTCGCCGCGTCCTGGCAGCAGCCGCTGCTGACGGGCAACGTCACCGGCCTCGGCGCCGCGAACGTGCTCGAAGCGGTGCGGCTGATGCGGCCGGAGGCACGGTTCTACCAGGCCAGCAGCAGCGAGATGTACGGCCTGATCCAGGAGCCGAAGCAGAACGAGCACACGCCGTTCTACCCGCGCAGCCCGTATGCCGCCGCCAAGCTGTACGCCCACTGGATGACGGTGAACTACCGCGAGAGCTTCGGCCTGCACGCCAGCTCCGGCATCCTGTTCAACCACGAAAGCCCGCTGCGCGGCATCGAGTTCGTCACCCGCAAGGTGACCGACGGGGTGGCCCGCATCAAGCTGGGGCTGGCGACGCAGCTCTCGCTGGGCAACCTGAACGCCACCCGCGACTGGGGCCATGCGCGCGACTACGTGCGGGCGATGTGGCTGATGCTGCAGCAGGACACGCCGGACGACTACGTGATCGCGAGCGGGCGGACCACGTCGATCCGCGATTTGTGCACGATCGCGTTCGGCCATGTCGGCCTGAACCCCGACGAGCACGTCGTCACCAGCAGCAACCTGCTCCGCCCGGCGGAGGTCGAGGTGCTGCTCGGCGATTCGAGCAAGGCGCAGCAGACCCTCGGCTGGCATCCCGAGACGTCGCTGGAAGCCATTGTTGCGGAGATGGTCGAGGCGGACCTGGCCCGGCATCGCGCCCGCCTCGTCGCCGCCTAGCGCACGGGGATGCCGCGTCGCATCCTGATGACGGGCGCCGCCGGGTTCGTGGGGCGGCATCTGTCGCGGACGCTGCGACAGGCTTTTCCCGACGCCGCGATCGTCCCGAGCCGCTTCGACCTGGCCGATTTCGGCGCGATCGACGCCGAACTCCGCGAGGTGCGGCCCGATGCCTGCGTCCATCTGGCGGCGATTTCCGCGGTGGGCGCAGCGCGCGACGACCCGGACGCCGCGTGGCGGGTGAACCTGCACGGCACGCTGGGGCTGGCCCAGGCCATCCTCGCCCACGCGTCCGCCTGCGTGCTGCTGTTCGCCTCCACCGCCGACGCCTACGGACACTCGTTCCACAGCGGCGTGGCGGTGGATGAGGCGGCGGCGCTGGCCCCCCTGAACCTGTACGGCGCAACCAAGGCGGCGGCGGACCTGGCGCTCGGCGCGATGGTGGGGGACGGGCTGCGGGTGCTGCGGGTGCGGGCGTTCAACCACACCGGGCCGGGCCAGTCCGCCGACTTCGTGGTGCCCGCCTTCGCCCGGCAGGTGGCGCGCATCGCCGCCGGACTGCAGGCGCCGGTGCTGCGGGTCGGCGCGCTCGATCCGCTGCGCGACTTCCTCGACGTCCGCGACGTGTGCGTGGCCTACGCGGCGTGCCTGGCGCGTGCGGACGAGCTTCCGCCCGGAACGATCCTGAACATCGCCTCCGGCGTCCCGCGCCGGATCGGCGACGTGCTGGAAGAGTTGCTGGCACTGGCCGGCGTGCGCGCGGACATCGCGACCGATCGGGGGCGGCTCCGCCCCTCCGACATCGCCCTGGCCCAAGGCGACCCGGCGCTCGCGCGGCAGCTGCTCGGCTGGTCGCCGCAGATCGCCTGGCGCACGACGCTGCAGGACGTGATGGCGGACTGGACGGCGCGGGTGACGGCCGAAGCGGGTTAGGCGACCCGTTTTTCGTCGATGACGACCGTTTCGATCATCGAGGACGGTTCATAGAGGATGCGTCCGACCACGCCGGCGATGAGCGCGCCCGCGACCGGCGCCAGCCAGAACAGCCAGAGCTGTCCGACATAGTCGCCGCCCGCGAACAGCGCCGGCGCCGTGCTGCGCGCCGGGTTGACCGAGGTGTTGGTGACCGGGATCGAGATCAGGTGGATGAGCGTGAGCGCGAAGCCGATCGGGATGCCGGCGAACCCGGTCGCCGCGCCTTTCGACGTCGTGCCGATGATGATCATGAGGAAGAAGAACGTCAGCAGGAGTTCGGCCAGGAAGCAGGACGCCATGTAACTGGGGCAAAACCCGGGGTGGCGGTAGTTTTCGGGCTTGCCTCGGCTCGGGCGAGTACGATTCGCTCTTAGCATGTCGCCACCTGCCAAGC
>JAABUX010007620.1_pt1 | contig 12656 bp, 15 predicted proteins | sample 5561851 | NCBI WGS metagenome assembly JAABUX01 (sample SAMN10711883, study PRJNA513361) | rock metagenome | isolation source: Antarctica rocks | place: Antarctica: Victoria Land, Richard Nunatak red sandstone | collected 2016-01-03 | reverse complement strand
ATGAACCCGATGAGCGCGGCTGGTGGTACGCATCGTACGATCAGATGCTCGATGCACGCGGCATTGAAAAGAAACGAAAGACCGAGAAGCGCGAAGGTCGTGCCGATATCGGCGCAACCTACACGGCCGGTCACCGTGGCGACGATCGGGAAGAGCAACATCAAAGTGTTCTGCGTGTTGTGAACATGGGCGCTCTTGTCGGGATCAAGCCGCGCGGACGTCGCGGAATGATTCCACCGACGATCGAGGATCACGGTTTCGAATACGACTTCGTCAGTGGGGTTGCGACCGGCGTCTGGTATGAACTTGGCGCATGGGTCGATGCGTTGGCCCTGCGAAGCGACCCACGCATTCCAGCAGTCGCGCTGACCTATGATCCATATCGGGAAGTCTTAGAGAGCCGCCTTGCCCGCCTTCTAACAATCCTGCTTGCACATCAGCCTAGCGGTACGGTGAAGGTCTCTATCGGCGAACTCGTACGTGAGATTCGCGCGCCCTTCGGCGGCGCGAACGTTGGTCGGCAAATCCTACGCTTCCATAAAGCCTTGGATAGCATTCAACGCGACCGAATCATCGGGGCTTGGAAGCTTGATCCCAACCTTGAAGAGTTTCCATTACCCGCTCGGAGCTTTGTCGACGACTGGATGAGCCGTAAACTGGTCGTCTATCGGAGCACCGCTGTTCTCACAACGAACGCCGTCCCCGACGCTATCGTGTGAGAAAAGGCGGTCTCCCCGGCGTTATCGTGTGAGAACCCCGACGCTATCGTGTGAGAACGCTTGCGTAGCCTTGTCGAGCGTCGGATAATCGTCGCAATGATCGATTAAAAATCGAAACGCCGCCGGCTTAGGAACCGACGGCGTCACTCTAAGGGCTCGTCCCTCTCATCTCTCGTCCGCGTCAGCCCTGAGAAGTAGGCGCGATCGGGAGATCCGGGCGGGTTTCGCACCATAGGTGGCGAGCCGTGTTCATCGTAGCGGATGGGCCCGGACCTGTCCACCCTAGCCGCTGCATTGCCGTCGGTCCTGGTCGGCAAGCACGGTTGGAAAGGCCCCGACGGCCGCGCTTGCGTCAGCCGCCGGTCAGGTTCAACCTGCCCTCGAGCGGTTCGCCCGGACTCTCCCGTTCCGCGTCCATGCAACTGATGATTTCCGCCGCGGCGCCTATCGCGAGCGGCGCGAGGTCGCGCGCTCGATGGCCGAGATCGCGCCGGACCCGCCGGGCTGGCTGACGGCGCTGCGCTTCGACATCGACACCGAAGGCGGCGGCGCGGCGTGGATCGAGGCGGAGCTGCCGGCGCCGAACCTCGTCGTCGTCAACCCTCGCAACGGCCACGCGCACCTGGTCTACCTGCTCGGCGCCTGGGTGCAGACGGACTTCAGCGACGCTCGTCGCCTCAAGGTCGTGCGCTACGCGACCGCGATCGAGCATGCGTACACCGCGGCGCTCGGTGCCGACCCGGCTTACACGGGCCGTTTCCATCACAATCCCCTCTCCGACGCGTACGTCACGAAGATCGGGCGCGACGCACCGTATTCGCTCGACGAGCTCGCGCGCTACGTCGACCTCAACGAACCGGCACGGAAGAAGAACCCGCCGACCGGTATCGGCCGCAACGTCGAGATCTTCGATCGGCTGCGGCGCTGGGCGTACGTTGCCGTGGCCGACTGGCGGATCGGCAGCTACGATGCGTGGTACGGCGCGGTTGCCGATCGCGGCGGCCAGATCGCGGCCGACGTCGGCGCCGAGAGCCCGCGCGGGCCGCTCAAGGCGAACGAGGTCGGTCACATCGTCAAGAGCGTGGCCCGCTGGGTCTGGGAGCGCTATAGCGCTGACGTCCCGCCACTCCTACGCGAAGCCCGGATCGTGGCGCAACGCGAGCGCGAGAAGGCGCGCCAGAGGGCCCGGGAAGCCGCCCGGGAGCGTTCGCGTACGAGCCGCAGTGAATACACCGCCCCGGCGCGCGAACGACGCTCAGCGGCCACGGAAATGCGGGGTGCCGGCCTCTCGTTGCGCGCAATCGCGACCGCGCTGCGCTGTTCCCTCGCGGAGATCCAACGGGTGCTTGCAGCTCGTGTACAGGGTTCGCCCGCCCTATCAGACTTTAAGGGCGTTTTGGCCCCGTCGTCTGAGAATACTGATGTGCTGACGTCAGCGATTGATTCTCCCGTCCCTTGTTTCCAGGACGTTTTGGCGTCGCAGCTCTCTGGGTCGCGCGCAGTCGTCGGCGCCGTAGGCGATGATGACGAGCACGTTCCAACCGCGCGTAGCGCGGAACCGAGCACCAGCATCGATTCTGAACTCGGAAGGGTGGTTCGGGGGGAAACCAACGCGGACGAATCTTCGCTCGGCTATATCAAGCGCCGCATCCGCGAGATTGTCGCGAACCGGCGCGACCCTGAGCGACCGCCGTAGACGGACTGCACCTCTGAACTAGATAGGTGACCCGCGCTGTCAGTCTCTTGACACGAGTGCTGACGCGAGTAAAATCATCGGTGCGCTCGTTTTCTTCGGCGCGAATCGTCAGCAACCCGAAAGGAGAAAGACCCTCATGGCTGACCTCGCAATCGTCCGGAATGGGAAGTCGCTACCGCCGACGATGCCGCCTCGGAGCCCGCTTGCGGAGTGGTTTGGCGTCGACTCGTTCGATTTGTTCCGCAACTTCTACTCGCCACAGTCGCTCGATATGGGTCTCGCTCAAGGCGGTATCGACATCACGCGCAACGAGTCGGGGTACGCCGTCGAAATTCCGGTGGCTGGTTACAAGCCCGATGAGATCCAAGTGACGATGCAAGACGCGGTACTCTCGGTGTCCGGGAAGAGCGATCGTCGGAGCTTCACGCGCTCGCTGCTCCTTCCTGATGACGTCGACCGCGACAACGTTGAAGTTCATATTGAAAACGGCTTGCTCTTGCTAACGCTCAACCATCTTCCAAAGGCGCAGCCGAAGCAGATTCCGATAACAACCTAAGATTTGGTGAGCGCCTACGAATAGATGCGCGGTCTTGCCAGAAACAAAAGCGGCTCGTGCGCGAGGCGTGTAGGCACCCGTAGATGTGCCCCTCGATGGGCCGGCTGCCCGACATCGCCGTGTTGATGGCAAGACCGACGTCCTTCATCAAAGGCTCGTAAATCGAAGGCTCGCAAAGGGTCGAAACCGATGGAGCAACGCAGCCAATCCGCGAAACCTCGCTCCATTCTCCCTGTTCCGCATACCGACGTGCATCATGTCCTCCGTCGGTATTTGGAACTTGCGCAGGACTTCATTGTCGCATCCCTTGCCATCGTGCTCCTCGTCGTGATGCTGCAAGGGTTGTGGACGCTCGCGCAGCTCGCGTTCGTGCTCGGACGGGCGCCCTCTGAGATTCTTTCTCAGATCGTCCTCTTGTTCGTGCTTGTGGAATTATTTCGAACGCTCGTCATCTACTTGCGCGAGCACCGTGCTTCCGTGTCCTTGATGCTCGAAGTGGCCGTCGTGAGCGAATTACGTGACGTGCTGCTCAATCAACCCACGACGGTAAGTCCGTCGCTCTACGCAAATGCGCTCTTGCTCACGGTCAGCGGCTCGCTTCTGCTCGCCTATCGTATCGTAAACCGGATCGATCACGACAATGCTGCATGATGGAGGCCTGGGTGAACGATGAAGGACCTAAGCGTCGCGCGCAAGTTGGAACCGGCCTTCGAGTCCGCGCCGTTACCCAAGGAACAGAAAGCTGGACTTCTCACGGGCATGACGGTCCTCATTGCGACGGACGGCTCGGAAGAAATCCATCGCGCGAGTCGCCTTGCAGTTGGGTTGATCCGGCCAGAGGCGATCGAGCGATTCATTGTCCTCACCGTGACGTGGCCGCCTCATGACGCGCCGTTGTGGAATGAGGCGACGATGCGACACGTCGTCGTCGACGATTTGCATCAGGCCATTGCCATCGTGGCAATCGAAGCGACGGAACAGATAGCGCAAGAATTACGACCTGTCGCCGTACCGGTCGACGTGCTCTTCAAGGCTGGTGACGTCGCCGAGCAGATTCTACGGACCGCGCGGGAGCGCGACGTTGATTTGATCGTGATCGGACGTTACGCGAAGATCCCGACCGGTTTGATTATTTCAGAACGCGTCCTTGCGCAAGCTCATTTCCCCGTTTTCATGGGCGCGCCATTGGCGATCGGCCGTGATGCTCGTGCGCTTCGTGTGGTCTCGTGAAGAATCCAAAAGTCCCCGGCGGTAAGACAAGAAGTCAAGAACTCCCGATCTATCAGACTTAAGGGCGCGTCGGCGCGTCCAAGATCCAATCGATGCTGGTGCTTGGTTCCGCGCTACGCGCGGTTGGGACGTGCTCGTCATCATCGCCTACGGCGCTGAAGACTGTGCGCGACCCGAAAAGCTGCGATGTCAAGACATCCGGATACCCGCGGTAGTGGTCCCTTTTGCATCACCCGGCTATGGCGTCGTGCATGAGTTCGGGAAGCCGGGCGAGGTTGTGAAGCGGATCGTGCTCAAGGCGTGGTGTACGAGGGTAGGCTGAAAAGAGGGCGGCCATCGTGGCCTTCGGCGAAGGTTGTTATTGCAACACAACTTTCCAGCACCGAGGGAGACCACGATGGCCAAGGTCAGTATGGCATTTGCCGAGCTCGTTGAAAAGGGGGCGCAAGACGACGTCGTCTGCGAGCTGCTCGGGTACGTCGCAGAGCGGCTCATTGAGTTCGAGATCGAGCAGCGCACCGGCGTCGAGTACGGCGCGCGATCGAGCGAAAGGGCGAATAGCCGAAACGGCTATCGCGATCGTTTTCGCGCAAGACGATGCGAAAGGTGCACTCGAGCAGTGGGCGATCGTCGTCGATCAAAACTGCGCGGGAAATGGTCAAAGCCTGCAGCGATGATGGAAAGCTCTCGCGACGAGGTCCTCGCATACATGACGTTCGCCAAAGCGCATCGCACGCAGATAGCATCGACGAATCCCTTGGAACGAATCAATGCTGAGATCAAGCGCAGGACCGATGTCGTCGGCATCTTTCCAAACGATCCCGCGATTGTGCGACTCGTTGGCGCGCTGCTCCTCGAGCAGAACGACGAATGGCAATTGCAGCGGCGCTACATGCAGCTCGAAGGATTGAAAACCGTCAGCGACAACTCAGCGCATAGACTTTCCGGCGTGGTCACGCGCTAGCCTCAACGCTCATGCGTTCGTACACCGCGTCCTGGGACACGATCGTGAAGCGCCCACAGGCGATCGGTAAGCCCGGCCTTGATTGCGGGTGTCGTCTTGAGCGTCATGTGCTTGCGGCAAAAGTTGTAGTGCATGAAATTGATAGCAAGCGCCCGCTGTAGGTTCTCGGCCTTTTTTGAAAAGCCGTTCGTTAGCCGCGTGAACCGGCGCATCGACATAGGCATCGTGAGGTTGTTCCGTTCGACATGCCCAGTCGTAATATGGTTTAGATCGGGAACGCCGTAGATCGGCGTCCGAACAACGCGCTTTACGATCATCGGACTATATTTGCGCTCCGGTACGTCGTCACCTAGAAGGCCGTAGTCCTTCACCTCGGAGCCGTGGTCGGCACGATGGTGAAAATAGCGCTAAATTGGATCGTTGTACGAGCCGAGCCCATCAGTCGTGATTTGAACACGCTGCGAAACAATGCGCGCTGACAGGTCGCGAACGAATAAGTCGGCGTCGCCGCGCGTTCGCTTTCCGAGGTGCCACGTCACGATCAGTTTTGTATCTGCGTCGATTGCGGTCCACGTCCACAGGTCACCTACACCATCCGCGCCGCGCATCTCAACCGGCAGATTGCGCTCCTTCACGTGGCAAAACGACCATATCTCATCGCATTGGATGCGCTCTGATCGCAGCCCACGAGCGTTCTGATCCATGTAGAAATCGCAGGCATCGCCCACATCAGCCAAGAGTCGCAGCACCGTCTTCTTATCCACGCCGACAATCTGGGCCGTTCCAGGAATCGAGTTTCCCTCTACCAAGGCTCCCAGAATGCGAACGCGGAGGTGGGGCGAGAGGCGATTGATACTCCTATTATGCGTAAGCGGTTTGGCATAGTCAATACGAAAAGATCGAAAATATGCAGGAGTGAGTACAAAATCCTCGTATCTCGCTATTGATTCGGTATGGTAGAACGAACACTGATTTAGGAGCGTCTCGTGACTGAGTCTCCCCAGAATCCCATCGAACGGCTAAAGGAAGTACTGCGGGACCTTCGCGGTGGCCGTGATGCCGACGAAGCCCTTGTCGCGATCTGCGGAAGTTTGGTAAATGGATCGAAGGATGCCGTCGCGACGTGCGGGGCTCAGCTTTCGATGTTCCCCAAAGCGCATTTCATCGGGCATGGCAAATACCATATGATGCAGGAGCGCTTCTTGCAGGTCTGCGAAGAGCTCGGGCTTCCCGCAAAGCCTGAGCGACATCCGGGTACATCCACAAGCTACGCAGCCGTCGAGCATCCACGGCTCCGCATCACGATCGCTAAAGTACGACGGTACGACCTGAATCCTCGGCTTCACCCGTTTCGACTCGTCACAAATGTGAAGCATTTTCGTCCCGATCAGATTCCGTTGCTTCCTGCGCTGCAGGTCGCGTTGGGCGAACAGCTTGTCATCGTAATCGTCTTTGGATATAGCAAGTCTGACCGTGCTACGCCAGCGTTCCTTGAGGCGCGTTTCGTTGGTAAAGATGGGATCACGTTTTCGGAGTACCGACTAGATCTTCTGCAAATTCGGAAAGACGCTAAGAAGCCTGCGATTGAGAGTCTTCCAGAAAAGCGGACCCCGACGGTTCGCATCAAAAAACGGCGCAATGCCTGATCGTCATCCTTTGCCGCGCTTACGTGAAGCGCGCGAAGGTCGCGCTATGTCCCTCGACGACCTTGAGGCCAAGTCTGGCATTTCAAGGTCGATGCTTTACGCATATGAGCAAGGAGCGCATCAACCCCGTCCGGAGGCGCTTGCTCGACTGAGCCTCGCTCTAAATGTTCGTCCAAATTTTTTATCGATGAATGTGCCAGAACCTGAGCCAGCTCCAATTTTTATGCGGCACTTTCGCTCGAAGGCTAGTGCAAAGCAACTATTGGCGGTACAAAGACAGATGCCGTGGGTTAGAGACGTTGTGAGATTTATCGAGGAACGTGCCGAACTCCCGTCGGTGAATCTCCCTGATTTTTATCCTCCAAGCGATCCGCGCGATATCACGGCGGAACAAATTGAACAGGCGGCGACCGCAATTCGGCGGCATTGGGGCCTTGGCGACGGGGTTATTCGCGATGTTATAAAGCTTGTTGAAAATAACGGCTGCATCGTCGTCCCCGAGCTTATCGATTGCGAAGCCATTGATGCGTTCTCGCAATGGTCAACATTTGGGCGCCCGTTCATCGTTATGAATTCTCATCAAATAACGGGTGTTCGATGGAGAGTGGATGCTGCTCACGAACTCGGGCATCTAGTTTTGCATCGAATGGTGGACAGGAGATTTATTGAAGCTAATCCTTGGACCCATAAATTAATCGAGAAGCAAGCCTTCAGATTCGCGGGTGCGTTTTTGATGCCTGAGGCGACATTTCGAAAGTCGCTCGCGTGTATTACGCTCGATAACTTGCTGGTAGCAAAGGCGCATTGGTTCTTGTCGGTCGGCGTTCAGCTTCAGCGTGCTGAGGATATTGGCATGATCGACAATGAGGCGGCAAAAAAACTGTGGGCGAATCGTAATCGCCGTGGCTGGCGAATGAAAGAACCGCTCGACGATACGCTCCCCGTCGAGCAACCGAAAATGCTCGCAAATGCAATTCAAGCTTTGCTTGAAGATGATCCGCAACATATCGTAGAGCTTTGTACGACTATCGGCTTTGAAGAAGCTGACGTTGCGCGCTTCTGCGGGACCGGCGAAAGCGCACTTAGTCGTGATCGGCAAGAGTTACACCCGCGTGTTCGAGGCAAACGCGACTTGAAGATAATGTGAAGAAGGCAGTGCCGGTGTTCTTGCGCCGGCACTGCCTAACGTGGAGAGATGGCCGAGTGGTTTAAGGCAGTCGATTTAGGTTCGACCGGGGTCAGGTAGAAGCGTCCCCCGGGGGTTCGAATCCCTCTCTCTCCCACCTACTTTTCGTCAAAAGGCGGTCGAAGCCCCCACCGAGCCTCGGCGGCCTTTTTCGCGCACTCGCTCCGCTGTTCGGGCGTTAGCGCATTCGCGCGAGCCTTGCCGCCCTTGAGGCCACCCTTACGCCCTAGCTCTACCGCGGCGGCATCCTTAGTGATGTGAACGACCCTCTCGCCATCATCCGTCACTTGCTCCAAAATGGACTTAGCTGCTAAATTCGGGTCGGTCGGCGGCTTGCCTGAGCGTTTTGGCATGCCTCAAGAACGGACCCGATCACTTAGCTGCGTCAAGCGTCCGCGGCATTCAAAAGGGACCACTACCGATACCCGTCCAGGTGGTCGCGCCGTCTTTGTCGAGATCGCGCGTTGCCTCGACGAGCCCGTCGATTAGAAAACGCGATCGTATCGCCCGCGGCGAGCCGCAGTGCTGCACTTCGTCCTGACGCAACCGCAGCGTCGAGCATGACGTTGGGGTCGGCGGCGATGAGAGCGGCGGACTGCATCGCCTGAGGCAGCTTTGTTATCACGACGGCGGCTTTGAGGCCGCTCCCGCGCACGTCGCCGACCGTGACGACGATGCGCCCGTTGCGCAGGGCGGTCTGCGGCACGAACGCGGAGCGTCCGGTGCGCGGACGTCCCGTTCGCTGCGGCCCGGATCGCTCCCGCGATCCCGGCCCGCGTCGCCTATGAGCGCCTCGCGAACGCTCCCGGCAAGCAAGCATGGTGCGCCGAGTGCCGCCGCGATATAATGACGTATGACGTTCACCGCCCGTACGCTCGCTTTCGTCGCGCTCGCTTTTCTTGCGGCCGCCTGCGGCAGTAACTCGAACCCGAATCTCGCGAAGCCGGCGCTCTCGGCGACCGACTCGGCGTTCATCACGGGTGCGGGCCAAGCGTCCAACGCGGAGATCGCGGCCGCCAACCTCGCGCTCACGCGCTCGACCAATGCCGACGTCCTGGCGTTCGCGAACCTGATGATCACGGATCATACGGCGGAGAACTCGGCGCTCGCGCAGGTCGGCACCGACGTCGGCGAGGCCTCGCCGACCGGCGTCGACGCGACGCAGGCCGCAACGGCGGCGACGCTCACGCCGCTCAGCGGCCCGGCGTTCGACAAGGCCTACATCGACTCCGAGATCAGCGGGCACACGATGAACCTGCAAAACAACTACACGCCGGAGCTCGCGAGCGGCACGAATGCTGAAGTGAAGCAGTACGCGACGACGTATCAGCCGCAGGTCCAGTCGCACCTCATGAAAGCCGACGCGATCCGAGCGCAAGACGGCTTCTAACCCGCCGCGAGCGGCTGCACTCAAACGGGGTGCGGCCGCGAAAACGGAAAGGGCACGCGGTGATCCCGACGCCACTTGAGTTGTGCTTGTACATCATTTGCTCGATCTTTTTGACCAGCGGCATGCCTCGCAACATGTCCGACGCAATAACGATGCGGGCGAGACCTTTAGCCGCTCGTTCCACGGCCGGACGGACATATGTAAGTGCAAAGGGGAGCCGAGGGAGATCGTTGGTAGATTATCAGCCAACTAAAAGCGCTCCAAATTGTCGGCGGTCAGCTGCGGCACCGATAGGACGTCGTCGAACGCGGTGCCGTCGACGGTGAGCAGCACGACGGCTTGGTTGGGCGCGAGGGCGCGAAACGTTTGCGCGCTGAGGAGCCGCTGTCGCTGCATCGAGGCGGAGTGTCCTTGCGAGACCGAGGCGGCCTTGGGGAAGAAGATGGTCCGCTGATCGGAGCGGCCGCTGTTATAGGTTTCTTTCCAGACGTCGACGTCGCCGAGTTTCCCGGCGACGTATTCCATGGTGCGTTCGGTCGAACGGAACGCGACGACGTTGGTGAAGTTGCCGAGAAGGGCGGTTGCGGCGTGTTCGTTGCCGATCGCGCTGATGTAGGCTTCGATCGACTGCGCGGCCACGATGCCGATGACGCCGAGCGCTCGCGAGGTGTCGAAGAATTGCGCGTCGCCGGCGCTACAGATCTGCTGGTACTCATCGCAGAGGAAGAGAATCGGCCGACTCTTGCGCGGTCCGGCCGGGAGCTGCGCGCGAGTGTTGACGGCCTGGAAGAAGCGTTCTTTGACGAAGAGGTAGACGACGCTTGCGGCGGCCTTGAAGCGCTCGCGCGGGACGTTGACGACGAAGACGCTCCCGTTGAGGACGTCGGCGAGGTTGGCCTGAACGCCCGCGTCCGTGCAGAAGGCGTCTTCGAGCTCGGGATCGGCGAAACGGGCAAGGGCCGTTTCGATCGTGCGGTTGACGCCGCTGCGTTCCTTTTCGCTGTACTGCGCCGCGATCGTGGCTTCGTAATCGATCGCGCTTTTGAGTCGTCGCGCATCGAGACTCGCGTCGCGATCGCCGTCAGCGGCGCGCACCTGCAGCTCGAGGAGGGCACCGCCAGCCATAACGATTGCCGCTTTGCGACAGCTCTCGTCGAAGACATAGTCGTAGAGCCCCTTGAGCGAGTAGGCGCCCGGGACGTGGAAGAGGACGGCCAGTGCGGCTTGCGAGCGTGCGACGGCGAGCGAGAGCCAGAAAGCCGAGTCGCCCTCGCCCTGGCCGAGCAGTTTGAAGGCCGCTTCGAGGAACCCGGCGGCGGTGTTGGGGGTGAGGCCGTCGAGCAGGTTGAGCCCGAGTTGCCCGACGCCGATGCGTTGGATCGTCTTGCCGGTCAGCTGCGCCGCATGCGCGGCCGTGTGGAAGTCGCCACGCACATCGAAGATGAGTCCGCCGCAGTCGAAGTCGAGCGCTTGGACGAGGAGATGGTTGATGACGCGGGTGGTCTTGCCGGTGCCGGTCTCGCCGAAGATCGCGATGTTCTTGGCCGCGTCGCGGAGGTTGAGGGTGACGTTGGAGCCGCGTTGGAGTCCGGCGGTGTGTCCGAGTGCGGACAGCGTGCCGGTCGCTTCACCGATCCACAATCCGAAGTCGCCCGGTTCGTTGAGGTCCGGACCGACGGATGGCGTGGCGTCGACGTCCTTGCGGATCGGTAACGTCGGGAGCGGCTTGCCGTCGAGCGCACGCACCAGCGGCCGAAACCCGAACCCGCCGACGACGGCCGCGCCGGCTAGGGTCGCGAGCCCGTGCGAGAGCGGATAGACAAGCGCGGTCGTCGGCACGGCGCCGAGGGCGAACATGCCAGCAGCGGGTGTCTCCGCGAAGGCGTTGCCGTTGAAGATGCCCCCACGTAGAGCGGGCAGCGCGAAACGAGAGAAGGGCCGCACGATGAGCAGCGCGGCGAGAGCGACGACGACATAGAGTGCCATTTGGATCGCGAGGGCGACGAGCACGACGACGTAGATGGCGACGATCACGAGCACGACGCCGAGGCACCCCGGCGCGAGTCCGTAGTTGATGCGTGGGCGCGACGGCGTCACGCCACGGACGAGTTGCTGCCGTCCGAGCCACCGCCGGTAGCGCAGCCCGCGAACGAGATCGTTCGGTGCGGCAGTCGTCGTCATTCGAGTTGCTCGTCAGCTCTTAGCTGAGGTCTTCCGAGCGGTAACTTTGCGCGATGAGCGGTTCGACTTCGCTTGATCATTCGTGCCGGTGGTGCCGTTCGTGATGCGTTGCACGTAGCGCCGGATCGTCTCGGGCGAGGCTTTGAGGCCTGCCCCACGGAGTGCTTCCGTGATCGAGCGGTAGTTGTGCCCCTTCGCGTGGGCTTGGGTGATGAGTTCGCGATGCGGTTCGAGGGTCGCTTCGAGGACGGATCGGCGCGGAAGCGGTGCGGCGTCGATAAGGGCGGTGAGCCGGGAGCGGATTTCGGCGTGCAGGGGTTCGTCGGCGTGCATGCTAGTGTCTCCGCGCGCGGGTAGTTGCGGGTATCGTAGCAGATGCGTTATGGTGGTTGCAACGCGGGTTATTTGTAGGGGGGGAACCTAGAGGGTGGATAGCCACCTGACGGCGGCTCCCGCCCTGATTTACGTGGGCGGTGCTCGCATCGCTTGCGCGAAGCTCGCACCGCCCGAGGAGAAGACGATGCCGGCGAAGTCCGCGGAGCAGCAAGCCGTCTATGACTCCAAGCGCAAGCGCTCGGAGCAGCTCCTTGTGCGTCTTACGCCGGACGAAGCGGAACGCGTGCGCGCGGCCGCGGCGTCGGCCGGCCTCTCCGTCGCGGACTTCCTGCTCACGGTCGTCGACGATCGTCCGCCGCCGATTATCGACCTTGCGCAGGTCGCCGAGATCTCATCAGCCGTTGCGACGCTTGCCAGCATCCCCGGCGCGATCCGCGACTTGGAAGCCGACCTCGGTCGTCTGTCCGGACGTCTCTCGCATTTCTTCACCGTGAATCACGCGCGAGCGGACCTGCATCGAGACGAGATCCACGAGACGTTGTGGGCGCTCCAGGACCTCATGCGCCGGGTCGAACCGGAGATCGCGAAGATGAGCGCAGCGGTCGCCGAGCCGCGCACGGAGATTGCGACGGTGATGCGGGCGATCGCGCGCGAGCTTGCAGCGACATGATCGCCAATCGTGGCCGCGGCCGGATGACGGGGACGTCGAGTTTCGGTGCGGCGATCGACTACATTGTGCGCGAGGGGCCGGA
>JAABUX010007618.1_pt1 | contig 12658 bp, 10 predicted proteins | sample 5561851 | NCBI WGS metagenome assembly JAABUX01 (sample SAMN10711883, study PRJNA513361) | rock metagenome | isolation source: Antarctica rocks | place: Antarctica: Victoria Land, Richard Nunatak red sandstone | collected 2016-01-03 | reverse complement strand
CCGTTGGTGGCGGCGTTGCCGCCCTCGGCCCCCTCGGTGTACTGCAACTGCAGGTGCGGGTTGTTGGGATCCTGCCCCATGTTGGCCCACTGCTGGATGTAGCTGCTGGCCAGGGCGCTGTAGTTCTGCTGGTCAGTCGTCTGGCCGGCGAAGCCGGAGATGATGCTCATGGCGCCGACGCCCAGGATGCCCTTGAGGGCCAGATTGATGCTGTGGCCGATGAAGCCGCTGAAGTCGTCGGTCTGGTTCTGGAACTCCGGGTCGAGCGCGTTGGCGTGGCCGGTGGCGTTGACGGCGGTGAGGTAGGTGGCCCACTGCTTGAAGATGGCGTAGTGCCGCGTGGCGTAGGCCGCGGCCTCGCCGCGCGGCACGCGGAGCATGTAGGAGGCCGTCATGATCAGCATGTTGGCCGATTCCTCGACCGGCATGTCCTCCTCGGCGCCGTCGGGGTGGCCGGTAGCGTTGGGATAGTGCGACCCGATGTCGTGGATGGCGAACTTCCTGGGCCAGCCGCCCTGGGACACGGGGGTCTCGCAGTTCGTGATGATAGGGTCGAGCAGGGGTTTCATCAGGCGGGGGTTGGTGTAGAGCAGGGCCGGGCAGCCGGGATAGACCACGTCGACCGTGGAGACGTTGCCGTCGGAGCTGATCTCCTTGACGAAGAGCCAGGGCGTGCCGCCGGGGCTTTGCACCAGCTCGGTACCCCCAAAGGCCTGGCGCAGGGCCAGGGCACAGATGGCGTAGTAGTTGTTTCCGGTGGTGGCGTCGCCAACGGCCATGGCGTCGGACCGGATCCGGGCGTCGAGGGCGGCGGCCCGGCCGCGCGCGGCCGCGGCGTCGTCGAAGGCGAAGGAGACCATGCTTTGCCAGCGCGGCCAGTAGGCGCGCCACAGCGGCGCCAGGGGCGTGCCGAGGTAGGCGACGGCGGGCTCGCGGATATGCCCGATGATCAGCGAGAACGGGCTCGTAGCCTGGCTACCAACGACGCCGAGCTCGGCATTGAAGGCGAGCACGGGGTAGCGGTCGTTGATGGCGCGGGGCATCTCCGTGTCGATGGTGTTATTCAGCCGCCCCTGCGCGGCGCCGGCCGCGCGCGCCACGGTGTCCGCCGCGATCTGGAAGGTCACGTTCGGCGCGTTCTGGGCCGCCAGCGTGGCGATGCCCCAGGACGGATACTGAGAGTACAGGTGGCTGTCGTCGGACTTCTCGGCCAGGATAGTGGGGTTGGCCGCCGTGATGGTCAGCGCGGTCATCGACCCGCGCGAGGTCGCCGCCTGCTGCCGGCCCCAGTTGACGAGGGCGCCCGAGTTGGGGTGCGCCCACTCGCCCGTGATGTCGAGGTACACGCTCACCTGGTGCGACGCGCCATCGTTGCTCTGGGCCTGCACGAAGATGTAGCTGAGCGGCATGGAGAGGCGGCGCAGGTCGTTGGCCTCGACGGGCGACAGGAAGGTCACGGTCAGCGTGACGCCGCCCGCCTGCAAGGTGTAGATCGACCGCGTGGGCGTCACCGTGAGATTCGTCTGCGTCATGGGCGGTGCGATGGGGGCGCCGTTGTTGCCTGGATTGCCGCAGAACACGTAGGGGGCGCCGTCGATGCGCGCGATCCCGGCGATGGCCTTGACAGTGCCTTCCCAAAAGGTGGGCCAGGTTCCCGGCAGATTGTCGGCAAACTGCCACGTGCTGAGGTAGGGCGCGCGCACGGCCAGCGGCGTGGCGGGCGGCCGCACCGGCGTGAACAGCGGGGTGGTCGTCGCCGGGGCATGCCGGGTGTCGGCGGCCAGGGCGGCTCGCGGGTCCCGCGCCAGCGTCTCGAGCAGCGCGGGGGACAGCCCCACTAAAGCGGCCCATTTAAGAAAGTCGCCGCGGTCTACCCTTGGGGGCTGCTCGGGGGTGGTATACTCCTGCTCACGTTCGTCCATCATTGGAATCCTCTCTACACCTGCGTCCGCTCACTGTCGCGCGCGCCTCGGCGCGACACAGCGCTGCCACTGGGCCACTAGCATCACCAATCAGTGTATAGGGCGTCCTTGGCGCGACGATAGGTATGGATCGCCGGTTTTGGTTACGAATCGCCGGGAAATAGACCGACCTATCCCGCGTAAGGTACAGTGAGGGGTAGAGAGTAGAGGAGGTGCGACGGTGACAAGCGAGACGCGAACCCGGCCCCCAATGGCCGGTCCTCCGTGGGCGTGGCCGCCCCACGACACCCAGGAGAGCATCTTGGGGACCGATCTGCATCAGACGACGATCACCAACCTGCGCTGGGGCATCAACGAGGCCGCGCGCCTGCACCAGGCGCCCGATGAGCTTGTGCCCTGGAAGGCGGTGAGCCAACTGGCGCTGCTGGGCTGCTTGCGCCCCGACGGCTCGCCCTACCGCACCTACCCCGACGTGTTCATCTATCCGCGCCCCGTCGACCCAAACCAGGGCTCGTTCACGCCCGCCCGCGACGGAGCGCCCATCCTCATCGTCGAGGTGCTCAGCGAGTCCACCTACGAGGCCGATATCGACCTGGTGCGTGGCAAGGGCTATAGCTATGCGCGGGCAGGGGTGTGGGAGTACCTGACGCTCGACCCGACAGGCCTGTTCATGCCCGAGGGCATCCGCGCCTGGCGTTTGGTAGAAGGACAGGAGCGCTATCAGCCCTGGCAGCGCGAGGTCGACGGCCGCTGGCACAGTCAACAGATCGATGTCGCGATCGGCCTGGAAGGAGTGATGGGCGCCGTGTACACCCGCGACGGACGCCGCATGCACCGCGAGGGCGAGGTCGAAGAGGACGTGGATTCCCTACGGGCCGAGATAGAGCGGATGCGCGGGCTGTTGGCCGAACAGGAAGGGGCATAACGAGAGCATGCCAGGACGACGCGGCGGCAAGGCACGGAACGGGAAACTCAAGACAGGTCTATGCCGATGAACAACGAGCCGATGAGCAAGAGACTATCGCTGGACGATGTCGCGCGCTACCCGCGTCCCGGCATGACCGCCCCGCGCTGCGTGGAGTTTACGCCGGACGGCGCGGCGGTCGCCTACCTCTTCAGTCCCCAGGGCACGCTGGTCCAGGGGCTTTGGACCTACGACATCGCCACGGGAGAGCGGCGCCTGGTGGCTGGAGAGCCCGCCGGGGCCGCCGGGGCCGCCGGGGCCGCCGGGGCCGCGTCCGGGGATGCGCTCTCGCTGGAGGAGCAGTTGCGCCGTGAGCGCACCCGCGTGCGCGAGCTGGGCGTGACGGACTACGCGTTCGCGCGCAAGAGTAAGGGGACGGGTGAGGACAAGGGCGAGGACGGCTCCACTGTACTGCTCGTTCCGCTCGACGGATGGCTACACGTGGCGCGCGGCGACGGGCCGCTCGCGCGGCTCGACGGCAGCGCAGGGGCGTACGACGCGCGGCTCAGCCCCGATGGCGCGCTGGTCGCCTTTATCCGCGACGACGAGTTGCACGTCCTGCCTACCCAGCAAACGCAGGGGACCACGTCCGCGCGCCGCCTGACCATGGGGGCCGGCGCCGGCGTCACCAACGGCGTGGCCGAGTACATCGCCCAGGAAGAGATGGACCGCCACGAGGGCTACTGGTGGAGCCCGGACGGCGAGCGCCTGGCCTACGTGCGCGTTGACAGCGGCCACGTCCCGCTCTACCCCATCGCGCATCAGGGCGCGGAGCGCCTGACGGTCGAGGAGCACCGCTACCCGTTCGCCGGCAGCCGCAACGCCACGGTGCGGCTGGGCGTCGTCGCGGTGACGGCGGCCGGGAGCGCGGACGACGTGACCTGGATGGACCTCGGCGCGGACGACGACATCTACCTGGCGCGCGTCGCCTGGCGGCCCGACGGTGTCCTGACCGCCCAGCTCGAGTCGCGCGACCAGCGGCGCCTGACCCTGGTGGCCTTCGACGCCGCGACCGGCGCGGCTACGACGCTGCTCGAGGAGCGCGGCGAACCGTGGATCAACCTGAGCGACGCCACGCACTTTCTCGCCTCCGGCGCGCTCATCTGGTCGAGCGAACGCACCGGTTTCCGCCACCTCTACCTGTACGACCGCGACGGCCACGAGGCGCGGGCGCTGACCGAGGGCCAGTGGACCGTCACGGAACTCGTCGCCGTGGACGAGGAGCAGCGCGTCGCCTACGTCCACGGCACGAGGGACGGCGTGACCGAGCGCCACCTCTACGCCGTGCCGCTCGACGAGGGCAAGATCCGCCGCGTGACCGACGGATTCGGCTGGCACGCCACGGCTGTCTCGCCCGATTTCCGGTATTACGCGGACACGTTCAGCGCCCCGGATCGCGCTCCGACCGTCACGCTCCACTACCTGGCGGACGGTCGACCTGCCGCCGTGCTGTTCGAGAACGCGGGCGTGACCGCCGGCGGGCTGGGGCTGCTGGTACCGGAACTGGACACCTTCCGCAACCGTGACGGCGTGACGCTGCACGCGGCGGTCTATGCCACACCTGAGACGCGCGCCTCCGCCGAGCGCCGTCCGCTGATCGTCTCCGTGTACGGTGGTCCGGGCGCCCAACTGGTGACCGCCAAATGGGACTTGACCGTCGACCTGCGCGCGCAGTACCTGGCCCAGCAGGGCTACGTGGTGCTCAAAGTCGACAATCGTGGCAGCGCCAACCGCGGCCTGGCCTTCGAGGCGGCCGTCGCGGGCGACCTGGGCCGCCTTGAGGTCGACGACCAGGCGGACGGGGTGCGCTGGCTGGCCGAGCGCCCCTACGTCGACAGTGATCGCGTGGGAGTCTACGGCTGGAGCTACGGGGGCTACATGACCTGCCGCGCGTTGGAGCGCGCGCCCGATATCTTCAAGGTGGGCGTGGCCGGCGCGCCGGTCACGTTCTGGGAAGGCTACGACACGCACTATACCGAGCGATACATGGGCCTGCCGGCGGCCAACCCGGACGGCTATCGCCACAGTTCGGCGCTAACCGGGGTCGAGGCTCTACGGGGCAAGCTGCTGTTGATCCACGGCATGGTCGACGAGAACGTCCACGCGCGTCACACCCTGCGGCTCATCACGGCGCTGACCGCCGCCGGCAAGCCCTACGATCTGGCGCTGTTCCCCGCGGAGCGCCACATGCCGCGCGCCGCCACCGGCCTCACCTACCTGGAACGCCGCTTGACAGAGTATCTGCAAGGCAACCTGTGAGTCATTGGGGGCAGGAGGGGCCGCTCAGGGCCGCTCAGGGCCCTCATGCCCCCCGTCGGGCGGCCTGACGGCGGCCGCGTCCGCCGGCGCGGCGCACTCGGCGGGTCGGACGACAGCGGCCGTCAGCGAAGGCGTCCTCGATTATAGTGGTCAGCACGGGGTAGTCGTTGGTCACGATGCGATGGGTCACGCAGTCCCACAGAGCGGGCACGGTGTAGCGGTCCTTGGGTGATGGCGCCTACGCGTGCGCTGACGGCCTGACCCTTCAGGGCCCGGCGTGACCACCATCTCGGGGCGCGCCTCCGCAACGCTGCGGCCTCTGGCTTTCGTCGCAGACTATACTATTACTTCCCTAGCAACGGGCGCAATAATTCCGCCGATCATGGTCGCGTAATACTCTTTTTATAATTGACCCTTTGCCTCGGTGGTACACTATACGTATAACCAGTGACGCATCGAGTAGACATTAAGTTGATGTAAACAGGAGATAATGATGGTAAACACGGAGAAGGCGACTTTCGCGGCGGGCTGTTTCTGGGGGGTCGAGGCGGAGTTCCGGCAAATCCCCGGCGTCGTGTCGACCTCGGTTGGATACACGGGCGGCCACGCCGAGAACCCGACCTACAAGCAGGTCTGCACGGACCGCACGGGCCATGCCGAGGCCGTCGAGGTGGTCTACGACCCGTCCAGGGTCTCGTACCAGCACCTGCTCAAGGTATTCTGGGAGAACCACGACCCGACCACGCTCAATCGGCAGGGACCGGACATCGGCTCGCAGTACCGCTCGGCGGTCTTCTACCATACGCCCGAGCAGCAGGCCGTGGCCGTGGCCTCGAAAGAGGAGCTGGAGCGCGGCGGCCGCTATCGCCGCCCAATCGTCACCGAGATCGTCGCCGCCCCGGAGTACTACCCCGCCGAGGACTACCATCAGCAGTACCTCGAGAAGCGCGGGCTGGCGACGTGCCGGATCTAGTGCACACCGCCTGCGACTGCGGTCGCATGGCAAACCACCGCGCTGGACCGGGACCGGCCGCAGCCGGTCGGGGGCCAGTTAGCCACGGGCCGACTGCGGTCGGGTGGGCCGCTGGCACGGACGGCTAGCGATAGAGCGGATGGTCACTGTTGGTTCGTTAGTTTGAGAAAGGGCTATGACATGGAGACCGAGACCAGGACGGAGTTGCCGCGGACCGAGCAGGAGTGGCGTGAGCGCCTGACGCCGGAGCAGTACGCGGTGTTGCGCGGCAAGGGCACCGAGCGGCCGTTCACCGGGGAGTACGTACACAGCAAGGCCGATGGGACCTACAGCTGCGCCGCCTGCGGCGCCGAGTTGTTCCGCTCCGATACCAAGTTCGACTCTGGCAGCGGCTGGCCCAGCTTCACCGAGCCGGCCAACAGCGCCAACGTCGAGTTGCATGAGGACAACAGCTATGGCATGCGCAGGGTCGAGGTGACCTGTCGACGCTGCGGCTCACACCTCGGCCACGTCTTCGACGACGGGCCCGCGCCGACCGGCCAGCGCTACTGCATCAACTCGGTGTCGCTGACGCTCGACAAGGACGCGGCCGAGAAGCATCGCTAGCGGTTCGTCGCGCCGCCGCCGATGCGTTAGTTCCAGCGGAAACGTCCATCGCCGACTTTTCGTAGGCGCGCAGAAGTCCTGGAGTCGTGTGATGAGTTCCCAGGACTTTTGCGCGCCTACGACTTTTTACGAGCCCTGGCGGAGCATCGTGGGGCAACACGATGTGCTGAGCGACGTGCTAGGCTAAGGGTAGATAGGCCGGGTCGCGCAGTCGCGCACACTGACCCGACGAGGAGGACGCCATGGTACAACGACAGCGCACGGCACAGGGCACGGCGCGGCAAGCAGCGCCGGCTCGGCCGGCCTCGTCCCGTCGGCGGGTGGTCATACCGGGTGTGGCGGCAATTGCCGTCGCCGCCGTTTTGCTGGCGGCAACGTTAGTGTTCAAGCAGCCGACGCCGACGGCCGCTCCGACGACAGCGGGCAGCGCCACGATGTCTTGCGCGTCGAGCGGCGCCGCGACCGGGTTGTTGGTCGGTCAGTGCGCGCCGGACTTCACGCTGGACGACGTCAGCGGCAGGTCGGTCAGCCTGTCGTCCTACAGCGGCCACCCCGTCCTGTTGCACTTCTGGGCCGTTGCCTGCACCAGTTGCCGCGCCGAGTTCCCCGATTTCTCGCGCGCCGTGTCGGCCTACACACCGAAAGGCCTGAAGGTGATAGCGGTGGACGCCTGGGGCGAGTCGGCGCAAATGGTCGCGAATTGGCAGGGCATCAACCACCTGCAGGCTACCATGCTGGTCGACCCATCGGTCGGCGTGCCGCAGCAGTACAACGGGACGGGCACCCCGACCACGTACTTCATCGACCGCAACGGCCGGATCGCGGCGAAAAACACCGGTCAGAGCAGCTACGACTATTTCCAGCAGCACATTTCTCAGATTATCTAAAGGGCGGTAGCATGATCCTGGCTGTCCTGGCCGTCGCTCACCTGGGCTTCGTCGCGGCGTTCGGCGCCGGCGTCGTCTCGTTCCTGTCACCGTGCGTGTTCCCCCTCGTGCCCGGCTACCTGTCCTACATCGCCGGGACCACCGCTCGTGAAGCGCACGGGGACGTGGTGGCGCGCTGGCGCGTGACGGCGCACACCCTTTTCTTCGTGCTCGGTTTTTCGCTGGTCTTCGCCATGCTTGGCGCGGCGGCCAGCAGCCTGGGCGCGGTGCTGACCGCGCACCGTCAACTGGTGGAGCGCGTGGCCGGCGTGCTGCTGATCGTCTTCGGCGTGTTCCTGACCGGGTTGATCCCGCTGCCCTTCTTGCAGCGCGAGCACCGCGCGCATGTGTCGGGCGGTGAGCCCGCGCTGTTGCGCTCAGCCGTGGTCGGCGCGGCCTTCGGGGCCGGCTGGTCGCCCTGCATCGGGCCGGCGCTGGGCTCGATCCTGGCGCTGGCCTCGTTCGGCACGACTCTGGCGCAGGGCGTGCTGCTGCTGCTGGTCTACTCGCTGGGACTCGGCGTGCCGTTCCTGCTGGTCGGCCTGCTGATCGACCGCGCCGGTCCCCTGGTGCGCCGTATCAACCGCTACACCGGCCCCATCTCGGTGGCGGGCGGCGCCATCCTCGTCGTGACCGGCCTGCTCATCTTGAGCGGCCGCCTGGCCCAACTGGCCAACTATGCGCCGCTCTTCAACGTCTAGTACGCTACATAAGCCGCTCTTCAACGTCTAGTAGTCCGTCAAGGCTACTTTGAGCAGTTAGCGGGCTCAGATTAGCTGTGGCGCAACTGTCTATACATCGGCTGACGGACTACTAGTACGCTACATAAGCCGCTCTTCAACGTCTAGTACGCCACATAAGCCGCTCTTCAACGTCTAGTACGCCACGTAAGGAGTTCGAGAGACCATGGCACACGATGCACGCTCGGAGTTGACCCTTCCCGTTGGGCCGCGCGACCATGCACAGGGACGGGAGGACGCGCCGCTGACCCTGGTAGAGTACGGCGATTATCAATGCCCCTATTGTGGCCAGGCCGACGCCACCGTCAAGGAGTTGCAGGGCCGGCTCGGTGCCGACCTGCGCGTCGTCTTCCGCAACTTCCCGCTGACGCAGGTGCACGAGCACGCCGAGCACGCCGCTGAAGCGGCCGAAGCCGCCGCCGCGCAGGGCCGGTTCTGGCAGATGCACGACGAGCTTTTCGCGCACCAGCGCGCCCTGGACGATGCGCATCTGGAGGGCTACGCCAATGCCCTCGGTCTCGACGCCGATCGCTTTGTGCGCGACATGAGCGGCCACGCCAATCACGCGCGCATCGAGGAGGACTACAACAGCGGCGTCGACAGCGGCGTGCCGGGCACGCCGACCTTCTTTATCAACGGCATGCGGAATGATGGCGCGTTCGACTTCGACTCGTTGCTCCAGGCGCTGGAGGCCGCGCGCCCCTGAACACCTCACCTGCGACGGAGCGGCAGTCATGAGCGGGTGCGATCCCGCGATGCTGTTTGGGCTGGCGGCGCCATGGAGCGACTCATTCCTGCGTGAGCCTACCGGTATGGGGACGCCGCTCTGTCCGGGGTCCTGCAGTTCGCCCGTGTAGCCGAAGGGCGCGGGCGGCGTGCGCCACTCGGGCGTGCCGTAGGGGTCGTAGCCCGCGGGCGAGGCCACCGTCGCTCCGCTCCCCGCGCTCAGGTTGGCCCCGTCGTCCGTCGTGGAGCGCACGCTGCCCGCCAGGTCCGTCCCGTACCACGTCCGCGTCCCGCTCGCGCCGCCGGCCTGCCCCCCTAGAGCGCCGATCAAGTAATCCGTACCGGCTCAAAAATCCGGTGATCCTGTCTAGATTGACTATCCTGGCGGGCATCTCGCACGCCTCATTGGCACCCGAAACGGCCGCATAACCGGCCTTCTGGACGGCGTCAAGGGCAAAGCTGACGGGACATTCGACTACTTGATCGGCGCTCTAGCCGCTCGGTCCCGTTGCCGTACAGGTAGTCGGTCGTGACCGGCGCGCCCGTCCCCGTCGTCGCCGCCAACACCTGGCTCTGCCCCGACGGCGCCGCCAGGTCCTGCGTGTATTGGGTCGCGGCCGTCCCGACGGTCTGCGTCACCAGCGTGCCGTCCCCGTTGTAGCCGTAGCTCTCCGTTGGAGCGGTCCCGCTCAGCGGCGTCAGCGCCATCAGCCGGCTCAACGCGTCGTAGCTGTAGGTGTTCGTGCCGTCGCCCAGCAAGTTGCCCGCCCCGTCGTAGCCATAGAGCGCCGTGCCCGCCGGCGTCGTCGCCGTCACCACCGCGTTGGCCGCGTCGTAGCCCAGCCGCTGCGCCAGCGCCCCGTTGAGGGTCTCGCCCGTGCGGTTGCCCCAACCCGCGTCGCTCTCGCTGTCGTCGAGGTCGTCGCTGTAGGAGACCGCGCCCATGCGGTCCAGCTTGGTCACGGAGGCGTGCGTTCCCGTCACGGGCAGCAGCGGCAACGCGAGGATAGTGACGAGCACCAGTAGAGACAGCATGTGCCGTCGTCGGGTTAGCCCCACCGTGTCACGACCTTTTCATGAGGCAGCTCTCGGAATGCGATCCGCAAACGGTTCCGGGGCAGCGTCCGCCGCGAGTGCCTGGACCCACCTGCTCATCCTCCACAAGAGCCACCTGCGCCGCGTCCTCGCGGAGTACGTCGCCTACGTCACCAACGACCGGCCCCACCAAGGCATCGGTCAAGCGATCCCCGCGACCGTCGCGACAAAGACCATCACGCCCAAGCAGCCACCGCCGCGAGGCGACGGACCAATCCGCGTCGTGCCCATCCTGGGCGGCGTGCATCACGCTTACCACCGGACTCGGGAGGCAACCTGACCTAGGCCGGATCTCCTAAGTTGTCAGCACAGCGGGTAGCGACGAGAGTCAGGACAGGTAGGCTGTTGCCACAGAGCGCTAAGTCTACACCTTTTCTTCCTCTCCTCGCTGTCCAGGTTAGTTATTACGTTACACTGTCATTTAGTGCTTGTGTAGATTGCTCTTGAGAAAATCCAGCTACGTGCAATTCATTGAGTATTTGTGCTTTATCGAAGCCCGCAGCTAGCATCTCTTTACATCGCTTAACGGCAGCTCTATGTAGTACCGCTGGATGTGCGTCGTAAATGTCGATTGCGTTGTTGAGGCTGATCGAGCAAATTCGAGTCAGTATGCGTAGAGCTTGAATAACTGGTATGTTATGCTCCACCAAGTTCTCCAAGAGATCTTGCACACTTGCACCATCTCTCAACCTTTGCTTCCATGTTTCGATGAACGTGTCACTCAACAATTCGTCATGCCGGTTCATAGCTTGCCTCCATAGTTCAGAGAATAGCAGAGAGCGAAGATTATCCGATTGCTAAACAATACGTTCGTACTTTACAACAATTACATAATTTCATAAACAGTTGGTTCCTAATACGTAAACGTAGTATGTGATTGTGCATGATTCAGGGGTCAAGACTGTAGTGGAAAGGGTTCGGTTAGACATAATCAGAACAGTCCAAGCTACGCGCCTATGGTCGATCGGCAACAATGCACATGTAGGGGTACAGGATAAGCCTGCTATCCAGTGATAAGCGATGATACGAACTGCCGCATCATTCTCGTGAACAGAACAGATGTATGCTTAGCCGAGCCAGAGACTATCCTTCGGACTTATGCGGACGGAATATTGGTTTGAGCGTCACAAAGGATAAGGATAGAGTCCTAACGATTGTCGAACAACACCTCTACGTTCGTATAGTGCCCATATGTTCCGACCTTCTTAAGGATCTTAGTACGACCAGTTAAACCAACTTTTGTTGCTTGCCTTCCTGTGAACGTACCGCGAGCAGCTTCGGTTTCCGTCTTGCCCTCCAATAGCAAACGATTGAACGTGTCGAGGTTGTCTGGAAGGGAACGCACCCATTTTGCTTGGATGCCTGATGGGACCGTCCCACGAACATTAACAAAATAGTAGTAGATGCGGTCAAACACTCCACTGCCTACCCCCTGTCCCTTGGGATACGAAGAGACAGCGATAGCTAGTGATAGGTTGCCATTGTTATCGAGTTCTCCAACTCCCAAAGGTTGCCCAGTTTGCGGGTCCAGTACGGTTACCTCGTTGCCCGAAACAGTTACTCGGGGACAGTTTATTGGCAATGCGTTGTGCACGAGCACGTTCGCTGGGCCGACGAAGAAGGTGTGATCGCGGGCGACGGTGAGCGTGTAGACCACGGCGTGGCCCACGTTCCGCCGCACGCGAATGACGACGACATCCGTGCCCGTGGCCGTGCGCAGCCGGTCGCCCGGCCGCAGGTGCTCCGCGTGCAGCCAGCCGCTGTGCGCCAAGTGGTCTCCGCTGTCCACCCAAAACGGGTGGTCCGCCGTCACCTTCAGCGTCGTCCCATCGCTCAACTCCACCGCCAGCAGCGGCGACACCTGGTCCGTGATCAGCCGCACCACCGGCTCGGCCTCCACCTTGCCTGTCGCGGGATTCTCGGCCAGCACCCGCATGCCCTTGCGCAGCCGCTCGATGGCCACGCTGCCGCCGGGCGTCGCCACCTGCGTGCCCGCCACGAAACACCCGCAGCCCCCGCCCGTGTCCACGGGCCGCTTCTGGCCCTCGCCCTGCCGCGCGCCTTGGTCCAGTTGCTGGTACTCGCCCTCCCCCAGTTGCGCCCCCGCGTGCCCTCCCAGCTCGTCCAGCGTGCGCAGCTCCCCCTCCGACACCGCCCGCCGCAGCACCGTCCGCAGGATGCCCGCCGCCGTCACCTTGATCGCCCCGCGCGCGCCCGCGCCCACCAGCGGCACCAGCAGCAGCGCGTTGCTCGCCAGGTCCACCACCGCCACCGTGCGCGCCAGCGCCCCGCCCAGCCCCCCCGGCGCGTTGCGCAGCGTGTCCAGGTCGTCGCCCACCAGGAACTGGTAGCCGCAGTGCAACGCCCCCAGGAAGCTGAAGTTGGACGCGATGCACGAATGCCCTGGCACCGGCGTGTACCCCTGGTAGAAGAGGACGCCGGGCACG
>JAABUX010007616.1_pt1 | contig 12659 bp, 9 predicted proteins | sample 5561851 | NCBI WGS metagenome assembly JAABUX01 (sample SAMN10711883, study PRJNA513361) | rock metagenome | isolation source: Antarctica rocks | place: Antarctica: Victoria Land, Richard Nunatak red sandstone | collected 2016-01-03 | reverse complement strand
TTCGGCCAGGTCGAGGCGGGTGGCCGGCTGGTCGGGGATGGTGGCGAGTTGGTCGCGATGATGCTTGGCGACCTTGTTCCAGGCCGTCGCGGCGCGCTCGGAGCAGCGCTGGGCCTCGTCCCGATCCCCAGCGGCGGCGTGGAGTTCCCCCAGCGCGGCCAGGGCGCGGGCCAGGTCGGCGCGCCGGTTCGCGGTGAGCGGCTGGACCCGGGTGACCGCGTCGATGGCCCGGACGACCTCCGCCCAGGCGGCGCGGGTCGCGGGGTCGGCCCCGAGCGCCGCCGAGTGCTCCGCCGCTCGGATCAACAGGTCCACGCGGAACTCGGCCTGGTCGGTCCGGTCGGCCAGGGCGGCGAACCAGATGGGGGAATGGTTCCAGATCGTGGCGGTCAACCGTCGGTGCTCATCCGCCGGGCTTGCCCCTCCCTGAAACGGCAGATCGGCCGCCTCGACCGAAGTTCGGACCAACCGTTCGATCGCCCGCGAGTCGGCGTCGAGCTGCCCGGTCATGCTTTGCCACTTCGAGGCCAAGGCCGCCAGGACCACGACGCCCGCGAGGCCGATCGCCAGGCGACCGAGCAGGCGGCGATGCCGGGTCCAGGACGGCGGCGGAACCAGCGCGACGACCGGCTGGGCCGCGATCGGTCGGCCGGCCCGGAAGCTGGCCAGGTCGTCGGCCATCGCGCCGGCGGACCTGTAGCGGGCGTCGGGATGTTTGGCGAGGGCTTTCAGGCAGATGGTTTCGAGGTCCGGCGGGATCTCCTCGTTGAGTTCGCGGAGCGGTGGCGGGTCGGCCTCTTCGATCTGGACCTGAAGCAACCGCCCGCGCCCCCGGAACGGGACGCTCCCGGTCAGCATCTCGTACAAGACCACTCCAGCGGTGTAAACGTCGCTCCGGGCGTCGACGCCGGCCGAGTCCCCGCGGGCCTGCTCGGGAGCCATGTAGGATGGGGTCCCGATGACGACCCGCGACGCCCCCGAGGGACTCAAGGTCGAGTCGCCGGTCGCGCGCTTGGCCAGGCCGAAGTCGGTCAAGTGCGGGACCTCCTCGCGGTCGAGGAGGATGTTCGACGGCTTGAGGTCGCGGTGGATGATCCCCCGCCGATGGGCATGGCTGAGGGCTTCGAGGACCGGGATCATCAGCGCCACCGCCTCGGCCACGTCGAGCGGCCCGACTCGGAGCCGATCGGCCAGAGTCATCCCCTCGATGAACTCGCTGATCAGGCAGACCGTCCCGTCGATCGGCCCGGCTTCCTGGATTGCTACGATGTTCGCGTGCCGGAGGTGGATCGCGTTCCTGGCTTCGCGCAGGAAGTGATGGACATCGACCGGCGAGCTGGCCACCTCGAGGCGCGGAACCTTGAGGGCCACGTCGCGGTGCGAGACCGTATCCCAGGCCCGGAACACGAACCCGAACCCGCCGCCGCCGACGTTTTGCCGGAGTTCGTACTTGCCCAGCCGCCTTGGGAGCGGCGTATCGAGCCAAGTCGAGGGAGCAAGCGTGGCCGGGGAAAGTTCGGTGCTCCGGTTTGGGCGCGGCCCGGCCGGGCTGGCCGTCAACGGATCAACCAGCCCGGGGAACCGCGCGAGGTAGTGGTCGACCGACAGGTCGGCCTCCCGCCGGGCGCGGATCGCCCACTCGGCCCGGATCAGGTCGACGACGACTCCGGGGCGGGTTCGCAACTCCGGGTAGGCGGCCAGGTATGACTCGACCCGAGCCGGCTCGCCGGCTTTGAGCCGGAACTCGATCTCGGCGTGAACCAGCTCGATCAAGATGGCGGTCCGGAGCGGGTCGGCCTCGACCAGGTAGTTGGCGACCGAGGGCCGATCCCCGTTGATCCAGGCGCCTTCGAACGCGGCGATCGTCGCCTCGATCTGGTCCCAGTCGCTATCAGCGATCCTGGGACGCTCGGTCGTCAGGCTCATGGCGTGGGGCGCCGACCAAGAGTGCTCAGCGAGCCGGTCACCGCGGGAGTCCAGCGTCGACCGCCTGAAGGAGTTCTTTGATCCGCGCCACGACGCGCGCCACGGTCCGTTCCGAGCAGTCGCACCGGCTGGCGATCTCGACGGCCGTGTAACCTTGAAAGCTCATCTCGGCGAGCACCCGGTGCTTCGGGGGGAACGCGACCAGGACGGACTCAAGGATGTCGGTCAGGACCGACGCCTGGAGCGGAGTGGGACCACGGTCGATCGCGTTCCAAAGCTCGGCATCCGTCCCGTCGCGCCGTTGGCCCAGCTCACGACCGACGTCGCGGCGGGCGGCGAGCCAATAGCTCCGCTTGTCGAGGCACTTTTGGACCGTGATCGTGGCCAGGAGCGACCAGAGGCTGTCCCAGTCAGCCAGCTCGAACGGCGACCGCTCATCCCGGAGGAAGAAGCTCCGGTACACCGACTGGACCACGTCCTCGGGTTCCGCCTTGGCGCGGAACCGGGTGTCGAGTTGCCGGCTGGCCAGGGCGGTTAGCCGGTGGACAAACCGGTCGAAGATCAGCGAGGCGGCCGACGGGTCTCCCTCCCGCAACCGCGACATCACCACCGCGAGCGATGCGTCTTGGATCATCGGTCATCCTCAAAGGGCCGCCCCGGAGCGACCGTCCGCCTCGCCTCCATCGACGGGACCAACAGTTTGTGCTCCTCACTACGATAACCAGACCACCATCCCCAAACCAAGGCGAACACCCGCGGCGGTCGAAAAATTTTCCCGAGAAACTTCGCCGACTTTTGGCAGCTTTCGCGCACCGTTGCGGATTGACTCTGCGAGGCCAGTCCCGATCGTGTTGAATCGCGACCGGACCACCAGGGCGGTCCAATCCCCTTCCCCCCCAACGATCCGCGACCTGGACCTCGCCCCAAGACCCGGACGTTTGCCTCCCCCCACCGGGGTTGGAGGCAAACGTCGGGGCCGATGAGGGACTTCTCGGCGGTTGAAATCGACGTGGCACTCCCCCACGCGTCAGTCAACCGGGGCGATGGAGGCCGGGTGCCCCCCACCCGGTTCTCACCATCCTGACTGATCCCTGGTCGACCGACCCGGGGTCACCGTCCCGCGGAGGCGGCTAGGAAGCCGCCCCCACGGGGACTCGAATCTGAAGCGGTTTACTCGTTGGTCGCGGCGGCCGAGGCCGGGGCCGGCGTGGGGGTTGGCGATGGCGTCGGGGACGCCGACGGGGTCGCGGGGACGAGGTTCGGCGTCGGCTTCCGGGGGAGCTTTTCGTCGCGGTTCGCGGTGTTCAGGACGAACGTCGCCATGATCGCGGCGGCCTGCTTCATGTCGTCGGCCTGAATCCGGTCGTAAACGTCCTGGTTCGAGTGGTGGGTCCGGGCGTCGTACTCGATGACGTCCTGGATGAACTGAAACCCGGGCAAGCCGATCCCGTCAAACGATTGGTGGTCGGTCCCGCCGGTGTTGCTGATCGTGATCGTCGAGGCCCCCATCTCCTTGAACGGGGTCAGCCAGGGGCGGAACACGTTGCGGACCCCTTCGTTCCCTTGCAGGTAGATCCCGCGGATCTTGCCGGTCCCGTTGTCGAGGTTGAAGTAACCCGAGAACTTCTCGTATTCCGGCTTGAAGGTGATCTTAGGGGGAGGCCCGCTGGTCCGGCCATCGCCGCCACCGCCACCCATCCCGGCCATTGAGCCGTCGCCGGTGTAGCCAAAGTGTTCCTTGACGTAGCCGCGCGAGCCGAACAAGCCTTGCTCCTCGCCGCTCCAGAGGGCGACCCGGATGGTCCGTCGGGGTTTGAGGTCGAGGGTCTTCAAGATCCGGGCCGCTTCCATCGCCACGGACACCCCCGCCGCGTTGTCGGTGGCTCCCGTCCCGCTGTGCCACGAATCCATGTGGCCACCGAGCATGACGACCTCATCCTTCAGGTCGGTTCCGGGGATCTCGGCCAAGGTGTTGAAGGTTTCGGTCTCGTTGTGGAACTGAACGGCCAGTTCGGCGTTGATCTTGAGGGATTCTCCCTGGCGGATCATCCGGAGCAGCCGGTTGTAATGCTCTTTGGCCACGGTGATCTGCGGGAGGATCTTCGGGGCGTCTTTGTCCCAGGCCGACTGGCGGCGGACCCCCGGCTCGGGGGGAGACCCGGGCAGCGGTCCGGTCGGGACGCTGGCCTGCGCGACGAACAAGGTCCCGCCATCGCCGTCTCGGCTCCCGTCGATCGTGGCGACCACCCCTTCCTCGGCGGCGAAGACCATCCGCTTGCGGGCCATCCGGGCGGCGGCGCGTTGCTCGTCGGTCATCCCCCCGCGCCGGCGGCCGGTCGCGTCGGTGGCGTTGGCCAGTTCCAGCAACTCCTTGTCGGTCAGCCGTGATCCCTCGGCGGCGAAGTGAGCATCGACCGCCAGCGTGTTCGGCGTCATCAGGGCGAACGCCCCCCGGATCTTCCCCTTGAACTTGTCGAGGTCGGCTTCGGTCTTGGCCGCGCCGAGGTCGACGACCTGACCGGTGACCGACCCGTCGAGGCCCGGCGACCAGGCTTTCGGGAAGGCGATCAAAGGGATGCAATGCGGCTCGACCACCTGGATCGAGAACTTTTGCAGCGTCCAGCCCTTGCCGAACGGCCCCCAGGGTTCGAGGTGGGCGTTCTCCAGGCCCCAGCTCGTCATCTTGTCGCGGGTCCACTCGTTGGCGCGCTTCATCGCGGGGGACGCCGTGAGCCGGGGGCCGATGACGTCGGTCAGGTAGGAGAGCGTGGCCATGACCTGCGACCGGTTCATCGCTTCGTCTTTGATCCGGTCGACCGGGTCAGTGCTCGGCGGGGCGTCGGCCGCCTTGGCGACGGTCTTGATCACATCCTTCGCCGAGGGTTCGGTCGCCGGTGGGACGGCGGGAACCGTTGCCGGAGCGGGGCTGGGTGGCGTCTGCCGCGCCCGGGCGAGCGGCGCGGCCAGGAGGCCCGCCACCATCGCCAGGTTCAAGGGGGTCGCAAGTCGGATCAACATTGGGTGGAACTCTCCGCGACAACGGGATGAGCAAGCGAAACCAAACGCGAAGGGCGCGGCTGGGAGAGGTCCGGCCAAGAGGGTGGGCGTTGGGTCAGATTGTAGCGAGCCGGTCCGGGGCAATCACGGCCCCAGTGACATAATTCGCGATAAATTCGCCGCGACCCCCTTCGAAACGACCGAGGGCCAGGCGACTCGTGTCGCCTGGCCCTCGGTTGGAGTCACGCTCGATCCGGTTGGATCACATCGCCTTGGTCGTGCCCGACCCGGAGCGGCCGGCGATCCGGTTGTACGCCTCGCGGCTCGCGTGCTTGGCCTTCTCCCATTCCAGCTTCGACGAGCCGCGCGCCTGATCCCACCCCTGCTTGAGGTGCGACTCGACCTCGGCAAAGGGTTTGCCGGCGTGCCGGCTGTGCGACTGGTAGCCGTACTGGTAGGCGGGGCCGTACTCGGCGAAGCTGTCGTCCTTGGCCGCATACGACTGGTTGGCGTGGTTGTCGCGCCAGTAGGTATCTTCCGTCGTCGGGTCGACCGACTCGGCGACCCCCTTGCCGGCTAGGCCACCGGCCACGGCGCCGACAACCGCACCCACGGCGGCGCCCACTGGGCCGGCCACGGCTCCCCCCAGAGCGCCCGTCGCGGCCCCGGCGGCGGCGGCTCCCAAGCCGGTCCCAACCGGGTGCGAACCAGGCTCGCCACTGATCGGGTCGCGGTTCTGGTCCTTGTCTCGGGGCGGATTAACATTCGAGTTGGACATGATGACCTCGGGTTCGTGCGACAGGATGGTTCAGGACCCCTGGAGGGATCTCAGGTCTCGACGCCGCAAACCCGATACCATCCCCCGCGACGATCCAGCCGAGACTCAGAAGTGTTCCTGCGGAGTGCTTGGTTGCATCAAGCCGTACTTGTAAAGTTTTTTGTACAAGGTCATCCGGCTGATCCCCAACTCGCCGGCGGTCCTCAAGCGGTTGTTGCCGTGCTTTTCGAGGGCTTCGGTGATCCGGGCGAGTTCGTTCTGCCCTTGGGTGCGTGCGTCGAATGACCGTGGGAACGTCGAGGTCAAGATCGGGTGGGTGCCTCGGGTACTGGAGGTGGTGATCCGGGAGTTTGCGTCCAGGACCGAGGGGGGAAGGTCTTCGCGGCGGATCGAGCGGTCGGGACAGAGCGCGACGCACCGGGCCACGACGTTGCGGAGTTCGCGGACGTTGCCGGGCCAGTCGTGGTTCTGGAGGGCCTGGAGCGCGTCGGCGCTGATCGGGTCAAAATTACGCCCCTCGTCCGAGGCGAACTCGTTGAGGAACCGGTGCGCCAGCGGGGCGATCGCGTCGCGTCGGTCGCGGAGCGGCGGGAGTTCGAGGCCGACGACATTGAGGCGGTAGTACAGGTCGGACCGGAACCGCCGCTCGGCGACCTCCTCATCCAGCGGGCGGTTGCTCGCGGCGATCAGTCGCGCTCGGAGCGGCACGGTCTCGGTGGCGCCGAGGGGCTCGAACGCCCGGTCGTCCACGACCCGGAGGAGTTTGGTCTGGATTGCCGGCGGTAAGGCGTCGATGCCGTCGAGGAACAAGGTCCCCCGCCCCACCTCGGCGAACTTGCCCACCCGGTCGGTGGCGGCCCCCTGGAACGCCCCCTGGACGTGGCCGAACAGGTCGCGCTCGACGGAGGAACTGGTCAAGGTCTCGCAGTTCACCACCAGGAACGGTTCGTCCCGGCGCCCCGATAGGTTGTGGATCTGGCGGGCCAGGCGGGTTTTTCCGGTTCCGGTCTCGCCGCCGAGCAAGATCGTCGCGCTTTGCGGGGCGACCCGGCGGATCTGCTCGACCAAGGTGGCCACCTCGGGGGTGTCGCCGTCGAGGATCGTCGGATCATCGCCGCCCGGCCCGGCCGTCAGGGCTTCCTCCGCCAGGACCTCGACCGCGGTGAACCTGGCCCCGTCCTCCGACACGCCCCGGATCGACCGCGATCCGGCGCCGACGGGTTTGGGTCCCCGCCGGTGGCGGATCGTCAAGACTTCCAGCAGGTAGCGGAGCCGAGCCGAGTCGAGCGGCAGGCCCAGGTAGTCCGCCACCCCCATCCGGAGCAGGTCGATTCCTTGCTCGGCGTCGTACGCCTCGGCCAGGACGATCGTGGCCACCGGTCGCTGGGTCACGGCGATCCGCTGGAGGAGTTGCGACACCTCGAGCGTGCAACCTGGATCAATCTGGTGAATCAAAACCAGGCTGACCCGATCCCAGCCCTCGTGACGCGAGGCGGCGTCGGGACGATTCCAAACGACGAACTCCAGCCGGGAGATCAACTTGCTGACTCCCTTGACTTGCTCGGCCAACAACTTGTCATCACTGATCAGCAAGATCGTCGCGTCGGCCATCGGTCGCAAACCTCTCGAATGAAGCTGGTGTTCGGCTCGGGGAGCGGGTTGGAGACCGCTCCAACGCAAGTGGCGGACAAGGGAGTCGGTCACGCGAAAAGCGAGCGACTCAGGCGGAGCGGAGTGAACGGCGGCATCGCTCGGCCGGCAACGTTCGGGAGGAACAGGAGAGCACTCGGCTGGCCGACCACAGGTCTTTGATCCGGGCGCGGAGGACGTATCCGATTCTGATCCGCAAATTAACCCTCGGCGAAGCCGTATCGATGCACGCGCCGCGGCGACCTAGTTCGCCAGCTGGCGCGTCCCTCGATCGTCCCCGCCGAACTTGCCTTGAGGACAACCGAAACAAGCGACTTCGTGTTCAATTTTTAGCATACGACGCCGTTTCTTAAACAGGCGACTTCTGGAACAGTTTAACTCACCCGCGGACTTTGTCGTCTTTTGGTTGCTTTGTCCAACAATGAACCGAAGGGTTGTCGCTCTGAGGAAACATTGAACCGACATCAAGTGGGGATATTGACAGTTTAGACACTTGGTCGCGGAAAAGTCGAGTATGCTTCGCCAGGAACTGGAAAACAAATTCGTTATTAAGTTGATTGGATTTAGACATGGCAACTGATCCAACCGGAAACTGCGGTCGCCGCCTGAGCCACGATGGAACAACCATGATGGCTTGATCGAGTCGTCCGGTCCTGACCCGATTCGAGAATTAGAATTCAAATACAGATTTGATTCGAGTACTATCTCAAGAAATACTTGTGGATTATGAACACTTCTGATCAAGATAAAGCTCAATTTTAACTGGAGTTGCGGTGTCGCTCCCTGAAGGAGTTCAAGTCCTTGGTGGGCGGTTTGCGGAAGAATTAATCCCAGCGCGAGTTCCGCTCGTCGCCGCCGCTGATTCAGCCAGTTGGGTCACCAGTTCGGCATTCACTATCCCGTCGCGGCGACCGCCGACGCAGGCAGCCCCCCGGACGGCGAACAGGTCGGGTCCGAGTGGGCTGAGCCGGTCGATCGCGCGGCGATCCAGCCGGCCCGCCAGGGCCACAAACCGCCCCGACGCTTGGACCCGGCTGATCCGGTCTTGCCACTCGGCGAGATTGCCGATCGGGCATCCTCGGGTCTTGTCCCAGCTATCGACGAGGAGACCGGGGCAATCCGCGGCACCGAGCGCGGCGGCGATCACGGCGTCGGGGTCGGGGGCCTGGGCCTCGGTCCAGTCGGCGTAGATGACGGCCACCCAGCCGGTCGCCGCCTGATCCGCCTGGCGGGCGAGTTCCCACCGCCTTGACCAGTCGCCGCCCAGGCCGGCCGGACCCGCCTTCCGGAATGCGATCCCGGCGAAGCATTCGGGGCGGATCGAGCCGGGGTCGAGGTCGGCCAACTCCCCAAGCGCGACGCTGACCGGGATCACGGCGGGGACCGCGGCCCGGATCGCCCGCCAGGTGGCGCACGAAGCCCGCCCGAGCGGTCCGAGGCTGGGTTCCTTGACGTCGATCACCGCCGCCCCCCCATCAACGGCGGCCTGGGCCTCGCTGACCGACCGGACGCTGACCAGCAACTTCGCCAAGGGGCACCTCGAAACCGGTTTGCGTTGAATGAGACCCATCCGGGGAGATTACCGCATCGCCGATCGCCGATCACCAATCGCAAACAGTGAATCGAAGTCAGTTTACGATTGGCGATTGGCGATGAATTTTACGCCTGGGATGCGTCCGAGAAGGACCAGGTCGTCAACGCTCCGGACCGACCACCTGGCAATTCCGGATGCGGTCCACCTGGAACTCCTTGACCTTGCCGTCGAGGTGGCAAACGGCCACGAGGTAGGCGACCCCGCCCCGGTGGGCGAACGCTTGCGGGCTGATCGCGCGGGGGGTAGCGCCTCGGGTCCCGCCGAGATACTCGATCTGGACGACCCCGTCGTGGGCGATGGCCTCGGCGACGCGCTCCCAGCCCCGAGGGACTGGCGGCGGCCCCGCGCCGTCGAAGATCGGGTAGGCCAGCGGCGGGTGGTCGTCGTCCGCCCCGCCCCCCTCGGCGCGGAGGTGGAGGAAGACCGCGCGGACGCGATGGCTGTCGGCCAAGGCCCGGTGGGTGGTTGGTTCCTCGAAGCCCAGCCGGCGGGCCAGCGCGTCCAGCTTGTGCGACCCGTGGTTGGGCCAGCGTCGCCGCGACCAGGCCAGGGTGTCCACCACGAAATGCTCGGGGATCGGTAGACTCGTTCGGACCAACTCGTGACCGAGAAGTCCGGCATCGAAGGCCGCGTTGTGCGCCAGGAGCGTGGTCGTCGCCGGATCGCCCAGGAAGGCGACAAACGCGGGCAGGACGACCTCGGCGGTCTCGGCGTCCGCCAGGGACTCGTCGCTGATCCGGTGCATCGACTGGGCCATCGGCGCCGACGGTTGGAGCGGGTTGACCAACCGCTCGAACGTCGCCCGGACCTTCCCCGCGGCGTCGAACCGGACCGCCCCCGCCTCGACGATCCGGTCGACCGCGGGCGACAGGCCGGTCGCTTCGAGGTCAAACGCCACAAATTCCGAGCCGGGTTCGTCAAGCATGGTTCGACCCTGGCAAAACAGCCGCGATGCGCATCGGGTCGCTCGATCCCCCTCGATCTCGACAATCTCTTTGGTGCGGACTCCTCCGAGATTATTGGCCAACCCGGTCGATCGGGCCAGTCGACCCGCCGGATTCGCCGAATCGATCGAGCCGATTGGGACCTGCCTCCGAAGATGATCTCTTTATGAACCCCGATGCTCGCCGTCCGCCATCAATGGTTGGAGCCGCGTGGACTCGCCTCGGCGCGGTCCTGCTGGCGTGCGCCTGCATTGGTTCCTGCTCGACCTTTCGGACCCCCGCTCGCCCCGCGGCGGTGCGGCCGACCTCGCCGGTTCACTTGGCGCCGCCTCCCGCCGATCGGGACGTCAACGAGGCGATCCTCCAAGCTCACAATGTTGAGCGGACCCGTCGGCGGCGACCCCCCTTGGTCCTCAACCCCGAGTTGACCCAGGCGGCGCAGGCCCACGCGGACGATATGGCTCGTCGCGGCAAGATGGCCCACCGAGGCGGGGACGGTTCGTCCCCTTTCGAGCGGATGAAGCGGGTCGGCTACTCGTTCCAAGCGGCCGGCGAAAACGTCGCCTACGGGTTCGACCGGGTCGACGCCGTCATGGCGGGCTGGATGCACAGCCCGGGGCACCGGCGGAACATCCTCGGCGACTATACAGAGATCGGTGTGGGCCGCGCGATCGCGCCAGGTGGCGTACTCTATTATTGCGTCACATTCGGCACTCCCGGCGCTGGTGATTTCCCCTGAACCGGAACGAAGCTAGGTTATATTTCTCTCGGTCGCGGTGGTTCGGAGTTGGTTCGAGTCGCGGTTGCGACCGACACGCCGCCGCGAACGAAAGGCTCGGGTGGTTCGATGCGGGGACAGCACAAAGCGGCGACGGGATCGCTCATCTTCCTGGCGGCGGCCCTCGTGACGGAGCCTGGCTGCTCCACTCCGGCCCGCCGGTCGATCGTGGGGGGGCCGGTCGCGAGTTCCAGCGAGCCTGCCTTAAGCCCCAACCCCAGCGGCCCCGAGGTCGCGGTGATCGACCCGCCGAGTTCGGCTTCGACCAACTCGACTAAGACGGCCAGCATCCTCGACCGCCATCCCCTCCTCCGGAAGCCCCAGCAGTATTACGACAACACGAACAGCAACAAGGCCGTCAAGACGGCCGCCGCCACCTTCGTCGGGGTGCCGGCCGGGATCGTCGGCGAACTGAAGCAGATCGTCGTCGGGCGTCCCTCCGCCGCGCCGCCCACGGCTTATTAACCTGGTTCCGCAAGCAGATGACTTGTCGGCGGGATTCAAGCCTGGGGGCGGGGTGCCTGCCCGAGCAGGAATCGGGCCGAGACTGGGTCGTAGATTGACGCCGGGAGCAACCGGACCAAGCTCAGGAAGCCGACCATGGGCCAGGGGAAATCGACTCGGGCTTGGCGTCGGGCCACCCCCTGGAGGATGATCCGAACGGCAGGCTCGACGTCCATCAGGAATGGCTGAGGGTGAGTTTGGTCGGTGGTCATCGGGGTCCGGACGTAGCCGGGGTGGACCACCGTGACCGCGATCCCGGAGCGCTTCAACTCGGGGCGAAGCCCTTCGAGGAGCGCGGTGAGTCCCGCTTTCGTCGCCGAGTAGCCCGCCGAGCCGGGCAGGCCGCGGTAGCCCGCGAGGCTGCTGATCCCGACGATCTGCCCCGAGCCGCGCTGGATCATGGTGGGCAAGACGTTCTCGATGGCGATTGCCGGCCCGAGGAGGTTGACGTCGACCATCCGGGCGAAGTTCTCGGCCGAGAAGTCGCGCGCCGAGAGATCGATCCCGACGCCGGCGTTGGCGATCAAGAGGTCGACCGGGCCAAGCTGGCGGACGATCCGCCGGAACGCGGCGGCGGTCGCTTCCGGGTCGGTGGCGTCGGCGGGAGCGACCTCGGCGATCCCCCCTTCCCGGCGGATCTCCTCGGCCACCCGCCCGAGTTCCACCGCCCGTCGGGCGGTGAGACCAACCCGCCACCCACTCCGGACCAGTTGGCGGGCCATCTCGGCCCCCAGGCCGCTCGACGCCCCGGTGACGACCGCGACATTCCCCAAATCCCGCATGACCAACCTCAACGATGGGCGACCTCGACCGGATCGACCATCCTCTCGGGCGGTTTTTGTCGATTCTTCGATCGGAGTGCTATTCTTCCATCATCATAGAAGGAAAGCCTTCGCCTCGTCGAGGACCAGGCATGCGACCGCCCGGCACATACTCGAAGCTCACCCTCGCCCCGAGCCGCCGCGACTTGGCCGGTCCGGTCCGCCGCTCGGTTGCGGCCTGCTTGCTCGCTTTCCCGTTCTCGGTTGCGGGAGCGATGGCAGGCGACGACGGACCCGATTTGTCTCCCCCGCTCGACGCCCCCGCCTCACCCAATCCCCCTCGCCTGGTCAACCCGCCTCGGGCACCAATCCTCTCAATTCCGGCCCCAGCGCCGGTCCCGGTCCGTCCGAATCCGACGGTCACGCCGGCCCTGATGACCCCCTCCCCCTCAGCCACCGCCGGCACCGCCGTCCTGGCGGTTCCTGGCCTGGCCGGGCCAGTCTCGACCCGCCGACCGTCGCCGTCCCCTCTGCCCGAAGATGCCTTCGGCGGAAGTTACGAAGGCGGGATCGCCGAGTCCGAACGACCCCCCGACGGGACCTCGGAGTTGACCCTCGACGGCCCGATCGAGATGCCCGACCCCGCGGCGAGTGTCCCCCGGGTTCGTTCGACCAATCGAGCCGGGGTGACGGCGATCCCCAACCCCATTTTCAACGACCGCACCGA
>JAABUX010007614.1_pt1 | contig 12661 bp, 11 predicted proteins | sample 5561851 | NCBI WGS metagenome assembly JAABUX01 (sample SAMN10711883, study PRJNA513361) | rock metagenome | isolation source: Antarctica rocks | place: Antarctica: Victoria Land, Richard Nunatak red sandstone | collected 2016-01-03 | reverse complement strand
GACGGCGCGCGCCGCACCCCGATCCACGCATCGGCTGCGTGCTGCTGCGCGACGTCCACGTCTTCGACGAGCCGGAGGATGCGCCGGGGGACTTCGCGCCGAACATCGTGCAGGGCAAGTGCTACGACGCGGACGCACTGGACCCGACCGCGCCGCTGTCCAGGGCTCTCTGCCGGCTCACCGCGGAAGGCGGCTACTCCCGCACGGGCAGCCCCGGCGAGGCGTCTGGGCCGACGGCCACGCTTGGCTGGGGCGCTCGACGGCTGGGCCAGCGTTCGTTCCAGGTCATGGTGCTCTCCGCTTACGAACGTCGCTGCGCGGTCACCGGTGACAGAATCCGGCCAGTGCTGCAGGCGGCGCACATCCTCCCGGTGGCCGAGGGCGGTCGGCATCGCGTGGACAACGGGCTGCTGCTGCGCCCGACGTACACACCCTCTGTGACCGCGGCTACCTCTCGGTGGACCGGGACTACCGCCTGCAGGTGAGCCGGCGCCTCCGCGGGGAGTTCGGCAACGGCGAGGAGTTCTTCGCCCGGGAGGGCGAGCGGGTGACGCTGCCGATCGGGCGCGGTGACCGCCCGGACCTCGACGCCCTGCAGTGGCACAGGGAGAACGTCTACCGGCCGGAGTGAGGCAGGCGGGCGGGCACCGGTCGGATTGGCCGCTCCACCCGGGTTTCCCCCGACTCTGTCGCGGAAGCCCGCTCGTGGTCGGTGAGCACGGCGAAGACCTCCCGGGCCTCGAAGAGCCGGTCACGCTGACCGGTCCCGAGCGGCCGGAGCACGCCGGCCATCATGAGCTGGTCCACTGCGGCGAAGGCGGCCGACCGGCTCGCGCCAGTGAGCTCCTGCACGACCGCAGCGCTCACCACCGGGGTCGCGGCCAGCTCCGGCAGCAGGCGCGCCGCGGCCGATCCCGCGCGGGGCCCGACGCGCTCGCGCCAGGATGACTCCAGTGCCTCGAGCCGCTCGGACAGGTCGACCGCGTCCGCGGCAGCGCGCCGCACTGCACTGACGAAGCCCTCGACCCAGGCCGCGAGGCCGTACGCCGCCTCGGGCCCGTCGGCCGCGCCGTCGTAGCGGAAGGCGGTCAGGCCGCCGAGGTAGTCCCGCGAGCGGGTCGCCAGCACCGGGCTGACGGGTGCCACCACGCTGCGTGTGAGGCCACGGCGGCGGAGCACGACGTGGATGAGTGCCCGCCCGGTCCGGCCGTTGCCGTCGGCGAACGGGTGGATCGTCTCGAACTGCGCGTGCACAACCGCCGCCTGCACCAGCGGGGTCGTCGCGTCGCCGCTGACGAAGGCGGCCAAGTCCGCCAGCAGCGGGAGCACCTCCTCGGGTGGAGGCGGGACGAAGGCTGCCCGGCAGGGGTTCGCGTCGCTGCCCCCGATCCAGTTCTGCGTCTCGCGCACCCGTCCCGCGATGTGCGGTGCGTCGTCGCGCAGCAGCCGCTCGTGCAGGGCGACGAGGTCGTCGACGGTGACCTCCGCCCGGCTGCCGGTGTCCTCCACGGCCAGCCGCATCGCCGCGACGTTGCCGAGCACGGCGTCGGCGGTGGCGTCCCGGTCGGTGATCCCCGCGACCGCCTTCGCCTCGTGCCGGGCCAGCCGGCGGCTTGACACCACGAGCCCCTCGATCCGCGAGGAGCCGATCGCCTCAGCGCGCAGCAGGAACCGGGCCAGCGAGGATAGCCGGGCCACACCGGGCGACCGGTCGAGCGCGAGCAGCGCATGCTCGGCGTCGGCGACGTCGGCGGACACGCCCGCGGGCAGGGACAGGTCCCGGGACGCGAGCGGGTCTGGCACGTAGGCGGTGTAGCGGCAGGGGCCTCGCGCCGACCGGGAACCGTAGGCCCCCGGCTGGGGCAGCCACAACGCCTCGAGGCGTCGGCTCATCCTGGACCAGCCCCCTCTCGTCGTCCAGGTTAGCGGCACAAGCTGGACCAGCAGCACTGGAACGAACAGGCGGCGCGCGGTGCCGGTCTGACCCGTCAGCGGCGTCGGCCCGCCCGCGCTCTCACGTGCAGCTGCTCGCCCTGGATGCGCACCGGGGGCGACGCGGTGAAGCGCCACTGTTCGTCGTACCGGCCAGGGAGGACGTGCCAGTCAGGGAGCACCTGCCGGTCGCCATCGAGGCGTACCGCTTACTTGACGTGTGACCTTTTGGTCACCTATGGTCGCGGCGTGGACGAGGTGTTCAAGGCGCTCGCCGACCCGACCCGGCGCAGCCTGCTCGACGAGCTGTTCCGGGCCGACGGTCAGACCCTGGGAGCCCTGGAGGAGCGGTTCGCGATGTCGCGCTTCGGCGTGATGAAGCACCTGCGGCTGCTCGAGGAGGCCGGCCTGGTCGTCACCCGACGCCAGGGCCGGGAGAAGCTGCACTTCCTCAACCCCGTCCCGATCCGGCTCGTCCACGACCGATGGGTGAGCAAGTACGCCGAGCCCTGGGTTGCCGGGCTCAGCGACCTCAAGGAGAGGCTGGAGCGCACCATGGACAAGGTCTACGAGATCTACATCAGGACCACTCCCGAGCGGCTGTGGGAGGCCATCACCGACCGGGAGACCCGCGGCAAGTTCCAGTTCGGCAACCGGGTCGACTCCGACTGGGCGCTGGGGTCCAGGGTCGAGATGACCACCCGGGACGGCGATGTGCTCGGTGACGGCGAGATCCTCGAGATCGATCCGCCCAGGCGACTGATCACCACCATGCGGGCCAGGTGGGGCGCCGACGTCGAGGCCGAGGGCACATCGCGGGTCAGCTGGGAGATCGAGCCGGTGGGCGACTCCTGCCGGCTGCTCCTCACCCACGACCAGCTCCGCGAGGGAGCCAACGATCAGCTCTACGGCGGGTGGCCGATGATCCTGTCCGGCCTGAAGACCTGGCTGGAGACCGGCCAGGTGCTGACGACGCCGGGTTCGCTGATGTACGGCTGACGTGTGACCCGGGGGCCCGAGGGGGACGGGCGCAGGCATGCGGCGCCCGGCACTCACCCTGGTCTCCGCGGTCGTCCCCGTCGCCCTGCTTGCCGGGTGCGGCGGCGGGGGCAGCAGCGGCAACACCCGTGGCGACATCACGGTCGGCCGGAGCGGCACGTCCCGCGCCGGCGGCCCCGGTGCCCAGCGCGGCGGTGCCGACGGGGCTCGCTGCGCCGACGTCGACCACGGCTGCCGCGGGCCAGGCAGCCAGCGGGTCGGCTGCACCGGACCCGCTCGGGCTCGGTGGGCTGGGCGCGTCGGTCAGCGCAGCGGTGGGCGGCATCCCCACCGGCGCGCCAGGCTCGGCGGGCGCCGCCCTGCCGGCGTCCTTCCCGGCGTCGTTCCCGCTGCCCCGGGGCTACCGCGCCATGGGTGCGTCCGACAGCGGGAGGCATGCGCACGTGCAGCTGTCGGTGCCCGACGCCGGAGCGGCCTTCTCCGACGTGCAGCAGCGACTGCCCGGCGCCAGTTACACCGTCAGCGACGTGTCACCGCTGGCCCAGGCCGGCGGCTTCACCAACGGCCACTTCGCCTTTGCCGGCCACGGGGTCCGTGGCACGGTCGAGGCCTCTGGAGCCGGCAGCACCGGCTTTCTCACCGTCGACTACGACCGCTGACCTCGGGTGCCGTCAGCGGCGCGAGTGGTCCCGGAACCCGCGCCCGGTCTTGCGCCCGAGGTATCCGGCGGTGACCAGGTGCTCCAGCAGCGGCGCCGGCGCGTAGCCGGGCTCGCGGAACTCCAGGTAGAGCGTCTGCTGGATCGCCAGCGTCACGTCCAGCCCCACGACGTCCATCAGCGCGAACGGCCCCATCGGGTGCCCGCACCCCTTGGTCATGGCGAAGTCGATGTCGTCGGCGGTGGCGTAGTGCGCCTCCAGCATCCGGACCGCGTCGTTGAGGTAGGGGAACAGCAGGGCGTTGACGATGAAGCCGGCCCGGTCCGCGCAGCTGACCGGGTGCTTGCCGCAGGCCGCCGCAACGGCGCGCACGGTTGCCGTCACGTCCGGCGCGCTCACCACGGTCGGCACGATCTCCACCAGCCGCATGATCGTCGCGGGGTTGAACCAGTGCATGCCGACCACGTCAGCGGGCCGCGAGGTGGCGGTGGCGCATTCGATGACGGGCAGCGACGAGGTCGTGGTGGCCAGCACCGCGCCGGGTTTGACCACCTCGTCCAGCGCAGCGAACAGCGCCCGCTTGACGGCCAGGTCCTCCACCACCGCCTCGATGACCAGGTCGCAGTCGGCCAGGTCGTCCAGCGCGGTGGTCCCGGTCACCCGCGCGAGCACCGCGACGGCGGCATCCTCGGCGAGCTTGCCCCGCTGCACCTGCTTGTCCAGGCTGGTGCCGAGCGCGGCCCGCACGGCAGCGACCTTCGCCTCGTCGCGGGCGCGGAACACCACGTCGTAGCCGCTCCTGGCGCACACCTCGACGATCCCGGTGGCCATCGTGCCGGTGCCCACCACCCCGACCCGGGTGACGGCCCGCGCCGCGACCTCCTCGCCGCCGCTGGTGGCACCGCTGCTGGGACCGCCGTCGGCGGCCAGCTCGGAGGAGTCGACCCCGGCGTAGGTGTAGAAGCCGCGACCGGTCTTGCGGCCGAGGAAGCCCGCGGTGACCAGCTGCTTGAGCACCGGCGCCGGGGCGTGCAGGTGGTCCCGGGTCTGGTGGTACATCGTGTCGAGGATCTCGTACGCCGAGTCCAGGCCGATCAGGTCGAGCAGCGCGAGCGGGCCCATCGGGTGTCCCGTGCCCAGGCGCATGGCGGCGTCGATGTCCTCGCGGCTGGCGTAGCCCGCCTCGTACATGCGCACCGCGTTATTGAGGTAGCCGAACAGCAGCGCGTTGGCGATGAAGCCGGCCCGGTCCCCGGCGGTGACGTCGGTCTTGCCGACCTTGGCAACCAGGGCCTCGACGTCCTCGGCCACCGCCGGGTCGGTCATGACGGTGCGGACCACCTCGACCAGGCCCATCACCGGCGCCGGGTTGAACCAGTGCATGCCCAGCACCTGCTTGGGGCGCTCGGTCGCGACCGCGAGCTCTGTCACCGACAGCGCGCTGGTGTTGGTGGCGAACACGGTGTCGGGCCCGCAGACCCGGTCCAGCGCGGCGAACAGCTGCTTCTTCAGCTCCATCTGCTCCGGGACCGCCTCGACGACGAGGTCGCAGTCGGCCAGCGCGCCGAGATCGGTGCCGGTGGTGATCCTGGCGAGCAGCTCCCTGCGCTCGGCCTCGGTGGTCTTGCCCCGCTCGACGGCCCGGACGGTGGAGTGCTCGAGGTGCCAGCGGCCGCGCTCCAGGCCGGCCTCGTCGGTCTCCACCCCGACGACGGTGACCCCAGAGCGAGCCAGCACCTCGGCGATGCCGGCCCCCATGGTCCCGAGCCCGACCACGCCGACCCTCCCGAACTCCCTCGCCACGTCCACTCCATCCGACGACCTGCGTTCCCGTGGGCGCATCCTCCCATCCCCCTGTTGGCGCTCAGACGAGTAGCGCGGTCGCCGCGGGAACGGTCTCGGTGACGCCGCGCCCGGCGGCGACCTCCTCCTCCAGCGTCGGCACGTCGCGCATCCCGAACAGCGGGCTGCGCACCACCCACAGCGTCGCCGCCCAAGTGATGACCGCCGACACGGCGACGGTGGTGCGCACGGTGGTCAGGGAGGCGAGGACGCCGCCCACGGCCGCACCGATCGGGATGCTCCCCCACACCAGGAAGCGGATCGAGGCGTTCATCCGCCCCATCAGCGGCGGCGGGCAGATGGCTTGGCGGTAGGACACCTGCGAGGTGTTGTAGACGACCCCGCACAGGCTGCTCGCGGCGTAGGACACCGACACGAGCAGCACCCCAGCGCCGGGGGTGGCCAACACCATCACGAAGGACAGCGGCCCGGTGGCCGCCATCGACAGCCAGATGATCCGCGCGCTGCCCACCCGGCGGGCCAGCCAGGCACCGCTGGCCGCACCCGCCAGCGAGCCCAGCGCGCCCAGGCTCAGCACGGCGCCGAAGACCAAGGGGCTCGCGTGCAGAGTGCGCACGACGTAGACCGCCTCGACCGCGCCGAGCATGCCGCTGGCGAAGTTCGACGTCCCTGTGCAGCCGGTGATCCGGGACAGCACGGGGTGGTGCAGGACGTAGCCCATGCCCTCGCGGATGTCGTCGCGCATGCGGGTGCCCGCGGGCCTCGCCGCTGGCTCGGCCTCCTGCGCGCGGATCCTGGCGTTGGCCGCTGCGCCGACGAGGAACGAGCCGACGTCGACCACCACGGCGTACGCCGCCCCGAGGGCGCCGACGAGCAGCCCGCCGATGCTGGGCCCGGCGAACTGGGCAAAGGCGCCGGTGGAGGCCAGCTTGCCGTTGCCGTCGACGAGCTGGTCGGGGCCCACCACCACCGGCAGGTAGCTCTGGTAGGTCACGTCGAAGAAGACCGTGAGCACGCTGGCGGCCAGCGACACCGCGAACAGCTGCGCCAGCGTGAGCACCCCGAACAGCTGGGCCAGCGGAATGCTTGCCAGCACGGCGGCGCGGGCGAGGTCGGCACCGACGAGCACGGGTCGCTTACGCCGGCGGTCGACCACCGCCCCGGCCTGCAGCGCGACGAACAAAAAGGCTGCGCTGCCGGCGGCGGACAGCAGCGCCACCTCCAGGGTGGTCGCGTGCAGCACGATCAGCGCGATCAGCGGCACCGCGACCAGGGTGACCGCCGAGCCGACGTCACTCACCGCCTGGCCGCCCCACAGCAGCAGGAAGTCCCGGTGCCGCCACAGCGGGGAGCGCGCCATCCGGTCAGCCTGGAACGACTGGTTGAGACTTGTCAACCGGATTACCCTCGGTGCGGTGGAGCTGCCGGCGCGGAAGCGACAGGCGACGCCGGCGGAGGCCCGCGCGATGGCGAACCCGCTGCGGCTGCGGATCATCCGCGAGCTGTTCGACGGGCCGCTGACCAACAGCGAGCTCGCCGTGCGCCTGGACCGCGACAAGGCGACCCTGCTGCACCACGTCCGCACCTTGGCCGCCACCGGCTTCATCGAGGCGCTGGCGGCGCGGCGGGGGCCCCGCGGGGCGCGCGAGATCCCCTACCGCAGCACCGGCAAGTCCTGGACCCTGGATGTCGAGGACGCCCCCGAGCGCCAGGCGGTCGAGGACGCCATGGTCGCGGCCTTCGTCGAGGAGTACGCCGCCGCCGCCGGTCTCGAGCGGCCCGAGACGAGCCGGCTCGCCTTGCGCCTGTCGGCCGCCCAGCGGGACGAGCTGGTCGACCGGGCCGGCGCGCTGCTGCGGGAGTTCCACGCCCGCTCGGACGAGGGGGGCACGCCGTACGCCGTCTTCCTCAGCGTGCACCGGCGACCGTGAGCTTCGCCTGCCGTTCACGTCCGCGCCGCCAGGAGCCCGGCCGGCGCCGCGGAAGCTGAGGGCATGCGCCTGAACCGACGTGACCTGCTCAAGGGCGGGCTGGTCACCGGCACCGCCCTGCTGCTGCCCGGCGCCGCCGGCCGGGCCGCCGCCGCCGGCCTGCCGAGCCTGCGCCGCGACGGGCCGGCCACCGTCGGACCCTTCCTCGCCCTCGCCGGCAGCCTGCACGACCACTCCACCGACAGCGACGGGGACTCCTCGTCGGAGGCGATCAGCACCTGGGTGGCGGCGCACCGCCAGGAGCTCGGCATCGACTACGCGATCTTCTCCGACCACAGCGACTTCTTCCCCGTCTCGCCGCTGCGCTCGGCGGCCGACCAGGCCGTCGACGCGAGTCCGAGCTGGATCCGTCAGGTCGGTCTCGACCGGGACCGGTCCGCCGCCGACTTCGCCTACCTGCGGGCGTTCGAGTGGACCAACGACCAGGAGAACCACCTCAACGTGCTGTTCACCGCCAACTGGACCTCGCGCGCGGTGACCGGCGACGCGAGCCTGGTGATGACGGACTTCTGGGAGTGGTTCGACACCTCCCCCGCCGCCGCCGACCCCACCGGGGCGGGCGTGGTCTTCGGTGGCAGCGACGGCATCGGCCAGTTCAACCACCCCGGCGACAAGGGCGCGCTGAACTGGGACGACTACGCACCGGACGCCGGCGCCGTTGCGCGGATGTGCACGATCGAGGTGCACGGCGATCAGGGCAAGGGGGGCCGGGGCTCGAGCGACGCCGGGTGGTACTGGTTCGCCCTGGCCCAGGGCTGGCACGTCGCCCCGGTGATGAACTGGGACTACCACGTCTGGTCGTCCTCAGGCGTGCTGGCCAACCAGACCCCGGGCAGCGACTACGGCGTCGGCGGCCACCTGCCGGGCCAGCGCAGCGTGGTGTTCGGCACCGGGGCGAACGCCGCCGCGATCCGGTCCGCGCTGGAGGCCCGGCGCACCTGCGCGAGCGAGATCCCGGACGCCTGGGCCGTGCTCCGCGGGCCCGGCGGCGAATGGATGGGGGGCACCATCGCCGCCGCTCCCGGGCAGACCCTGCGCCTCAGCGTCGAGGCGGAGAGCCCCACCGAGGCGCTGCGCTCCGTCGACATCGTGGGCAGCGGCGTCTCGCCGTACCCGTACTACTACGGCGACAACTTCGTCAACGGCACCCCGCAGATCCCGGTAGGCACCGTCGACGTACCGACCGGGGGGCAGTACAGCCAGCTGCTGCCCGGCTACACCAAGCAGCACGCGCTCTACGTCGCCAGCGGCGGCCACGCCACCCGCAAGGCGAACATCGACACCCCGCCGCCGGGGGCGACGCTGGCGACGGCGAGCTTCCCCGGCACGGCGGCGCGGCAGACCGTCACGGTGGACGTCACCGTGCCGAGCACCCCGAGCCCGCGTCCGGACGGCCTGCACTTCCTCTACGCCGTGGTCAGCACCGGTCCCGCGGCCACGCCGGCCAGGGTGTGGACCGCGCCGCTGCTCGTCACGCCGGCGGTGGCGCCGGCCCTGCCCGAGGTCGACCGCGCGCTGCTGCTGCCCGCCGCGGGGCTGGCCACGATCGGGGCTGTCGCCTACGCCGCCCGCCACCGCGCGGACCGTGACCGGGCTGATCCGGCTGCAGGCTGAGCGCTCCGGTCGCCGGCGCGCACCCGGTCCGGTCGACCCAGCCGCACGTGCACGCCGTCGGAGTGCAGCACCCGGGGGGCGCCGACGGGCGGCGGCAGCCCGACGGTCGCGATGAGGTCCTCGTCGAGGTCCAGCAGCTCCGCAGCGCGCAGCGGCCACGGCTCGTGCGACACCGGGGCGTGCACCAGCGACCCGCCCCACCAGCGGCTGTGCAGGCCCCACCGCGCGCTCAGCCAGTCGTCGAGCGGCGTCGCCTCGACCGGGTCGCCGACCCGCACCACGATGCGCGAGCTCGCGCCGCGGGGCGCCGGCCACCGGCGTTCGCTGGTGTAGGTCAGCACGTCGCCCTGCTGCACCAACCGCATGCGCGACCAGGCATACGGCAACCGGTACGACGCGCGGGCGGCCAGCACCGACAGGAGCCGGTCCGCCTCCAGCGTATGGAAAAACACTGCCCGCGAGCCGTCCGCGGCGACGGTGTAGGAGCGGACGTTGGTCTCCAGGAAGTCCGAGAGGTAGGGCAGCGGCCGCATGCCCAGGATGCCGACCCGGCGCATGGCGAACGGGATCAGCCCCACCCACGCCTGCCCCTCCCACAGGTCGGGGGTCAGCCCCGGCGGCAGGAGTGACTGCAGGGCAGCGGGTTCCACCGGCCAGTGCAGATAGCTCAACCGGGTCCAGCCCTGGGTGAAGACCGCTCGCCGGACCGGCGCCGGGGGGCCGCTCACGGGGCGCGCCCCCTCACGCAACCTGCTCGGTGGGCCGGATCAGCACCTCGTTGATGGCGACGTGCCGCGGGCGGGTGACGATGAACTCGATCGTCTCGGCGATGTCGCTCGCCGCCAGCCGCTCCATGTCCGCGAACCGCGCCCGCATCTGCTCCTGGATCTCCGGCCGGTTGTGGCCACCGAGCTCGGTGGCGACGGCGCCCGGCTCGACCAGCGAGACCCGCACGTGCCGCTGGGTGACCTCCTGCCGCAGCGACTCGGAGAAGGCACCGACCCCGTGCTTGGTCAGGTTGTAGACGCCGCTGCCGTTGCGCGCCTGCCGGCCCGCCACGGAGCTGATGTTCACCACGTCGGCCACCTGGCGAGGGGAGTCCTCCGCCGCCGCGAGCAGGTGCGGCAGCGCGGCGTGGCTGCAGGCCAGCAGGCCGGTGAGGTTGATGGCGATCATGCGCTCCCACTCCTCGAACGGCGCGTCGACCACCGGGCCGAGCAGCATCACCCCGGCGTTGTTCACCAGGGTGTCGAGCCGCCCGAGTTCGCGGACCGTGCGCTCGACGGCGTCGGCCGCCTGTGCAGGGTCGGTCACGTCGGCCTCCACCACCAGCGTCCGTCCCCCGGCGGCACCGATCCGCGCGGCGAGGCTGTCGAGCCGGTCCTTGCGGCGGGCGACCAGGGCCACCGTCGCCCCCTCGGCCGCGAGCGACGTGGCGGTGGCCTCGCCGATCCCGGAGCTCGCCCCGGTCACCAGGGCGACCGTGCCCGCCAACCGCCCCGTGCCCCTGCCGTCCGTCTGCTCTTTCCCGTCCTGCGTCCCGTCCTGTGTCATGGCCTCGTCGTACCACCCGGTCTGCGGTTCAGGCACGATCGACACATGCCTCTCACCCCCGACGAGCAGCGCGTGGTCCAAGCGGCGCCGAAGGACCTGCTGGTGGGGGGCGAATGGCGAGCGGCCGAAGCCGGGCGCTCCCTCGCCGTGGACGACCCGGCGACGGGCCGGCAGCTCGCCGAGGTCGCCGACGCCTCCCCCGCCGACGCGATGGCCGCGCTAGGGGCCGCGGACGCGGCCCAGGCCGGCTGGGCGCGCACACCGGCGCGCGAGCGCGGCGAGATCCTGCGCCGGTCCTGGCAGCTGATGACCGAGCGGGTGGAGGACCTTGCCCTGCTGATGACGCTGGAGATGGGCAAGTCGCTGGAGGAGTCACGGGGCGAGGTGCGCTACGCGGCAGAGTTCTTCCGGTGGTTCGGCGAGGAGGCGGTGCGGGTCCGCGGCAGCTGGAGTGCTGACCCCGCCGGCAGCGGGAGGCTGATCACTCTGCGGCAGCCGGTCGGGCCGTGCGTGCTGGTGACCCCGTGGAACTTCCCGCTCGCGATGGGCACCCGCAAGATCGGCCCGGCCGTCGCCGCCGGCTGCACGATGGTCGTCAAGCCGGCCGCCGAGACCCCCCTGTCGATGCTGGCCCTGGCGGCGCTGATGGCCGAGGCGGGGCTGCCGGACGGCGTGCTGTCGGTGCTGCCGACCTCCGACGCCGGCGCAGCCGTGCGTCCCCTGCTCGAGGACCCACGCACCCGCAAGCTGTCCTTCACCGGGTCGACCCCCGTCGGCCGGGAGCTGATGCGGCAGGCCAGCGGTCGGCTGCTGCGGCTGTCGATGGAGCTCGGCGGCAACGCGCCGTTCCTCGTCTTCGACGACGCCGACCTCGACGCCGCGGTGGACGGGGCGGTGGTCGCCAAGATGCGCAACATCGGGCAGAGCTGCGTGGCGGCCAACCGCTTCCATGTGCAGCAGGGGGTCTACGACGAGTTCTGCGCGCGGCTGGCCGACCGGCTGGCGGCGCTCGAGGTGGGCCGCGGCACCGGGCCCGGCAGCCCGGTGGGGCCGCTGATCACCCGACGGCAGCGCGACAAGGTCACCGAGCTCGTCGGCGACGCGGTCGCCCGCGGCGCCACCGTGCTCACCGGCGGGGCGGCCGTGGACGGGCCGGGGGCGTTCTTCGCGCCGACCGTGCTGCGTGACGTCGCGGCCGGATCGCGGTGCCTGGCCGAGGAGGTCTTCGGGCCGGTGGCGCCGGTCACGCCCTTCGGCTCCGAGGACGAGGGGCTCGCGCTGGCGAATGCCAGCGAGGTGGGGCTGGTGGCGTATGCCTTCACCCGCGACCTCGCCCGCGGCGTCCGGGTGATGGAGGGCCTGCAGACCGGCATGGTCGGGCTCAACCGCGGTCTGGTGTCCAACCCGGCCGCCCCCTTCGGCGGCGTCAAGCAGAGCGGCTTCGGGCGCGAGGGCGGCGAGGAGGGCATCGAGGAGTACGTGAACGTCAAGTACGTCGCGCTCCAGGCCTGACCTGCCGACCCGTCAGAACCAGATCCGCGGGTAGGCCACCGCTGATGGCGTGTAGTTGGCCGCAGATGCTCTGTGCGGCAACGATAATCAGGTTATCGTAGAGCTGATCATCGTGCCCGGGAGGGGTGAGGCCGGGCTGGCGACGGTGTCTGCGCGCTGGCTGGGCGTGCGCCCGCGCCCCGGTCGAACTCGGCTGCGACGACGCGATCGCGGCCAAGCGCACCAGTGCTGCCTGGCGGGCCTGCGCCGCGATCGGTGACCACGCGTGGTCCCGGCGCCGCCGCACATCCCCACCGGCCCGCTCGCGCTCGCCCTGGAGGGTCACGCCGAGCACGCCTGGGCGTGCACGACCCGAGGACGCGGAGACACCCCGAACCCCCACGCGCTACAAGACCCTGAGCACACCAGCCAACCACCCATGACCAACCAGCTCATCGCGGAGCTGGGTCACACGCGCGTTCTTGGAGGTTGTGCCTGCTCGCGGGCGAGGTCTTGGGTGCCGATGACGGACAGCATCTGGAGCTTGGAGTGGTCGTTGCTGCCGGGTGTGGCCGTGAAGACCAGGAGGGCCTGGCCGTGGTCCTGGGTGAACAGGAC
>JAABUX010007612.1_pt1 | contig 12665 bp, 8 predicted proteins | sample 5561851 | NCBI WGS metagenome assembly JAABUX01 (sample SAMN10711883, study PRJNA513361) | rock metagenome | isolation source: Antarctica rocks | place: Antarctica: Victoria Land, Richard Nunatak red sandstone | collected 2016-01-03 | reverse complement strand
CCGGGCGGTAAACCCGGTCACTTCGGCGTAGTTGGCGGCGACGGCATCGCGCGCGACGGCCGTCTGCAGCACGGCCAGGGTCAGGCGCACGTCGTCGGTCCGCGCGTCGTAGTAGAGGAAGGCGCCGCGCAGGCCCTCAGTACGCAACGAGGGGACAAGGCCGCGCGCGCCGAGCGCGGTCAGGCCGTGATGCCCTTGCAGGTTGCGCCGGCCGGCCAGCAGGTCGTAGGCGGCAAGCCCCATAGAGGTGAGGAGCGGCGTGGCCATGCTAGGGGCAGGGACGCCGGACACGTGCTGGCCCCGGTACACCGGCAGGACGAACGGCTGCGGTTGCACCAGGTGCGGCGCCAGGCGCAGTAGCAGGTCGCGCTCGGCCAGCGCCTCGCGCACCAGCGCGATGTCGCGCTGCGCCAGGTAGCGCACGCCGCCATGCACCAGCTTGGTCGAGCGCGAGCTCGTTCCCGCGGCGAAATCGCTCTGCTCGACCAGGGCCACGCGCATCCCGCGCGCCGCCGCGTCCAGCGCGATCCCCGCCCCCGTGATGCCGCCACCGATCACCAGCAGATCGAACTGCCCCTCGGCCAGGCGGCGCAACACCGTCTCCCTTGGCTCCATCTTCCCTCCCCGTCGGGGCAATTCTACCACTCTCTCCTACACTATTACTCTACCGCACCGGGCACGAGTACGCGACAGACACCTACAATTGGTAGCGTCGGACCATTATGTAGTGTTGGCAAAGAGCCAACGAAAGAACGCGTCGTAGAATTAATGTTGCGGCACAAACCGGATGTCTACATTGCCTGACGTGGTTGTGATAGGTTAAAGTTGATAACACCTTGCTTGATGAGACAAGTAGAGCTAAACAGGTAGAGACCATGCTAACAGTAAGAAACCTGATTCTTAACGATGTGCGTGATGTCGCTGGGACACGTACTGCTTTTGAGGAGATAGAGCAACGCGCCTCCAATTTTACAGAGTCTCAACTGATCGAGGCAATGTTGGAATGTGGCGCTATTCCGGAGGAATTTGACCACGATTCGTCGGAGGAAAAGCTGTGGGCAAAGTGTTGCGACATTCTTTTGTCTCTGGCGCTAGCTAGACTTGGGCTAGAGTCTCAAGTTATCCGATTACGTGGCGACTCCGCGGATGTTCTCGCGACGGGACAAGGATATACTCTTGTAGGCGATGCGAAGGCGTTTCGACTGAGCAGGACGGCCAAGAGTCAAAAGGATTTTAAGATCGCGGCGCTTGACGACTGGCGACGAGAGAATACGTATGCTTGTCTTGCAGGACCCTTGACCCAGTTTCCAAAGAAGCAGAGCCAGATCTACAAACAGGCCGTGCGAATGAACGTTACTCTGGTTTCGTATACTCATCTGTGCTTCCTTTTGCAGTATCCTATCATCGGCCCTCTAGAAAATCTTTGGAAGGTGGGTGTCGACCTCCAACACACTGGTAGCGCACAAAAGTATTGGGCAGCTATCGACTCATCCGTAGCAAGTATATCCAGCGCCCAGCCACAAGCCTTGGATGAGATGAAACGGTTAGAGTTGGAGAAAATCCGTGAGCTAGGTGCGGAAGGGATTGCGTTCTGGGAAAACCGTATTGAACGCTACCAGAGCCTTTCGAGAGAGGAAGCCGTTCGGATGCTGATCGAATCTCAAAAGATTGAGTCTAGGATTCAGACGATTAGGAGAGCAATTATATGAACTATTTCCCAGAACAGTACCTTGACGAGATAACCCTGGGCGATTGCATGCAGCACCTTCAGAATCTGCCGGAAGAGTCAATCCATTTGTGCGTATCGGACATCCCCTACGGCATCAACCTTGCCGAGTGGGATGTCCTTCATAACAATACGAACTCTGCTCTCCTCGGTCAATCTCCCGCGCAAATCGGTAAATCTGGGTTCAAGCGCCGAGGGAAACCGATAAATGGCTGGAATGCCGCGGACAGAAACATCCCTAGAGAGTATCAAGCCTGGTGCTCTCAATGGACTGACTTGCTCTTTCCAATCCTTAAAGAAGGGGCTAGTGTTTTTATCTTCGGCGCCCGTCGGACACTTCATCGAGCAATAGTGGCGTTTGAAGAAAGCGGATTCTTGTTACGCGACGTACTAGCTTGGGAAAAGCCAAACGCGCATCATAGAGCCCAAAGCCTTGAGAACCTGATACGGAACAGGGGTCTGCCTGACGTAGCCGACAAGTGGGTGGGTTGGAAAGTAGGGAATCTCGCGCCAATGTGGGAGCCCATTGCCTGGTTTTTCAAGCCTTATCGTCATACAATGCTCGATAACGTTCTCGATCATGAAGTCGGCGCTATGAATATCGATGAGTGTTTAGTCGACGGTCATAGCCCTACTAACGTTTTACGTTTTGGTTATGAAACAGGTGATAGACTTCATGAAACACAAAAGCCTCTTGCATTGATCGAGTATTTAGTCAAATTGACCACGCGCGAAGGCCAACTCGTCCTTGATCCGTTTATAGGTAGTGGGACGACAGCTGTAGCCGCACGAAATGGGGGCCGTCACTTTGTTGGCTACGAAATCCAACCCGAGTTCTGGCAGATAGCAACCAATCGACTTCTTGCTGATGGTGAACCAACGAAGAAGCATACAACATCTGGAGCCTCAGACGCGAAGCAGTTGAGGTTGCTGGGAAGTCAAGACGCCTATGAGTTTGGCCGAGAAGAAGCATTTGCCATCGTGCCGTCCCACATGACCAACAGCTCTTCTGCAGTGATCGAGGACAAGCCAGTCGATTGAGACGGGCCGTAGGTCATGGAATAAGGGCGAATACAGCTATGCTCATAGTCCGCGCCCCCGCCAAGATCAACCTGACGCTCGACGTGCTGGGGCGCCGGCCCGACGGCTACCACGCGCTGCGCTCGGTGATGCAGACGCTGGAGTTGCACGATACGCTGGAGTTGACAGGGCTCACCGCGCCCGAGATCGTCTTCGAGTGCGACGTACCCGCGCTGCGCGGTGACGCCAACCTGGTGGTGCGGGCCGCGCGCCTCTTGCGCGAACATACGGGATATAGCGGAGGCGCACGCATCGCGCTGCGCAAGCGCATCCCTATCGACGCGGGCCTGGGCGGCGGCAGCAGCGACGCCGCGGCGACCCTGCAAGGCCTGGCCCAACTCTGGGACCTCGATCTGCCACGCGACCACCTGGCGGAACTTGGCGCGCATCTGGGCTCGGACGTCCCTTTCTTCCTCTATGCGCCCACCGCGCTGGTCAGCGGGCGCGGCGAATACGTTGAGTCGCTGCCGCCCATCCCACCCGTCCACGTGGTCCTGCACAAGCCGGAGGGCGGCGTCTCCACGGAGCGCGTCTTTGCCGCGTTCCCGCCGGCGCGCTATAGCGACGGCAGTGGGACGGAGCGGCTGCTGGCGGCGCTACGCGAGGGGCGGCCGGTCGAGGAGTGGCCTCTCTCCAACGGCCTGCAGGAGACCGTGGCTGAGCTCTACCCCGAGGTCGCCTCCGCCCTGTCCCGACTGGCCGCAGCCGGCGTGCCACGACCCATCCTGACCGGCAGCGGCTCGACCGTCTATGCGCTCTTCGCTAGCCAAGATCAAGCACGGCGGGTTCATGACCGCCTTGCCGCCACGGACCATATGGCGATACTGACGAGTAGTGGCTAGCTGCTCGTCAGGGCGATCTTCCGCGGGCGCGTGGACGCGGCGCGGGGCAGGGTCAGCACGAGGACGCCGTTGCCGAGCGTGGCCACGGCGCGGTCGGCGTCCACGGCGTAGGGCAGGCGCACGCGGCGCTCGTAGGGACCATAGCTCCACTCGCGCAGGAGGTAGTCCTTGCGCTCCTGGCCGGGGCCGCGCTCGGACGCGCGCAAGCGTAACTCGTCGCCCAGCACACTGATCTCCAGGTTGCTCTCCTCAATCCCCGGCATCGGCGCCGAGAGCACCAGCCCGTCCTCACTCTCGAAGATGTTAAGCGGGATGCCTTGCGGCGCGCCGGATCCGCCGCCCTGCCGCCCGATCAACTCATCGCCCGCGCCACTACCGCCACGATCACCGCCGCGGAAATACCAATCAAGCATTGTCTCCTCCTATATCCGCTATCCACTGCTCGTCCGCTCGTCGGCCCTCATCTCACATAGAGTCTTCGCCGACGCGACGACACTCTGTTCGTCCGTTTTATCGTCGGCGCTCCCAGGGATGCTCCCGGTCCCGTCGCCGCGCCGACTAGTTGCAGGCCACGCAACGGGACGCACCCGATCTCGTGACAAGGGCATGGCCCATGCCAGCGTACGGGAAGCCCGGAGAGTGAGGGAGTAGATAGAAGAGCCGTTGGGAGCGTGCCCTTACCTTACAGGCCCGCCAGCGCGGCCATATCCTCGTCGGCGAGCCGCAGCGCCGCCGCGGCGGTGTTCTCTTCCAGGTGCGCCAGCGACGATGGTCCGGGGATCGGGACCATCATCGGCGAGCAGGCCAGCAGCCAGGCCAGCGCAACCTGCGCCGGGGCCACGTGGTAGCGTTGCGCCAGGTCCGCCAGCGGGCCGTCATCCTGGCCGAGGGCGCCGATTGCAAGTGGAAAATAGGGCATGAAGACGATGCCGTCGCGGGTGCAGATGTCGAGCAGGTCCTGCGCGTGGCGGTCGCTCAGGTTGTAGAGGTTCTGCACCGAGGCCACGGGCACGATCCGCCGCGCCTCGGCCAGTTGGGCCGCGTCCACGTTGCTTACCCCGACGTGGCGGATCTTCCCCTCGTCGCGCAAAACGGCCAGCGCCCCGACCGACTCGGCCAGCGGGACTATGGACCCCTTCATATAGCGGAAGTGGACCAGGTCGAGCCGCTCCAGGCGCAGGCGCCGCAGATCGTCCTCGACGGCGGCGCGCAGGCTCTCGGGCTCTGCATCGGGATGCCAGCTCCGGTCGGCGCCGCGCCGCGCGCCGACCTTGGTCGCAATCACCAGATCAGGGGGATAGGGATGGAGCGCCTCGGCGATCAGGCGGTCGGCGACGGACGGGCCGTCGTAGCCGGCCGTATCGATCAGGGTGACGCCGAGCGTCACGGCGCGTCGCAGCACGGCGCGGGCGTTGTCCGGGTCGGCTGGCTCACCCCCCGCGCCGGGCCCCGCCAGGCGCATGGCGCCGTAGCCCAGGCGGTTGACCACGAGATCGCCGCCCAGCGTCACCGTGCCCGCCGCGGCGGCTGGCAGCCCCGGCGCGTATCCCGGTCTTGGTTGCTCGCTGGCCATCGGTTCGCCCTCCTTCGCAGCGTTCCCGCGCGCATGCTGTTGACGATTAGTATAGCACCGAGGGTGTCATCGAGAGACGCAATGGATGGCCCCGTCGCCACCGAGCGTATGCAACACGCCCCTACCCCCGAGGCATCGCCCGTACGATCAGGAATGACCTGGCTCTGTGACCACTGGCCGACGTACACGCGCCCGGCACATAGCCAGGTCCTGGTTAGGGCGCATGGCTCTCTGTTCCCTTTAGCTTAGCGGAGCTCAAGACATGCCGCCGGGGTATCGCGCAATGATCCACGAGCGAGGATAAAGCGTATCAGTAGACGGAGATTTATCGCGATCGCTTGACAGGATGCGGTACAGACGCCGAGCTATCGCCATGATGCGGCGACGACGAGAAAGGAGGATCGAGAGGTAGCCACGGGCCTCTGATGCACACGGACTGGCCGCTGCCAGCATGCCGATAGCGCGATGCAACGGACATCGCGCGGCGACGCACGAACACATATGCAAGGCGTAACACCAGCAAGGAGGAAGCATGACATCAGCGTTTCGCGACCGTTCGAGCCGCGCGTCGTTCATCAGGAACGCCGCCGCGGCTGGAGCCGCGCTCACGGTGTGGAAAGGGTTCGACTTCGCGACCGGGACCGGGCTGACCGCCGAAGCGGCCACGGACCCGGTCGTGACCATCATCAGCACCGCACTCATCGCCGAGCAACTCGCGACCACCTTCTACTACAATGCTCTGACCACCAAGGGCGTCATCGGCAGCGACCAGTTGGCCGGGTCCGGCAGCGTTGCAACGCCCACCGGCAACGGCGGCAACGTGCGCTACCTGCAGGCCGCGCTCGACGCCGAGATCAAGCACGCCGCCGCGCTCTCCAAGGCCGGCGCGATGTCGCCCTTCGGCAAGTTCTACTTCCCCGCCGCGACGTTCGGGTCGCTGAAGGGCTTCCTGGGCGTGCTGGACGCGCTGGAGACGGCGTTCATCGGCGCGTACCTGGCCGCGATCAGCGAGTTCGTCACGCTGGGCCATCCCGAGTTGGCCGAACTGGCCGGTGAGATCATGGGCGTCGAGGCCGAACACCGCGCGCTGGGCCGCGTCATCGCCAAGGTCAACCCTGCCAACAACCTGACCCTCGAGAAGGCGCCCTTCACCGCTGTGAGCCAGGCCGGAGGGGCGCTCAAGCCGTTCCTGACCGGCCAGGGCTTCTCCAGCGGCGCCACACCGGCCCTGGCTCTGCCGCTCGACGTCCTGGCCATACCGCTGATCGGCTCCTACACGACCCGCGTCGTGACGATGTTCCTGTAGCACCTGGAGGGAAGGGAAAGACATCCGATGAACACACACAACCACTCCCACGAGACGGGGGAGCACGGCGGCCCGGCCCGGCGCCGCTTCCTTGCGGCCTCGGCGGCGACCGGCGCCGGCCTGGCCCTGGCTGGGACCGTTCTCTCGCGGGACGCCCTGGCGGCGACAGGGCTGCACGCCAGCCAGCCCGGCAGTGAGACCGCCCAGGACATCATCAACACTGCCCTCGTCGCCGAGCAACTGGCGACGACGTTCTACTACACCGCGCTGACCACGCCGGCCATCATCGGCACGTCGTTGCTGGCCGGCTCGTCCGCGGACCCCAACAATGTGTCCAACGACGGCGACAAGAACAACACGGCCTACTTTCAGGCCGCGCTCGACCAGGAGGCCAAGCACGCCGCCGCGCTCTCCAAGGCCGGCGCGATGTCGTCGCTGACGGGCTTCTACTTCCCGGCCTCGACCTTTGAGGACATCGGCTACACCAGTAAAGTGGGCTCGTTCCTGTGGGTGCTCGACCACCTGGAGACCGCCTTTATCGGCGCCTACCTGGCGGCGATCAAGCGCTTCGGCCAGTTGAAGCAACCCGCCCTGGCCCAATTTGCCGGCCAGGTGCTGGGCGTCGAGTGCGAGCACCGCGCGCTGGCCCGCGTCGTCTCGAGTACCGACCCGGCCAACAACGTCACGCTCGAGGTCGTCTCGTTCACCAACGTGCTCGACGCCGTGCCGGTGCTGACGCCGTTCCTGACCGGCAAGGGCTTCTCCGGCGCGGTCACGCCAGCGATCTCCCTCCCGACCGCGACGCAAATCTCTACGGCCGTGGGCAAGAACAGCAGCAGCTAGCAGTTAGCCTCGGTTGCCAGTCTCCTGTTGCCCAGGCGGCCAGCGTTGGGCAAAGTAATGGTTAATGGCGCGAACAATCTTACCGTGCTAGCAACAGCAGGGGCCGCTACGTGACGTAGCGGCCCCTGCTGTTGCTATGACCGTGGACGGCGCCGGACGCAATCAATCCCGCTGTCGCGGCCGACGATACGTCCGTGTCCGGATCCTGACAGACGACCTGGGTCGCGGATGGCGCCAGGCAGCGTCGTGGCTCACAACGTCATGACCGTGGGGATGGATGGCAGGGACGGCAACGTGTAGTCGCCCAGCGCGCGGTTGAGGGTGCCGGAGTCGCGTTCGCTGATAGCCTTCATGATGCCGTATCCGTAGGCGTTGCGGTCGGTGTTGGCGCCGACGTGCGTGGGATTGGCGTCGGGTCCGAAGCGTCGGTGCGTTCGTTCGATCAGGGCGAAGACGGCGTCCAACACGGCGGACGACTGGTACAACGCCTGCCACATCGCCGGCGCGATACCATTGGCGGCCAGTAGTCGCCGCAACGGCGTCAGGTAGGGCGCGAATGGGGCCATGGTCGTGACGTCGGCCACGTAGGACAGTCCGCTCCGCGCGCTCAGCGCGGCGGCGAGCACCTTGACGGCCACAACGTCGAACCCAACGTTGACCGTCGGTTGCCCGTAGGGGTCATGGCCCGTGTACAGCGCGCCCGTACCGATGGCAAAGCCGTGGGCATACGGGACCGGTACGACCGCCCCCTGGGCGTCGACCACGGTCAGCGTCAACGGCGCGTTGGGCGCGTTGAGACGCAGCAGCAGGTCGGTCAGGGACCAGCGAAGCGCCACGAGGGGGTTGAGCGGGCTCAGGTTCAGCCCATGAGCGTGACGGGCCAGGCCAGACACCGTATAGAGGGGATAATCCAGCGCTAGAAGAACCTCGTTCGACGGCAGCAGCACGGCTCCGGCGCCGTCGGTGAGACGCACGGGACTGGACACCTCGCGGAGTTGCTGTCCCGAGACGAAGCGTGTGGCCCCGGACAGGGCGGGTGCGCTCAACGGCGTCGCCGTCGGGTGAGCAGCGGCCGCGTCCCGGCTCCCTGCCTCGATCCACCGCGCCACTAACGCGACGTGCCGTAGGGCCAACGGACGATGCATCGCCAGATCGCCGCCTGGATAGGAGGCTTCAGCCTGGCGCACGATGGGCGCCACGTCGTCAATCGTGTCGACCGCGATGGACATGCCTTCTCTCCTCACCACGCGACTTACTCTTGCTATCACACGATGGCCCCGTAATAGCCCACCTGCCTCTTTTGTCTGTACGCGCGGACTCATGTTATAGATCAACCGCGCCCCATCTCGCGGACGACGTAGGTCGAGACCAGCGCCACGATGGCCAGCAGTAGCGGGACGCGCCAGGCCACGATCGTCAGCAGCGGCTCCCCGTCAAGGTGTCCCCCGTAACGAAGCGCATCCCCCTCCCGAACCAGGGGAGAGGGATGCGCGGCGTCTGCAGCCCCTGCGGCGAGGGGCAGTAACGGTGAACGGTGGCTACGCACCTGATCATACGTTCGGCACGGTTTCTCGGGCGAATCACGCCTAACAAAACCGTGCCGGATTTCTGGGCATATGCTTAGCGGTGCGTCACGCGGTGGTTGCAGGTCGCCAGGGGGCCGTGGACGCCGATGCAGTAGGCGGGCACGGGGCCGGCCGGGCGGCGTGGCGCGCGGCGCGCCGGCGCCGGAGGACTCGGCGCCGGGTCCGCCTCGGCCACGACGGGTGTCGTGGCGTTGACCGTGACCACCAGCGTCTGGTGGACACTGCTCCCGCGCGCATGCGCGGCGACCAAGCCGGCCAGGTCAACCTGGGACGCTGCTCCTGCCGTGAGGGTCACGCTCGTCGTCCCGATGGCCCGCGCGCCGGTCCCCTTGCCCGCGCCGCGCAGGCTCACGGCCAGGCGCGCCGTTGCCGTGACCGTGCCCGGATTGAACAGGTCGACCATGGCGCGGCTCGCCGGAAGCGCCAGCGTGTAGCCCGTGCGCGGGGCGACCACGCCGCTACTTGCGCCCAGCGTGTGCCCCCGCCCGTGCCGCGACGAGGCGGCGCGGCTGACGATGCGCTGGCTGTAGACGGGCGTGTCGCTGCGCACGGTGATGCCGACCACGGGCCGGCCGAACGTTAGCACGCTCAGATGCCGTACGGCGGAGGCGTGGGGGCCAAGCACCACCGACAGGGTTTGCTGCTGCACCGCGCCGCCCGCGCGCGCCGTGGTGAAGAGGGTGACGCGCACGTGGGAGACCAGCGCCAAGGGGTTGCGCAACACCAGGTCCTCGTCCACCGCCGGAACCGTGCTGGTGATCGTGACCGTGCGCGTGTGGCCGCCCTTGGCGCGCGCCTGCACGGTGCGTGACAGGGTGTAGGGGGCCTGCCCGGCCGTGGCGGCGAAGAAGCGCAGGCGGCCCGACTCGCGCGGCGTGGGGCCGAGGTAGAACGTGCCCAGCGCGCTGAGCGCGTCGGCCGTGACCACGGGGTGCGTGCCGGGGGCGTAGACCAGCGTGGTGCGGGCCACGCCGCCAGCGGTGGTCGCGGAGGCGGGCAGCAGCGCACCGTCGAGGGTGGTGAAGGAGAGGCCGGAGCCGTCGCGCACCGGCGCGCCGGCGTCATCGGTGACGCGGGCCACGATGGCGACGCTGAGCAGGCCGTCGGGGCGGCGCGTAGGACGGCCGGCCTCCATGCTGACCACGCTGGCCTCGCCCGCGGTGACGGTGAGCGTGGCGCGGGCCGTGCGCGTGCGCCCACCCACCGCCTGACGCGCGGTGACGACGATGGGGTAGACGCCGGGCCGCAGGGTACGGCTGGTGAACACGCGCAGGGTGGGAGCCAGCGCCCCGCTGCCGGGAGCAAACAGGTTGAGGTCCTCGGCGGACGCGCGGGCCAGCACGCCAGTCGGCGCGCTCACCGACAGCGCCACGTAGTCTGCCGGGCCGTGGGTGGCCGCGGCCCCCGTCGCTGGCCGCGGGGCCAGCGGAATGGTCACGAAGCCGCCCGCGCGTAGCGTGCCGCGCCCTGTGGCGAGGTTGAAGTCGGCGGGCTGTTGCGGGGTCGTGCCCCTGGCGGGCGTCGCCGCCGTCAGTTGGGCCGGGGTGGCGGCGCTCTCGTGGCCCGAGAGGTCGTAGTCGGAGACCGTGGCCGCGTAGGTCACGCCGGTCTGGGCCTCGTTGAGGGTGTAGCTGTGCGCCTCGCCGAGGTCGAGCGTGTAGGATTGGCCCGCCGGCATGGCGTCGGTGCGCCAGTGCAGCTTGTAGCCGGTGACGATGCCCGCGCGGGCCGGGGCCGACCACAGCAGGCTGAGCTGGCGGCCGGACTGCGTGGCTACCACGTCGCGCGGTGCGTCGGGCCGCGCCGCCTGCACCACCTGGACGAGGCCCGCGGCGTAGCCGTTGACCGCCGGCCCCGTGCCGTTGTCGAGGGTGGCGTAGACATAGTACGGACCCGCGGGCAGCGCCGAGGTGTCCCAGGCGTAGGACCAGGCGCCGTCGCGCACGGGGACGCCCGTGGCGATCTGCGCGCCGGCGTAGTTGGGTAGCGTCTTGCCGTCGATGACCGTGGTGGGGGACGTGGTGTAGTAGAGCGAGACCGTTTGCGGCCCGTTTGCCGCACCGGTTCCGTCCCCGGCCAGCGTGCCCGAGAGCGTCGCGGTGGGGTCGGCGGTCAGGGTCTGTCCCGCAGCGGGGGCATCCACGGTCAGGGCAGCCGGAGGAGTCTTGCCTTGCACCAGCAGGCGGTAGCCCTCGTCGCCGCGCAGGTTGCCGATGGTGACGTGCCACAGGCCGGCCGGCAGGCGCCGCAGGTACAGCGCCTCGCCGCCCACGAAGCCGGGCGAGAGGTCGCCGGGCTGTGCCGTGTACACGGTGTTGCCCGCGCCGATCCGCGTGGGCGTGTAGGTCGTGCCATCGGGGGCGGTCAGCGTGATGGAGGGCGCGCCGTGCCGCCAGGAGAGCACGAAGTCCGTGGCGGTCTGGCCCGGCTTGACGGTGACGGGGACCACGACCTGCGCCGGGGCCAGCGGCTTGGCCAGCGCGTGGACGCGGCGGATGGTCAGCTGCCCGTCGGACAGGCGCGCCAGCAGGTAGGCCGTGCCGTTGCCGGCGTCGATCAGGGTGTAGTCGCCCGCGCTGCCGACGTGGACGCCGCCCGAGCTGTCGATAAAGACGTTCTCGGAGAGCGAGAAGAGGTCGCAGATGTCGGCGTCGAAGTAGCCCTTGATGCCGCGCACCGTGTCGCTGCCGTGGCTGAAGCGGCCGATGGCCACGCCCGCGGCCAGGGAGAGGCCGCAGGGCGGGATCAGCGTGGCAAAGGCGTCCTTGGGGATGTTGAGCGAGAGGTCGGCGCTGGCGGTCAGCTCGGGGCCGTTGCTGTCGATCCAGATATGGCCGTAGGCGTCGGCGTGGAAGCTGATGTCCTTGTTGACGTGGAAGACCAGGTCGCTGGAGATCTCGGCGTAGAGGCCAACCCCGTTGGAGGCGTCGACCGCGGCGCCGTGGTGCGTCAGGGTGCTCTGGCAGACGAAGTCGTGCCGGGCCACCAGGCGCACGCAGAAGCCGCCGGCGATGGGCAACAGGGTGAAGAAGGCGCCGCTGCCGCCAATGCCGAAGTTGCCGTCGCTGGCGAAGGTGGCGTGGGCCTCACCCTTGAACACGAAGCCGCCGTCGTCGGTCTGGAAGTCCAGGCCGACCTGGAGGGTGTAGATGGGCGTGCCCTTGTGGCCGGTGATGTAGATCGCGCCGTTGATGCCGTTAATCTCCAGGCCGGTCTCGTCGATGGGGATGCCGGCCCCGGCGATTTGCACGTCGAGCGCGGCGTGGCGCAGGTTGGAGGGGTGGTCGTCATCGATGCTGCCGATCTCGACCAGGGCGTTGAGGGAGCCGATCTTGGCGAGGCTGACGCTGCCGCGGCCGATGATGTCGTAGGTGGTGTGGCCGTTGGCGTCCTTGCCGAAGTTGAGGCAGCCGCTGCCGCTGACGCTGAAGCCGCCCGCGCTGATGGGCGGAAGGGGCAGGAAGGTGCCGCCGCCGGCCTTGCAGTCGGCCTTGATCGAGGCCACGCTCTGGCCGGTGACGAGGCCGGGGATGGTGAAGTCGGTGGGCAGGGCGGGCAGGTTAGAGAACTGGAGCGCGTGGCCGTCGTAGCTGATGTTGCCCACCGAGAGGCCGCCCTGGAAGATGGGTAGGTTCAGCATGGCGTTGGTGACGGTGATGCCGCCCTTGCTGTCGAAGGCGATGCGGTCCGCGCCGACGTTGAAGTCGGA
>JAABUX010007611.1_pt1 | contig 12666 bp, 12 predicted proteins | sample 5561851 | NCBI WGS metagenome assembly JAABUX01 (sample SAMN10711883, study PRJNA513361) | rock metagenome | isolation source: Antarctica rocks | place: Antarctica: Victoria Land, Richard Nunatak red sandstone | collected 2016-01-03 | reverse complement strand
CCTGGGCGACGAGGGCCGGAGTGTCGGCATAGCCAAGCCAGGCGCGGTCGCGGATGACGCGCAGCACGTCGAACGGGTCGTAGCTGCGGCCCTTCTCGGCCGCGACCGCCCACGAGTAGGCGATCAGCGCGAACAGGTCGCGGCTGATCTCGCGGTCGTCCTCGGGGATCAGCTCGCGGGAGAGATAGAGAATGCCGTCCCAGAACTCCTGGACGCCCAGCAGGGCGTCGCCGCGCCGGGCGAGGTGGCGAAAATGGGCGCGTTCGCGCATCCGCTTCAGGTCCATGCCAAGGCTCCGCTGTGCGGCGCTCCTGCGCCGCCGTTTAAAAGGTTGCGCCGGCCGGTATCGGCCGGCGCGCGATTCAGGGGCCGTCCTGACTTCGGAAGACAGCTACGCAACGAAAAGGGGCCGCCCTGGGAGGGCGGCCCATGTCGGGTGAAAGGGAGAAGGAAGCTATTCAGCCGCCATCGGCACTGGTGGATTGGCCTGGGCGTCGCCAGAGTCCACGGGACATGCCGCTCCCGGAATGCGCAGCACGGCGGGCAGCCATCCCTTGCCGTCCAGCAGCACCGCCGCGTCCGCCACCATGATCTCCTTCTTGCTGCTGGCGATGCGCCCGGCCACGCCCGCCCCGGCCCCCTCGCGCACTGCCTCCAGGATCAGCGCCTTGGGCACCCGGCCCAAGTAGCTTTCCTTGGTCGCCGTCCAGCACTGCCGCATGTCCAGCCCCGCCGCCGCCGCCACCTGGGCGGCGACGCACGCACTTCCCTCCGGCGTGGTCCAGGCCCGGCGTCCGGCGTTGGCGGTGCGCGCCACGCACACGGCCAGCAAGCCCAGCAGCGCCGCCGCGTCCTGGTCCTGCAGCCATCCCCACAACGCCCCGTGCTCCTGTGGCAGGCGGGTGCGCCATGCGCCCTCGGCCGCCGCCATCGCCTGCCGGGCTGGGCTGTCGGCGATGCCGGGGCACGCGGAAGCGAGGGCAGGCGGGTTGCTGTGGAAGCTCGCGACCGTCCCACCATACCGCTGGTAGAAGGCATCCGTCGCCAGCCCATGCAGCATGACCCGCAAGGCAAGCTCGGGCTGCCCGGCAATGGCGGCTTGCAGTCCCGCCGTCCGGTGCGCCTCCAATTCGGCCAGCAGCACGGCAGACAAAGCAGGAGCCTTGTCCTCCGGCTCGGCCTCGCCCCGAAGCGGGGTCACGGTGCCGCCGATCGGCGTCTCGCCCGCGCTCTCAACCGTTCCCGTTTCCCCGGTTCCATCCGCCTCGGCGCCGTTCTCGTCCGGCGTCACCGGCTCGGGCCTCGCCTCGTCCTCGGGCCGCACGTATCCCCGCTCGACCTGCAGCGACCCGTCCACTGCCAACGTGACGACCACGCCCGCCCTGGCCACGTCCTCCGCCCGGTACACCTCCTGCTTGCCGTCCAGCGCCGCCAGCTCCGCCTCGATCCCGTCCAGCTCGGCCGCCACCTCCTCGGGCAGGTCGTCCGCGCTGCGGTTGTGTGCCTCCGCCAAATCGTCATTGCGGTTGGCCAGCTCGTCCCGGCGCTGCTCGTCCTCCGGGGAGAGTGCCACCTTGCTGGGCCACACCCGCCGCAGGTTCCACGCCGCCGCCTGGGCTTCCTGTCCGATGGCAACCCATTTCCATCCTTCGGCCCGGATCGCTTCGGCCTCGCGTTCCATCCGCTCCGCGACAAGCCGTTCCAGCAACGCGATATCAGCAATCCAGCCGCCACGGTCCTCGCTGAACAGGTCGCGCTGCACCGTGCCGCCCGCCGCCGTATAAACGTCCAGCCCGACGAAGATCGCCTTGCGGTCGGTCGCCGGGACCAGCGCATGGGTCAGCAGCCGCCGGATGGTGTCGGAGTTGCGTTGCCAAGCCTGCAACTGTCCGAACACCCGCTCCTGCGCCGCCTGGTCCTCCGTCACCGCGAAGGCGGTCAGGTGGTCCAGGGTCAGCGCCTCGTCCCGGTAGGCCTGGATCAGCGCCGGAGAGACGACGGCCAGGCGCAGCCGCTGCCGGACGGTGTGGGCGGACACCCCGAACCGGGCCGCGATGTCCTCGATGCCGGCGCCGCCCACGTGCAGCCCGGCGAACGCCTCGAACTGATCGGCGGGGTGCATGTCCACCCGCACCACGTTCTCGGCCAAGCTCGCCTCCGACCCGACCACGCCCTTCTCGTCCAACACCCGGCAGGAGATGATGAGTCCCTTGCTCACCCGCTTCTGCTTGGCCAGCAGCTTCAACGCCGCCAGCCGCCGCGCCCCGGCCACGACCTCGTAGCGGTCGGTCGCCTGCCCGTTCGCGTCCAGCTTGGGCCGGACCACGAGAGATTGCAGCAACCCATGCGCCTGGATGGACGCGGCCAGGGCCTCGATGCCAGCCCCGGCCCCGGTGCGCCGGACGTTAGCGGGGGAGGGGGTCAGCTTGGCCAGGCTGATCTCGGTGGTGGTGTAGGTGCTGGTGGTGTTCATCGCTTTTTCCCTTCGTTGTTGCGAAGCAGCGCCTCGCTGCTTCCCGGGGCCGCGTGAGCGGTGGGGCTGGATGGGGAAAAGCGGCTTCGCAGGGACCCGGCTGCACGGAGCCGGAGCGCAGCGCAGGCGGAGGAAGCTGGGTGGAAGGCGCTTTGGGGGAGAGAAGGGGCAAAGCCCCTCGGCCCCTCTACGCCGCGTCCGCGGCGATGTGCCGCGTCAGCGATGAAAGCCCGTCAGGGCCGAGACGGCGCCTACCAGCGGGCTCGGGGCACAGCCCGCCAGCGCGGTCCCGCAAGGGAGACGCCCCAATGGTCTGTCCGGTCTCCTTATTCCTTGACTTCGGGCACTCGAAGGACACTTGCTTTGGCAAGTGGATTGGGAATGCTCGGTCGGCCTTGGGCCTCGGTGAAGACCGGGGCCCATCGCTTGTCAGGGCAACACGTTTCGCCCCTAATCATCTATCGATCCGGACGGGCTGCGTTGGAACTTTGGCTTCACCATGCCATAAGCGTGGTTGGGCTGGGCCGGATTGAAATCGTGCCATCCGATCGGGTGCGATGCCAGGTCGGCAAGCTGAAACCCCGTCGAGTTCGCTCTAGCAGCACGCAAGGAAACCTTGCGACCGCAGCCCTGACAGCTTATCTTCTAGGGGTCGTCCGGGGCCGGTAGCGCCGTAAACTCTCGGGGGGTGCAAGGCGTGTGGTCTGCGCGCGCGAATCACTTGCCGTACCAGCATGAGGGTTCCCTAGGACGACGAAACCTCCCTCGCACGTCGCTTCAGCATGGTCTTGAACGCGACTTGCTTGGCTGATCGCCGAACTTCGGCAAACACCTCGTAATCCACAGTTCCAATTCGTTTGCGCAGGCGGACCTGCACGGCACCTTGCTTGGTAGGCTCGGCCGGTTCGACCGAATCGAACTCGCATAAGAGCTGCGGCGCCCGTGCCAAGTCATCCTCAAGAACAGCGAGCTGGCCACGCCTGGCTTCGGCTGCGGCATTGCCGTGGTGGCGCATGGTGTGTCGTATAGTGCCGTTTTCGATGACCACCGTGAATCCTGTCACCGGGAAACCCGCAGCCCGGGCGATGGCGGCAGCGTTGCGAACCGGGCCGATGACATGGACTTCGATCGTCGACGTCGCGGATGGGATAGCGCGCAGGAACTGCTTGATGGCGCGCGCTGCGTCGGCGTTGCGTCGATCTGATCCCGCTCCGGTCCCACGGCCCTCCGGCATGTAGATCAGGGTGAAGGCCATGGAGATCCCGATTTGTTTGGCCCACTGACCGCGAAGCTGTGCGAAATGGCCACAACCTCATCGCGGTTTGGAGGTTCTGTCGTTTTGCACCCGCGTTAGGCTGGGCTTCGCCAGCCTGCGAACGGGTTCTACTGGGGGAGGAGCACTCGTCGGCTTGCGGTCGAGCTGGAGGATGGCGTCAAGCAGCCTTCCCACGCCTGCGGCACTGGACGGAATGCCGTTGACGTAGACTGTGCGGCTGCCCGGTTCATAGACGCCGTACAACGGTTCGCGAGCGCACGAAGGGCTGCTGGCCGGCTTCCTCGACCCTGAACGGTATCGCCGGCAGGCTTCGCGCTTCTCGGCAAGCTGCTGGGTGATCTTCTTCCAATCAAAGGCGACCTCCGGATAGAGCCGCCGCATGTGGCGCTTCTCGTCCGGATCAATCTTGTAGCCGCGAATGCGCATCATCTCGTGATTCCGCCCGAGAAACTTGATGGTCAGATAGCAAAAGCCTTTTCGGGCCGTAATGAAGGCGTTGCTTGACTTGCGGTCCATCGCCTTACCCGCTCTGGTCATGCGGCCACGCGGTTCGGAGACGCGGCCTGCGCCGTAGCGCGCGGCAAGGCACTCCCGTAACGTCCTAGGAACAGGTCGCCCAGGGCGTAGCACCGCCGGTAGGTGACCCAGCGCTGCGCCAGGTGCGGCCGGCGGCATTCCTGGCAGCGTCCGTCGGCGCGCTCGAACCGCACGCACGCGCCCAGCTCGCGCCAGTGCGCGGAATAGAGCGGTGGGCACAGCTCGGGGCGGATCGGCACGTCTAGCTTCGGCCGCTGGCAATCGCCGCGACGGCGACGCGGGGTTTGCGGCCGGGCGCGCGCGGCTTGCTTTCCGGCTTCACCGCCACGGCGATGCCGCCGATCGGCGTGGCGCGCGCGCGGCCGAGCGCGCGATACAGCGTGGTCCGGCCGACACCGAGCCGTGACGCGATCTCCTCCATGGTTAGCAGCGGGTCGGCCATCAGCCGGCGCGCGGTGTCGAGGCCGTCGGCTGACAGCCGCGGCTTGCGGCCGCCGAGCCGCCCGCGCGCGCGCGCGGCTGCGAGGCCGGCCTTGGTTCGCTCGCGCAGCAGGTTGCGCTCCATCTCGGCGAACACGGCGCCGATCTGCAACATGGCCTTGCCCATGACGGAGGCGGGGTCGATCCCGTCCTGAAGGGAGCGGAGGCGGATTCCCTCGCGCTCGAACTGCTCCAGCAGGTTGACGAGCTGGTGGGTGGTGCGGCCGAGCCGGTCGAGACGCCAGACGACCAGGGTGTCGCCACGACGGAGATGAGAGAGGGCGTCGGCCAAGCCCGGCCGGTCGGCTCTGGCGCCCGAGGCGCGGTCCTCGAACACGCGATGGCAGCCGAGCTGCGCGAGAGCATCGCGCTGGAGGTCGAGCTTCTGGTCCTCGGTTGAGACCCGTGCGTAGCCGATCAGCACGCCGGCTGCGGCACCCGGCGGGGCAGGAGGGGAGGGGGTGTTTCGTTTCGTGCCGGAAGCCATGTACGATTTTGACACCGGCACGCTGGTTTCGCAACACAGTTCCGGCATGAATATCGCGCCAAATAGCGGTGTTATCCAGGTGGTGTCGCTATTGTGCCGGAAACCCTGGTTTGAGGCACGATTGTTCCTTGGCGTGGGTAACCACGCACTGAGGGCTCAACACCGCTCATCCCGCCGGATCGTGAAGCACCTTGTGGCAACTTCGCCACCACACCGTGCTTACGGGGGTGCGCGCTTCCCAGCCGCCTGATCCGCATGATGCGCCGTCAGAGATCGACTCAGGAGGCATCATGCCCGAGGCCGTTATCTTCGATGTTGATGGTACGCTCATCGACTCCGTCGACTTGCACGCCAAGGCGTGGGTCGATGCCTTTCACGATTACGGCTATGAGGTCGGGTTCGAGGAGGTCCGCAAGCAGATCGGCAAGGGCGGCGACCAGTTGATGCCCGTGTTCCTGTCCGAGGACGAGATCGAAGCCAAGGGCGACGACCTGGAGGAGCATCGCGGCAAGATCCTCAAGGAGCGCTATCTGCCCCACATCACGGCATTTCCCCGCGTCCGCGAGTTGCTGCAGCGCTTGCAGGCCGACGGCAAGCAGATCGCCCTGGCCTCTTCGGCCAAGGAGGACGAGCTGGCGAAGTACAAGCAGGCCGCCCAGATCGAGGATGTCATCGACGAGGAAACCTCATCCGACGATGCGGAGAGCAGCAAGCCGCATCCCGACATCTTCCAGGCAGCAATGAAGCGCCTCGGCGACATCAGCCCGGAGCAGGTCATGGTCGTGGGCGATACGCCCTACGACGCCGAGGCTGCCGCCAAGGCCGGGTTGCGCACGATCGGCCTGCTCTGTGGTGGCTGGTCGGAGAATGACCTGAAAAAGGCTGGCTGCATCGCCGTCTACAAGGACCCGGCCGACCTGCTGGCGCGCTACGCCGACTCCCCGCTCGTCAAGGACGGCGCAGCAGAGTAATCCCGGACCACACGCATTTGGAGGTCGACACATGGCCCAAGCCCTGAATGACCTCGCCGACGCCGGCGTATCCGTCTGGCTCGATGACCTGAGCCGGCCCCGCATCCAGACGGGCAGCCTGGCCAAAATGGTCGAGCAAGGCGACATCGTCGGCATCACGACCAATCCGACCATTTTCGCCAAGGCCATCGGCGCCGGGTCGGGCTACGAGGACCAGCTCCGCGACCTGGCTCTGCGCGGCACGGCCGTCGGCGAGACGCTCCGCCTTCTGACCGCATGGGACGTGCGTGCCGCCTGCGACATCCTGCGCCCGGTCTATGACCGCACTGACGGCCGCGACGGGCGTGTGTCCATCGAGGTGGACCCCCGCATCTCCGGCGATGCCGACCGCACGGCAGCCGAGGCGCGCGGGCTGTGGTGGCTGGTGGACCGGCCCAACCTGTTCATCAAGATTCCCGCCACGCTCGCTGGCCTGCCTGCGATCACCGCGAGCCTTGCCGACGGCATCAGCGTGAACGTGACGCTGATCTTCTCGCTCGACCGCTACCAGACGGTGCTCGATGCCTTCCTGAGCGGCCTGGAACGGCGCAAGGCGGCCGGCGGGAACCTGGCAGGGATCGAAAGCGTGGCTTCGTTCTTCGTCAGCCGGGTGGACACCGAGGTCGACCGCAGGCTGGGCGAGATCGTGACCAGGGGCGACGGCAAGGACCTGGCCGGAACCGCTGCCCAGGTCCGGGGCCAGGCGGCCATCGCCAACGCACGCCTGGCGTATGAAATCTACGAGCGGATGCTGTCGTCCGACCGCTGGAAGGCTTTGGCGACGGCGGGCGCCCGTCCGCAACGCCTGCTCTGGGCATCGACGGGCGTGAAGGACAAGGCGTTCAGCGATACGCGCTATGTCGTCGATCTGGTCGCGCCGGACACGGTCAACACCATGCCGGAGGCGACGCTGCAGGCCGTCGCCGACCATGGTCAGGTTCATGGTGACCCCGTCCGGGGCAGCTACGCGGCTGCTCATGCGACCCTCGACGAGTTGGGCCGCCTGGGCGTGGACATGGCCGACGTTGCCGACACGTTGGAGGAGCAGGGAGTCGCGTCCTTCGCCAAGAGCTGGGACGAGTTGATCGCCTCGGTGACCGCACAGATCGAGAAGTCGGGGGCCGAAGTCATGCCCGCCGGGGCCGTCAAGCCGGCGAGCGGCGAAGGCGGCCAGGATGCGGCACCTGCGGCCGGAGCGCCACAGGCATCGGCGAGCAAAGTCCCGGCATGATGCTGCTACCAACCCGATCGGGCGCCGGTGTGGACAGCCACCATTGAGGAGAGCCACATGAACGACAATCCCAGTGACACCACACCATCGGACGTCGAGCCAGCACCCAGCGATGCCAGCCACACCAGGGGTGGCACACCCACGAACAAGGCCCATAAAAACGCGAGAGACGGATCGCTGACCGGCGCGACACCCGCCGGCCTCACGGTCGATGAGCTGCTGAAGCAGGCGAACAGCGGCAAGACCGATGACGGCGGGACCGGGTGACCATGGTGGAGCAAGTTCCGGACGTGCCCGGCGGCCCACACCTGCGCACGGTTGCAATGCCGCGGGACACCAATCCGAGCGGATACATCTTCGGCGGCTGGACGTTGTCGCAGATGGACCTTGCCGGGGGCACGTATGCCGCACGAAAGACCGGCGGCCGCGTGGTCACGGTCAGCATCGAGGCGATGCGCTTTCTCCGTCCGGTCGAGGTTGGCGATGAAGTGAGCTGCTACTGCTCCTCGGAACACGAGGACGATACGTCGCTCGCCGTCAAGATCGAGACCTGGTCGCAAGGGCGCGATGGCAGCGACCCTGAGAAGGTCACCCAAGGGGTATTCACCTACGTTGCCGTCGGCGACGACAGTAAGCCGCGCAGCTTCAAGGGTGAGTAGCGCGGGCAATCCGATGACAGGGGATCGGCAGCGCCCGCCGATTTCGACCATGGCTGCCTCAAAGGAACGATCCCATGCCTGATTCCACATCGACGCAGTCCACGCCGAAGACCGTTCCCGCGCCGCGCGACCCGCATTTGCGCGACATGGCCAACTGCATCCGCTTTCTCTCGATGGATGCCGTGCAGCAGGCCAAGAGCGGACATCCCGGGGCGCCCATGGGCATGGCGGACATCGCGACCGTCCTGTTCAAGGATTTCATGCAGTTCGACGCCGCCGACCCGCACTGGATCGACCGCGATCGCTTCATCCTGTCAAACGGCCACGGCTCCATGCTGCTCTACAGCTTGCTCTACCTGACCGGCTACCAGGACATGCCGATCGAGGAAATCAAGCGCTTCCGACAGATCGGCAGCAAGACGCCGGGCCACCCCGAGTACAAACACGCCGACGGCATCGAGCTGACCACGGGCCCGCTCGGCCAGGGCATCGCGGAGTCCGTCGGCATGGCGCTTGGCGAGCGCATCATGAACGGGCAGTTCGGCGATGGGCTGGTCAACCACTTCACCTACGTCTTCATAGGTGACGGTTGCCTCATGGAGGGCATCAGCCAGGAGGCGATCTCGCTCGCCGGCCACCTCAAGCTCGGGCGGTTGATCGCCTTCTGGGACAACAACTCCATCTCAATCGATGGCGCGACCAGCCTGGCCGTCTCCGACAACGAAGTGGACCGCTTCCGCGCTTCCGGATGGCACGTGCTCGAGATCGACGGCCACGACACCGACGCGATCCACGATGCGATCGTCACTTCCCGGTCGGTAACGGACCGGCCCACGATGATCGCCTGCCGCACCATCATCGGCTTCGGCTTCCCGACGAAGGCCGGCACGCAGAAGGCGCACAGCGACGCACCTGGCGAGGAGGAGATCGCCGGCGCCCGGGAGATCCTCGGCTGGCACCATCCGCCCTTCGTCATTCCCGACGACCTCCTCGGCGAGTGGCGCGCGATCGGCGCCAAGGGAGGTAAGGCCCGGGCCGATTGGGCCGAACGCGTGAAGCAAGCGCCGGATGGGCCGCGCCAGGAGTTCGAGCGCCGCAACGATGGCAAGCTGCCGGCAGACTGGAAGCAGGCCATCGCGGCGGTTCGCGCCGGGTTCATCGAGAGCGGCAAGGAGTTGGCCACGCGCCAGGCGAGCGGCGCCGTGCTCGACCACCTGTTCGACGCGATCCCCGAGATGCTCGGCGGTTCGGCCGACCTCACGCCGTCGAACAACACCAAGGCGAAGAACCAGGTCGAGATCAAGCCGGGGGAGTTCGGCGGCTCCTACGTCCATTACGGGGTGCGCGAGCATGCCATGGCTGCGGCGATGAACGGCATCGCCCTGCACGGCGGCCTGATCCCCTACGGCGGCACGTTCCTCTGCTTCTCGGACTATTGCCGTCCGGCCATCCGGCTGGCCGCGATGATGCAGATACGCACCACCTTCGTCATGACACACGACTCCATCGGCCTTGGGGAGGACGGCCCCACCCATCAGCCGGTCGAACAGCTCGCCGCGCTGCGGGCCATCCCCCACCTGGCGGTCTATCGCCCCGGCGACGCCATCGAGACCGCCGAGTGCTGGGAGGACATCCTGGACAATCCCCGGCGTGCCGCGCTCCTCGCCCTGTCGCGGCAGCCGATGCCGCTCCTGCGGCGTGAATCCGGCACGGAGAACAAGTCGTCCAGAGGGGCCTACGTCCTGCTGGAGGCGGTAGGGGGACCGCGCCGACTCACCTTGATGGCGACGGGCTCAGAGCTGCACCTCGCCATGGAGGCACGGGAGGTCCTGCAGAAGGAAGGCATCCCGACGGCCGTCGTTTCCATGCCCTGCCGCCTGCTGTTCGAGGAGCAGGACCTCGCCTACAAACGGGCCGTCATGGGTGAGACCCATGCCCGCGTAGCCGTGGAAGCGGCGGTGGAACTGGGCTGGGAGCGCTATCTCGGCTTCCAGGGCCGCTTCGTGGGAATGCACGGCTTCGGCGAGTCCGGCAAGATCGCCGACGTCTACAAGAGGTTCGACATCACGACCGACGCCGTGGTGCGTGCCGCGCGCGAGGTGCTCCAGGAGACTGACGGCTGACGGCCGCTATCCGGCGTCAGTGCTTCACGGTCGACGCCTGGTAGATCTCGTCGATGGCCCTTGCCAAGGTCTCGTCGAAGGCGGCGTCACTCATCGATTTCGTCAGACCTTCGGTGAGTGCCCGCGAGAAGCTGGCGATGATGCCGTGGTTGGCGGCCAGGCGCCGACATGCGTCATGCCGATCGTAGCCCCCGGACAGAGCCACGACCCTGGCCACGTGCTTGTCGCCGATCAGGGGTGAGTAGAGGTCGGGGACATCTGGGATCGTGAGCTTGAGCATCATCCGAGCGCCATCCGGCAGGGCGTCGAGCTTCTCGGTCAATTCCTTGAGGAGAATGGCTTCGGCGCCGGCCTTGTCCGGGCTCTTGATGGAGACCTCGAGCTCGATGATCGGCATGAGCGCGTGCGAGGCGATCCTCATGGCTGCGTCGATCTGTTGCGCCACCGCCGCGGCAATCCCCTTTCGCGAGGGCAGGTTGATGACGGAGCGCATCTTGGTGCCGAAGACGCCGAGCTTCACCGCCCGGGGAAGCAGCGTCTCGAGACCGGGCATCGGCTTCATCAGACTGACGCCATCGGCCTCGGCCTCCAGCCCCTTGTCGACCTTGAGGAAAGGCACGACGCCCCGCTTCCACAGGAAGGAGGGGACGGGTTCACCCCACGCCCGGCCATCCATCGTGTCCTCGAACAGGATTGCGGCGATGACCTTGTCTCCCGTGAAGGACGGAGCGGTCATGATGCGCACCCGCATCTCGTGGATGAGTCTGAACATCTCGGCATCGCTGCCGTAGGCTCCATCCGCAATGCCGTAGGCGCGCAAGGCGCGGGGCGTCGATCCTCCGCTCTGGTCGAGGGCCGCGATGAAGCCGCCCTTCCCCGTCATCTGCGCCAGCATTGCGGCATCAGACATGGTCGTTGTCCTACCGGTCGTCACACTCGTGCAACGACATTACGTTAAGGGTGGAGTAGGTTTTCCCCGGTCGGTCGGGATGTGGATCCGGAAACCCACATCCATGGACCGGGCAGCCGGACTCAGCGCTTGGAAACGGGCTTCTTGACGGTCTTCGGCTTGCCCTTTTCATCGTCTTCGCCGGGCTCCTCGTCCTCATCCGGCTCCTTGCCCTCGTCGTCCTCGCCGGTTTGCTTGGACGCAGCCACGTTGCTGTCACCCTCAGCTATCTTGCTCAGCGCCTCATCATCATTGTGCGCGGCGTCACGCAGCTTCTCCAGCTCTTCGACCGCAGTCTCGAGGCCCATCTGGCGCGCGAACGCCAGCAGCGACCCGTATCGGGTGACCTCGTACGTCTTGATGCCCTGGAGGCAGGCGATCAGCGCGGCATCGAGCACGGGGCCTTCCTCGCCCTCCTCGATCGCCTCCTGGCACTCGGCCAGCAGGCCATTCATGGCCTCGCACGTCTTGCCGCGGGGCCGCTTGTCGACGGCCTCGAACACCCGGTCAAGCGCGTCGATCGGCTCCTTGGCCTGATCCTTCGCCTTGCGCAGGATCTCTCGGACCTCCTCGTTCTGCACTGCCTTCATGATCTTGGTGGAGGACTTCGCGAAGGCCTTTTCGGCATAGTAGATGTCCTGCAGAAAGTGCAGGAACAGGTCGTTCATCGTCTTCATGGTTGGCTCCAGGACGGACCTGATCGTCCGTTGTTCGGGTTCGTGACATATGACGGACTGGATCGGAAGGCCGTTCTGACCGTCGGCTCGCGCGCCCGGATCCAGCCCTTCGCCGTCGTCGTCAGGAACGCCTTGGCATCGTGGCTGCCGATGGAGAGCATTCCCGCGTCGGCGATCATTCCAGCCTTGTTCAGCAAAGGCTGTATTGCGGCGGTATGGCCAATCATTTGTCGGGGCCGGCGCAGCCCGAGGGGCACCGTCAACTTGGCTGCCGGCCGGCTTGCGAGATGCGGCTGAGCCGGGTAGGCGGGCGGGATGACGACATCTACCTGTCCGAGCTATGCCGGCTACCGCTTCCCGGCTGAGGTCATCAGCCACGCCGTTTGGCTGTACTTCCGCTTTCCGCTCAGCTTGCGCATGGTGGAGGAGCTGCTGGCCGCGCGCGGCATCATCGTCAGCTACGAAACCGTGCGCCAGTGGGCGCTCAAGTTCGGCCAGGTGTTTGCCAATCAGATCCGCCGCAGGCTGCCTGCCGCCGGCGACAAGTGGCACATGGATGAGGTCGTGATCACGATCTCAGGGGTCAAGCACTGGCTGTGGCGCGCGGTCGACCAAAACGGGATGGTGCTGGACATCGTGGTGCAGAGCCGGCGCGACACGCGGGCCGCCAAGCGCCTGCTGCGCAAGCTGATGAAGCGGCAATGCCGCCCACCGCGTGTCATGATCACCGACAAGCTGGCGAGTTACCGGGCGGCCAAGCGCGA
>JAABUX010007610.1_pt1 | contig 12667 bp, 15 predicted proteins | sample 5561851 | NCBI WGS metagenome assembly JAABUX01 (sample SAMN10711883, study PRJNA513361) | rock metagenome | isolation source: Antarctica rocks | place: Antarctica: Victoria Land, Richard Nunatak red sandstone | collected 2016-01-03 | reverse complement strand
CGAGGCAGCACACAGCTACGAGCACGCAGCCTCGTATGCACCTGGGTGAAGTGGTGCGCCAGTCTCACCCTGCGCGGCTGCGCAGAGCGCGCTGGAGCAGCTGGAGCGGCGCGTCAGCGCGCGGCGCTGCGGCACGGGGCGCTTCGAGGAGATCGTTGCGCCGGGGCTGGGCCTCCAGCGGGACACCTTCCCGGCCGAGTGCGCAGCCCCCGCTCGCAGCCGCCGGCCCCTGTCGCGCATGGCTGCCCGCAGCGCGCAGACTCCAAGCTCGGCCTCGTGCGTGCTCGTACTGCCACCGCTGTTGCAGACAGCGCCTCGCCTGTCCTGGCCTGCCTGGCGAAGGAAGGGCATGCGAGCGGCTCGCAGGCCGGTGGTCCGCCCTCAAAGCCGGCGTGGCGCGCCAGGGAGCAGAGCGAGATCACCGCCTACAGGAAGAAGCCCGAGGACGTGGCGGTGAACTACGAGGTCTTCACAAACGGCACAATGCAGTGGTTCGGCCTGGAGGTGCGCGGGCGGCGGCGCGCGCAGCAGTGGCTGGGCCGCCTCTGGCAGTGCGTGGGCCGCATCCTGCCACTCTGGCACACCGCAGGTTGGGCTGATGCGCGGGACTTTGCGCCAGCGGTGGAGCGAGGGGCCCACCGTGGTCGCAAGCAGCGGTGCGAGCGCGGCGCGCCCCCTGCGCGGCGCGCCGACGCGGCAGGCGCGCTGACGCGGCGCGCCCCGGCGCAGCTGCCCTGGACCATCAACGGCCAGGCGCGCAAGGCAACGCTCACGGCCAAGTGGCTCTCGCGCGCGTTCGAGCTGCTGGGCGACGTGAAGCTGCGCGACGGCCGCATGTTCGACCGCGAGATCGAGGTCTGGCTGCCCAAGAAGAAGGTCAGCGCGCCCAGCGTGCGGTGCGCGCGCGCCTGCTGCCGCCCCGCGTCCCGCGCCGCGCCGCGCCCGCCCCGCCCAGGGTCTGGCATGCAGGCCGGGCGCGGATGAGCCGGCCGACACGCACCGCTTGCTCCAAGAAACGCCTGCAGCGCACGCGTGGCCTCCGGCCACCCTGCCGGCGGCGTGCCTGTAGATCCACCCAGGGCGCGCGCTTCACTGCTGGGGGCAAGCGGGCGCGGCGGCCAAGCGAGTGGCTGTCGCTTCCGCGGCGGCAGGAGCGGGAAGATGGGCACGCGCACGACCGGCTACCAGAACAGCCGCCTGCTGCTCTTCCGCGCCGCCATGGACAAGCAGCTGGCGGAGTACATCCAGAAGTCCATCATGGTGGTGCGCGCCTCGCGGCCCCACGCGCGGGCGCCCCCGCCGGCGCGTTCTGCGGCGCCGGGTTTTCGCCACAGGGGTTGTTTTCTCGTGCCCGCTTTCAGCAACCTGGCCGCGGGACTCGCATCGCGCGCCATCTGCGATGGCGCCGTCATGTGGGGGGGCGTGATCCCTCTCGTTTGCAATTTGCTGGAGTGCGGGGCGGCATGCTGCGGGCCGCCTTTGAGTGGTATACCGGCGCGAGCGGCTGCGCTAGACTGGCGCGCGCGCGCCCCGCCGGCGGCGCTGAGCCGCCGCTCCGGTGCTTGGCGCGGCAGGAGAAGCCGCGCGAGGGGCTGGCGGGGCGCGTGCTGGGGTACACCAAGGGCCACGTGGTCCAGCACCCGTCCCGGAACATGAAGGTGCGCGCGGGCCACACCCGGCGCCCCCGGGCAGCGTCGGCCGAGGCCTCCCTGCCGTGAGCGAGCCTGTTCAGCTGATGCATGCAGCAGCGCGTGTTCTGGGGTCAGTGACGTCTGCTCGCAGCGCGCCATTCAGCAATCTCAAGCCTGTTGGATCCGATGGCGCCGAGTGCCAAGCCGGCCGTGCTCACAGAGCCGCAGGGCCGCCTGTGGCTTCTGAAGCTGCTGCTCGGCTGGTGAGCGCAAATGGCGTGTTCTGCGCAGGCGCACGTCCCTGTCCCGCTGACCGAGGCTGAGCTGGACGAAGTGCGCCAGGCAGGCGCCCTTGCTCTTGCCAACGGTTATGCCACTTCAAGTAGCTGCCCGCGCCGCGCGCACAGGTGTCTGGAAGTACTCAGGCATGCACTATCAAGAAGTATAGGGCAGGCTCAAAGTGATGCCAAGAGGCAGCTGTGACTGTGCTGTCATGTAGTTTAGCACAGGCCTTGTCGCGTAGCCCAGCACAGGCCGTGACCATCAGGGTACGGAGTCTGACCCGCATCCAGGGAGTGGCTGTGCTTGCAGCCGTGTTGTGCGGTGCTGCTCCCGCAGTCAAGTGAGGCGCGCGCGCGCTGCGCAGTGGGAGGCGACGAAGGAGGTGTGGACCATGGCCAAGGTCCTGGAGAAGAGCAATGAGATCATCCAGGCGCGGCCGAGCCTCAGAATCGGGTTCAGGGTAGGATGACCGCAGCCTTTTGTGTCCAGGGATGGGCCGCGCGAGCGCCGCTCACTAGAAAGCCGCGGCGGCGCTGTCCTGTTGCTGCGTGACAGCATTGAGGAAGCGCTGCGCAAGTGCTGTGGCGCAAGCGCAAGCGAGCGCGCCCCGCCGGCCATCAGGCCGCCGTGCGGCGCCGCGCCCGACCGGGGCGTCCCCGGTGAGGCGCGCCATGCGGAGCGCGGCGCTCGGATCCGCGCGCCCGCGCGGCAGCGGCGTCGCTCGAGGCGGCGAAGCGCGGGGCCGCACGCCGACGTGCACGCCGACGAGCGGGCAATGAGGTGGGGCGCTGCGCGCAGGTGAGCGACGCGCTGCCGCTCAAGGCGGCCAAGGAGGTCGCGGAGGCGCTGGCCGACAAGGACGCGCCCGATGAGGTGCCCTACGCGGAGCGCCGGCTGCTCGACCGCGTGCTGGGCGTGAAGGAGGGCCGCAACGAGGACCACTGGCGCGCGGCCGCCCCGCTCGCTTCGCACGTGTTACCTTGAGGAGGTCAGCCTGGTGAGTGAGCGGCGGACATCACCGCGTGGAAGCTTGCTCAGGCGCCGTCTTGGCTGCCTGTGAGCGCAGCGGCTGCCAGTGAGGTGGCCTTAACGAGTGGGCGCGCGCTGCGGGCTTAGCATAGCTCGGCGCGGCAGGGACAAGGAGCCGGCGAAGCAGCGCGGCGAGGTGAGCGCCAAGGCCGCGCTAATCGGCGGCAAGGCGCCGCCCGCCGAGGCGCCCAAGGCGCCGGCCAACTGGAACGTGGGCCGCGAGGAGTCGCGCCGCGACGGGTGCGCCGCGGCGCCGCGCACCCTCGCAGTGCCACGCTGTCGCCTTCTTCTCATGTCACATGCGTCACAGCAACAACCATGGCACTGGGTGCTTTGATGGCGCCGCGGCCGGGTATGACCAGGGCGGACGCCCAGCATACAGCGACCGCAGCACTGCTGCGGGCGTGTTGCCGAGCGCAACCTCCTCTGTGCAAATTCGCCTGCACCCTTGCTTGCTCCCGCCCTGCCGCTGAGCCGGCGCCGCGCCGGGACGCGCAGGCACGCGCGCACGCAGCGCCATGTGCGCGACCAGTTCTTCGGCGACCTGACATTCGACGCGGCGGCGCCCGGCGGCGCCCGCGGCGGCGGCGGCAGCGGGCAGCGCGAGCGCGAGCTCGGGCCCCCGTCCAGGGCCGGGGGGCGCCGGGATGCGGGCTGGGCCGCGCTGGGCGGCGGGCGCGGCGGCGGGGCGGGCCCTTACCCTGGCCCTGGGCGCGCTGGCCGCGGCGCAGACCTGGGCGGCGGCTGGTTCGGGGACGCGCTGGGGCGGGAGGCCGCCGCGGCCGATCTGGACTGGGGGCTGCCCGCTGCTGCCAACAAGGACGAGAAGAAAAGGCGCGCCCCGGTGCCCTGCACAAGCGGGGCGGCGGGGAGCCGTGCGCGCCGGTGTACATGACAGCACGCCATGGGCGCCGCGAGGTCGAAAGAGTAGAGGTGCCAAAGTGGCGGCAGGGAAGCGTGCGCACAGACTGCCGTGTGACGGTATGATGGGGGACCGGCATGCCGGCTCGCCATGTATGAGGCTGTGCGAAGAGCCATTGCATGACGCAGCACTGCCTTTTGCTGACCTGCTTCGGTGAGAGCTGCGGCAGGCTCGCCGCCGAGCCGCTGCGGCATGGCGCAGCGGGGCGCCAAGGACGCGCTCCTGGCAGCGCGAGTGACCCAGCTGTGGCTGCGCAGCGTGCCGAGCTCGGATGAGGCGCTCCGGCCGGCGCCGGCGCGGCCGCGCGCGGCCGCCGGCGCGGCCCCCACCCGGCCCAACGCGGCCGCAGGCAGGGGCCGGCCGGACGTCAGCCGGCCGCGGCGCTCCTCCGAGGACGCCCGCGACGGGGCTGGCACCGGCCGCCCCGGCGGCGGCCGGCCGGCGCGCTCGTCGGGCGACCTTGGCGAGGCGCGCGCGACGCGCGCGGCCGGTGGCTTTCCGTGCGCTGGGCTCTCATGCACCCTTGGGCAGCAACCTGCAGCTGCTTTACGCGGCTGTGCTCATGCGGAGTTGCCCGTGCTGCTGGCACGCGCCACGTCGGTCTGACGGGCTGCCGGATGGGCGTCCTGGCGCCAATGCAAGCGGCCAAGGCCGCGACAGCGGCGCGCGGAAGCGAGGCGCTCGGCGCGGCGTGTCTGCCGGCCGCGGGGCGAGCGGCGGGCGCGCGTGCGCAGGTGCGGCAGCGCATAGGCAACCTGCAGCGCGGGCCGGATGGCGGGTGGAGCATGCCCACGGGGAGTTGGTACCACCCCGACGTGAACGAGATCATAGAGAAGCACTCGCGCGGCGACGCCGGCGGCGGCGGCGGGCAGTGGTGCGCTGCCCTGCAGCCTCTGGCGTTGCCCTGTTTCGTTGCCTTTCTCATGTTGGGCGTCCTGCGCCCTCTAAGGCTTCCCGGCGCCTGGATGGGTGAGCCCGCGGCGTGCGCAAGATCGCGAGGGTTCCTGCGGCCACAGGGGCGGCTCATGGCTCCCAGCATGGTCGTGCGCACATGCACGCAGAAAGGGGGGTCGGCGGCGGGCGCTGCTGCAATGTCCGGCACCGACACCTGACCCGCGGCGCGCTGCCCCGGGGGCAGGTACGACGGCAGCAGCGGCGACGCCGACGTTGGCGGCGGCCGGAGCCGCGGCGTGTCGGGCGGTGGCGCCGCGGGCCGCCGGAGCGCCGGCAGCGGCGCGGCCGGCCCGCGCGGTGGCCGCGCCGAGCCGCCCTACCCGCGCGACCGCGCGGGCGCCGCCGCGCGCGAGTATTTCAGCGCAGAGCCGGCGTCGGCCGGCACCGACGGCTGGTACACGGGCGCCGACGGCGACCTGGGCGACATGGACCCCGGGCTGGGCCTGGACAGCGTGCGCGGCGACGCGCTCGGCGCCTGGCCGAGCGGCGGGTGGGACGACGCGCCGGCGGCCGGCGCGGGGTCGGACCCCGGCCCCGACCCGAGCGCCGACCCCGGCGGCCCGGGCCCGAAGCCCGCGGCCGCGGCGGCCGGCCGCCCGGCCCTGCAGCCGGACTGGAGCATGTATGGCGAGGCGGGCGGCGGCGCCGGCGGCGGCCTGGTGCGCGGCGACGGCCGGCGGCGCCGGCGCGGCGGCGGTGCGGGCCGCGGCGGCGGCGCCGGCGACGGCGCGGACGGCATGCTCGACCCGCTGGACCTGCCGACCAGCCTGGAGGAGCGCTCCTGGGTGGAGGGCCCGCTCGACAGTGCGCCCCGGGCGCCCACCATCGGTCGCCCACGCCCTCTCCGCTCCAGGCGCCTGCTGTTGTGGGAGCGTGGCTTGCCCGTCGTGAGTCCCCTGGCTTGCCGAGCGCCATCCCTGCCCCACGGCCGCGCCCCCGCCTGGTTGCCCACCTGCGCACTCTAGCAGCCCGCACATGATGCGGCTGAGGGCGGACGGCCACGCAGCCGCCTGATGCAGCCCCCTGACAGCCGTGCCGCTGCGCAGGCGCAGGTGACGACCGTGTGTGGCTGCCGGCGCGGGGCGGCGCGGCGCAGCAGACGCTGGCGGGCAACTGGGACGAGTGGGAGGCGTACGCGAACGAGGCGCTCGGCGCCGGCGGCGCCGGCCTGGACGACTCTGCGGCCGGCCTGGGCCCCGCCGACTCGGTCGACCTGACGCTGTCCGCCGCCGACGCCGCGCTCGCCGCCGGCGGCAGCATGGACGACCCGCTCCCGCTGCTGGGCGACCCGTATGCGGCCGCGAACCCCGTCCTGGATGGCGAAGGCCCGTGGGCCAGCGAGGCCAGGGGCGGGCTAGCATCGGGCGGCGGCGCTGCGGCCGAGCAGGGCGCGCGGCGCCCGGGCCGCGGCGCCAGAGCCGAGGCGGCGCCTGAGGCCGTGGCGGAGGCAGCGAGCGGCGCTGCCAAGGCGCGCAAGAAGCCGGCGGGTAAGGCGAAGGCGGGCGCGCGCAGCGCGGGCGTAGGGGCGGCGAGTGCGCCGGGCGCGGCGACCGCGGACGACGCCGTGTGAGTGCTGACGCTGGCCGGCTGTGCCGCGGGGCGGGCGTGAAGAGAGGCAGAGGCGCACGGACGTAGTGTCGGGGTGTGAACAGCCTGTTGCTGCGCGGGATTTTTGAGAAGCAGCCCGCTAGGTGTGATCGAGAGCGTTGAGCAGCACATGCTGCGCCTGTATATGAAGGGCTGCACATGTGTGCCTTTTGTGTGGTTCATCCAACCGGCAGTGCTCGTTTTGTGCAAGTCTGCTGTACTGCCTCTCTAAATGTACCTGCGCTGGCGAGAGAGGGCTTAGAGAATCAGAGCGTGTAGATGCTCGTGCTGCTTGCGGTTGCCTGGGGGTTGCGCCGGGTGAGGAGGCCTGATTTTGGCGACAAACTTTTGCAGCTTGCTTTAGAACAGCAATTTTAATACAGCTGGCATCGGATGATGGATTGTTCGCCTCCGACACTGATGCAGACGTGGGCATGGACATCAACGGAACAGCAGCAGCATGCGCGTGCACAGCGCGTGACAGACGCAAGCCCGGGCTCCCGACAGGGCAGCGGCGCGCCGCTGCCGGGCAGGCCATCTGTCGCGCGAGCACAGGGGTGCGCCTGGACCCTCTCGTCTCATGGTGCCGCTTGCGCATGTCTGGTCCCCTGCTGGTGTATGACATTCGAGAGCCTGCCGGTCTGCGCTCGCGCCTGTGCCGGCTTTCAGCGAGCAGGCGGCCTTGGCAGGCACCAGCCTGTCAGCATTCCTGCCGCCAGGCTTGGCGGCCCCTTCACCATGCTCGGGCTGTTGGGCTGTCAGGTCGAAGGTCTTTGACGCGCCGGCCGCGCCACCGTGACCGCCCGGCCCTGAGGCTGCGCTGCTGCTGCGCCGAGAGCGGTTCAGGGCCGCAATCAGGTCCGGGGCCTCCGGCGTGCTGGCCCCATCCCTGGCAGCGCCAGAGGTCTCTGGCCCTGCGGGCCCCGGCGTGGGGTCCCCGGGCGCCGCCGCATCAGGGGCGGCGGCGAGCGGCCTGCGCAGGCGCAGCCAGGCCGGGGAGCCCAGGAAGGCGCGCAGCACGGGCCGGCGGAGGAGCTGCAGCGCGTCGCGCGCGGTGCGCCGCTCCATGGTGAAGCCGCAGCGCGCGTACAGCCGCCGCGCGTCCGCGTTGTCCTCCGCGACCTGCGCTGCGGGCGGGGGCGCGCTCGGCTGCGCCGCGTGTGTCCTGGCCGGGCCGCAACAGGCCGCGGAAGGCATGTATCGCATGGGGTCACCACGCGCATGCGCACGTGAGGAGTGGCAGCCCAGACAGCTACGACCTTGGAGTGTCTTTTTGCCCAGGATGTCGACCCTGCCCGCCCATGGTTGACGAGCTCGCTGACAGGATGCATGGCTGCTGCATGCTTCCTGGACAAGGCGCAACCACCGGCAGAGTGCCGCAGGTCAGCGCTCTTGAGTGGGCGCGCGCCCACAGCACCAGCGCGGGCGGCTGCCCGCCCGGGGGTGCGGCCGCCGCGGCCGCGCCCAGCGCCCAGCGCATTAGCGCGGCGCCCATGCCGCGCCCGCGCGCCTCCGGCGCGACCGCCACAAAGTCGACCAGGACCTCGTGCGGCGCCAGCGCGTCCGCGAGCACCCAGTGCGAGGCCAGCATCCAGGCCGCGCGCTGCGCGCCGAACCGCCCGACCGCCTGCGCTTGTCCAAACGCGGCCCTCGCGCACGCTGGTCGTTCCGCCCGTGCAGATACAAGTATGCACATGTGCCGGCCTGATCGCCTCAATGCTGCACGCTCCCTACGAGTTGCTGAAGCAAACATAAAGACATGGGCCCGGGCTCAAGGCATGGCATCATAAGACGGATGGCTTTCAGCGTGCTTGCAGTGTGGCTCAGACTCATGTTGCCGTGCAGCCTCGGCACATGCCAATGCATGGCCCTCACATCCTGCACAGAAACCATGCCCTTGCACTGCGCGCGCATGCACGGTGTCAGGCGCAGCAAGGCGTGCCTGCCAGCAGCTGAGCTGGGGCCTGCTTTCGCCCGGCAGCTTCAGCACCACCGCCCCAAGCACGCGCTCGCCGTCGCAAGCCAGGCCTGCCGCTCATGGCGGCCAATCTCATGGACCCGGGGGGGGCAACAGCAGCGGATGACGTCGCGTGCGGGCTGCGCGCTCCATGCACACCCAGACAGCATCTCAGCTGTAGCCCACACTTGGGCCCGGAGGGCTGCATGGCGCATGCATCCAAGCCCACATGGCTTCTCTGTATGTGAAGCAGGACGCTCTGCAGCTCATACCATGACACCCCACAGCAGGTTCAGCATGATGCAGAGCCTGCCAAGGGCGGTCCGAGGAGCCGCCAGGCAGTGCCGCACCAATGTGTCGCCACTGAGCTGGGTCGCGCCCCAGCTGCTCGCTCTCCAGCTCCGTCCACTGCGCGGGCGTGAGGCCCGCGCCGCGGACCTCCGCCAGGAAGCTGGACGCAAGGAACTCCGCCACACGTAGTGCATCGGCGCGAGTTGCGGCCGCCCGCACGTCCCAGCACGCACTGGGTGGCGGCGGCATGGCGGCGCCCCCCAGCGTGGCCGCCTTTCAGCGTGTGGTGTTCCCAGGAGGGCTGCGGAGTGCCCGCCTTGAGCTCTTCTGCAATACCAGCTGCTTCCTGGCTATGGTGTGCAACTCACGGGTGCCTAGCGCGTATCCTCTGGTGTGTCTGAAGCTGTATGAAGCACCTCAGGAAGATCTCCCTTTGTCAGGTGATGCGCGTCGTTGGAAAGGCAAGCAGCACAGCTGCGACAGACAAGTGCCGTTCTATAGCGAGGTGTGTAAACGATGGTGTATATGCACTCGCGCGAGTGCTGCCAGGTGCCGAAAGTACGAACTCGAGAGCAGCTCTCGATGAGGGAACCTCGGGAAGCCCTTGCCTGTGCTGTGCCTGCGATGACACAGACTGTGAGGAGCCAGGCAAGCGGCAGCCTGTCTGCTTGTCTGCAAGGGCGGGGACTGTGCGCGGCGGCGAGCCTTGAGCAAGGATGGCGTCAAGCGCGCAGAGGCGCAAGACGTGCCAGCTAGCGCCGTGAGCATGATAGCAGCTGCGCCGCGAGCGGCCTTGCTGCTGCTTGTGCTGGTTTGCGGTTGCAGCGGCGCGCTTTGGGGCCGGCGGCGCGCAAGCAATGACCTGCCTGTCTACCAGGTGGTGCCCTATGACCTGCAAGAGCGTGGCCGAGGTGAGCAGAGTCCGTGGTCTCCGCTGCATCACCGGGCATTGGTTGGTTTGGTGCCACGCTGAGGTGCTGCAGGATGCCACAGTACGTAGCGGTGCCTGCAGGTGAGCTGGCCAAGGTGCAAGAGGCTGCAGACACCGAGCGGGGCCACAGCTTCCTGTCCAGGCTGTTCCGGACTGACTGCTACACAGAGGCGCTGCACCAGCTCAATGTTGAGCGGTGCGCAGAGCTGGGCAGCGAGCAGCGCACGCGGCTGGTGTGCACACAGCCCAGCCTGTGTTTGCCAAAGCCCTTGACTGAGTTGTGCTGGCAGTGGGCACTGGTGAGTCGCTGAAGACGACACGCTGACCGGAACATGCGCAGGCAATGCTCATGACAAACTGCCAGCTCTCCATACTCGGCGAGGTCACCTTTGCGTGCCGCGCGGATATGACGCTCAAGCAGTGCAACGAGGGGATGAGCAGCAGGGCGTTTGACTTGTTTGGCAACATCTTCGCAAACGTGGACAGGTGCGCGCGGCTCTCAGCACTGCGGCTGCCATGTATGGCCAGGCTGCAGTCACCAGTCTGCTTTGTCAAAAGCACACGATGCAGTCTCTTGGTGGGGCGCAGCATCTGCCTCTTCCTGCTCAACCAGCACTTTCAGCGCCGGACGGAGCACTTGCTGAATTCGTTGCATACGTCAGCGAGCGTGGCAGAGGAGGCGCTCAGCTCCGTCTTTGGTAGCCTGAACAAGGCGCAGGCACGCTGTGCCCCGTTGCAAGGAGCTCTTGCTCCCTATCAATGCATGCCATGCTTTGGGCCTATTACCAAGTGCTGACATGTGCAGTCCACGACCCTGACGAAAGTCCCGGCTTGCAGGCGCGACTGAGCGATATTGGCGGCACGCTGGCGGGTGTTGACAAGCGGCAGAAGGTGTGCCGGCTTTTTCGCCTTGTTCATGGTCAGCCGTGTGAATAGTTAGGAGAAATCAAGGAGCATTCGCAGCCATCAATTCGATAATGTAGCACGCGGCAGCGTTTACCCCTTGCAGCTTTTGTAAAGCTGTCTATCTGCATGTGCGCATGGTCAGCTGATGCCAGTCGGAGATTACCTGCTTCTGGTGTGCCTCAACAGGGCCTTGAAGCAACAGTGGGGAGCAGCCTGGCCACAATGCGCGTGCTGGAGCAGAAGGCGTCTGCAATGCAGGGCAGTCTGCAGCACATCACAGAGAACGAGGCGCGGGCCCCGTGGGGGGCCGACATGTGTGCTGCTTCAAACAAGCAAATAAATACAGAGTGTGGAGTCTGGCGCCAGAGGATAAACCAGAAGCCTTGCTTGACAAGCTCGGTGCAGAGGCCCAGGCGGCGAGCGGTGCGCAGAGACCGTCACCTAGCCACAGCAGTGGCTGCAGGTAGCCAGACCCATAGCAGCCTGCTGGGCACTTGCTGCAGGGCGCTGCTGTGTCGGCAGAGCTGTGCGCTACGCTTGCTGGCGAGCTTGGGCGTGCACAACCAGTCCATATGGTTGCGTTCAGACTGAAAGTTCGGCAAATGATGGCAGTGTCGTGCGCTGCGCCATGGCGGCAGACACGGCTGGAGGGGATGCAGCTGGAGGGGCTTGCGGAGGGCAAGCAGCGCCCTAGGAGCGGCGTGCCACAGCAGCTCATGCGTGCGCTGCGCAGGCGCTGCTGCTGGAGAGGCAGAGCCGGGCTCTGCTGTCGCTGGCGGATCTGGACGCGCAGGAGCGCGCGCGCGCGGCAGATGCGGCGGCGCGCTGGCAGGCGCGGCCCCGCGCGCCGCGCACGGGCCCTGCACGCCTGTCAGCGGGCTCCGGGAGATGCTCTGGCATGCGGAAATCCGGACAGCATGCTGGACATTCGCGAGTGAGGCGTGCAGGCATGGCTGCTAACGCCAAACAGAGAGCCTGTGCACGCTGCACATGTGCAAAACTGTGCATGAGCGCATGCTGCAGGGTGCTAGCGCGGCTGGCAGCGGCGATGGCGCGCAGGCGGCTCAAAGTGAACTGGCGCTCATGCTCTGCGGCCTGCTCAGCAGGCGGCGAGCCGCACGTGGCGCGCATGATGCGTGTCAGCACCAGCCGTGTGCAGCTGCATGGTGAGCAGCGGCCTGCGCTGCGGCAGGCCGCTGAGGTGCGGGAGGGCGCGCTGCGCATGGAGGCCGAGGCGCAGCGGCGCGCCGAGCTGGCGCAGCACCAGCAGCTTCTGGGGACCATGCAGTGCGGAACCCTCAGGACCTCCCTCTGAAGATGGAAAGGCCGTGTGCATGGCTATGTCACGTGCAAGCTGGTGCGACTTTGGCTGCGCTGACTGCCAGTGCATTGCAGGCGTACATCGAGGCCCGTCAAGCCTGTGCAATATTATGAGTGGGTGATGTCATGCGTGAGGATGGGCTCTTCTCAGAGAGGACAAGGAGCACCGAGGTTTTGTGCAGGCTAGGCCCCAGTAGAAGGATGGCCTCTTGAGCTTGAGCAGAAACCGCATCGGGTGTGCAGAGCCTGTAGCCATGTGAAATCGCACGGCACATGCTTCTCCGTCCTGCCCGGTGAGCGGCTGCGGCATGGCGCCGCGCAGCGACCTGGCGGAGCACACGACGGGCCTGCGCTGGGTGCTGGAGCGCGTGGCCGCCGCGCAGCAGCGCTCCGAGGCGGCCCTGGGCCTCATGTTGGGCCAGGCGTGGACCACTGAGGACCTGGCCTTCTATGCGTCCGCCGCGGGCGCGCACACCCCCCAGGCACTGCAGCAGCACCACACGCGGCGCGGGGCCCCTTGCTGGTCCGCTTCTAACGGTTAGCAGTGTCCGCTTAGCCAGGCTCTTGACTCGGCAAGGACCGTTCCGATGCCACCGCCGTCCGTGTGCCTGTCGGGGTGAAGGCCGAGCGCATGCTGGCTGTGCATGCTTGGTGTTGCCCAGCCACAGCCATGCTCTGTTCCGCGCGCGCACTGAGGCAGGCGCGCGCAGGCACTGCCTGGCTGTCGCCGGCCGCGCGCGCGCCCGTGCTCGCCGCGGCCGGCAGCGCCTGGGCGCTGGAGCGCCTGCAGGCGCCGCTGCGCGCGGCGGCCGGCGCCGCGCTCCTGCCCGCGTGCGGCCTCACGCGCCTGCTGGCGG
>JAABUX010007607.1_pt1 | contig 12669 bp, 13 predicted proteins | sample 5561851 | NCBI WGS metagenome assembly JAABUX01 (sample SAMN10711883, study PRJNA513361) | rock metagenome | isolation source: Antarctica rocks | place: Antarctica: Victoria Land, Richard Nunatak red sandstone | collected 2016-01-03 | reverse complement strand
TCACGACCGGTCGCTTGACGATGGCGTTCATAGCCAGGATGGCGGCCTGCGGCTGGTTGATGACCGGGGTGGTCACGATCGCGCCGAAGACGCCCGTGTTGTTGAGCGTGAACGTGCCGCCCTGCATGTCCTGCAGCGTCAGCCGCCCAGCGCGGGCGCGCGCCGTCAGGTCGACCACGGCGCGCGCCAGACCCACTGTGTTGCGCTCGTCGGCGTTGTGGATCACGGGGACGAGTAGGCCATCGTCGAGGCCCACTGCGATGCCCATGTTGATGCGGCGCTTCAGGATGATGTGGTCCTCGCCCCACGAGGCGTTGAGAATCGGGAAGTCCTTGAGCGCGGCGATCACCGCGCCCATCACAAGCGGCAGGTACGTGATGTCGACGCCGTGGCGCGCTTTGACCAGTTCTTTATTGCACTCGCGCCAGCGGACCAGGCGCGTCATATCGACCTCGATGGTGGTGGTGGCGTGCGGCGCGGTCGTCTTGCTGCGCACCATATGCTCGGCGATGGCCTTGCGCATCGGCGTCAGCGGCAGGTATTCCTCGTCCGCCCCAGCGGATGCCGCGACGGCCGGCGCCCGCTGGGGCGCGGGTTGTGGCGTGGGTCCCTGTTGGGGCACGGCTGGCGTGCGGGAGCCCGACGGCTCGGACGCGGGCGCGAACGATGGCGATGGCGGTGTGGACCACCCGGTGCCTGGCGCGGGCGCCGACTCCGATACCGCGGGCGACAGCGTTGGCTCGGCTGGCGGATGGACGGCCGCACGGGCGTCCGTGGTTGCCGTCGTGGCGCCCATGGCCGGGACCACTGCCGCATCCGAAGCCGCCGACGACAGAGCCTCCGGCGCCGCCGTGGCCGCGGTTCCCCCGGACTGGCGCGCCGAAATATAAGAGAGCACGTCGTCCTTGGTCACGCGTCCGGACAGCCCCGTGCCGCTGACGGCGGACAGGTCGACGTCGTGTTCCTGGGCCAGCCGTTTGACCACCGGCGAGTAGCGGCGCCGTTCCTCGGTACCGGAGCCGCTGCTTGCCCCATTGGCGTGCGCGCCATCGGCCGTCCGCGTCCCGTCCCGCGTGTCATCCGGCGCCGCGCCCTCGCCGGCGTGCTCCCTGTCGGAGAGCGCGGGACCTGGGGTGGACGTGGCGGAGGGGCTGGCCGCGGCGGGGACGAGGCTTTGCTCTTCGATCTGGCAGATTTCACCGCCCACCAAGACGGTTGCCCCTTCCTCCGCCATGATGCGCACGAGGGTACCGTGAAACGGCGAGGGCAGCTCGGCATTGACCTTGTCGGTGATGATCTCCGCGATCGGTTCGTCGCGATCGACCGGGTCGCCTTCTCGCTTGAGCCAGCGGGCGATCACGCCCTCGGTCACGGACTCGCCAAGCTGGGGCATCGTTACACTTGTCGGCATTGACAATTTTCCCTCACCCATAAGTGGCCAGCGGTTAGTGGCGAGTGGTCAGTACCTCGTACCCGACCACCCCATACCTCCACATAATATACGCATCCATGGCTTACCGCCCATTTCAGCCGCTCCGTGGCCGCGCCTCTTAAACGGTGTACGTCTATGCGACGCGCGTCTACCGGCGCCAGGCCCGTGATGGTATATGATGGGTGGACCCACGCAACTGGCCGCGCGGCCGCACGGCCGCCGACGATAGGACACAAGCAGGATGAGGGGGAGCATGACGACACCGCCGGCGCCACAACTACCGCAGACGGAAACTAACCGCTTGGAGGCATTTAGCGATGGCGTCTTCGCCGTCGCCATCACGCTCCTGGTGCTGAATCTCACCGTGCCGTCGCCGCATGACAACCGAGGAATGTTGGTCGCGGCGTTGGGCAAGCAATGGCCGACCTACCTTGCCTATGCGCTCAGCTTCCTGACCATCCTGATCATGTGGCTCAATCACCATACGCTGTTCCAACTTATCCGGCGCGCCGACGACATTTTCTTGCTGCTCAACGGCTTGCTCCTGATGGTCATCACGGCCATCCCCTTCGCTACCAACCTGCTGGCGACCTACCTGTTGGAGTCGGATAAGAAAGTAGCCCTGGCGGTCTATAGCGGCGCGTCCCTGGTGATGGCCACGATTTACAATCGCATGTGGGCCTACGCGTCGCGGCACGGACGGTTGCTCGATCCCAAGGCCGACGAGCGGCTCGTGCGCGGCATCACCAGGCAATACAGGGTTGGGCCATTCCTTTACGTCATCGCCTTCGGCGCCGCCTTCCTGAGCGCCGAGGTCAGCCTGGCGATCTGTATTGCCCTGGCGATTTTTTTTGCCCTCCCAAACGCGGTGACCCGCGCTATCTCTCGCTAACGGCAACGTACGACGGTCTCTTCACAGGACCACGGTCTCCTCTCCACGGTCTTTAGTGGTCCGGCCCGCTCTCGCGCCGCTCAGCGCCGCAGTGCAGACAGCGCATCAGCGTGCCCGCGCCGGCGCGCCGCACCACAGCGTGCCCGCGCCGGCGCGCCGCACCACGCGCCAGCCGTGCTCACAGGTGTTGCCGGGGCAGGGGGTCAAGTAGAACTGGCAACTGACTACTGCCCGCTATCCGCCGCCAGCGAGCCCATGGTATCCAGGACGGAGGAGATATACGCGCTATCGTCGTTGTTATCGCTTGGCGGCGCCCACACGGGGATTGCCGTGGCCACCGTGGTCGCGCCGCCGCGCACATACGAGCGCAGCAGGCGATAACAGTCGTCGATGCCTTCCTGCCACGAGCTGTACAGCCGGTAGCCGGCCAGTTGTGGCTGGTTGCCGACCGGGCGAATGTTGCCGATCGAGTTCGTCTGACGTGCCATACCCTGGGTACCCAACCCGCTCTCGTGCTGGAAAATGCCCATCAGCACGGCGGGGTCGACGCCCAACACGCGCCCTTCGTCCCAGATATACTCGGCCGCGTCCTTGTGATCGGCGAACGTGGCCGAGAGGAGCGGCGAGCCGGCCGCCTGCAGGGCGTCGCGGATGGCCGTGACCGAGACGCTGGGCGCATGCATGATGTCGCCGTCCTGGTTCGTTGCCAGCGCCGCGCGCGCTCGATCGCCGATCAGGCCCACGGGTGGTAGGTGAAACGACAGGACAGACGTGCGGCCGGCCGCGATGGCCACCGCGACATGCGCCGTGGTTGTGCCGGTCATGCCGGTCGTGCCGCGCTCAAGGGCGACGGGCACGACCGCGGCGGAGTGGATGGAGGCGCCCGAGGCGCCAGGCGCCGCTTGTGCGCCTGTCCGTATCCCCGCTGTTGTTCCTCCTCCCGCCCCTACCTGCGCTACCGCCTGTACCGCGGCGCGGTTAGGCGCGGCGGCGACAGCCGGGGCGGCAGCCATCGCGCTCGTCGCGACGGTCAGAGGCATGGGCGCCACCTCCAGGGGTGTGGAGACCAGGACGTGCTGGAGGAACCCTCCGCCCAGAACGATGCCAAGCAGCAGCGCGCGGCGCGGGATGCGCAGTCCCCGGCCAGGCTGGCTCACGACGCGGGCGTCGCGTATCGCCCGCGCCTCGTCCGGGTCGCGGACGATGCCAGGGTTGTAGCGGCGAACATAGGCAGGTTGGGTCGGCTGCACGCGCTGCATGCGCTCGGGTTGGGCGAAACGGTCCATGCGGTCCATGCGGTCGATGTGGGCGACGGCCATCGTGCTACTCCTTGACGGATGCTACTGCTCTCGTGCTGTTTTGCGCTGTGCTCTGCCGCCGGCGACGGACACGCCAGCTATCGTTCGTATCCGGGCCAGGCGCGGCGCCTGCGGTCTGGGTCTCAACCCAACGATTCACCGAAGGTGGCGCGGCGAATGCCGCTCGCGCGGCCTGTACTTGGGATATTAGAACAAAAATTCTACAATGTCAATTATTTGTCCCCCTTTTCAGGAGGCGGTTGGTGTGACCACGATGCACGCTGTCACGGCGGTCAGCGCAACTGGCCCCGCGAGGGTGCGCGGTGCGTTACAATCGGGCATAGGGCCTTGAACGTATCCGTGCACCCGCTGGTCATGCCACGACCGCGACGGCAGGCATGGAGGCAGGACACGAGGTGTCGACGAGGGTCCGTGCATTGCCGGTGGCGCCCCGGAGGGTCGGGACGATCTGGGGGCGCCCACGCCTCCAGGCCGGCAATTCATAGATCGTGGGTGCCGGGCCGGGGACGAGACGGTCTGTACGTTGGAGTGTATAACGAAAGGACGGAGCCGATGAGCACAGGAACGCGCCCGCCGGACCGCAACCTGGCGCTGGAATTGATGCGTGTGACCGAGGCAGGGGCGCTGGCGGCCGCGCGAGCGGTCGGGCGCGATGACGTCGATCTGGCCGACCGCCTGGCGGTCGAGGCGGTGCGCCGTACGCTGTCCGCGCTGCCAATCGACGGCGTGGTCGTCGTCGGTGAGGGCGAAGACCGGGCCCACGAGCGTTTCTATCTTGGCGAGCGCTTGGGCGCTGCCGAAGAGCCGCGCATGGATGTCGCGGTGGATGCGATCGATGGGACCAGTCTGGTCGCGGCCGGCGCGCTGGGCGCCATCTGTACGGTGGCCCTGGCCCCGCGCAACACGCTCTACCGCACTCATGCAGTGTATATGGAACGCATCGTCGTCGGCGCTGCGGCGGCGGGGGCCATCGATATGTCCCGTCCGGTGGCCGATAACCTGCGGGCAGTTACGCGCCGCCTCGGCAAGCCGATCGGGCAGCTCCAGGTGGTGATGCTCAATCGGCCCCGGCACGCCGACCTGCAGCGGCAGGTGCGCGAGGCCGGCGCCACCCTCAAATTGATCCCCGAAGGCGATGTGGCGGCTGCTGTGATGGCCGCGTTGCCCGAACAGAACGACGTGGATGTGTTGCTGGGCGCCGGGGGCGCCCCTGAGGCCACGCTCACCGCCTGCGCCGTGCTTTGTTTGCACGGCGATATGCAGGCCCGCCTGTGGTTTCATGATGAGGAGCAGCGGGCGACGGCCCAGGAGCGAGGCGTCGACCCGGAGCGCATCTTTGGCGCGGGCGACCTGTGCCGCGGCGGCGACGACGTCTACATGGCCATGACCGGCATCACCGACGGCGAGTTGCTGCGCGGCGTGCGCTATGCGCCGCCCTCGGCCATCACCCAGTCGCTGGTGATGCGCTCGGCCAGCGGCACGGCGCAGCGCATCGAGGCCACCCACGACCTGGAGCGCCTCGCCGAGTCCGTCGGCGTGCCGTTGGAGCCGCTCTAGCCAGTTGCCAGTTGGTTTGCGACGACGGCGCTGGGCTGGGCGCTGGGCATTCTTACGCGACTGGACGGAGGTGGCCCTGGTGTTTGCGCGAGAGAACCATGATCGCCAGCGCGCCCGCGACGAGAGTGGGGCCGATCAGGCTCCCGATGTTGGACAGGACGCCGAAGAACGGAGCGAGCGCCACGAAGAATCGCGGGGCGTCCACGACGCAGGCAAGCAGGATATACAAGGCCGGGAGCGTGGCACACCAGAACTGCGGCTCGCCCAGGAGCCTCGGCCATGCCGCCCGGCCCGTCGCGTCACCCCAGCGCAACCCGACCAGGGCGAGGCCGGGAGTCTGCCCCCGCGCGGCGAGGCGGGCGAGCAGGGCTACCGCTGCCCCGCCGAATGCGAGCGCGATCGCGGACATGAGCAGCACCGACCACCAGGTCAGTTGCATGTCCCTTCCGGGGGAGAAAAGCCCGAGCAGCGCCTGTGTCTGGGCCAGACAGAAGACGCAGGCCGAGATCGTGGCGAGGCTCGCAGCCAGATCAACCACAATCGCGGCGCGCATGCGGCCCTTTCCCACGGCAGCCGTGCTTGTTGTCTCAGTCGTAGCGATGGTCATCGAACGTTTCTCCCTTCTTGTCGTGTGGTGCAAAAGCATGGCCGCCACCTGCGCATGTGCCGCGGGAGAGATCGATGAGCGTGGCCAGCCCGCCCGCGAGGAGGCCAGACGCGCCACGGCGCTGGGACGTGTCGCGGCAGCAGTCGCGGAAAGCCTGCGCCATCTCGGGGCCACCGTCGGGGCGGAACTGCGTCGGATAGACCACGAGCAACAGCGCGTAGAGGCGCACACAGCGGGCGACCATGTTAGCCTGTCGCGCGTCCGACGCAGACCGATTGACGGCGGAAGTGTAGGTACGGTGGGAGGGCGATGGCGACGACCATGAGGCAGGCGGCCCCGATACCCGGCCCATAGTTTGCGAACGGCGGCGGCCACCCGATAGGACTCTGACCGGCCAGGCAAAGACCTTCCCCTAACACGAGTGACACAAACAAGCCAGGCGCCGCCGCGAGCCAGAACGAGAGACTACCAAGCGGTCCCCAGGATACTGGCTTTCCCGCGGCATCGACCCAACGACACCGCGTCAGGAGGCAGGCCGGGGTCTGCCCGCGTCGCGCCAGCGCCACCAAGATCGCAAGCCAGAGCAGGCAGGGCGCGACCGAAAGGATGTTATTCGCCCAATCGGCAAAGTTCCTGGAATCTTGAGGTAGGGCCTGCAACGCCAGCGCCTCCAGCACCCAGAGAGCAGGGAGCGCGACCAGACCCACGACGGCGTCCAGGGCCATCGTTGCGAGTCGCGGCGCCGGGCCGACCGGCGCGCCGGACATCGTCGGTGTCGATAGAACCATGAGGGACATCCTTTCGTGTGTGCGTCTCGTGTATGCGTTCCAGCGAGACACGCCGATCGCCTCTTAGCGAGAAACGAGCATCAGTTGGGCGGTGCTGCGCCGGGCGTGATGGGCCATTGTGGCCGCGACAACGGCGACGGTCCCAATTGGGAGGGACCACGCCATCAGCGGCGGGAATAACCAGCCGAACTGCCCGATCACAACGGCGCTGCAGAGCGCGACGCCCACGGCGAGCATATAGGCGTTGCAAGCCCAGAACCCTGTGTCACCCAAGGGGCGCCAGCGGGCGCGCGCACCGGACGGATCGACCCAGCAGATCCGCAGCAGCGCCTGCCCTGGCGTCTGTCCCGACCGGGCAAGGAGGAGCACGAGCGCGAGCCACAGCACGCCTGGTAAGGCCCCGAGGGCGATGATGCCGCCGGGGTATATTGCTCTTCCTCACATCACGTACGAGCGCGCCTCATGGATGTATGGGATGTGGATATAGTAAGCGGGCATCGAAACGGCGGCAAGGAGGATGTTCGGGCTATCATCGATAGGCCCATGCGTGCCCCGAAGCAAACGTCTGTCATCCATCTCGCGGTTGAGAGGTATTGTGCCGTTTGAGGTACACTATGGTACCCGCACTGTGCCGGCACAGTGCGGGTACGCAACCATCGTCGTGCCGGTGGGTGCACCTCGACATAGTGGAATCCGACCTGCGACTGCGGTCGCATGGCGCACGACGGACACCGCGGTGTCAGAACGAGGCCAGGAGCAGCGTGGCGGCGGGCTACACCCGACCGCAGTCGGCCTGTGGTTTGCCATGCGACCGCAGTCGCAGGCCCGTTCGGCCCATTCCGGCCGCATCCCACTATGTCGAGGTGCACCCCGTGCCGGTGCGACCTCTGGACAGGAGCATGACCATCGTCTACACCCACCACGCGTGGCTGCGCATGCGCCAGCGCAGTATCAGCGAGGACGAGGTTGAGGCGGTCATTGGGAATGCCGATACACGGTATACCGATCCGGACGGCAATCCATGCTACGTGCGGACGATCAGTGGGCGGCGCCTCAAAGTGGTGATCGAACCGGGATCGAATCCGCCAGTCGTTATCACAGTGATGCATCAGGTTTAACGAGGGAGGGCCAGATGGCGGGAGAAGGACAGCTACGAATTGAACACGACGTGCAGGCAAACGCCCTCTATGTCTATCTCCGCGACGCCCCCTACGCCTATGGGAAAAGCCTGGACGACGCGCGCCACATCGACTACGGTGCGGATGACCAACCCATCGGGGTGGAGTTCCTCAACGTCAGCAGGGGCGTCAATGTGGACGACGTGCCTGAGCAACGCCGCATCGGCCGGGCGCTTGAAGAGTACAATATCAAGGTCTTTGCGTAGCCTTGTTTGTGTGTGAGAGCGGTTGGGCTGCCCAGTGATGTGGGGCGGCGACTGACGCTCCACAGCGGGGCCGGCATGATTCGGCATGTCCGGATAGGGAGTGGGCACGGCGCGGCATGGTCGAGGTGTGGCCCGTTAATGATGGCGGCATGGCGATCCGGCAAGCGTTGCGGTTGCGGGCTGCCTTAGCTGACGACGGCGGCTATGTCGCTGCATCGATCACCGTGACGCTGCCCGTGTTAACGGACACTGACGGCGGCGCGGGTACAAATGGGAGGCGGGCGCGTAACCAGCCGGGCAGCCATGCCCAGCGGTCCGGGGCGGGTTGCGGGCTGCCCTGGCTGACGACGTAGGCGCGCCCGCGCGCGCTGTCGACGGCTACGCCAATCGGCGTGGTCCCCACGCGGACGATGCGCAGGATCGCGCCGCTGCGGGCATCGAGCACGCTTACCGTGTTGCGCCGCGGCGACACGGCGAAGACGCGGCCGCTCCGCTCATCCACCGCGATGTCCCGTGACAGGTCGTCCATGGCATCGGTCACGCCAGCGTTGATGGAGCCGATCAGGGCGCCGGCGCCGGTGTCGAGTACCCGCACCATCCCATCGCCCGCGGCGACAAAGGCGCGCCCGGTGCGACCGTCGACGGCGAGGCCCCGCGGCCCCAGACCGCCGAACACGGTGCGCACCAGGGCGCCGTTGCGCGCGTCGAGCAGGCTCACGCTGTTGTCGAACGCGTTCACGACGACGACGCGCCCGTGTTGTGCGTCGATGGCCAGCAGTCCGGGCCCTTGCCCGACCCTTGTCGCGCGCATCAACCGCCCGCTGTGCGCGTCCAGCACGGCCACGAGGGGCGTATTGGAGGAGATGGCGAACACCGTCCCAGCCTGCTCGTCGACCGCCATGCGCTCCGCGTCGTGGTGGGTGACGTCGGGCGTCAGTCCGGTCGCGACGGTCCCGATCAGGGCGCCGCTCCGCGTGTCAATGGTGCTGACCGTGCCATCGCCGGCGTTGAGGACAAAGACACGGCCTCTCCGCCCGTCCACCGCGATGGCGCCCGGATATTGCGCCGGGACCGGCGGCGCCGACGACAGGTTGCCCGCCGCGTCAAGCATGCTCACGCTGTCCGATCCCGCCACGAAGGCGTGACCCGTGCTCTCGTCCACCGCGAGGGGACCCGTTTCCATGGCCAGGACGCGGAGCGCCTTGCCGCTCGTGGCGTCCAGGATCACGATGGCGTTGCCGGTGGCGATGAGACGGTTATGCCGCCGATCCAGCGCCAGGGGCGCCAGGCTGAAGGTGGGCAGGGGAACGGTCCGCACCAGACGCCCGTCCACCCCGTCGAGGATGCCCACACCCACAGCGCCCTCTGGTCCGACGCCGTTGCCCAGGATGAAAACGCGCCCGTTGTCCTCGTCGACCAGTGGCGCAATGGGGATGGGGGCCAGCGCCGCGCCAAGGAACAGCGTCCGCTCGACTGGCTCGCCTCCCTGTTGTATCAGAATGACGGCGCCGCCCACGAGTGACAGCAGCCCGACAATCAGCACGCCCAACACGACCGTACGGCCGCCGCGCCACCGTCCCACCATTGCTCCCTCGACGCACGACGCTACTTAACTCGTCGAACCGCGCAAGCTCAAGCGTACCAAACCCAGGGCTTGTGCATTGCCATTAGCGCGCGAAAGGTCTGGGGTGGCTGGGAGCACGGGCATCCCTCCCGCTGGGTCCGAGCGGACGCCCTTAAGAGCCGCCAGATGCGTTGATCCTGGTTAATGTCGCACTGGCATGTTCCTTGCCTTATGTAGTATGCAGGCCAAACGCTACCCACGGACGTACCACCACGGACACGACGATCAGAACCTTTGATCGTGCGTAGAGACGAACGATGCTGGAAAGAGAGGTACCATGGCGACGCAGAACCAGTCTTCCACCAGTGGTCAGAGCGCGAGTTCGACCAAGTACGACCAGGCACAACCAAAAGTCGGCGAGATCGTCGATCAAGCCCAGGCAACGGCCGGGCAGGTTGTCGACCAGGCCCAGGAGAAAGTCGGCCAGGTCGTCGACAAGGCCAAGCAGCAAACCGCCTCCCTCCTGACGACCCAGAAAGATCAGGTCGCCAACACCCTATATACCGTCGCGCACGCCTTGCGGCAGACGGGCCAGCAGCTCCGCGAACAGGATCAGACGCCCATTGCCGGGTACGCGGATCAGGCGGCCACAGAGGTGGAGCGGATGTACAGCTACCTACATGGCCGCGACGTGCGCCAGGTCGTCGGCGACACGGAAGGTTTCGCCCGTCAGCGGCCGGCGGTTTTTGTGGGCGGGGCGCTTGTGCTTGGCCTCGTGGCGGCGCGCTTCCTTAAGAGCTCGAAGCGCAACGCGGCCGCGACCGCTGGGCGGACTCCGCCGGGCGAGACGATCCCGCCCGAGCGCGCTCTGGTTGCCGCGTCGTCGGCCCCTACCGCGACGTCGGCGCCTACCGCGACGCCAGAGCCGGCGACAGATATGGACGCAGCCATCGAGGTGTCTTCGGCGCTCGCGGCCGGGGCCGCAGGCAGCTCTCCTCAGCCCGCGCCGGTCTGGACGTCCACTGGCGAGCCCGTCCCCGGCGTCGTCGTGGGCGCTCCCTCCCCCACCAGCAGCGTATCCTGATGGGACGGCAGCCCGCGGGGGCGACGGTGACCGACAGGTGGCGGCAGGCGCGACCGTGGAGCCGGTTTTACGCGTTGCGCTCTTCGTGGCCGGGTCAGATAAGGAGGGGTACTGATGCAACCAGGTAGGACTGACCGTTCGCTGGGCGAGCTATTCGCCGATCTCTCGCGCGAGACGAGCACGCTGGTGCGCCAGGAGGTGACGCTCGCCAAGACCGAGCTAACGCAGACGGCGTCGCAGGTCGGCAAAGACATTGGCTTTTTGGTCGTGGGCGGCGCGGTCGCGTACGCGGGAGTGCTTGTCCTCCTTGCCGCCGTGGTACTTGTGCTGGTGGCCGTCGGCCTGCCGGCCTGGCTGTCTGCCTTAATCGTCGGAGTGGTGGTCGCCGGCGTCGGTTACGCTCTGGTCCAGCGCGGTCTGAACGAACTCAAGAAGACCGACATGGCGCCGCATCAGACCATCGATACGCTCAAAGGAGATATCGACGCGCTCAAGGGGGATAGATAGATGATGAGTGACAGCGACACCAGGGACAACACGACCATACGAATCGAGGCCGGCGGCCCTGCCCCAGCCAATCCCTACGTCACGCCGGCTCTGGCCACCACTCCGACGAGTGCGTCTCCGGCCCCGGCCGCGGCTACCGTCTCGACGGGGACGATCATCGCTCCGGAAGACGCGGACTACCGGTCCGCGCCAGCGGACGACGATGGCGGCGATACGCAGGAGTTGCGCGGGGAGATCGAGCAGACCCGAACCGAGTTGGCCGAGACGCTGAACGCCATCCAGGAGCGGCTCAGCCCGCAGCACTTGATGGAACAAGCGAAAGAAACCGTGCAAGAGACGACCGGGCACGTTATTGAACATGCCAAACAGGCGGCGCACGATGCGGTCGCCGAGGCGGTGGACCACACCAAAGAGGCCGTCCACGACGCGACGATAGGAAAGGTGGAGCATATGGTCAGCAATGTCACCGACGCGGCGAAGAATCTGGTCGGCAACGTGACCGGGTCGGGCCATCAGGAGCAGGGCGAGGTCTACGAGAGCACCGTGTCCCATGCCCCGAGCCCGGTGTACCTGGACGCCAGCCCGAATGCCCAGTCATCGGCATCGTCCCCCACCCCCCAGGGTTCGAGCCCGGTCTATCAGGGCGCATCGTACCAGGGCACGTCTGGAGCGTCGGCGCAGACGAGCGCGCCGTCAGGGTTAGGCGCGACCATCTGGCACACCATCAAGGAGAATCCGATCCCCACGGCTCTGGCGGCGGCAAGCCTCGGCTGGCTTTTCTCGCACCATAGCACCAGCTCGACGGCGAACCAGCCCTCTGGGTCGTCCCAGCAACCGCAGCCCGTCTACGCGTCATCCCAGCCATCGTCTCAGGGACAGGGCACGGTCGGCGACAAGGCCGGTCAGGTTGCCAATCAGGTGGGTAGCACGGTTGGCTCCGCCGCTGGCACGGTCGGCAGCGCCGTAGGCGGCGCTGCCAGCACAGTTGGGGATACGGCCGGTCAGGTTGCCAGCACGGTTGGGGACACGGTCGGAAGCGCCGCTAGCACGGTTGGGGATAAGGCCGGCCAGGTTGCCGGCAAGGCCGGCCAGGCGGCGGGTGGTCTGGTCCAGGGGACAGGGCAAGCCGTGGGCGGACTCGTCCAGGGCACGGGGCAAGCCGTGGGCGGACTCGTCCAGGGCACGCAACAGCAGGCGCAACGGGCGCAGGGCGGTTTCCAGCAATTGCTCCAGGGCAATCCGCTCGCGGTTGGCGCCGCGGGCCTTGCCCTGGGTGTGGCCGTTGGACTTGTTATCCCCGAGACGCAGCGCGAGAGCCAAATCATGGGCGGGGCGCGCGACTCTCTGGTGGACAACGCGCTCGGAACGGCGCAGGACACCATGCAGAAGGTCGGGGCCATCGCGCAGAAGGCCGAGAGCGCGGCCGAGAGCGCCGTCAAGGATGAGGCTCAGGCTCAGGGTTTGACGAGCTAACGTCCGGCGCGCCGTCCGGGCGTCTTTCTTGCGGCCGTGGGTTTGCAATCACGAGAGTGAGG
>JAABUX010007603.1_pt1 | contig 12671 bp, 17 predicted proteins | sample 5561851 | NCBI WGS metagenome assembly JAABUX01 (sample SAMN10711883, study PRJNA513361) | rock metagenome | isolation source: Antarctica rocks | place: Antarctica: Victoria Land, Richard Nunatak red sandstone | collected 2016-01-03 | reverse complement strand
CGGTGACGGGCTGGCCGTCGGCGAAGCGCAGGCTGGGGCGGAGGTGGAAGACGTAGCGGGTGCCGCCTGCGGGGATGGGGACGCTGTCGGCGAGGTCCGGGACGATGGTGCGGCCGGCGGGGCCCGCGACCTTCTGCATGGCGACCAGGCCGTCATAGACCATAAGAAAAATCTGCCAGAACTGGCCGGTGTAGTTGATCTGCGGGTCGGCGGTGCCGGCGGCGGTGCTGGCGAGCAGGCGCAGGGTGCCGCCGCGGTGGTCCTGGGCGTGGGCCGTGGCGATGACGAGGAGGGCGGCGAGGAGACGGCGGAGAATCAGCCCCGGCCTTCGCCGATCGGGGGCACGTCGCCGGTCATGCCGGCCAGGATTTCGGCGACGTGGCGGACGTGGACCGGGCTGCCCTCGCGCTTGAGGCGGCCGGCGATGTTGAGCAGACAGCCCAGGTCGCCGGACAGCACGGTGTCCGCGCCGGTGGCGGCGATGTCCGCGATCTTGTCGTTCACCATGCGGGTGGAAATTTCGGGGTACTTCACGCAGAAGGTGCCGCCGAAGCCGCAGCACACTTCGGCGTCCGCCAACTCGCGCAGCTCGAGCCCGGCGACGCTCGCGAGCAGGTCACGGGGCTGCTGCTTGATGCCGAGCTCGCGCAGCCCGGCGCAACTGTCGTGGTAGGTGACACGGGCGGGGTAATGGGCCGGAACGGCGGCCACGCCCATCACGCCGGTGAGGAAACTCACGAGCTCGTAGGTGCGGGCGGCGAGGCTATCGGCGCGAACGCGAAGGTTGGGGTCGTCGTCGAAGAGGGTGGGGAGGTGGTGGCGGAGCATGCCGCCGCAGGAGCCGGAGGGGACGACGACGTAGTCGTAGCCGCCGAACGCGGTGAGGATGCCCTCGGCGAGGGCGCGAGCGGTGGCGCGGTCGCCGTTGTTGTAGGCGGGCTGGCCGCAGCAGGTCTGGGCGCGGGGGACTTCCACGTGGCAGCCGGCCTGCTCGAGGAGGCGGATGGCGGCGAAGCCGACGGTGGGGCGGTGGAGGTCGACGAGGCAGGTGACGAAGAGGGCAACGCGGGGGGAGGGCATGACAGGAGTTTACCGGGGTTCATGGATAGTTCCAACCAACGCTCTTCTCTCCGGCGGCCGAACTGGCTACCAATCGCGCATGCGCGCCAGCCGGAACACATCTGCCATGACCTCAGGCAAGATCATCGCCGCAGCGGGAGCGCTGCTGCTGGCCCTTGGCCTGACCGCCTGCGCCACCGCCGGAACGCCTGGCCCGGCGCCAGGCGCGACGGCGCAACGCCCTATCCTGGGCTTCGGCGTCGAACCGGTCGCCGGCGATACGCTGCAGGCGATGCTCGCGCGGTGCTCGGCTGCGGGATCGCAGGGTGGCGCCGCGGGCGGGCCGGCGACCCCCGAATGCGATCAGCTACAACGCTCCGTGCACAACCAGCCCGGCAACTCGGCACCGCGCGGGCCTTGATCCCGACCCCCGCGTGCCCTCCCCATGTCCGGGGCGCACATCGTCAGAACCAGGTCCTGACGCCGAACAGGAACCGCACGTCGTTGACGTACCCGCCGTCTTCCCGCACGAGCCCCGACGTGCCTCCGAATTGCCGCTGATAGCTCACGCCGACATAGGGCGCGAACTTGCGGCTCAGCTCGTAGCGCAGCCGCAATCCCATATCGATGTCCGAAAGGCCGGCGCCGATCCGGCGGGGACGGTCGGTCGCAGTGTACCAGTTGGTTTCGAATTGCGGCTGTAACACCAGGCGCTGAGTCAGATACAAATCGTACGATGCATTGGTGCGCAGCGCGTAATGACCACCATCGCTCGCATACACCGTTGCTTCAACGTTCCAGAACCCGATCGCCAGCCCCTGGAGGCCGAGCGCCGCCCAGGTACGGCCCCGCAGGCTGTCCAAATCGTAGCGCACACCGGCCTGCACGTCGAAGAACTCCGAGACCGGCCGGTCGTATAGCACCTCCTGGTCGCCGTCCGACATGCGGCCGCGGCCGTCGACGCCGTACCGCCCCTCCGACTTGACCCAGAGCTTGTTGTAGTCGTTGCCGATCCATCCTTGGCCGTCCCAGCGCAGATACTGCCCGTTGCCATTGAGGCGGCCTTCGAGCTGGTCAAACCAGCCATGGATATAGACCCGGCTATCGGTGATCGGGTTGCCGTACGGCGCCGCCCCTTGCAGGGTCGACGACCCCAAGCCGGTTCCAAGCAACTGCGCCTGCACCGGCGAGGCGAGCAACAAACCCCCACCCAGAGCCAACGCCAGCGAGACACGCGCCATCAGGCGAGCCTCGGCAGCACGCGCAAGGTGCGGAACATCCCAGCTTCGAAGTGGTACAGCACGTGGCAATGCAGCGGCCACTGGCCGGTCGCGACCGGCGTCACGCGCAGCGACACGTCCGAACCCGGCGACACGCTGATCATGTGGAGGTACGGGCGGTGGTCGCCATGGCTGTTCTCCAGCTCCATCCACATGCCATGCAGGTGAATCGGGTGCGCCATCATCGTATCGTTGATGAAGCGGAGCCGGAAGCGCTCGCCCACCGTCACGTCGATCGGGCCGACCTCGGTGAATTTCTTACCGTCGAACCCCCAGATAAAGCGCTCCATATTGCCGGTCAGGTGCAGCAGGATCTCCCGGGTGGGCTCACGCTTGTCAACGCCCGGGCGAACCGAGCGCAGGTCGCCATAGGTCAGTACGCGCCGGCGGACCTGGTCCAGCCCGTCGCCCGGCAGTCCAATACGCTTGGTGGGCATCATGGCGGAGGACTGCACCTCGACGCCCAGCATAGGTTTGCCGGGCGGGTTGTGCAGCACGGGCTGCATGCTCGGCATCCCGTGGACGTTGAGCCGCATGGCCGCCTCCTTGGACGGCTTGATCCCGCCGATGCGCGTGTCGTTCGGATTCGATGCGCCGACCTGGGTGGGCGCCATCATCGGCATGCCCATGTCGGTCATGGTGCGCATCGGCCGCGGGTCGAATGGCGGTAGCGGCGCCTGCATTCCGGGGCGCGGCGCGAGCGTCGCACGGGCATAGCCGCTGCGCTCCAAATCCTGCGCGAAGATCGTGTAGGCCCGGTCCTCGCGTGGCTGCACGATCACGTCGTAGGTCTCGGCGACGCCGATACGGAACTCGTCCACGGGCACGGGCACCACGTCGTTGCCGTGCACGTGGACCACGTCCATCGTGAGCCCGGGGATGCGCACGTCGTAGTAGGTGACGGCCGAGGCGTTGATGAAGCGGAGCCGCACGCGCTCGCCGGGCTGGAACAGCCCGGTCCAGTTGGCTTCCGGCGGATTGCCGTTGACGAGATAGGTGTAGATGGCCCCGGTCGGCTCGGCCAGACCGCTCGGGTCCATACGCATGTTCGCCCAGCCGAGCCGCTCGGACACCGTTGCCCCGAGCCCGCTCCGCCGGGCGTCGGCGATGAAGGTGCCGAGCGTTCGGCGGTGGAAGTTGTAGTAGCCGCCCTGATGCTTGACGTTGTTCTCGACGACGTAAGGGTCGCCGTCCATCCAGTCGCTCAGCACGACAACGTAGTCCCGGTCTACTTGGATCAGCGGCGTGCCGGCCGGCTCGATGATCAGCGCCCCGTAGGCGCCTTTCTGTTCCTGGTAGCCCATGTGGCTATGATACCAATAGGTCCCGCTCTGCAGCACCGGGAAGCGGTAGGTAAAGGTTTCGCCGGGCTGGATGCCGGGAAACTCGAGGCCTGGCACGCCGTCCATCGGATTGGGCAGGATGATGCCGTGCCAGTGGATGCCGGTCATTTCCGGCATGCGATTGGTGACGTTCAAGGTGACGACGTCGCCCTCTTGCCAATGGAGCACCGGTCCGGGCACGCCGCCGTTGATCGTATTGGCCCAAGCCGTCGTGCCGGTCTTGTTGACGACACCGCGGTCAATCGTCAGGTCGAACCGATTGCCGCGCAACACGGGCGGCTCGCTCGCGAGAACCGGGGCTGCCGCGGCATGCCCCGGCATTCCCAGGGCCGATCCGAGGCTGGCGGCGCCAAGGCCGCGGGCAAAGGCGCGGCGGGTAACTCGCAATCCTGAACGGGCCATCGTCACAGCCTTTCGGCGCCGGAGAAAACTCGGCCGTCGCTTACGGGCTTCCCACGCAGGAAGCTCAAGCGGGGACGTCGGCGATCTCGGCTTGTTGCTGTTACCCTGAAAAATGTTCGGGCGTGACGGTGTTGGGGGGGTTAGGTGCGGCGGGTTCTGGCGGTGGTGAGGAGGCAGAGGAGTTCGAAGAGGAGGGAGGCGGCGTTGAAGGGGGTGAGATAGGAGGGGTCCCAGCTGGGGGCGACTTCGACGAGGTCGGCGGCGACGAGGTCTAGGCCGTCCAAGGCGCGGAGGAGGCGCTGGGCGGTGAGGACGGTCATGCCGCCGGCTTCGGGGGTACCGGTGCCGGGGGCGAAGGCGGGGTCGAGGCTGTCGATGTCGTAGGTGAGATAGGTTGGGCCGGTGCCGGCGATGCGGTGGGCCTCTTCGGCGACCCAGCGCCAGCCGCGGTCGTCGAGCTCGTCCATGGTGACGACGCGCATGCCGGTGCGCTGGCTGAACTCCCACATGGCCGGGTCATTGGTGGTGCCGCGGATGCCGATCTGGATGGTGCGGGTGGGGTCGACGAGGCCTTCCTCGACGGCGCGGCTGAAGGGGGCGCCGTGGTGGAAGCGACTGCCCATGTAGTCGCCGCCGGTGTCGCAATGGGCGTCGATGTGGACGAGGCCGAGGGCGCGGCCTTGGGCGACGGCGCGTAGGATGGGCAGCGTCATGGAGTGGTCGCCGCCGACGCTGAGGGGGGTGGTGCCGGCGTCGACGACGGTGCGAAGGAAGGCTTCGATCTCGGCGTGGGCGCCGGCGAGCTCGTAGGGCTGCTCGATCCAGGCGTCACCCAAGTCGCGCACGCGGGCGGTGGCGAAGGGGGCGGCGCCGGTGGCGGCGTTGTAGCGGCGGAGCAGGGCCGATTGCTCGCGGACGGCGCGGGAGCCGTGGCGCGCCCCGCTCCTATGGGTGACGCCGCCGTCATAGGGAATGCCTATGATGCCGATGTCGGCGCCGGCGAGGTCGTCGGTGGCGGGCGTGCGGAAGAAGGTGGGGATGCCGACGTAGCGGGGCTGGGCTTGCGGGTCGGCCATCTCGGGGTATCGCTCGATGCGCTTGATGGTCATACGGGTCTCCCGGTGTGCTGCCCCCTGCCCTGCCCGGTCCGCATGCGGCGCTCCAGCCAGGCTTGGCCGAGCATGAGGGCGGAGACGATGGTGAGATAGTAGACGAGGGCGGCGGCGTAGAGTTCGGTGAAGTGGAAGGTGGAGGAGATCTCGCGGGAGGTGACGGCGAGGAGCTCCTGGAGGGAGATGACGGAGGCGAGGGAGGTGGTCTTGAGGAGGGTGATAAACTCGTTGACGGTGGGGGGGAGGCCGATGCGGATGGCTTGGGGGAGGCGGACGAGGAAGAAGATGGGGGTGGGGCGTAGGCCGAGGGCTTGGGCGGCCTGGAGCTGGCCTGCGTCGACGGCGAGGAGGGCGGCGCGGCTGATTTCGGCTTGGTAGGCGGCTTCGTTGAGGGAGAGGGCGAGGAGGGCGGCGAGGAAGGGGGTGAACCAGGTGCCGCGCAGGGCGGGGATGAGCTGGGGGAGGGCGTTCCAGACGAAAAGGAGCTGGAGGAGGGTGGGGGCGCCGCGGAACAGCCAGGTGTAGGTGGCGACGAGCCAACGGCGCCAGGCGGGGCCTTCGGCGAAGACGGCGAGGCCGAGGCCGAGGGCGATGCCGATGGAGTGCGCGGCGAGGGCGAGGGCGAGCGAGGTGAGCGCGCCGAGGGCGAAGGGAGCCGAGAGCAGCGCGCCCCAGAAGACGCGCGGATCGAAGGTCACCCGGGGTTAGGGCGCGGCGGCGCCGGCGGCGGGCATGTGCCAGGTGGTGACGAGCTTGGCGAGGGTGCCGTCGGCGTGGAGCTTGGCGACGGCGGCGGTGACGGTGGCGGTGTCGGCGGTTTTGGGGAGGTAGATGCCGAAGGTGTCGGTGGCGGGGTAGGTGTAGGCAATGGTGAAGACGCCGGGCTGGGTGTCGGCGCGGTAGGCGGCTTCGGTGTCCTGGGTGATGCCGGCCTGGGCGCGGCCGGTGAGGAGCTGCTCGGCGACGTCCGAGCCTTTGGGGTAGGCTTGGATGGTGAGGCCGGGCTTGCCGGCGGCTTTGAGGGTGGCGTCGAGGGCGTGGGCGCGCTTCTCGTATTCGGTGCCGGCCTGGACGGCGACGACTTTGCCGGAGAGGTCGTCCGGGCCGGCGATGCCGGGGGTGCCGGCCTTGACGAGGAGGACCATGCTGGAGCGGAGGTAGGGCACGGCGGGGAATTGGGCGGTGCGGGCGGGGGTGACGAACATGCCGCTGATCACGGCGTCGCAGCGGCCGGCGGCGAGGGCTGGCAGGAGGCCGGGAACTCGGTCGAGACGATGCGGGGGGCGGCGCCCCAGGCTTTGGCGAGGGCGGCGGCGAGGTCCATGTCGAAGCCCACGGGGTCACGGGCGCCGGGCTGGCGGTAGAACTCCATGGGCGGGTAGGAGGGGTCGGTGCAGACGGTGAACTGGCCGGCGCGGATCGGCGGAGCGGCAAGGGCGGGGGTGGCGGCGAAAGCGAGGCCCAGAGCGATCCAGCGGCGCATGACGAACTCCCCGTTGCGGCGCCGCGAGAATGAAGCGGGTGGGCCGGGGGCGCAACTACCCGGCGCGGGCGTCGGTCAGGTGCCAGGCGGGGCCGGGCTGGGCGAGGTCGCGCTCGAAGGTCCAGAGGTCGGCGATCTCGGTGACGGCCTCGGTGCCGGATACGGGTTTGCCGTCGTGGCCGAGGGTCTGGGTCACCTGGTCGGAGACGAAGCGGACGGCGATGCTGGCGAGGGTGCCGGAGAGGTTCGCCTGCTCGATAGTGGCGGTGGGGATGGCCTTGATCTCGGTCTGCTGAGTTTCGCCGGCCTGTTCGCGGGCGGCGATGGCCTGGTCGAAGCCGGCGTAGATGGAGGGGCCGAGCAGCGGCTGCAGGGCGGCGCGGTCGCCCTGGGCGAAGGCGGCGACGATGAGGCGAAAGGCGTTTTCGGCGCCGTGCAGGAAGGCGCGGGGCTCGAAGCGGCGGTCGGCGGCGGCGATGCGGGCGAGGACGAGGCCGGTTGGGCTCGCGGGGTCCGGGACGGGGCGGCCGGGGATTGGCTCGGCGTGGCCCTCGATGACTGGGCCGGCGCCGGGCACGACGCGGCCGGGGGGGACGGCGACGCGCTCGAAGCCGGTGCGGCGCCCCAATATGCCGCGGAGGCGCAGCACGAGGAACACCGCGATCATGGCAAACAGCACCAAACTGACGGGGAAGCCGGTCGCGCCCATCTCTTGCACTCCGCTCGATTCCCCGCACATGGGGTGGCGCGGGCGCTGCGGCAATGAAAGCCGGATTGCCGGGGCGCCCGGGCGGGGACTAGATACCGGCATGATCCTCCTGCGGCACGGGCAAAGCTGGTTCAACCACCATTTCAGCCTGACCCGGCGCGACCCCGGCATCCATGACCCGGCGCTCACGCCGCTCGGCGAGGCGCAGGCCGAGGCGGCGGCGGTGGCGCTGGCGGAGCAGGGGGTGCGGCGTATCGTCGCGTCGCCGTATACGCGGGCGCTGCAGACGGCGGCGCCGGTGGCGCGGCGGCTTGGGTTGCCGGTCCTGGTGCATCTGGCGGTGCGGGAGCGGTATGCGTTTGCGTGCGACGTGGGCAGTCCGCGGAGTGCGCTCGAGGGGGCTTGGCCGGCGATCGAGCTTGGGCATGTGGACGAGGTGTGGTGGCCTGCGGCCGAGGAGAGCGCGGATGGGGTGATCGCGCGGGCGGCGGCGTTCCGGGCGGAGATGGCGGCGCGGGCGGATTGGCGGGATACGCTCGTGGTGAGCCATTGGGGGTTCATCCTGGCGCTTACCGGGACGAGCGTCGCGAATGGGGAGTGGCTGCGGGCGGACGCGCTAGCGCCGCCGCCGGCAGAGATTGTATGGCGGCCGTAGCCGCGCGGCGTTGCTTGTGCTACCGCCCGGCAGCCCTACGCAGGAAGCTAGCATGTCCGAGACGACGCCCGCGCCCACCGCCCCCGACGCCGAGACGCTGCCACCGCTCGTCGTCAACATCCAGTATGTGAAGGATTTGTCGTTCGAGGTGCCGGGGGCGCCGGGCATCTACACGGCGATGCGGAGCCCGCCGCAGGTGCAGATCAACCTGGACGTGCAGGCGCGGCCGATCCAGGAGGGCGGGAACGTCTACGAGGTCGTGCTGGTGATCAAGGCGGAGGCGACGGAGGGGCCGGGGACGAATGGCGCCGCGGCGGCGGGTGACGGACGGGCGATCTTCATTGCCGAGCTGTCCTACGGGGGGGTGTTCACGCTGAATGGGCTGCCGCCGGATACGGTGGAACCGGTGCTGCTCGTGGAGTGCCCACGGCTGCTGTTTCCGTATGCGCGCAACATCCTGGCGGACGTGACGCGGGATGGGGGGTTCCAGCCGGTGCTGCTGCAACCGATCGACTTCGTGTCGCTGTGGCAGAGCCGGAGGGCGGCGCCGCAGGTGGCGAGGGCGTAAGCCGCGTGGCCGTAGGGATAGCGGCCGTAGGGATAGCGACCGTAGGGATCCGGTGGACGCTCTGGCCGTCCGTTCGAGGGAGCGGCGCGACTGCGTACTAAGCCCAACGGACGCCGGTGCGGTCGTCTTTGTCTTTCACAGTGATCTCGTATCCATCCGGTGAGGGCCGTTGTGTGATCCTGAGCCTCTCAGGCGTTGGTGCCGAACGCTTCCGCCACGATGGGGTAGAGGGGGTGAGTTGGTTCGAGCCAATTGGCTGCGATGTATGTGACGAATGCGGCAGGTTCGGCAGGTATTCCTGTCGCTGCAAGGATATCGGTGTTGGTTCGGAGAAGCTTTCCCAGCGCCTCAGGGTCATAGACGTAAAGGGCGCCGCTCTTGATGCAGCATTCATTTGGGCCGAAGCACGCTGACGCAAGCCCCCTGTCGGCTGCGCGCTGGATGACTTCGTCCGGATCAATTTGCGCGAAGTGTGCAAGCGTGTGGAGCGGCAGATACCCGACGGTTTTGTCGGGACCGACTGCGGTCAAGCTGTGAAGCAGGACTGCCTTCTCGGCCTCACTCAGCCCACCCAACGTCATCACGCAGCCTTCAACTCGCCTGTGACTGCTTTGCTGTTCCAGGGCAGCAGTTCGTCAATGCGCGATGCCGGGTGATCGGCAATGCAGCGGAGCACGTCGACAAGCCAGGCGCGCGGGTCGAGCCCGTTCAGCTTGACCGTAACGATCAGCGTGTAGATCGCGGCCGCCCGCTCGCCGCCCCGGTCCGAGCCCGCGAAAAGCCAAGCCTTGCGGCCGATGGCGATGCCGCGCAACGCCCGCTCGGCGGCGTTGTTGGTCAGGCAGATGCGGCCGTCGTCGACGAACCGGGTGAATGCTGGCCAGCGCTTGAGCATGTAGTCCATCGCGCGGGCCACGTCGGAGTGGCGGGACAGTTTGCCGCGCTCGGCACGCATCCAGGTCTCGAGCCCGGCGATCAAAGGCGCCACGTGCTGCTGCCGGGCAGCCGAGCGCTCGGCCACGGGCACGCCGTTGAAGTCGCGCTCGGCGTCGAAGATTGCGTCAATCCGACGCACCGCCTCGGCCGCGATCGGCGCGCGGGCGAGCTGGGCCAGGGCGAACAACTTGCGCCGGCCGTGGGCCCAGCACGCCGCCTCTGTTATCGGGCCGGGCTGGCGGCCGGGATGGTAGAGGTCGTTGAACCCGGCATAGGCGTCAGCCTGCAGGATGCCGCGGTAGTCGGCCAGGTGCCGGGCCGGATGCTCACGGCCACGATCGCGCGAGTAGTGGAACAGCGCGGCAGGCGGGGCCGGACCGCCAAACGGCCGGTCGTCGCGCACGTAGGTCCACAATCGCCCGGTTGTCGTGCGCGTCTTGGCCAGGACCGGGACCGTGGTGTCGTCGCAATGAATGCGCTCGGCCGCCAGCACGTGGGCACGGATCAGCGCCACCAAGGGGGCGAGCCCCGCCGTGCAGGCCCCGACCCAGTCGGCGAGCGTCGAGACGTCCAGTTCGATGCCCTCCCGGGCAAAAGTCTCGCTCTGCCGGTTGAGCGGCAGGTGCTGGCCGAACTTCGCCTCCAGGATCGTCGCCAGCAACTCGGGCCCGGCGCGTCCGCGCGGGATGACGTGGAACGGCGCGGGCGGCTGGTGGACCGCCTCGCACGCCCGGCAGGCGAAGCGCTCGCGCACGGTCTGGATCACCTTGAATTGGCGCGGGATCACCTCGAGCGTCTCGGTTACGTCCTCGCCCAGCTTGGCCAGCTTGCCCTGGCAGCAGGGACAGGATGTCGGGCTGGGGATCACCACCCGCTCGCGCGGCAGATGAGCCGGGAGCGGCGCGCGGACCGGCTTGCGTCGGATGCTGGCGGGTTGGGCGGGACCGGTCGCCCCGGTGTCCGCTCCGGCGGCGGTGTCGTCCTCGGTTGCAGCGGCCTCGGCCTCCTCCAATTGCAGCTCGAGCTGATCAAGCAGCTTGCGGCCACGCTCGGACGACGCGCCGAACCGGTCGTGCCGCATCTGCGCGATGACCAGTTTGAGGTGCGCGATGATCGCCTCGGCGCCGGACGCCCGTTGCTCGGCCACACGCCGAGCCGCCTGCTCGGCCAGCAGCGCCGCGCGGAGGGTGGCGACGTCGTCGATGGCGGGGGTGGATGCGGTGGGCACAACCGGATTCAAGCACACTCGCCGCTGCGTCGGGTACTGCGGAATGCATCCCCGGCCGTAGTTTTTGGTGTCAGCCCGCCGCTTGAGGCCGCCATGTATGCTGCGGGTTCCGCCAATCGATGCCGTCGAGCATGTAGCCGAGCTGCGCGGCCGAGATGGACACCACGCCCTGTGTTGGCGTGGGCCAGATGAACCGGCCGCGCTCCAGCCGCTTGGCATAGAGCGACATGCCGATCCCGTCGTGCCAGAGGATCTTCACCAGATCGCCGCGCTTGCCCCGGAATACGTAGAGGTCGCCCGCATGCGGGTCGCGCTGCAACGCCTGCTGCACCTGGAGTGCCAGGCCGTTCATGCCGCGGCGCATGTCGGTGTGGCCGACGGCGAGCCAGACGCGGACCGCCGACGGTACGGGGATCACCGCCGCGCGGCCGCGATGACCCGGCGCAGCGCCGCCAACCCCACATCCGCACCGACCTGGATGCACGTGCCATCGGGCAGCGCAATCTCGATGCGGCGATCCCCGGTCACTGCTCCCGTCCCTGCACTCTGCCCTTGGGGCACGGACGCACTCGGCGACACCGGCCTTGGCTCGGGCAGCATCTGCACCGGCATGAACACCGGCGCGTAGTTCTCCGCAGCCAACGCACCCTGCCGGACTTGCTGGCGCCAGCTCGACAGCAGGCCGCGACTGACATGATGCCGCCGGGCAACGTGAGAGATGATCGCGCCAGGGGTCTCGGCCTCGGCCACGATCCGAAGCTTGTCCTCGACACGCCACCGGCGACGACGCTCAACCCCGGTGATGATCTCCATCAAGCAACCCACCCCTGACCTTAGCGACGCACGTACGAGCGTCGCTAAGGTCACCCGGAGGCCGCGGCTCCCGCCAGAGGGCCGTCACCGGACGGATACGTGATCTCCAAGACAAGAGGTCGAAGTCGGAAGCCGAAACTCCTGCCGGCTTCGGACGCACCGTTCATAAGATCCGCCGAGGTCCAACCGGGCTGTCGAGCGCGGGCTTATGATCCGGAGTGTACAAACGGGCTGTAGCCGTCGAACTCCCAACGCCCGAGGCTGCCGAGTTGACGAGCCAACTCCGGCCAAGTCGGTGCTTCGACGGCTGCAACGCGCCGTTCAAGATACCCCCGCAGCACGCGGTAATCGTAGCGATTCATGATCAGCTTGTGCGTACCGCTCAGGATGCTGATGCCCGACATCTCGCGCGCTAGCCACGCAGGCGAGCACACCAAAATATCAAACGACTCTGCACTCTCTTCATGGCTCGGTCCGATCATAGCCTGCAGGCTTAAGCTGAACACGGCCTTGCCCGGAGCCCAGCCGGCCAGATCGGCGACATCGGGGCTGTGCAGGGATTTCAATTGCGCACGCACCCATCCTCCTCGCGAACACCGTCGCCCTCGGTTCATCCGTCCTCGAACCGGCCGATTCCAGGGTGACCTCTCCGCGGCAGGTTTCAGATACGGCTGGCATTTCTTTCTGGGCAAAATACGAAGGATGCCCGGCCTGAGGTTCGGAAAGATCATTGCCAGTCAGTGCAGGAAGAGCTTAGCGAGGATAGCCAGGGTTAGCGGGTACAAGCTGCCGACCATCCATTTCAGTAAGACGATGTCGCTCTTGAGCGAACTCACGTCGTCATCTCGCTTGCTGAGCGCCGCAGCGGCTTTCATGGCTTTGTCTTCGGACACGTCGATGGAGCGGAACGCCTCGAACACTTCGCTTTGCATGGTAGTCATAATGTTTCCGATCTGCGCCGGCGAGAGATGGTGAAATGAGTATAATCACTGAGGTTTGTAAGTCATCAACGCCTGAATAGGCGCCAGAGGCCCCCTGCCCTTCGCTGGCCGTGGCTTACGTGGGGGGTGCGGGCGGGGGGGC
>JAABUX010007602.1_pt1 | contig 12671 bp, 14 predicted proteins | sample 5561851 | NCBI WGS metagenome assembly JAABUX01 (sample SAMN10711883, study PRJNA513361) | rock metagenome | isolation source: Antarctica rocks | place: Antarctica: Victoria Land, Richard Nunatak red sandstone | collected 2016-01-03 | reverse complement strand
CGAACAGTCGCTGGCAGACAGCACCGCGACAGTCAGCTCCAACCTGGTGGCGCTCTACAAAGCGCTTGGCGGCGGATGGGAGAACACCTACCCAGACCAGCCCGTTCCGGCCGGAGGCACGGAGTAGCCGCGCCGAACCATCGCAACGTCCGCTCGTGTCATGGCAGCTTGGCTGCTGGGGGATCGACGACCGTTGGCGGGACGCTCTTCCCAGTAGCAACCGCCGGGGCGGCTGCTGCGGCTATGATGCCGGCGGCGCCGGTTGCACCCTGACGGCCACCGTCACGCCCAGGTCATTCGGTTCGAGCGTGATGCTGAAGCTGTCCGGACCGTTGTATCCCGGCTGCGGAGCATAGGAGATGATCGCTTGCCGGTCGTAGTTGGTCAGCACCGCCGACGCATGGCCGTGGGCGGCTTGGCTCGTCACCAGCGCGGCCGCGAGCGTGAGTTGCAGGTCCGGATTGAACATCGTGAAGGTGCAGGGCTGCCCGGCATTGCCGATCGTCATATCGGTGTGGACCGACGTCTGGCTCAGGACGAAGAACTTTTTCACGTCGCACGGACCGCGGACGGTCTGCGGCTGCAGCGTCCCTTGGTCGTTCCTGGCCAGGCCGGCGCAGGAGGCACACAGCAGCGGAACCGTAATACCGAGGTTCCGCAAACGCACTGCCCGGTTTGCGATCTGCCCTCGTCTGTCCATCCCACATCTGTCCCTGCTGTGCGCCCACGTCTGCCGTGATCGCGGCTGGGTCATAACCGGCCTGCTTGGCGCAGGTTGCGTCGGAATACGGGCGCAAGGGTTCATGCAGCACCCCGCCGCCGCAGCCGTGGCGCCGCAGCCTCCGCCGGCACCAGGCGCAGCCGCTGCTCCGCCACCCCCACCAGCAGCCCGGCCCCCCAAGCGAACGGCAGCCGGTCCTTCTCGATGCCGTCAGCGAACACCACCCCGTCCTCGTTCATCCGCGACACCACCCGCAGCCGGTCCGCCGCCCCCAGCTTGCCATGCGTCACATTCACCCCTGTCGCCCGGCTCGGCCACGGTTCCCGCACCAGGAAAGCCGCCTCCGCCCCCGTGGGCGACAAGTCCAGCGCCACCCCCGTCGCCCGCCCGATGGACAGCGCCCAGCCGGTCGCCCCGGTGCCGCTGGCAACGATCAGGCCGGAGGACGACTGCGCCTCCTCCTGCCGGTCCCACTCGATCACATACCGCGCGGATTGGTGGCTGGCATGGCCGACGAACACCTCGTTCAGCGCCAGCAGGGTCTGCCCGGTGTCCAATTCCGCCCGCAGCATCGTGCGTGCCTCGGTCGGTGCCTGGCCTTCGGCGGCCGGGACCAGCATGCGGATGGCGCTGGCGACGCTGTGCGGCACCAGGATGCCTGGGTTGCGGTCGGGTTCGGCGTTGACCCCGATCACCGGCTGGCCGGCCAGGTATTTAGCGACGTTGGCCACCAGGCCGTCCTGGCCGACCGCGACCACCACGTCCTCCGGCGCGAACAGGAAGCGGTCCAGGTCGGCCCGGCGCACCTGGGCGATCCGCCACTCGCGCGGGATGGCGGCGCGGATCTCGGCGACCATGGCCTCGACGGACTGCGCGCGCTGCTGCACCGGGGCGACGCTCTGCCGCCGAGCACGGAGGAAGAAATCGGCCTGGCCGCGGGTGGCGTGCCGGGCGAGCAGGGCGTCATACTCCGTCTCCCGCGTGACCAGCACGGCGCGGGGACCGAGGGCGCTGTCGGTCATCGCCTAACCAGCGGTGGTGAACCGGGCGGTGGTGAGGCGGGCGGCCGTGGAGCAGGGGCCGGTGGGACGGCAGGCGGCGGACCGCGCAGCAGGCCGGCCAACGCCAGGGCCAGGTCTGGCGTGACGTTCAGGTGCTCGATGCGCGTCAGCTTCTCGGCGAAGGTGCGGGCGGCGAGCGCGTATAGCAGGCGCGGGTCCAGGCCCTGCACTGTCTCCATCCGGGCGCGCTCGGCCTCGACGTGCGCGGCCTCGGTCACGCGGATGCGGGCGGCCTCAGCCTCAGCGGCAATGCGGCCAGCCTCGGCCTTCGACTCTGCACGGCGGCGTTCGTTCTCGTCCTCCTGCTGAAATAGGGCCGCCTGACGCCGCGACAGCTCGATCCGCGTCGCCAGCTCGTTGGCGGCGATGGCGCGCTCCTTTTCCACTGCCTGGGCGCGGCGGCTGAACGTCGCCTCGTCGGCGCGCTCCTGCAGCTTCTCGAAGGTCGGCGTCTCCAGCGCGCGGGCCAGCTCGCTGGTGGGGCTGATGCCGGACAGGCGGACGCTCTCGACGTGCAGGCCCATGCCGGACAGCCGAGCGGAACCCACCAGCGCCGCCTCCATCTCCTGCCGCAGCGGGCCGCTGCCCTCGACCAGCAGCGCCTGCACCGGACGCTGCTCGATGTAGCGGGCGGCCTGGTCCTGCGACAGGCCGATTAGCAGGCTGCTGATGCGGTCCAGCGGGTCGGCGCGCAGGCGGCCGTTCGACAGGTTGATGGTGAAGTCCATGCGCTCGGCCAGGCGGTCGGGGTCGGCGGCGCGCCAGGTCACGGTGCCCTGCACGGTGGCGGCCTGGAAGTCCTGCGAGCGCACCTGGAACACAAAGTCGGTGTCGCGGTCGTCGAGCGGGATCTCGACGATGCTGCTGCGCCGGGCGCGGAACCAGAAGGTCAGGCCGCGCTCAGAGCGGATGCGCCGGCCGCCGCGGAACCAGATGATGTGGCTGGCGGCCTCGCTGCGCAGATAGCTGCGGAACAGGTAGCGGCGGATGTCGGCCATGCCTGGACGTTGCCCGGCGGGGCCAGTGGTGACAAGGTGCGTGCGTTCTCGCTACGGCCTTGGCCCGCAGCGCGAACCGGGGCCGGAGGGGGCAGCACCATCGTTGCGCTTGAAGCGGTCGCTCGGAGCAAGGCCAGCCTTGTCCGATCCGCCGGGCCAGGGCAGGTTGATCCGGTCCTAGATCAGAGTCCCCCGCATTATGCGCCACCCATGCTACGCCCCTCCTGCTGCCGGGCCCCTACTGCTGCTGGCCGGCTGCCTGGCCGCGTGCGGCTATTCTGGGCCGCCGCAGGGTTACACCCCCTACCAGCCCAGCCCTGCCATGACCGCGGTGCTGCAGGAACGGCTGAACATGCGCGCCGTCGATCCCAGCACGGTGTCCATCGCCCGCGCGCGGGAAGTGCCGAACCTGATCGACGCCATGCACGCCATCCCCAACGTGAACGGCAATCCCGCCGACAGCCCGGACGTGCCGGTCGTCCGCCCGCTGACCGCAGTCGGCGCCGCTGGCCCACTGCCCGCGCTGCTCTATCAGCCAGCCACGCCGAAGAACACGCCGCTGGTCATCTACTTCCCCAGCGGCACCTGGGTCACCGGCGGCACCGACCAGTATGACGAAACCGCCCGGCAGTTGGCCCGGCGCACCGGATGGGTCGTGGTGTCCATCGGCCCTCGCCACGCGCCGGAGGTGACGTTCCCCACCATCCATGACGACGCGTTCGCCGCCTATGCGTGGGCGCGCGCCCATGCGCGGGAGTGGGGCGCGGACCCGGCGCGCGTCGTGCTGGCCGGGGAGGGGCCGGGCGCCAACCTGGCGCTCTCGACGGCCCTGCTGGCCCGGGACCGCCGGGCGCCGGCGCCCAACCACCTGCTGCTGATCACTCCCCTGGCTGGTACGGCGCTGTCCGGGCCGAGCATGGCGGAGAACGGCCGCAGCCTGCCGCTGACCCGCCGCACGGTGGGCTGGGCGCAGCAGCGCTACACGACCGACGATCGGCAGTTGCGGGACCCGCGGATCGACCTGCAGGACCGCACCGACCTGGCGGGGATGCCGCCGACGACGGTGGTGCTGGCGGAGATCGACCCGACGCGCTCCGGCGGCGAGGCATTGGCCGCCCACCTGAGCGCCGCGGGCGTGCCGACCGACCTGCGGCTGTTCCCCGGCGTCACCAGCGACTTCTTCGGCCTGGGCGAGAAGGTGCCGGAGGCGGCGTCGGCCGAGGGTTATGCCGTGAACCGCCTGAAGGCCGCCTTCATCCTCCCGGAGCCGCCGCCGGTGCGGACCCGCACGCCGACCCGGCGGCGCAGGCTGCACCGGGTGCGCAACCTGCACCAGGGAAGCTGAGGGCGTCCGCGAAACAAAGCGCGCCGAGAAGGCTGCGGCCGCTCCCGTACCGGGGGACACGAAGGCGTGTGCCGACTGGTCCGCTTCGCACCTTGGGACGTTTCTCCCCATATCTGTAGTAACTGATGCAGGAGACGAGGGATGACGCAGGGAAGCAACCGGGCTCGGGCAGTCGCCATCGCGCTGCGCCGCCGCCGGCCGGAGCCGCAGCCTTGGTGGATTTGGGCGTTGCTGGCGCTGGCGATGATGCTGGCGGCGATGGCGTCCAACCCGGTCCGCGCGCAGACCTCGGTACCGCCGACCGGTACTGCCCCGGCGCAATCTCCCAACCCGTCCGCACAGGCGTCCTCGGCGTCGGGTGCACCGGCGGCGAGCGGAGGCATGCCGGTGATCCCGCCACCGGTGAGTGGGACGATGCCGGTTATTCCGCCCCCGGCTGCGGGGACGATGCCGGTGATTCCGCCGCCGGGCAGTGCGGGCGGGAATTCCGCAGTCGTTCCGAAGTAGCAGCTATTGCTGCTTAGGGTTGCTGCAGCACCGCCATAAAAGTGCATCGTGGCGTGGTGTAGGTGCCGGTGACGCCGGACCGGGCTATGTGACCGCTGAACCTCGTCACGAACGGCTGTTTGTTGACACCTGTGCCGTTGCGTTCGGCCGATAACGATCCGTCCGGGGCGGCTTGGCCTTCCAACGTCAATGTGCCCTCATCGGGATTGAACAGCACGACGGCCCTGCGCAGCACTAGGCTGGCGCGGCTTGCGGTGCAACCAGGCTTGGCCGGCGCCGGGGTCAGGGTGCCGAACCAGCGTCCGTCCGCATCTGCGGCAGGCGCCATGCATGACGCCAGGGCCGCCAACAAGACCGGGATCAGCGCCGGCGTTGAAGTCCGGGAGATGTGCTCAGTTCTCAAGGTGCGTTAATGGATGGGTCAGCCCCGTCGATGTCAATGTCTGGGGCGCTGTGGCGTGAGCTTGGTCTTGGACGGGATCGAGCGGGTCGGCAGGCGTCGCAGCCGGGCAGTGCGACTTGCCCGGCTGCGTTAGGTGGCAGGCTGTCAGGCAGTGGTGGCGCTAGCTTAGCCGCGACGCTGGCGCGCTATGCCAAAGCCGACGAGGCCGGCGCCGAGCAGGGCCAGGCTGGCCGGCTCGGGCACTGTGGTCAGCGACACACCATCGAGGAAGGAGACGGGCGGCGCGCCATTGGGCGTTCCCACGGCAAGGAAGCTGAGCACCTCGGAGGCGGCTGTGGCGGTGAAGATCAGCACCTGTCGCTGCCACGGGCCCACGCCACTCTGCGGCAGGGAGTACTGGCTCGACAGTTGCGTGCTGCCGAGCAATACCTGCCAGCGCTCGGTTGTCGGGCCTCTGAACCCGGCCTGCTGGCCGGCTGCCTGGTCGAAGGAGACGTTATAGCGTGTGCCAATAGTCAGCCCGTTGATGGTCTGCGTGATCGCGGACGAGTAGTTCGGATCGCCATCAGCCTCGACGAATTTTCCGCCATCCGGGCTAACCCTCGGAAAGGGGCCGTAAACCGAGAGATAGCTGCCGTTATCGGCAGTGCCAGGGTAGTCCAAATAGGTGAGCCTGCTGCCGCCACCCCAGCCCGCGACGTTTCCTGCGAAGGTGCCTTTGCCGGTCAGGGTTGTGGTTTCGAACGACCCGTTGGTGACGAGGTTAGGTACTGCCATGGCCGACCCGCTCACGGCGAGAAACGCCAGCGCGGCAACAGGTTCGGGCTTTAGGCGCGGATGTTCATGGATATAGCTCCTATTTGTTCAGTGGGGGTTAATTGTTCGCAATGGCCTTGAGTGGCGAGACGTAATACGAGATTAACAAAGCGCGGACTGGTAATAATCGGCAAATAGAGGTTGGCTGTGCTCTAAAACCAGCCTCGGTATTAGCTGTTCGCCTCATTTTGCGGTGTAGACGCGCGGTTAACTTTCGCTAATAACTCCTAACTGATAAAGTAAACGTCCCATATCTGTCCATAAAAAGATAAGAAAATCTTAAATTATATGCAAACTACTTCTCAGGGAGGGTGCCGCGATGATGGGGCATCCTGCAAACCGCGATGCCACCGCCGGGCCCAAGTTGCCGTCTTCCAATCCACCCCGGCCGATACGCCGGCTCCCACTGGCTCGCCTGACTGACGTCGCAGTCTCAAAGCGGGCTGCGGCACAATCCCTGTCGTGCTAGGCTCCGGCACCGAGGTTCTCAGTTGACAGAATGTCCTGTTGCCAACCTTCTGCTAACTGCCCCCTCTAGGGCCCGAGGCCTTTGCTCAGGCGCAGCAAGCCCGGGCTGCACGGCCGAGATGACGCCGATCCTTCGCCGTGCCACGCTGGCCGCAACATCGGAGGCAGCCATGGACGGCAGCAGAGCGGGCGCTATCAGGCGCGCCCTGGCGGATTTCGATGACGGCAGGTTCGAGGCAAGGCTCGCCGACCTGGTCGCCATCCCCAGCACGTCGCAGGACCCAGGGCACGAGGCTGACCTGGCCCGCTACCTCGACGGCGCCATCCGCCCTTGGCTGGAGCGCATGGGCTTCACCGTCGCCATCCACCCCAACCCAGCGCCGGGCTTCGGCCCTATCCTGTCAGCCGAGCGGATCGAGGGTGCCGGCCCGACCGTGCTGAGCTACGGCCATGGCGACACCGTGCGCGGCCTGGCCGATCAGTGGAGCGAGGGCCGCGACCCCTGGACGCTGCGGCGGGAGGATGGCCGGTGGTATGGCCGCGGCAGCGCCGACAACAAGGGCCAGCACGCGGTCAACCTGATGGCGCTGCAGGCGGTGCTGGCCGAGCGCGGCGGCCGGCTGGGGTTCAACCTGAAGCTGGTCCTGGAGACGGCGGAGGAACGCGGGTCGCCGGGGCTGGCCGGGTTCGTGGCCGCGCACCGGGCCGCGCTGGCCGCCGACGTGCTGATTGCCAGCGACGGGCCGCGCGTGCAGGCGGGCACGCCCACGCTGTCAACCGGCACGCGCGGCACCTTCCACTTCGACCTGGTGGTGGATGTGCGACCGGGCGGCGTCCACTCCGGTAATTGGGGCGGCATGACCACCGACCCGGCCATCGTGCTGGCCCATGCCCTGGCTGCCATCGCCGACCGGCACGGGCGCATCCTGGTGCGTGATTGGCTGCCGGAGCGCTTGCCGGACAGCGTACGGGCTGCGCTGGCCGGGCTGGACCTGGTGGCGGAGGGCGGGGCGGCGACGATCGACCCCGAGTGGGGCGAACCCGGCCTGTCCGCCGCCGAGAAGGTGTACGGCTGGACCAGCTTCATCGTCCTGGCGATGCTGTCCGGCCGCCCGGACAACCCGGTGAACGCCGTCGCCCCTAACGCCCGCGCCCACTGCCAGATCCGCTACACCGTGGACGTGGACCCCGCCCGCTTCACGCCGGCCCTGCGCGCCCACCTGGACCGGGCGGGCTTCCCGGAGGTGGCGATCCATGCCGCCGGGGTCCGCATGGCCGCCAGCCGCACCGACCCGGCGGCGCCTTGGGTGCAGTGGGCCAAGGCCAGCATGGCGCGCAGCCTGGGCCAGCCGGTGCAGTTGATCCCCAACAGCGGCGGCGGCCTGCCTGGCGACGTGTTCATCGACCACCTGGGGGTGCCGCTGGTCTGGGTGCCGCACAGCTACAACGGCTGCAAGCAGCATGGCCCCGACGAGCACCTGCTGGTTGCGCCCGCCCGCGAGGGCATGGCGGCATTTGCCGGGCTGTGGTGGGATTTGGGTGAGGCTGGGTGCCCAATGCTTGAAGGCACAAGATGGGCTTGAAGGCACAGGATGGTGGGCGCGACAGGGATTGAACCTGTGACCCTTCGCGTGTGAAGCGAATGCTCTACCGCTGAGCTACGCGCCCCTGGTCGGGAGGGCGCGTCTTAGGGCGGCGGCGGCTGATGTGTCAAGGACAGCTCTCGCTCAAACCTGGATGGCGCACGCGAGAAAGACCTCCTCACCCCGGCCCTCCTCCCTCCGGGCCTAGTGTTGGCACACATGGCGTTGGGTCAGTATCGATGGGGCGCCCCGAGCGGCGGGGGGCCGGGCGCGCATTGCTGACGTTCGCGCGAGAGTCGCTCGGCGCCACTTTTCCGCCATGGAGTCGCCACAAGCGCCGGCTTTTCTCCCACACGACGTTCTGGGAACGATCTCTGGGCATCGCAGGTGGTCCATCCTGCTTCGCGTCCGGCGGCAGTCCCAAGCGACGCAACGAAGGGAAAATGGCATGGACAAGAAATTGGCGGGCCTGCTTGGCGCAATGGGCGCGCTTACGGCCATCACGCCGTTGCAGGCGGCGGCGCCAATCGACGAGGCGATGCGGGCCGAAAGCTACGCCGACCTGCTGCGGCCGATTCCGAACGCGGCCGCGTTGCTGGAAGCGTCGAACGCCCTTGCCGCGACCGAGCCGCGCCCGGAGGTCATGGAGGTGCAATACTATCACCATCATCACCACCACCACCACCACCACCAAAGGTTTTACCGCCCCGGTTACTATCGCCCGTTCCGGGGCTATTATCAGCCGCGTTACCACCACCACCATCATCACCATGGCTTTGGCGCCTTTATTCGCTGACGGTCTTCCGGTTCGGGCCGGGCTTCGGCCCGGCAGCCGTCCCAGGTCATGAGGGCGGCGGCGAAGATGGCTGGAAGCGGTTTGCGGGGCGGTGATCCCGGACCGGCCATGTTGCAGCCTCGGACCAACGGCCTCAGGCTCCGACCATTGCAATGCTGTGTCAATCAGCCACCGTCGTTGCGAGCCTGAATCGGCGTAGCACAGGGGGCTGCGCCGGCTGGGGTCGGGCCTTGCGCTCCTGGCTCGCTGCGTCGCAAGCGCGCCCCGCAATGGCGAGTAAGGGATTGGGCAACCGGTCAGAGCAAGGTACGTTGGTGTTATTCTGCAACGATGAAGTCGCATGTAGATAGGAAGATAGCCGGCCTGCTCGGCGCATTCGGCGCGCTGGCGGCCCGGGTCGCCGGCGATGGCGGACCCGGCGTTGGAGGGCACCATGCACTCCGCCTCCTATGCCGACCTGCTGCTGCCGATCCCGAACGCCATGCTGCAAGTATCGGATGCGGCGATGACCGAGGGCCCGGCCAGCGTCGAGACGGCGCAGTACCACCACCACCATCACTCGATGGTGGTGTTCCCGAACGCGTCGAAGCCCGGCTGACTCCTGGGGCAGCGCCTACTTGTTGGACTTCGCCGCCCCGAACAGGCGCCGGTAGGTGCCGTCGAACACGGTATCGGTCGCGGACAGCCATTCGGAGTCGGCCGAAAGCGTTTTCCGCGCGGCGTAGATGCGGCGCGATTGCAACTCCCGCTCGGCTGCCTCGTCCTCTGGCATCGGCACGAGGTCAAGCTTGTCGTCGGCCGGCACGATCGTGACCATCAGGAAGGGCTCGCCGGGGCGGAACACATGGGTCTGCCCTTCGGTGGGCGTCTTGAACACCACGAAGTAGATCATCGGCCACCAGTGCCGCAGGATTGCCGGCACCGCGATGGGCGCCGTCCCGGTCGTGTCCGTGTAGAAGCGGGGGTGTGTTTCGACCTTGATGGCGAACTCGGCATCCACCTTGAAGTCGGCCAGCAGTTGGTAGGTGAAATACTCGGCGCCGAACCTGCGGAACGCCGGCGGCTCGTCGGCGCCGGCGTAGTCGAACACCGGTTCACCGTCCCGCGCCGTGACGCGCAGCTCGCCCGCAGACGGGAAGCACAGCTCAATGCCGCTGCGCGCTGCCTCGGTGAACGGGATGCAGTGCCAGGGGTACTCGTGCGACCCGTCCGCCCGAGGCTCTGGCTGCCCGGCCCAACCCGGCACCTCCACCTTCGTGCGGCGCGGGACCAGGTTGGGGTTGTGGGTGCGGTATTTGACTAGGGGCATCGCGGGCATCCAGGTTGAGGCGAACCGTCAGGCGAGAGAGAGCCAGGCGTGCGACGATAGTCGAAGCACGGCAGGCACGGATATGGGCCTCGCTCTCACACGATGGGCTGCCGCCCCGCGATCTCTGGTTCGCCGGGCATGGACCGATGCCGATTTGCTGTAGCGCGGATTTGCGCCCTGTGCGAAAGGCGGCGTCGCTTCAGCGCGGTGGCGAATAGCCGTTCAAGGCGCAGTCCCCACGCAGGGATGCGCTTGTAGGACGCGACAACGTCGCGACGGCCAGGGTCGCCTCAACGTCGCGCAGGTTCAGGCTGAAGCAGTGATGCAGCCAAACCGCGTGATTGCTGACCGTGGCCGGGAACGGCAACCATGGGGACGGTTGGCCTCCGTCCTGATGCCAGCCAAGCTGCCAGGGCTCGACCTTGGCCATAGACCAGCCAAGACCCTGGTGCCGGCAGTGCAGGCGGCAGGGAGGAGCCCCGCCACCTGCATGTTCGTGACCGGGGTCTTTAGGCCTGCTTGGCGCGCCGGCGCCGTGCAGCGCCGAGGGCGATCACGCCGGTGCCGAGCAGCGCCAGGGTGGCTGGCTCGGGAATCGCTGTCTGAGTAACAGCCACCGCGGCCGAGACGGTACCCGAGATGCTGGAGGTGAAGCCCTGCAGCGTGCTGCCAACGATGGCAGCCGGCTGGATCACGTTGGCAAAGCCGAAGCTGAGCGCGCGCGGGTCGCCGAGCACGGTGCTCGGCAGCAGGTCCGATGCGAAGGTGACGGTACCCGGCGGTTCGGAAGCCGAGAGGGTAAGCGACGAGCCGCCGCTGGTGCCGAACACGAAGTCGGTGAAGCTGGCGCTGAGATAGTTGGTCCCGCCGCCGTTCGCCGCCCCAGTGAAGCTGGCCGTTCCGCTGAACGGCTGCTGGATTTGGCTGTTGAAGGCGAAGGCCGCGGACGTGCTCATCAGGTTGAGGTTGAGGAACGCGCTGATCGGCACGCCCGCGGCGCCATACTGCGAGATGAGGATCGGGATGGCTGTCCCGGCAATCGCGGTCGTGGTGTCGGTGGCGTTGTTGGTTGCGGTGACGGTGGAGGTGTTGGACGTCTGCCCGAATGTGAGAATGACGTCCGCCTGGGCCATGGAGGCCGTCCCGACGCCTGCGACGAGGACGGCAGCAGCGGTGGTTTTGGCCAGCCAAGCGTGATGTTTGCGTGACATGCGCGATTCAATCCCAATTTCTAGCCAGCAGATCTCGAATTGGCGCGGTTGCCGCGGCGTTGTCAACAGTTATTAGGAATTGTTATCGAGGGTCGCGCGATGGTTGCATGGACCCGACACGTGCTTACCACCTGGCCAATAGCGGTAATCAGGAGCACAACCGCCCATGGCGGGTCCGGGCAGTGTCGTTCGCGGCTGGCCGGACATTCACGCGAGCGCGGCGCCATACTTCCACCAGAATACGGCGACGGTGGCCGCCGCCGCCGCGCCACAGACGACCCGCCCGAACAGGTCGATCCTGAATGCATGACCCAGCAACTTGCGGTTGCGCAGCACCTCCGACAGCAGGCCTACAACCATACTCATCAGGCACAGGCCTAAGAACACGTAGAAGATGTGTTCTAGCGCCACCGTGTAGCCCAGCGCCGGAAGCTGGTTGCTGATGGAGATCAGCAGTACCGCGCTGGTGAGGGTCCCCGTGACCGGGATCGCCGTCCGTTTCTTCGCCAGCGTGGACGGGAAGAACAGGATGGCGAACACCACCAGGCCCAGCAGGAGCAGCGGGATCAGCGTCACCATGAAGGCGACCACGTTCCGCCGCAGCACGACCTCGGTGTCGAACCCGCCGTACTCGACCCGGCTCGAGGTGTCGAACAGCGCAGGCTTGCCGAGCGTCGAGCGCATCGAGAAGGCGTCCATGAACGGGTGCGCGTCGATGACGTGCCAGAGCTGCAGGTTGCGGAGGCGTCGCTGCTGTCCGCCAAGCGGCCGGACAGGCTTGTCGAGCTGCAGGCCGAAGGTGTCGATGACCTAGGTGACCTCGTCCAGCGGGCGGCTGCGGTTCATCAGGTGGATCAGCAGCAACTGCCGGTCGAACGGGTAGTCGTGCAGGTCGAAGTTCGCCTTGAAGGTGCCGCTGACCCGGTACAGGCGGTAGTTCAGCCTGTCCTCCCGCCCGGATTGCAGCGGACGCGCCGGGTCGAACGCGCCGGAAAAGCCGGTGAACTCGACATCCGTCGGCAGGTCGTCCGCACCGCCATGGCGCATCCACAAGTAGAAGTCGGCGCTGAACGTGCCCTCCTTGATGTCAACGCGGTTGGGCTACACCCTGTGATCCGTACGCTCCAGGAGCCAAGCTGGCATAACATGCCGGTGAACCCGTCCAGATTTCAGGCAACTTGGCCTGGTATCCACGTTGGACCGGGATGTCTTTAGCCCCGCCCACAGCGGGCCAGTGCTTCAAGGTCCTCGATAGACGGGACCGTGTCGGCATTACTTGGGAATAGTGCCAGTCTTCGGTGTTGAAGCCCCGTCGGTGCGGCTCAGTGGTAGCTGCTCAACTCCCCTTGCGAGCTGACGTGTGCGAGGCTGTGCGTAAAGCGGCTTGACGTGCCGGTGGCGGCTGGGATTCAAGGCTGGGATGACCGCGCTTCCTGATCTCAGCCAACTGACG